>JRYH01000301.1_pt1 | contig 29928 bp, 22 predicted proteins | sample 235351 | NCBI WGS metagenome assembly JRYH01 (sample SAMN03074221, study PRJNA261480) | activated sludge metagenome | biome: Wastewater Treatment Plant; feature: Wastewater; material: Activated sludge; isolation source: activated biomass of a wastewater treatment plant treating wastewater... ...
TTCAGGAAGCTGCCGATCATCAGGCCGAACACCAGCGCGGTGCCGACGGCCAGGGCAGGGGACTGCTGGAGGGCTTCGATCATGGGTGCAGGAAAGGAAGGCGATCCGCCTTATACCACCTGACCCAGCTTGAAGATCGGCAGGTACATCGCCACCACCAGGCCGCCGATGACCACGCCGAGCACCACCATGATCATCGGCTCGAGCAGGCTGGACAGGCTCTCGACCGCCTCGTCCACCTCGCGCTCGAAGATGTCGGCCGCCTTGGACAGCATCGAGTCGAGCGAGCCCGACTCCTCGCCGATCGAGGCCATCTGCAGCACCATGTTCGGGAACACCTGCGAGTTCTGCATCGCCACGGTGAGGCTGGTGCCGGTCGACACCTCCTGCTGGACCTTCTTCGTGGCCACCAGGTACACGTGGTTGCCGGCGGCGCCGCCCACCGAGTCCAGTGCCTCGACCAGCGGCACGCCGGCGGCGAACATCGTGGACAGGGTGCGCAGCCAGCGGGCGATCGTGGCCTTCTCGACCACCGGACCGAAAATCGGCAGCTTGAGCAGCAGCCGGTCCATGAACATCTGGACCTTCGTCGACCGCTTCCAGGCCTGCATCAGGAAGTACAGCGAGCCCCCGATGCCGCCGAAGATCAGGTACCAGTACTCCACGAAGAAGTCCGATGCCGCGATCACCATCAGCGTGGGCGCCGGCAGGTCGGCGCCGAAGTTCGAGAAGACCTCCTTGAAGGCGGGCACCACGAACAGCATGATCACCGCCACGACGATGAAGGCGACCGCCAGCACCGCCGTCGGGTAGAACAGGGCCGACTTGATCTTCCCCTTGATCGCCAGCATCTTTTCCTTGTAGCTGGCGAGCCGGTCGAGCAGATCGTCGAGGATGCCCGCCTGCTCGCCGGCATTCACCAGGTTGCAGAACAGGCTGTCGAAGTAGAGCGGGTACTTGCGGAAGGCCTGGGCCAGCGAGGTGCCGGTCTCCACGTCGCCGCGGATGTCGGTGAACAGCTTGGACACCGCCGCGTTGCTCGAGCCGCGCGCCACGATGTCGAAGGCCTGCAGCAGCGGCACGCCGGCCTTCATCATCGTGGCCAGCTGGCGGGTGAACATCGCGATGTCCTTTTCCTGAATCCTCCTGCCGCGCGGGTAACTGCGCTTCTTGACCTTGGTCACCACGATGCCCTGGCGGCGAAGCGACGATTTCAGGAGGGCCTGGCTTCTGGTTCGAACCTCGCCGCGGACGGTCTTCCCGACGCGGTCGCGGCCTTCCCACATGTAGGTCTGCTCGCGCGGCTGGGCGCGGTGAGTGGCAGTCGCTGCTCTGGTTGCCATCGTTCAGGTTCCCGTCTTTCGGTTCATTCGTTTGTCACAGCGAGGACTTCCTCGATGCTGGTCAGGCCCTGCATCACCTTCAACAGGCCCGAGCGGCGCAGATCGCGCACGCCTTCGGCCTCGGCCTGCGCCGCGATCTGCAATGCGTTGCCGCCGGCCAGGATCAGCCGCTGCATCTCCTCGGTGATCGGCATCACCTGGTAGATGCCCACCCTGCCCTTGTAGCCGCCCCCGCTGCAACGCTCGCAGCCCACCGGCCGGTAGGGCACCCAGCTGCCGTCGAGATCGGACTCCAGGAAGCCCGCGTTCAGCAGCGCGCCCTCGTCGACATCGAGGGGCTGCTTGCAGGTGCACAGCCGGCGGGCCAGCCGCTGCGCGGTGATCAGGCTGACCGAAGACGCGATGTTGAAGGCAGGCACGCCCATGTTCGAAAGCCGCGTCAGCGTCGTCGGGGCATCGTTCGTGTGCAGCGTGGACATCACCAGGTGGCCGGTCTGGGCCGCCTTGATCGCGATGTCGGCGGTCTCCAGGTCGCGGATCTCGCCGACCATGATCACGTCGGGGTCCTGGCGCAGGAAGGCGCGCAGCGCGGCCGCGAAGGTGAGCCCGGCCTTCTCGTTGACGTTGACCTGGTTGACGCCCGGCAGGTTGATCTCCGCCGGGTCCTCGGCGGTCGAGATGTTCACGCCCGGCTCGTTCAGGATGTTCAGGCAGCTGTAAAGCGACACCGTCTTCCCCGAGCCGGTCGGGCCGGTGACCAGCACCATGCCGTAGGGCCGCTTGATCGCCTCGATCAGCGCCTCTTTCTGGTCGGGCTCGTAGCCCAGCGCGTCGATCCCGAGCTTGGCCTGAGCCGGGTCCAGGATCCGCATCACGATCTTCTCGCCGAACAGCGTCGGCAGCGTCGAGACCCGGAAGTCGATTGCCCGGTTGCCCGACAGCACCAGCTTCATCCGGCCGTCCTGCGGCACCCGCTTCTCGGAGATGTCCAGCCGGGAGATGACCTTGATCCGCGAGGCGAGCTTCTCCTTGATCGCGAGCGGGGGCTGGGCGATCTCGCGCAGCTCGCCGTCGACGCGGAAGCGGATCCGGTAGAACTTCTCGAAGGGCTCGAAGTGCAGGTCCGAGGCGCCGGCCTGGATCGCGTCGACCAGGATCTTCTGCAGGAAGCGCACGACCGGCGCGTCGTCGATGTCGCTGCTGTCGACCTGTGCCGCTTGCTCGTCGCTGGTGACGTCCACCCCCTCGACCTCGCCGGCGATCTCGTCGAGCGTATCGGCGGCACTGCGTCCGAGCTTCTCCACGAGGCGCAGCAGCTTGTCGTGCTCGACGACCACGGCCTCGACGCTCGCCTGCGCGATGAAGCGGATCCGGTCCAGCAGCTTGGTATCGGTCGGGTCGGACACTGCCACCGATACCCTTCCGCCGCGCTTGCCCAGCGCAATGACCCCGGCCTCGGCGGCGAACTTGCGATCCAGCACATCGGCGGGCAGCGCCGCCGGATCCACCGCCGAGAGGTCGAGCAGCGGGTGGCCGAACACGTCAGCGGCGAAGGCGGCGAGCTGCCGCGCGCTCATCGTGCCGCTGGCGAGCAGCGCATCGACGAAACCGGTCTCGGCTTCGTCGGCCTTGCGCTGGATGTCGGTGGCCTGGTCGAGGCGCAGGCGCTGGTGCTGGACGAGCGCCCGCCCGAGGCCGGCCAGCGTGGTCTGCCGAGCCTGGGGGCGCTGGGTGGTCGTGATTGCGGCCATCGAGTGTCGTCCTGTCGTCCTGGGTCCGGTCCCGGTTGGGATTCCGGCCGATATTGCGCTGCGGCCGCGCGGGGCGCTGACCGGTGCTGGACGAGCGGCGGCGGGCGGTCGGACGAACGGTGCGCGGCGCTGCCCCCGGGCAACGCCTCACCGGCCGGGGTGGGGGGCGGCGGTGGCGGGGCGGGCGCGCCGATGCAGCCGGACGCTGCGGATCATCCGGTCCTCGATCTGCTGGATCTCCACGACCAGGTCGCCGATCCGCACGCTCACCGGCGCCTCGGGCAGCGCCTGCAGGATGTCCAGCAGCAGGCCGTTCAGCGTGCGCGGGCCGTCGAGCGGGAAGCGGGTGCCCAGGCGGCGGTTGAGGTCGCGCAGCGAGGCGGAGCCCTCCACGACCGCCTCGTCGTCGCGCCAGCCCTGCCCGCCGTCCCCGCCGGGGGCGGTGGTGGTGAATTCGCCGATGATCTCCTCGATGATGTCCTCGAGGGTGACCAGCCCGAGCACCTCGCCGTACTCGTCGACGACCAGCCCGAGCTTCTGGCGGTTCTCCTGGAAGAACTGGAGCTGCCGGAACACCGGGGTGCCGCTGGGAACGAAATACGGGGCGGAGAGCAGCTCCCTGACGTCGGCGGCGTCGAAGGACTCGCGCTGCAGCAGGCCCAGTGCCCGGCGGACGTGCAGCACGCCGACCACCCGGTTGATCTCGCCCTCGTAGACCGGGAGCTTGTTGTGATAGCAGGTCGCCAGCTGCTCGCGCAGGCCGCGCTCCTCGGTGGCCAGGTCCAGCGCCTCGACCCGATGGCGGGGGACCATCACGTCGTCGACGCTGATCTGCTCCAGGTCGAACAGGTTGAGCAGGATCGACCGGTGTTTCTGGGGCATGAATCGGCCCGATTCGAGCACGATCGTGCGCAGCTCGTCCAGCGACAGCGTCGGCTCCTTCGTCCCCGAGGTCTTCACGCCGGCCAGCGCGAGCAGGCGACCCACGAACAGGTTGATCGTCCAGACCACCGGCGAGAACAGCGGCATCAGCGCGCGCAGCAGGTAGCTCGCCGGCAGGGCGATCCGCTCGGGATGGGTGGCGCCGATCACCTTGGGCGTGATCTCGCAGAACACGATCAGGATCACCGCCACGACCGTCGTGGCGATCACGATGACCCGGTCGTCGTTGCCGAAGTAGCGGATCGCCAGCGCGGTCACGATCGCGGTCAGCGCGGTATTGGCCACGTTGTTGCCGAGCAGGATCGTGCCGAGCAGCCGGTCGGTCTGGGCCAGCAGGCCGGCGGTGATGCGGGCGCTGCGCCGGCCCTGGCGGACCAGGTGGCCGAGCCGGAAGCGGCTGAGCGCCATCATGCTGGTCTCGGCGATCGAGAAGAAGGCCGAGGCCAGCAGCAGCAGGACCAGCAGCGACAACTGCAGCCAGAGCGGTAGGGCTTCCAAGCGAGGGCGACCGTTCGAAGGGTGGGCGCGCGGCCCGAAGGCGGGTGCGTCGAAAGCCTACCGGATTCCGATTCCCTTCGCATGGCTCGGGCGCGGGCCGCGACCCGCTCCCCGGCCCGCCCTCACGGCGCTACACTGGCCGGCTGACGGGCATCCCGATGCCAGCCGACAACCCCCGACAGGATCTCCCGATGAGCAAGGACGGCAAGACCCTCAAGCTGCGCTCCCGCGCCTGGTTCGACAACCCCGACAACCCCGGGATGACCGCGCTCTACCTCGAGCGGATGATGAACTTCGGCCTCACGCTCGAGGAGCTCCAGAAGAGCGGCAAGCCGATCATCGGGATCGCGCAAACCGGCAGCGACCTGTCGCCCTGCAACCGCCACCACATCGACCTGGCCAGCCGGATCCGCGACGGCATCCGCGACGCGGGCGGCATCCCGATCGAGTTTCCGGTCCACCCGATCCAGGAGACCACCAAGCGGCCGACCGCCTCGCTCGATCGCAACCTGGCCTATCTGGGCCTGGTCGAGTGCCTGTACGGCTACATGTTCGACGGGGTGGTGCTGACCACCGGCTGCGACAAGACCACCCCGGCAATGATCATGGGCGCGGCCACCGTCGACATCCCGGCCATCGTGCTGTCCGGCGGCCCCATGCTCAACGGCTACTACAACGGCGGGCTGGCCGGCTCGGGCACCGTGGTCTGGTTCGCGCGCCAGGAGCTCGCGGCCGGCCGCATCGACTACGACCAGTTCCTCGAGATGGTCGCGGCCTCGGCCCCTTCGGTCGGGCACTGCAACACGATGGGCACCGCGCTGTCGATGAACTCGATGGCCGAGGCGCTGGGCATGGCCCTGCCGGGCTGCGCGGCGATCCCCGGTCCCTACCGGGAGCGCGGGCAGATGGCCTACTACACCGGCCGGCGCATCGTCGAGATGGTCCACGAGGACCTGCGACCCTCGAAGATCCTCACCCGCGAGGCCTTCGAGAACGCGATCGTCGCGGCCAGCGCGCTGGGCGCCTCCACCAACTGCCCGCCGCACGTCAACGCGATCGCGCGCCATGCCGGCGTGCCGCTCGAGGTCCGCGACTGGGACCGCATCGGCTACGAGATCCCGCTGCTGGTCAACTGCATGCCGGCCGGCCAGTACCTGGGAGAGGACTTCCACCGCGCGGGCGGCGTGCCCGCCGTCATGCACGAGCTGCTGAAGGCCGGCAAGCTGCGCGCCGGGGCGATCACCGTGACCGGCCGCCCGATCGGCGAGCTGTACGCCGACACGCCGTCGTCGAACCGGGACGTCATCCGGGCCTACGAGGCCCCGATGCTCCCGGAGGCCGGCTTCGCCGTCCTGTCGGGCAACCTGTTCGAGTCGGCGGTCATGAAGACCTCGGTGATCTCGCCCGAGTTCCGCCAGCGCTACCTAGAGAACCCGGCCGATCCGAACGCCTTCGAAGGCCGGGCCATCGTCTTCGAGGGCCCCGAGGACTACCACCACCGCATCAACGATCCGTCGCTGAAGATCGACGCCGATTGCATGCTGTTCATCCGCGGCGTGGGTCCGGTGGGGTATCCGGGCGCCGCCGAGGTGGTCAACATGCTTCCGCCTGACGCATTGGTCAGGCAAGGCATCACCATGCTGCCCTGCATCGGCGACGGCCGCCAGTCCGGCACCTCGGGCAGCCCGTCGATCCTGAACGCCTCGCCCGAGTCGGCGGTGGGCGGCGGGCTGGCCCTGCTGCAGACCGGCGACCGGGTGCGCATCGACCTGAACAAGCGGTCCGCGAACATCCTGATCAGCGACGACGAATACGCGCGACGCAAGGCGGCCTGGCGGCCGCCCGAGCTGGTGAGCCAGACGCCTTGGCAGGAGCTGCATCGCCGGACCGTGGGCCAGCTGCAGGACGGCGGCTGCCTCGATTTCGCGGTCAGCTACCAGCGCATCGACCAGACGCACGGCGTGCCGCGCGACAACCACTGAGTCTCATGCCATGAACACGGCCCCGGCCGAGTCGGTTCCCGAGCGGATCCGCAGGCTGGGGTTTCGCCGTTGGCACGAGCGCACGCTGGTCGTCGCCCACGGCTGGCTGGTCGCCTGCTTCGTGGCCATGATCTTCGTGGCCACCGGCTTCGAGCTGCTGTCCCTGGGCGACGGCCCGGCCGAGTTCCTGTCAGACGCGTTGCTGATCGCGCTGGCGGCGATGCTGGGCTGGCAGGCCTGGCGGCGCTACCGGGCCTCGATGACACTGGCCGGGTGGGTCAGCGAGCAGGCCGTCTGCGAAAGGTGCCTGCGCTATGGTTTTCGCGTGGCCGACGCGCCTGCCGACAGGCTGCGCGCGGTATGTCCGCGCTGCGGCGCGCAATGGTGGATCGAGCTGGCCGGCCCCGCACGCGACGAATGAATGTCCCTGCGCCGGCGAGTGCGTTTGCGCCCATTTCGGTTTCCCGCAATAATCGCCGTTCTGCGCAACGCCCGACCGGCAACAACCTCGGACAAGATGGCAGGCAATAACGATTACATTCTGGAGACAAGGAACCTCGTCAAGGAGTTCCGCGGCTTCGTGGCGGTCAACGACGTGAACCTGCGTGTCAAGCGCGGGCACATCCACGCGCTGATCGGTCCCAACGGCGCGGGCAAGACGACGGTGTTCAATCTCCTGACCAAGTTCCTGATCCCCACCGGGGGCCAGATCCTCTTCAACGGCCAGGACATCACCTACGAGAAGCCCGCGCAGGTCGCGCGGCGCGGCGTCGTGCGTTCCTTCCAGATCTCGGCCACGTTCCCGCACCTGACGGTGCTCGAGAACGTGCGGATCGGCCTGCAGCGCGCGCAGGGCACCTCCTTTCACTTTTGGCGCCCGGCCAGCATGCTCGATGCGCTGAACGACCGCGCGCTCGAACTGCTCCAGATGGTGGACCTGCGCGAGTACGCCGATTTCGTCACCGTCGAGCTGCCCTACGGCCGCAAGCGTGCGCTCGAGATCGCCACCACGCTGGCCACTGAGCCCGAGCTGATGCTGCTCGACGAGCCCACCCAGGGCATGGGCCACGAAGACGTCGACCGCGTCACACGGTTGATCAAGAAGGTCTCGGCCAACCGCACGATCCTGATGGTCGAGCACAACATGAACGTGGTCTCGACGATCGCCGACACGATCAGCGTGCTGCAGCGCGGCCAGATCATCGCCGAGGGGCCGTACGAGACCGTCTCGAAGAATCCCCAGGTGCTCGAGGCCTACATGGGCAGCGCCGACGAGGCTCTGGCGGGGGCGTCCCATGGCCACTAACAAGACCGAATACCTGCGCATCTCCGACCTGCACGCGTTCTACGGCGAGTCGCACATCCTGCACGGTGTCGACATGGTCGTGAACCGCGGCGAGGTGGTCACGCTGCTCGGGCGCAACGGCGCGGGCCGCACCACCACGATGAAGTCGATCATGGGCCTGGTGGGCCGGCGCACCGGCTCGATCATGATCAACGGCGCCGAGGCGGTGAACCTGCCGCCGCACGCGATCGCCCGCCTCGGCCTCGGCTACTGCCCCGAGGAGCGCGGGATCTTCGCCAGCCTGAGCTGCGAGGAGAACCTGATGCTGCCGCCGCCGGTGGCCTCCGGCGGCATGGGCCTCGACGAAATCTACGAGATGTTCCCGAACCTGAAGGAACGCCGCAACAGCCCCGGCACGCGGCTGTCCGGGGGCGAGCAGCAGATGCTGGCGGTGGCGCGCATCCTGCGCACCGGCGCCAAGCTGCTGCTGCTCGACGAGATCTCCGAGGGCCTGGCGCCGGTCATCGTGCAGACCCTGGCCCGGATGATCCGCATGCTGCGCGAGAAGGGCTTCACCGTGATCATGGTCGAGCAGAACTTCCGCTTCGCCGCGCCGCTGGCCGACCGTTTCTACGTGATGGAGCACGGCCGCATCGTCGAAGGCTTCGAGGCTTCCGAGCTCGAACAGAAGATGGGAATGCTGCACGAGTACCTCGGCGTCTGAGGCGTGCGAACGACAAGGGGGCGCCGCGCCGAACGGGGCCCGAAGAGAATGGCGCGCCGAACGGGCGCCTGAACCGGTCTGGAGACCGATTAGTCCTGGAGGAATGACAATGATGAAACGCAAACTCACATCGGTCCTGGTCGGTGCGGCGCTGGCCGGATTGGCCGGCGCGGCTTCCGCGCAGATTTCGGATGGCGTCGTCAAGATCGGCGTCCTGAGCGACATGTCCGGCCTGTACGCCGACATCGGCGGCCCGGGTTCGACGCAGGCCGCCAAGATGGCGGTCGAGGACTTCCAGAAGACCTCGAAGGCAGGCCTGAAGGTCGAGGTCGTTTCGGCCGACCACCAGAACAAGCCCGACGTCGGCTCGACCGTGGCCCGCCAGTGGTACGACACCGACAAGGTCGACGTGATCGTCGACGTGCCGACCTCGTCGGTCGGCCTGGCGGTCAACCAGGTCACCCGCGACAAGGGCAAGGCCTTCCTGAACTCGGGCTCGGCCACCTCCGACCTGACCGGCAAGGCCTGCTCGCCGAATACGATCCACTGGACCTACGACACCTGGATGCTGGCCAACGGCACCGGCAAGGCGATCGTGGAGACCGGCGGCGACACCTGGTTCTTCCTGACCGCCGACTACGCCTTCGGCCACGCGCTCGAGCGCGACACCGAGGCGGTCGTCACCAAGAGCGGCGGCAAGGTGGTCGGCAAGGTTCGCCACCCGTTCCCGGGCCAGGACTTCTCGTCCTTCCTGCTGCAGGCGCAGGCTTCCAAGGCCAAGATCATCGGCCTGGCCAACGCCGGCGGCGACACGATCAACTCGATCAAGCAGGCGGCCGAGTTCGGCATCGTCGCGGGCGGCCAGAACCTGGCCGGCCTGCTGATGTTCCTGACCGACGTCAAGGCGCTGGGCCTGCAGACCGCGCAGGGCCTGATCTTCACGACCAGCTTCTACTGGGACCTGAACGACGACACCCGGGCGTTCTCGAAGCGCTTCATGGCGGCCCACGGCGGCAAGGCGCCCACGATGGTCCAGGCCGGCGTCTACTCGTCGGTGCTGCACTACCTGAAGGCGGTCGAGGCGGGCAACACCGACGACGGCACCAAGGTCATCGCCAAGATGAAGGAAATGCCGACCGACGACCCGCTGTTCGGCAAGGGCTCTATCCGCGCCGACGGCCGCAAGATCCACCCGGTCTACCTGGTCGAGGTCAAGAAGCCGGCCGAGTCCAAGGGCGAGTGGGACCTGCTCAAGATCCGCAAGACCATCCCGGCCGACCAGGCCTTCCGGCCGCTGGCCGACGGCGGCTGCCCGCTGGTCAAGTGATCGGGCAAGCCTGACCTAGTCGTACCCGCCGCCGGGCGCATCGCGTCCGGCGGCTCGCTGCACCCCCAGGAAACTTTCAACGGGCTTCGCGGATGGAGATCTTCGGCATACCGACGCAAGTGCTGTTCGGCCAGCTGCTGATCGGCCTGATCAACGGGTCGTTCTACGCACTTCTGTCGCTCGGCCTGGCCGTCATCTTCGGCCTGCTGAACATCATCAATTTCACCCACGGCGCGCAGTACATGATGGGCGCGTTCGTGGCTTATCTTCTGCTGAACAAGCTCGGCATCGGCTACTGGTGGTCGCTGCTGATCGCGCCGATCGTCGTGGGCGCCACCGGCGTCATCATCGAGCGCACGATGCTGCAGCGCCTGTACAAGCTCGACCACCTGTACGGCCTGCTGCTGACCTTCGGCATCGCGCTGATCATCCAGGGCCTGTTCCGCAACGAATACGGCTCCTCGGGCCAGCCCTACCAGGTTCCCGCACAGCTTACCGGCGGCCAGAACCTCGGCTTCATGTTCCTGCCCAACTATCGGGCCTGGGTCGTCGTCGCTTCGCTGATCGTCTGCCTCGGCACCTGGTTCGTGATCGAGCGCACCAAGCTGGGTGCCTACCTGCGCGCCGCCACCGAGAACCCCTCGCTGGTGCAGGCCTTCGGCATCAACGTGCCCAGGATGATCACGCTGACCTACGGATTCGGCGTCGGCCTGGCCGCGCTGGCTGGCGTGATGGCCGCTCCGATCTACCAGGTCAGCCCGCAGATGGGCTCCAACCTGATCATCGTCGTCTTCGCCGTCGTGGTGATCGGCGGCATGGGGTCGATCATGGGGTCGATCGTGACCGGCTTCGGCCTGGGGTTGATCGAAGGCCTGACCAAGGTCTTCTATCCCGAGGCCTCGAACACGGTCATCTTCGTGATCATGGCGATCGTCCTGCTGCTCAGGCCCGCAGGCCTGTTCGGAACCCAGAAATAAGGCTGTCATGGCTCAGACGCAAACCCTCGCGCCGGCCGCGACCGGCGACAACCGCTACCAGAAGATCGCCTTCGTCCTGATGGCGGCGTTCTTCGCGATCGCGCCGCTCTTCGTCTACCCGATCTTCCTGATGAAGGTGATGTGCTTCGCGCTGTTCGCGTGCGCCTTCAACCTGCTGATCGGCTACGTGGGGCTGCTCTCCTTCGGCCACGCGATGTTCCTGGGCATGGCCGGCTACGTGTCCGCGCACGCGGCCAAGGTCTGGGGCGTCACTCCGGAGATCGCGATCCTGCTGGGCACCGCCTGCGCGGCGGTGCTCGCCTGGGTCGCCGGCTTCCTGGCGATCAAGCGGCAGGGCATCTATTTCGCGATGATCACGCTGGCGCTGGCGCAGATGGTCTTCTTCTTCAGCCTGCAGGCGCCGTTCACCGGCGGCGAGGACGGAATCCAGGCGGTGCCGCGCGGCAAGCTGTTCGGCCTGTTCGACCTGAGCACCGCGGCCGGCATGTACCCGCTCGTGCTGGTGATCTTCCTGGGCGGATTCCTGCTGATCTGGCGGATCATCAACTCCCCGTTCGGACAGATCCTGAAGGCCATCCGCGAGAACGAGCCGCGCGCGCTCTCGCTGGGCTACGACACCGACCGCTACAAGCACGTCGCCTTCGTGCTGTCGGCCACGCTGTCGGGCCTGGCCGGCGCTACCAAGGCGCTGGTCTTCCAGCTCGCCTCGCTGACCGACGTGCACTGGTCGATGTCCGGCGAGGTGGTGCTGATGACGCTGCTGGGCGGCCTGGGCACGCTGTTCGGCCCGGTGGTCGGCGCGGCCGTCATCGTCACCATGCAGAACTACCTGGCCCAGCTCGGCGCCTGGGTCACCGTGGTCCAGGGCGTGATCTTCGTGATCTGCGTGCTCGCGTTCCGGCGCGGCATCGTGGGCGAGATCGCGAACATCATCAAGAAGCCGCTCTGAGGCTTCGTTTCGGGCCGGCGGCGGGCTTGTTGACTCGGTTCGACCTGGTTCGCTCAGATTGGCTCGGCTCGGCTCGGCCTGATCTGGCTCGAGCCGCCAACGTATCCAGCATAATGTGAATGGAGTTCCCTATCCGCGTTGATCCCCCTCTCCGTCGTCGTCGTCCGCAAGGAGAAGGTCAATTTGGGCCTTTAGGCGTCGCTTGTCCGCGAGGAAGAACGGGGAGGGGATCTCCAGCCAAGCACGGCGACCGCCGGAGAGGCGAACGGGGATTCTGTCTAAGGCTTGCGAGGGTGGCAGCTCGGGCGCGAGAAGTTCGGGTGCGGCGATGGCCGCGTCCGCCCAACTACTGCCGCCGTCTTGCGCTTGCGGTATGGGAGGGGGAGAGGCTACGTCTTCAGGTGCTGAGGCTGAGGGGGATGGCTCCAGGACCTTGTCGAAGTACTTCACGTATTCGACCGAGCGCCTGAACACGGCCAGAGCGGACTCCGCCGAACTGGGGCTAAACCCACGTTGGATCAGGTCGAACCTCAGGGTCGCGTCCGACGGTAAGCCTTCGGCGTACTTCTCGAGCAGGTCGACGAAGAGAGGTGGCGTCTTGAGCCAGCGGACAAGCAGTTGATGACGGAGCTCCTCCGACGGCGTGAATTTGTACTGTTCGACCTCTTTTGTCACCGCGACGAGTCCGTTCGCCGACCTCTCAAGCAGGCCAAAGTAGCGAAGAGAAGCCAGGACACTGAGCGCAGTCCCGTTATTGGCGCTCTTGTAGCCGATTGCCTGAGCCGCAACATCGGCGGGCGCGTGGTGCCTTCGCTCCCTCTCGTAGATCGCCTCAGCCCGCGACACGGCGTCGGCTAGGTCTATGGACGGTGCGCGAGGGCTCTTCCTTCTCGGTGGAATGTTCACAGGGTGCTCCCTAACCTGCTCTAATCGACTGTTCAAGCGCTAGTATGAAGTAGACGTATACTCTTTTCAAGCGCATAAATCTATCGCATACCATTCTAACCATATGACTTAAAAGCACCTTTCAGAAGTTTTAATCATAAGTTATTGCGGGGCTTGGCGCTCAAAAATAGGTGCATAACCGAGATTCAACGGCGGTGTTCGGTGTTCGCGAACAGCGATCACTAGGGTAGAATCAAGATCGACGGGGATGGCTCGCGCCCTTCGCCATCGCCGTTTCGAGTTGGGGCGAGGTTGGCAGTGCAGGAAACGAGGTGTTCGTCGTTCTCGAACACAGAACACGGGGTGAGCATGGCAGCGGAGCAGGTATTCCTCAGGCCTCAAGACGTAGTGCTTCTGTTGAAGCTGGCTGCGAATCGCTCTCACGCTGCGTTCACTTTCCGGGAACTGGCGGCTCAGCTGAACTGGTCGCCTTCCACCGTGCACGCGTGCGTCGCTCGGCTGCGCTTAGCTCGGCTCATGCGCCCCGACGGGATGGCACCGCTCAACGTCGATCTTGCTGCGTTGCGCGAATTTCTTATCCATGGCGCCAAGTACGCCTTCCCCGCCAGTTTCGGGACGTTCACACGCGGTATCGCTACGGGCCACGCCGCGCCGCCACTGCGCGACCTAATCTCTCAGTCCGGGGAGGCTGCGCCGGTCTGGCCTAGCGCAGAGGGAGATATGAGAGGGATAGCCCTATTCCCACTGCACCCTTCCGTCCCAGCGGCGAGTCGTCGGGACAGGCGCCTTTACGAGCTACTGACTCTCTTTGATGCGCTCCGAAGTGGCGCCGCGCGGGAGCGCGAGTTAGCCTCTCAGCTACTCCAAAAGCAGCTGACATGAATCCGCGAGATCCCAACGTGGGCCTTGTCCAAGCGGTGGCCCAATCGCTCGGTCCCCTTTGCAGCCAGTTCGTCTTTGTGGGTGGGTGCGCCGCCGGCCTGTTAATCACTGATGCTGCCCGGCCTCCTGTGCGAGCGACGGTCGACGTGGACTTAATCGTTGAAGTCGCAACGCGAGCCGAGTACTACTCCAAGTTGCGGAAGGATCTACTCCAGGCTGGCTTCACTGAGAGCGGCGATGTTCTCTGCCGGTGGAAGGTCCGCGGCATCGTCGTAGATGTGATGCCCACTACTGAGGCGATCCTCGACTTCACCAATCCTTGGTACGAAGAGGCTATCAGGACTGCCATGCAAGTCGTGCTCCCAGAGGGGCTAGCGATCAAGCTGATCGCGCCGCCACTGTTCGTTGCCACGAAGCTCGAAGCTTTCTATGGAAGGGGGCAAGGACAGTACAGGACAAGTCATGACATGGAAGACATCATCACCGTGGTTGACGGGCGCCCTGAACTGGTAGATGAAGTCGCTGGGGCAAGTCCAGAAGTTCGGCGCTATCTAGAAGAAGAGATTCTTGATCTTCTTGAGACTCCCGAGTTCCTGGAGGCAGTGCCTTGGCATTTCCATGGCGATGCTGAAAGCCAAGCGCGAGTGCCGGAGACCATTAATCGCCTTCGGCGTATCGCGCGCGTCTAGGCGCGCCCCAGTTGGGGGTGGGAAGATCAATACCCGATCAGCAGTATCTGACGAGGTTCGGCCGGGTTCCCTCGACGAGGTTTGGCCCGGCTCGCCTTGAGCCGCCATCGCATCCAGCCCAGGCGGGCGCCTCGCGCTTCGGGCCTGCCTCGACGGCGCCGAGCCGCGCAGGAGCCGCGGCCTGCGCGCGCAGCGCGCCTCCACAACTGACTCGGCGCGCCTGTCCGAACGAAGCGAGCGCAGCGAGCGAAGTGAGTTGCGCGCCGGGCCGCGACTCCGAGCAGCGAGGGTAGTCCGGCCCTCAGGGCCGGACCGCCGCCGCGGCAGGCCCGAAGCGCGAGGCGCCAGCCTGGGCCGCGCCGCCCGTCGAGCTCGAGCTTGAGCCCGAGGTCGAGCCCGAGGTCGAGCCGAGCCGAGTCAGTCCACCACCGTCTGCGACTGCTCCCGCATGTACAGCGGCAGGTACCAGAACGAGCCGATCGCCTTGCCGGTGCTGCCGCTCGCCTTCCAGCCGCCGAAGGGCTGGTAGCCGGGCCAGGCGCCCGTGGTGGCGCCCTGCGGGCGGTTCACGTAGACCACGCCGGCTTCGATCCGGTCGAGGAAACCGTCGATCTCGTCGGCGCCGCCGTAGAAGCCGGCGGTCAGGCCGTAGTCCGATGCATTGGCCAGGGCGATGGCTTCGTCGACCGATTCGACCTCGTCGATCAGCACCAGCGGGGCGAATTGCTCCTCGCGCCACACGTAATGGTCGCGCGGCGCGGCGGCCACGGTCGGCGCGACGAACCAGCCGCGCTCGAGCGCGCCTTCGGTGAGCAGGCGGCCGCCGGCCAGGATGGTGCCCGCTTCGTCGATCGCGTCGACCGCGCGGCGAAAGCGCTCGCGGGCCGAACGGTTGATCACCGGGCCCATCCAGTTCTCGCGCAGGGTCGGGTCGCCGACCTTGATGGCCTCGGTCAGCGCCACCAGCCGATCGCGCAGCCCGGCGGCCGCGCCGCGCTGCACGTAGATGCGCGAGCAGGCCGAGCACTTCTGGCCTTGCAGGCCGAAGGCCGAGCGCACGATGCCGGCTGCCGCGCGCTCCAGATCCGCGCGGTCGCTGACGATGGCCGCGTTCTTGCCGCCCATCTCGGCGATGCAGGGCCGCGGCCAGCGGCCGCCGGCGAACTCGCGCGCGATCGACATGCCGACCTGGGCGGAGCCGGTGAAGGTGATGCCGGCGACCTCGGGGTGGCTGGCCAGCGCCTCGCCGATGGTGCTGCCGGGGCCGGTGACATGGTTGAGCACGCCGTCGGGCAGGCCCGCGTCGCGGAAGGCCTGCATCAGCAGCGTGCCGCTCCAGGCGGTGTCGGAAGCGGTCTTGAAGACCGCGGTGTTGCCGGTGACCAGCGCGGCGCCCACCGGTCCGCCGGCCAGCGCGAACGGGAAATTGAAGGGGGCGATCACCGCCCACACGCCGTAGGGGCGCAGCAGCGTGCGGTTGCGGCTGGTGAAGCCGGTCAGCGGGTCGTTGGGCAGGCGCCGGTCGAAGCCTTCGTTCTCTTCCATCCGGTCGCAGTACCAGGCGATCAGGTCCGCGGTCTCCTGCACCTCGCCCAGCGACTCCATCCGGTTCTTGCCGACCTCGATCGACAGGCAGGCCGACATCGTCCAGACGCGCTCCTCGATCAGCGCCGCCGCGCGGCGCAGGATCGCCACGCGCTCGCGCCACGGCGTGTGCGACCAGGCCGGGAAGGCCTCGCGAGCGGCGCGTACCGCCTGGCCGGCATGCGCGGCCGTGCCGTTCTGGAAGCGGCCGAGCAGCAGCTCGCGATCGATCGGCGATCGGAGTTCGAAGCATTCGTCGGCGGTCACCGAGTGCGCGCCGACCTGCATCGCGTGCTCGGCGCCCATCGCCGCCCGGGCCTCGCCCAGCGCGGCCTCGAAGCGCTCGTGCAGCGAGGCGGGCGGGTCGAACATCGTCGAGTAGGTGAGCTTGTAGGCCTGCTCGGTCATTGCATCTGTCTCCATTGGAACGGATCGCGCGATGTTAGCAGCGCGAGCGGGTATAACCGGGGGTGGCGAACGACACTGGCGGAGGGAGCGCATGGCGAGGATCGAATCGGTCGAGGCGGGGCACTTCCGGATCGCGCCCGAGACCGCGATCGCGGACAGCACGCACGGAGACATCCGCGCCTTCGAGCTGAACACGGTCAGGATCCGCGATGCCGACGGCGCGCAAGGCTTCGGCTACACCTTCACCGTCGGCCGCAATGGCGCCGCGATCGACGCCACGCTGCGCGTCGAGATCGCGGAGCTGCTTCGCGGGCGGGAGGCGGACGACATCGCGCGGCGCTGGCACGAGTGCTGGTGGGCGCTGCACTACGGTGGTCGGGGCGGCGCGGCGGTGCTCGCGCTGTCGGCCGCCGACATCGCGCTGTGGGACCTCAAGGCGCGCCGCGCCGGGCTCCCGCTCTGGAACCTGCTCGGCGGATTCGATCCGGCCGTTCCCTGCTACGCGGGCGGCATCGATCTGCAGCTCGACGTCGGCGCGCTGATCGCGCAGACCGAGCGCAACCTCGCCCGCGGCTTCCGCGCGATCAAGATGAAGGTGGGCCGGGATCGGCTGTCCGAGGACGTCGAGCGTGTGCGGGCCATGCGCGGGCACCTCGGCGCCGACTTTCCGCTGATGGTCGACGCCAACATGAAGTGGGGCATCGACGAGGCGATCCGCGCGGCCCGCGCGCTGCAGCCCTTCGAGCCCCTGTGGCTCGAGGAGCCGATCGTGCCCGACGACCCGGCCGGCCACGCGCGGGTGCTTCGCGAGGGCGGGCTGCCGATCGCCGCCGGCGAGAACCTGCGAAGCGTCTGGGAGTTCAGGCAGCTGATCGCGGCGGGCGGCGTCAGCTTCCCGGAACCCGACGTGACGAACTGCGGCGGCGTCACCGCCTTCATGAAGATCGCCCACCTGGCCGAGGCCTTCAACCTGCCGGTGACCTCGCACGGCGCCCACGAGGTCACGGTCCACCTGCTGGCCGCCTGCCCGAACCGCAGCTGGCTGGAGGCCCACGGCTTCGGGCTCGAGCGATTCGTGGCCGAGCCGCTGCGGATCGTCGACGGCAAGGCGATCGCGCCGGATCGGCCCGGCCATGGCATCGAGCTCGACTGGGACGCGCTGGCGCGTTGCAGGGCCTGAAGCGCGCCGGCGCCCGAGGCAGCCGGCCCCTGATGCAGCCGGCCTCGGAAGGCGCATAATCCGGGCTTTCCTCCCGCGTCCTGCCACGTGCGGCACCTGCTTCCGGTCGCGAACGTCTTCGGCTTGTTGACCATCGTCTTCGCCCTGACGATGGGCGTTCCGCTGCTCGACTCGCTCGCCCAGGCCGACGGCGCCACCGACGTGTACCTGGAGTCGATGCTGGCCACGCTGGCCGGCGGCGGCCTGCTCGCGGCAGCCACCTGGCGCCACCGCCGCGAGCTGCACGCGCGCGACGCCTTCCTGCTGGTCTCGATGGTCTGGGTGGGCCTGCCGGCCTTCGCCACGCTGCCGCTGCTGCTCTGGTTCGCGCAGGCCGGCACGCCGCTCTCCTTCACCGATGCCTACTTCGAGACGGTGTCCGCGCTGACGACCACCGGATCGACCGTGCTCACCGGCCTGGACGCGCTGCCCTCGTCGATCAATTTCTGGCGCTGCCTGATGCAGTGGATCGGCGGCATGGGCATCCTGGTGCTGGCGGTCGCCATCCTGCCGCTGGTGGGCAGCGGCGGCATGAACCTGTTCCGTGCCGAGAGCGCAGGACCGCTGAAGGACACCAAGCTGACGCCGCGCATCACCGAGACCGCCAAGGGCCTCTGGAGCGTGTACTGCGGCATCTCGCTGGCCTGCGTGGTCGCGTATCGGGCCGGGGGCATGGACTGGCCCGACGCGTGGATGCACATGTTCACCACGATGAGCCTGGGCGGGCTGTCGAGCCACGACGCGAGCTTCGGCCACTTCCAGTCGCCCTTGCTCGAGTGGATCGCGGTGTTCTTCATGCTGGTGGCGAGCTGCAACTTCGCGGTGTACTTCATCGCGGTCTATCGGCGCTCGCTGCGTCCGATCCTCGCCAGCCTCGAGACCCGGATGACGCTGGCCACGATGATCGGCGCGAGCCTTTTCGTGGCGATCTACCTGTGGTGGCTCGAGGTCTACGCGGACCCGCTCGAGGCCCTGCGCTACGCGAGCTTCAATCTGGTGTCGATCGCGTCGACCACCGGCTACGCGTCGACCGACTACGCCACCTGGCCGGTGTTCGCGCCCATCCTGATGATCCTGCTGTCCTGCTTCGCCACCTCGGCGGGCTCGACCGGCGCGGGCATCAAGATGATCCGGGCGATCATCCTCGCGAAGCAGGCAGCCCGCGAGCTGGCCCGAATCCACCACCCGAAGGCCACGCTGCCGCTGCAGGTCGAGGGCGTGTCCGTGGAAAACAAGGTGGTGTTCTCGGTGCTCGCCTTCATGCTGATGTACGGCGGCACGGTGATCGTGACGACGCTGGCGCTGATCTTCTCGGGCCTGGACCCGGTGACCGCGTTTACCGCGATCCTGGCCAGCGTCAACAACATGGGCCCCGGCCTGGGGCCGGTCGGCCCGGCCGGCAACTACGCGGTGCTGACCGACTTCCAGACCTGGGTCTGCACGATCGCGATGCTGCTCGGCCGGCTCGAGATGTTCAGCCTGCTGGTGCTGCTCACGCCGGGCTTCTGGCGGCGCTGAGCGCCGCCTTCTTCAGCCCGCCGACCCGACCTTGCCGGCCGCCGTGGCCGCCGGCGCCGCGGGCCGGGAGATCATCAGCTGGCTCGCAATGGTTGCCGCGATCAGGCCCGCGCCGATCAGGTCGGTCACGATGCCCGGCTTGATCAGCGCGAACGCCGCGCCGATCAGCATGATCCGCTCCCAGATCCGGGTGGTGCCGAAGAAGAAGTAGCTGTGCAGGCCGCCCGCCAGGCAGATCACGCCCACCGTGGCGCTCACGATGGTCAGCGCGATCGTGGAGGCGTCGCCGATCAGCAGCAGCGACGGGCCGTACACGAACATGAAGGGGATGATGTAGCCGGTGAGTCCGAGCTTGACCGCCGCCCAGCTGCTTTCCATCAGGCCCGCGCGCGAGATGCCGTTGGCCGCGTAGACTGCCATGGCCACCGGCGGGGTGATCGCCGACAGCACCGCGAAGTACAGCACGAACAGGTGGGCCGCCTCGACCTGCACGCCCAGCTTGACCAGCGCCGGCACCAGCAGGGCCACCTGCACGATGTAGGCCGGCGTGGTGGGCAGGCCCATGCCCAGCACGATGCCGGCGGCCATGGTGAGGATCAGCGCCAGGATCAGCGAGTTCTGCGACAGCGCCAGCACGATGCCGGTGAAGGTGAGGCCCAGGCCGGTCAGCGTGATCGTGCCGATGACGATGCCGGCGCAGGCGCAGGCCAGCGCCACGATCACCGTGTTCTTGGCGCCGGCCTCGAGCGCGTCGATGATCACCGGGATGGTGAAGGTCTTGCGGGTGTTCGCGCGCAGCCAGGTGGTGGGCACCACCGACGCAATGCCGCACAGCGCGGCGAAGGCGGCGCTGAAGCCTGCGAGCAGCACGCCGATGATGATCGCCAGCGGCAGGAACAGGTGGCCGCGCTCGCGCAGCACCTGGCCCACGCGCGGCAGGTCGGGCTTGGGCAGCCCGACCAGGCCCACGCGGCGGGCCTCGAAGTGCACCGCCATGAACACCGCAAGGTAGTACAGGATGGCCGGCAGGATCGCGAAGGCAGCCACCGTGAGGTAGGACACGCCCAGGAACTCGGCCATCACGAAGGCTGCCGCGCCCATGATCGGGGGCATCAGCTGGCCGCCGGTGGAGGCCACCGCCTCGACCGCGCCGGCGAAGGCCGGCCGGTAGCCGGTTCGCGCCATCAGCGGGATGGTGAAGGTGCCGGTGGTCATCACGTTGGCCACCGCGCTGCCCGACACCGTGCCGAACAGGCTGCTGGTGATGATCGCGACCTTGGCGGGGCCGCCCGAGGTGTGGCCGGCCAGCGCCAGCGCGAAGTCCATGAACAGCTGCCCGGCGCCGCTGCGCTCGACGAAGGCGCCGAACAGGATGAACAGCATCACGTAGGTCGCCGACACGTAGAGCGGGATGCCGAAGATGCCCTCGGTCGTCAGGTACAGCTGGTCGAGCATGATCCCGATCGACTGGTTGCCCACGGTGAGGCCGTACAGCAGGAAGGCCAACGCGGTGATCGGCAGCGCCCAGCCGGTCGCGCGGCGGGTCGCCTCGAGCAGCAGCAGGGTCAGGCCGCCGCCGAAGACGTAGTCGAGGACGATCGGGTCGTCGACGTAGTACATCCGGTTCTGGATGTACTGCAGGTTGAAGGTCGGATAGAGCGCCGACGCCGCGGCGGCGATCAGCAGGATCAGGTCGAAGACGGTGGGCTCGCGCCGACCGAAGCCCGGGAACATCAGGAAGGCCAGCACCATCGCGAAGGCCAGGTGCAGCCCGCGCATCACGTAGGCGTCGGGCGGCCCCACCTGGGCCACGTACAGGTGGAAGACCGACATGCCGACGCCGGTCAGCGTCAGGATCCATCGGGTCAGGGAGGCGGGCAGCGTGAACATCGTCAGGCGTCCTGGGCGGTTACCGGAAGGAATAACGACGACGGCCCGCCGTCAGGCCACTGGTCCGACGGCGGGCCGCATGGCCGCGAGGGCGGCCGGGGCGCTTACATCACGCCCTGTTCCTTGTAGAACTTGGCGGCGCCCTTGTGCATCGGCACGCCGATGTCCTCGGCCATGACCTTGGGCGTGGTCTTGCCCATGACCTTGGCGATCGCGGTCAGGTCGGCGTTGTTCGCGACCATGCCCTTCAGCACGTTGTAGACCACGTTCTCGTCGAGGTCGCAGCGCGCGATCAGGTGCGTGGCGTAGCCGACGGCCTGCACGTCCTTGTCCTGCTTGGGGTAGGTGCCGGCGGGGATCGTGAGCTTGGTGTAGCCCGGATTCAGCTTGCGCATCGCATCGAACTTGTCGTCCGGGATCGGGATCAGCCTGATGTCGCGGGCCGAGGCCAGGTCCATGACCGACGAGGCCGGGATCGTGGTGCCCAGCGTGAAGGCCTGCGCGTTGTTGTCCTTCATCAGCGAGACCGCGTCGGTGTAGGACACGTGGCTCACCCGCGCCATGTCCTTGTAGCCCAGGCCGTAGACCTCGAGCGCCTGCACGGTGATGAACTCGGCGGTGTTGCCCTTGGGCTGGACCGCGATCGGCTTGCCCTTGAGATCGGCGAGCGAGTTGATGCCGGCATCGGCGTTCGCGACGATCTGCAGGTACTGCGGATACAGCGTGGCCACGTTGCAGACGTTCTTGGTGGCGGTGTCGAAGGGCGCGCGACCCGCGACGCCGTCGACGGTGGAGATCGAGTTGCCGAAGCCCATGTCGGCCTTGCCCGCCTCGACCGCCTTCACGTTGGCGATGCCGGCGCCCGGCAGCACCTGGATCTTGATGCCCGCGGTCTTGTCGGCGATGTTGGCCATCGCGCCACCCAGCGGGTACCACGAGCCGCCCTGCGGGCCGGTCATCAGCCGGACCTGCTGGGCCTGGGCCGCGCCGGCGGCGAACATGGCGGCGCCCACGGCGGCGGCGATTGCGATCTTCCTGGTCTTGATGCTCATTGTGTTGTCTCCTCTTTGCGATCAGAGCGGGTGACGGCCGCGCGAGCGCGGTCCCGTGAGGCGCATGGTATTACAGGTCGGCCGGTCGCGTTGCCGCGGGCCGGCCTCGCCGTTTCAGCCGCCGCGCGCGGCCGTCTCGGCCTGGAATCGCTGGGTGGCGTCCTCGACCGCCTTCGAGTGGACCGCCGCCAGCTCCGGGCGCGCTGCCCGCGCCCGCGCGGCCGCGGCCATCGAGGGCTCGTGGTGCCCCTGGAAGCGCGGGAACACGTGGCGCGCGATCAGCTCGTAGCTGCGCCGGGTGGCGTCGAAGTTCGCCCAGTTGTGCGCCAGCATCAGGTAGGCGCCGAAGCCGCCGTTCGATTGCTTCCAGAGCCGGTCGATCTGGGCGGTGACCATGTCGGGCGTGCCGATCGCGCCGAAGCCCGAATCATTGATGAAGGAGACCATCTCCTTGATGTTGCTGCCCGGCACCGCCATCTGCGGGAAGGCCGCCACCGCCTGGAAGTAGTCGAACCAGTGCTCGATGCCGTACTCGACGTCGCGGTAGGCCTGGTCCATCGTCTCGGCGCAGTGCACCAGGCCCACCAGCCGCCACTTGCTGCGATCGACCATCGTGCCGTAGTGGGCCGCCTGCTGCTCCATCACGTTCCAGTGCAGCGCCAGCGCGTCGAAGCCGGCGGCGGTGGTCGCGCCGATCGACAGCAGGCCGGTGCCGTGCATGCCCGCGAGCTTCGGACCCGTCGGGGACGCCACCGCGGCCACCGCCACGTCGAACAGCGGGTTCGAGTAGGGACGCAGGTGCAGCCGCGCCTCGCGCAGGTCCCAGCGGTCGTTCCTGAAGGTGACCGGCTCCTCGGAGGTCAGCAGCTTCATGATGACGCCGAGCCCGTCCTCGAGCAGGCCCCGGGTCTGCGACTGCGACAGGCCGATCATGATGCCGTCGCTCGGCAGCGACCCCGGCCCCACGCCGAGCATGACCCGGCCGCGGGTCAGGTGGTCGAGCTGCACGATGCGCTCGGCGACCCACAGCGGGTTGTGATACGAGACGCTGACCACGCCCGAGCCGAGCCGGATGTGCCGCGTGCGCTGCGACGCCACCGCCATGAAGATCTCGGGCGATGCGCTGATCTCGGTGCCGGCGGAGTGGTGCTCGCCGCACCAGGCCTCGTCGTAGCCGCAGCGGTCCAGCCACTGGATCAGCTCCAGGTCCTGCTCGAGGGCGAGGGTCGGATTGATGCCGGGCTTGTGGAAGGGCGCCAGGAAGATTCCGAAGCGCATGCGGTGACTCATCGTGTGCTCCTCGTGGTGGGGTAGTCTGTTCGGAAGGAACGGCCTGCCGGATGTGTCTCCGGCTCTGGCCGCTCGCTTATATCGCGCCGCGCTTCGCGATGTCCACAGAGTCCCCGGGCGGCAGGGGGGGGGTGACCGGTTTCCGGCACGGCTCGCGGCATGCTCCGGCCTTGCGCGGTTATCGTTCGCAGGGAAATCGATCGGGAAGGAAATCGCATGGCGGAATCACCCCTCATCGTCGGCATCGGCGGAACCACGCGAGTCGGCTCGACCTCCGAGCGCGCTGTCGCGACCGCGCTGCGACGGGCCGAAGCGCTGGGATGTGCCACGATGGCCTTCGGCGCCGGGGCGATGCCGGTCGAGCCCTACGATCCTTCGCGCCCCGATCGCAGCGAGCAGGCCCGGGCGCTGGTCACGGCGCTGCGGCGCGCCGACGGCGTGATCATCGCCACGCCTGCCTATCACGGCGGGATCTCGGGTCTGGTGAAGAATGCGATCGACTTCGTCGAGGACATGCGCGACGACGCCCGCGTCTACTTCGAGGGGCGCGCGGTGGGCTGCATCGTCTGCGCCGACGGCCCGCAGGCCCTGGGCTCCACGATGGCCTCGCTGCGCGCCATCGTCCACGCGCTGCGCGGCTGGCCCACCCCCTACGGCGCGGCGCTCAATTCGCGGTCGCGGCCATTCGGCGGCGACGGCATCGAGGCCGATCCGGCCGCGATCCGCGCCTGCGAGCTGGTCGCCGACGAGGTCGTCGCCTTCGCCCGGATGATGCGGCGGGGGTGAGCCGAATCGGCGCGGCCGAGGAAGGCGGGGTTCCCCGGCCCAGGATGCCGGGAATGCCCCCACGCGCCACAGGGCTTCGTTGACGGCACCGCTGGGCGGCTGGTTCAATCCGCGCTCCTCTCCAGGGGAGTAGCCGGCGCAGGGTCGCAGGATCCCGGCGCCGCGGCATCGTCATTACGGTGGCGGTCGGGCTGGCAACCGACCGGGCGCCCGGTGTCGTGATCCGCAGCGCGCACGCGCCGCGGTCGGCAAGACCAGCGAGGACCTTCGACAAAACCGTCGTCCGGCCCCCTGCCAGGCCGGTGAAAAGGTCTTCCCGATGATCTCCATCGGCACGCCGTTGCTGTGGTCGCTCTTTGCGGTCTTCGTCCTGGTCGCGCTCGCGATCGACTTCCTCGCCATGAACCGCCAGGGCGCGCACGCCGTCTCGATGCGCGAGGCGGGCGTCTGGTCCCTGATCTGGGTCGCGGTCTCCTTCGTGTTCGTCGGCTGGCTCTGGTGGTACCTGGGCGGCACGTCCTCCGACGAGGCCGCGAGCGCTTTGGCCGATGCCAAGGCGCTGGAATTCGTGACCGGCTACCTGGTCGAGAAGGCGCTCGCGGTCGACAACATCTTCGTGTTCCTGATGTTGTTCACCTATTTCGCGGTGCCGGCCGAGTTCCAGAAGCGGGTGCTGATGATCGGCATCATCGGCGCGCTGGTGCTGCGCGCGATCATGATCCTGGTCGGCGCCTGGCTGATCTCGCAGTTCCACTGGGTGATGTACGTGTTCGGCGCCTTCCTGGTCTTCACCGGCGTGAAGATGTGGTGGGCGGCCGGCCAGGAGCCCGACCTGGACGCCAACCCGGCGCTGCGCTGGATCAACCGGCACATGAAGATCTCGTCGCGCTACGACGGCGAGCGCTTCTTCACGATGGAGAACGGGGTGCGCATGGCCACGCCGCTGTTCGTCGTGATCCTGCTGATCGGCATCGTCGACGTGGTGTTCGCGGTCGACTCGATCCCGGCGATCTTCGCGATCACCACCGATCCCTTCATCGTGCTGACCTCGAACGTGTTCGCGATCCTCGGCCTGCGCGCGATGTACTTCCTGCTCGCCGGCATGCACGAGCGCTTCCACCTGCTGTCCTACGGCCTGGCGGTGGTGCTGGTGTTCATCGGCACGAAGATGCTTCTGATCGACGTCTACAAGATCCCGATCGTCTGGTCGCTGGGCTTCACCGTGACCACGCTGGCGGTCACGATGCTGCTGTCGCTGCGCATCCCGGCGCGGCCGGGCGAGGCGGGCAGCGCCTACCCGTTCGGGGCGAAGAAGCGCGAGGCGACGCCGCAGGAGGCGGGCTGAGCGGCCAGCGCGGGACTCCCGCCGGGCGCCGGGCGTTTCGCCCGGGCGCCGTGGCGTGACGTCACCGGGGCTCAGGCCATCTGACCGATCGTCTTGCGGAAGCGCGCGAGCGACAGCAGGAAGAGCAGCGCGCCGATCGCGACCATCCACAGCAGGGGCTGCCAGACCACCTCGATGCCGGCGCCGCGGTACAGGATGGCCTGGCTCAGCTCGGTGTAGTGGGTGGTGGGCGAGGCGAGCATGATGTCGCGCACGAAGCGCGGCATGCTCTCGCGCGGCGTGATCCCGCCCGAGAGCATCTGCAGCGGCATCATCGTGAGCACGATCAGCAGGCCGAACTGCGGCATGCTGCGCGCGATCGTCGCCATGAAGATGCCCATCGAGGTGGTGGCGAACAGGTGCACCGCGGTGCCGGCCAGGAACAGCGCGATCGAGCCCTCGATCGGCACCTTCAGCAGGCCCTGGATCACCAGCCCCAGCGAGGCCGCGGTGGCCACCAGCACCGCCAGCGCGGTGGCCCAGACCTTGCCGAGCATGATCTCGGCCGGGCTGACCGGCATGACCAGCAGGTGCTCGACCGTGCCGTGCTCGCGCTCGCGGATCAGCGCCGCGCCGGCGAGGATGATCGACAGCATCGTCACGTTGCTCACCACCTCCATCAGCGAGGTGAACCACGACGGCTCGAGCGCCGGATTGAAGCGCGCCCGGATCGCGAGGTCCACCGGTGGCGCCGGGCTCGCACGATAGCGCTGCACGAACTCGCTCACTTCCCCGGCCACGATCTGCTGGATCAGGCCGTTGCCGATGAAGGCCTGGCTCATCCGGGTGGCGTCGACGTTGAGCTGCACGCTCGGCGAGCTGCCGTTCAGCACGTCGCGCTGGAAGCCGGGCGGGATGTCGAGCACGAAGGTGTAGTGACCGGCGTCGAGCACCGGGTCGACCTCGGCCAGCGAGATCCGCGCGGGGTGCGTGAAGTGCGGCGGATAGAAGGCCGAGGCGATCCGGGCCGACAGTGCGGAGTCGTCCTCGTCGACGATCGCGATCGGCGCCATGTGCAGGGTTTCCGGCGCCGCGGTGCCGGCGGTGTAGATGCCCACCGTGAAGGTGTAGACGATCAGCACCAGCATCATCGGGTCGCGCCAGAGGCTCCAGAGCTCCTTGACGCCCAGCCGGTAGACGTTGGCAAGCCGCTGCCGCATCGGTGTCTGCCTCATTTCAGCGCTCCTGCTTCCGCAGCAGCAGGATCGCCGCGCCGGTGATCGCCAGCGCCGCCAGCAGCAGCGGCCAGAACGAGGCCCCCAGGTCATCGAAGCCCAGCGCCTTGCTGAACACGCCGCGGCTGATCGTGAACATGTGGCTGGCCGGGTAGAGCTCGCCGATGATCCGTCCGGCGCCCTCCAGCGACGAAACCGGGTTGATCAGGCCGGCGAACTGCACCGCCGGCAGCATCGTGCCGATCATCGCGAAGAACATCGCGGCGATCTGGCTGCGGGTCAGCGTGGACACCAGCAAGCCCATCCCGGTGCTGCTGATGCTGAAGAGGAATGCGGCCAGCGTCAGGGCCGGAACGCTGCCGGTGATCGGCACGTCGAAGATCGTCACCGAGACGAGGCACATCAGCGCGAAGTTCAGCATCGCCAGCGCCACGTAGGGCAGCTGCTTGCCGAGCAGGAACTCGGTGCGGGTGACCGGCGTCACGTACAGGTTGACGATCGATCCGAGTTCCTTCTCGCGCACCACCGCCAGCGCGGTCAGCATCGACGGCAGCATCAGCAGCAGCAGAGGGATCACGGCCGGCACCATCGCGGGCAGGCTGCGCACGTCCGGGTTGTAGCGGTAGCGCGTCTCCACGGTCGCGGCCGCCGCCGGCGTGCTGCCGGTGCGCTCGCGCGCCTGCTCGAGCAGCCAGTGCTGGTGCATGCCCTGCGCGTAGCCGGCCACGGTCTCGCCGCGCTGCGGCATCGCCCCGTCGATCCAGGCCCCGATCTCCACCGGCTTGCCGCGCAGCAGGTCGCGGCCGAAGCCGGGCGGAATCTCGATGGCCAGCGACAGCTCGCCGCTTCGCATTCGGCGGTCGAGATCGTCGTAGTCGGCGATCGGCGGGCGCTCGACGAAGTAGCGCGAGCCGGAGAGGTTCAGCGTGTAGTTGTGGCTCAGCGAGCTCTGGTCGCGGTCGAGCACCGCGTAGCGCAGGCCCTCGACGTCCATGTTCAGGCCGAAACCCAGCACGAACATCAGCACCAGCGAACCGGCCAGCGCCAGCGTGGCCCGCACCGGGTCGCGCTGCAGCTCCAGCGTCTCGCGCCACAGGTAACTGTAGAAACGGCGATAGGACCGGCGAAGGCGGCTGCCTTCGCCGTCGGCCGTCCCTTGAGCCGCCACTCGGGCCGCTCCTTCGGCCCCCGCCGGGGCGGCCTGCGGCGCCGGTTGCCCGCCGTCCGCCTCGAGCAGGTAGTCGACGAAGGCTTCCTCGAGCGTGACCTTGCCGCGCCTGGCCACGAGCGCCGCCGGCGTGTCGCTGTCGAGCACCTTGCCGGCATGCATCATCGACATCCGGTCGCAGCGCTCGGCCTCGTTCATGAAGTGGGTCGAGATGAAGATGGTGACCCCGTCACGCCGGGCCAGCTCGATCATCAGCCTCCAGAACGCGTCGCGCGCGACCGGGTCCACGCCCGAGGTCGGTTCGTCGAGGATCAGCAGTTCCGGTTCGTGCACCATCGCCACCGCGAGCGAGAGGCGCTGGCGCACGCCCAGCGGCAGCTTGGCCGGCAGCATGTCGAGCACCTCCCGCAGGCCGAAGCGCTCCACCATCCCCGCCACGCGGGCCGGGATCGCGGCCTCGGGCACGTGGAACAGCCGCGCGTGCAGCACCAGGTTCTGGCGCACGGTGAGCTCGCCGTAGAGCGAGAAGGCCTGCGACATGTAGCCGACCCGCTTGCGGGTCGCCATGTCGTGCGGGTCGACTTCCTTGCCGAACAGCCAGGCCTTGCCTTCGCTGGCCGGCAGCAGGCCGGTCAGCATCTTCATCGTCGTGGTCTTGCCGCAGCCGTTGGAGCCGACGAAACCGAAGATCTCGCCGCGGCGGATCCGGAAGCTCACGTGGTCGACCGCCACGAAATCGCCGAAGCGCATCGTGAGATCGCGCGCCTCGATCGCGAAGCCGGTCTCGTCCCCGAGCTCGAGCGGCGGGATCTCGATCGCGCGGTGGCCGCGCCGCTTCGCCTCCGGCAGCAGCGCGACGAAGGCGTCCTCCAGCGTCTCGCTGCCGGTGCGCGCCAGCAGTTCCCGGGGCGTCCCGGTGGCCAGCACGCGCCCCTCGTCCATCGCGACCAGCCAGTCGAAGCGCTGCGCCTCGTCCATGTAGGCGGTGGCCACGATCACGCTCATGCCCGGGCGCTTGCGGCGGATGCCCGCGATCAGTTCCCAGAACTGGGCGCGCGCGAGCGGGTCGACGCCGGTGGTCGGTTCGTCGAGGATCAGCAGGTCCGGATCGTGGATCAGCGCGCAGCACAGCCCGAGCTTCTGCTTCATGCCGCCCGACAGCTTGCCCGCCGGGCGCGCGAGGAAGGGATGCAGGCCGGTGGCGCGCGTCAGCTCGTCGATGCGGCGGCGGCGCTCGGCGGCGCCGTGCCCGAACAGGCGCGCGAAGAACTGAAGGTTCTCCTCGACCGACAGGCTGCGGTACAGGTTCCTGCCCAGGCCCTGGGGCATGTAGGCGATGCGCGGGCAGACCGCCTCGCGGTGGCGCCGGCTGCGCATGTCGCCGCCCAGCGCCTCGATGTTGCCCGCCTGCAGCGCCCGCGCGCCGGCGATCAGCGACAGCAGGCTCGACTTGCCCACGCCGTCGGGCCCGATCAGGCCGATCATGCGTCCGGCAGGAAATTCCAGCGTGACGCCGTCGAGCGCGACCACCTTGCCGAAGCGCAGCCCGACCTCTTCGAGCCGGACCGCGGGCGCCGCCGCGGGCGAGCCGGCGGGCCTATCGCTGGTCATTGTCGCTGGTCATGGCCGGTGGTCATGACCGGTCATTGCCGGACGTTGACCTGCAGGCGTTCGGGCCAGGATGCCTGCTCGTCGATCCTGACCCAGGCCACGCCGGGCAGGCCGGTCTTCACCTGCTCGAGGTGCTCCAGCAGCAGCGCGCGGTCGATCTGCGCCCGGACGCGGAACATCAGCTTCTGCCGCTCGCTGGCGGTCTCGACGGTCTTGGGCGTGAACTGCGCGATGCTGGCCACGAAGGAGATCTTCGCGGGGATCACGTACTGCGGGGCGGCGTCGAGCACGATGCGGGCTTCGCTGCCCAGCGCCACCCGGCCGGCCACCGTCTCGGGCAGGAAGAAGGTCATGTAGACGTCGGACAGGTCGACCAGGTTCAGCACCTTGCCGCCGGCGCCCAGCACCTCGCCGGGCTGCGCCACGCGGTACTGCACGCGGCCGTCGCGCGGCGCCACCAGCTGGCTGTCGGCGATGTCCGCGTCGATGCGCGCGATCGTGGCCTCGGCGGCGACGACGGCCGACTCGGCGCCGGTCACCTGCGCCCGCGCCGCGGCGATCGCCGCC
>JRYH01000074.1_pt1 | contig 29922 bp, 36 predicted proteins | sample 235351 | NCBI WGS metagenome assembly JRYH01 (sample SAMN03074221, study PRJNA261480) | activated sludge metagenome | biome: Wastewater Treatment Plant; feature: Wastewater; material: Activated sludge; isolation source: activated biomass of a wastewater treatment plant treating wastewater... ...
TCATAGTCACGCACCGCCTGCGCGACCCGCCGCCGTGCCCGCTCGATCTCGGCGCGGGTGTGCTCCAGACGATTGATAGCGTCGCGCCATTTGCGACGCCGTTCCGCCAGATAGCGGAAATACCGCTTTGCCTCCTTGCGGGCGGCGGAGCGGGTCTCGCCCATGCGGATGCCGCGCACGGCCCCGAGGATGAACGGGTTCTCCTCGATCATCCGCTCCGCGTCGAGGATGCCGTGCTTTTCTTCCAGCGCATCCCAGAGTGTCCGGGCCTTTCCTCCGTCGCGATAAACCTTGGCGAGGATGTCGTCGAGGCTGCGGCTGCGCTTGGCCAACCAGGTCTGGTCCCGCCCCTCCTGTTTCTCGTTGAAGGCTTGCTGGCGCTCCGCATAACGGACCTTGCCGGCCGCCGACCTGTAGGACGCCTCGATCTGGCTCCAGTAGCGCAAGTCCATGTCCGCATCATCGAACTCGCGGACGGCAACATCGGCCATGTCGGCGCGCGGCTCCTCGGCGATGAAGCCTACGACGGTGCGCCCCTCGGCATGCCAGAGCTGCGCCGCGGGCAGGGCCCGCTCGAGCGAGCGTTCGGCCAGCGCGATCTCGGTGGCCCGCCGCGCCAGGCGCGGATCGCGGGTCTGGCGCGCCATGGAAAGGTAGGTCGTGGTGGCGCTGGCCAGCTCGCCGCGCTGCGCGGCGATCTCGGACGCGAGCAGCTGGAACATCAGCTGCGAGCTGAGCTCGACCTCGGGGATCGGCCCGGCGTCGTCGGCCTGGTGCGGGTCGCCGGCCGAGCCGGCGCGCTGCGCCTCGGGCCCGGAGGGCGTGGCATCCGGGCCGCCGTTGGCGCGTTCCTGCCGGGCGACCGGCGCCGAGGCGCCCGAAGCGGCGGAATCGGAACCCGCGGAACCGGTGGCGCAGCCGGCCAGCAGCACCGCGAACGGAAGGGCCAGCAGCGCTGTCGAATGGCGCGGCGCGAGCCGACAGAGGAGATTGCCGGAGCGAGCCGGAGCCTTCGATTTCATGGGGCGATGTTAGGTTCAATTACACTGCCGGGCAAGGTTACCCGAGACGCGATCGCAAGCAGCCAGATGCCCGAATTGCCCGAGGTCGAAGTGGTTCGTCGCGGCCTGCAGGCCGGACTGTCTCGGCGCGTGGTCAGCCGGGTCGAGGTGCGCGAGCCCAGGCTGCGCTGGCCGGTTCCCGAAGGGCTGTCCCGCGAGCTGGCCGGGCGCCGGCTCGAGTCGGTCGGGCGGCGCGGCAAGTACCTGCTGATGGATTTCGGCGGGGCCACCCTGATCGCCCACCTCGGCATGTCGGGCAACTTCAGGATTCTCGAGGCGCCGCAGGCGCCGGCCCGCCACGACCACGTCGACATCGACTTCGGCGAGCGACTGCTGCGTTACCACGACCCCCGCCGCTTCGGCGCCATGCTCTGGCACACGCCTGCGGACGGTCCGGTTTCCGCGCATCCCCTGCTGGCCGGCCTGGGCGTCGAGCCCTTCTCCGACGAGTTCGACGGCGAGATGCTCTACCGGGCGACCCGCGGCCGCGCGGCGGCGATCAAGCAACTGCTGCTTTCCGGAACGGTGGTGGTGGGCGTGGGCAACATCTACGCGTCGGAGAGCCTGTTCCGGGCCGGCATCCGGCCATCCACTCCGGCCCGCCGGATCGGGCGCGAGCGCTGCGAGCGGCTCGCCGGGGCGATCCGCGAGACGCTTGCCGATGCCATCGCCCGCGGGGGCAGTTCGCTGCGGGATTTCGTGGGCAGCGACGGGCAGGGCGGATACTTCCAGCTCGACTGCTTCGTCTACGGCCGCGCGGGCCAGCCCTGCCGGGTCTGCGGCACGCCGGTCGCGATGCGCCGCGACCAGCAGCGGGCCACTTACTGGTGTCCGGCATGCCAGCGCTAGCGGGCGGGCCGGCGCAGGCCGAGGCGAAGGCCATCGGGGGACTTGCGGTGGAATCGATCGAAAGGCAGATGGCCGACTTCGGCGGATGGCGCGATGTGGTCGCCGAGGCGCTGGCCGCCTACGCCCGGCAGCTCGTCGGGGCGCGCTTCGACGACGCCGACGCCCGCGCGCGGCTGGCCGCGATGCAGGAGAGGCTGACCGCCGAGCGGCTGTCGGTGGCCTTCGTGGCCGAGTTCTCGCGCGGCAAGTCGGAGCTCATCAACGCCCTGTTCTTCGGCGACGCGGGCCGGCGGATCGTGCCGTCCTCGGCCGGACGCACCACGATGTGCCCGACCGAGCTGCTCTGGGACCCGGCGCGCCCGCCCTCGGTCAGGCTGCTGCCGATCGAGACCCGCGCCGGCGACACGCCGCTCGCCGCATTGCGCGAGGACGAATCGGCCTGGCACGTCGTTTCCTTCGACCCGGCCGATCCCGCCTCGCTCGAGCGGGCGATCGCCAGCGTGTCGGAGACCATCGAGGTGCCGGAAGCGGAGGCTGCCGCGATGGGCTTCGGCCACGACGAGCCGGTGGGCCTGGCGAGCGCGGTCGTCGAGATCCCGCGCTGGCGCCACGCGATCGTCAACCATCCGCACCCGCTGCTCGCGCGCGGGCTGGTGATCATCGACACGCCGGGGCTCAACGCGATCGGCGCCGAGCCCGAGCTCACGCTCAAGCTGATCCCCGAGGCCGACGCGGTGCTCTTCGTGCTCGCCGCCGACGCCGGCGTGACCCGCTCCGACGGCGAGATCTGGCGCGACCACGTCGCGCGCAGCCACGGGCAGGGGCGCGGGCGCTTCGTGGTGCTGAACAAGATCGACGGACTCTGGGACGGCCTGCGCGACGACGTCGAGATCGAGGTCGAGATCGCGCGGCAGGTCGGCAACGTCTCGCGGACGCTGGACCTGCCTGCCGAGCGGATCTTCCCGGTGTCGGCCCAGAAGGCCCTGGTGGCGCGGCTGCGCGACGACGAAGCCCTGCTTCGGCGCAGCCGCCTGCCCGAGCTCGAGCGCGCGCTCGGAGGGCAGCTGGTCGGGCAGCGCCGCGAGATCGTTCGCGAGCGGCTGCGCCGGGACTTCGACGAGCTGCACCGGCGTGCCGCGGCCACGCTGGGCGCCCGCAGGCGCGCGCAGGTGGAGCTCCAGATGGAGCTCAATTCGCTGCGGGGACGCAATCGCGAGTCGATCGCCCGCATGGCCGCGCAGGTGCAGCGCGACCGCGAGGAATTCACCCGCAGCCTGCGTCAGTTGCAGGCGCTGCGCGCGGTGCTCGGGCGGCACGGCCAGGCGATCGGCGACGCGATCAGCCCCGACGTGGCCAGACGGCACCTGCGCGACGCCCGCGACGTGATGCGCGGCAGTCACTTCTCGACCGGCCTGCGCGACGCGATGGCCTCGCTGCTCGGGGCCGCGCGCGCCGACTTCGACGAGGCGGCCCGCCACCTGTCCGAGATCGCCACGCTGATGAATGCGATGTACCGCAGCTTCAGCTCCGAGCACGGACTGTCGCTGGGCAATCCGGTGCAGTTCTCGATGCGCCGGCACCTCGAGGCGCTCGACCGGATCGAGCAGATGCAGCGCCGCCAGTTCGGCGCGCTGTCGCTGGTCACGAACGAGAAGTACGTGCTGATGCGCAAGTTCTTCGAGGCGGTGGCCCTGCGCATGTGCGAGCTCTACGAGAGGCTGGCGCGCGACTGCGCTTCCTGGCAGCGCGCGGTCATGGCGCCGATCGAGTCACAGGTGCGCGAGCACCAGGCGCACCTGCGCCGTCGCGCCGAGTCGGTGCAGCGCGTGCTCGAGGCCAGCGACAGCCTCGAGGCGCGGATCGCCGACGTGTCGGCCGCGCGCGCGGCGATCGAGGAGCGGGTCGCTGCGGTGGAGTCGGCGGCGGGTGAGCTGCACGCGCTGCTCGAAGGTCTCGAAGCGATTCCCGGCCTGACGACGCAGGCGGCCGCGCAGTGAGCGGCGGCAGCTTCGCCGCGGCGGTCGTCGACTGGCAGCGGCGCGAGGGGCGGCACGACCTGCCCTGGCAGGGCACCCGAGACGCCTACCGGATCTGGCTCTCCGAGGTGATGCTGCAGCAGACCCAGGTGGCGACGGTCGTCCCGTACTACCAGCGTTTCCTGGAGGCCTTTCCCGACGTGGCGGCGCTGGCCGGCGCGCCGCTCGACGAGGTCATGCGGCTGTGGAGCGGGCTGGGCTACTACAGCCGCGCGCGCAACCTGCATCGCTGCGCGGTCGAGGTCGTCGAGCGGCACGGCGGCCGCTTTCCGGTCGATGCCGGCACGCTGGAAACGCTTCCGGGCATCGGACGATCCACCGCGGCGGCGATCGCGGTCTTCGCCGGCGGCACGCGCGCCGCGATCCTCGACGGCAACGTGAAGCGGGTGCTGTGCCGGGCCTTCGGCGTGGCGGGCTGGCCGGGCGAGCGCGCGGTCGAGAAGCGGCTCTGGGAGCTCGCCGAAGGCGAGCTTCCCGAGGCCGGCATCGAGGCCTACACGCAGGGTCTGATGGACCTGGGCGCCACCGTGTGCACGCGCAGCCGGCCGGCCTGCGAGCGCTGCCCGGTCGCGGGGCGCTGCGTGGCCTTGCGCGAGGACGCCGTCGCGCGGCTGCCCGCGCCCAGGCCCGCGCGCGCGGTGCCGCTTCGCGAATGCCGGATGCTGGCCATCCGTCAGGGCGATGCCTGGCTGGTCGAGAAACGTCCGCCTTCGGGCATCTGGGGCGGGCTCTGGAGCCTGCCGCAGGGCGAGATCGCCGACGGCGCCTCAGGCACCCCGCAGGCATTCGCGGCCGAGGTGGCGGCGCGTCACGGACTGGCGATCACGGCGCCGGAAGCACCCGAGGCGGCAGCGCCCTTCGTGCATGCGTTCACGCATTTCCGTCTGCGGATCGAGCCCTTCGTGTGCCGGGTCGTGGGCGCCCGCGGCGCCGCCGCGCCCGGCGCGGTGTGGCTCGCGCGGGACGAGGTGCCGGGCGCCGCGCTGCCCAGGCCGGTCAAGCGCCTGCTGATGGCGCTCGACCCTAGACCACCCGGTGCTGCTGCAGGTACTGGTGGATCACCGACAACCGGGTGAGCGGGTCGTCGAGCGCCATCAGCCGCTGCCGGGCCTTCGACGAGATCGGCAGGAACTCGCAGAGCCGGTTGCCGACCCAGGTGGCCGAGTCGAGCCGGTAGGGCGGCTCGATCATCTTCTTCATCGGATCGGTCTCCTTCTCGACCAGATCCTCGATCAGCCGGCCCACCAGGCTGGCGCAGACCGCCAGCTCCCCGGGGATCGGCAGGTCCGGGTCGTCCGGGATCGGCTCGACCGCGGCGCGCACGAGCCCGTCGGGCTGCACCCGCCGCGTGCTGACCCGGAAGCGCCGGCCGCCGATCGTTCGCAGCTGGAGCAGGCCGAGCTGCTGCATGTCCCAGTCCACGATCCGCGCTTCGCAGCCGATCGCCTCGTGCTCGGCCGGCTCGCCGACCTCGCCGCCCGCGGTGATCAGGCACACGCCGAACGGGACCTGCGCGGCCATGCAGTCCCGCGCCATGTCCATGTAACGCGCCTCGAAGATCCGCAGCGGCAGGACGCCCCCCGGAAACAGCACCGTGTTGAGCGGGAAGATCGCCAGCTCGGCCGGCGGGCTCGCCGTCGAGCCGCGGATTTCGCTCGTCGGGTCCATGTCGCTCGTCCGGTCCATGTCCTCGGCAGGCTCGCGCGGCCTGGCGCGTTCTCGGGGCTCGGCCGGCTCAGGCGCCGCCGGCCAGCCGGTTGGCCAGCGAGCGATGCCTGACCAGCACGTGCTCGATGCGCCGGAATTCGCGGGCGAGCTCCTCCACGCAGAACACCGAGCGGTGCTGGCCGCCGGTGCAGCCGATCGCCACGGTCAGGTAGGCGCGGTTCTCCTGCAGGTAGTGCGGCAGCCAGGCGTGCAGGAAGGCCGAGATGTCGTCGATCAGCCGCCGCACCGAGGGAATCGCGCGCAGGTACTGGGCCACCGGCTCGTCCTGCCCGGTCATGGGCCGCAGCTCGGGCGTGTAGTAGGGGTTCGGCAGGCAGCGCGCGTCGAAGACCAGGTCCGCGTCGAGCGGCACGCCGTGCTTGAACGCGAAGGACTCGAACAGCAGCGTGATCGGCGCGCGCTCGGCGCCGACGACGTCGCGCACCCAGCCGCGCAGCACGTTCGGATGCAGGTCGCTGGTGTCGATCGACACGCCGATGTCCTCGAGCACCGACATCAGCTCGCGCTCCTGCTCGATCGCCTCGAGCAGCGTCGGGGGCTCGCCGCCGCGCGGCACGCGCAGCGAGAGCGGGTGCCTGCGCCGGGTCTCCGAGTAGCGCTGCACCAGCGTGTCGGTGCGCGCGTTCAGGAAGAGGATCTTGATGTCGTGACCGTGCCGGGCCAGCCCGCCGACCGACTGCTCGAGCCCCTCGACCGAGTCTCCGCTGCGCGCGTCGATCGCCACCGCGAGCCGCTCGTGACCTGCCGCGGCCAGCGAGCCGATCACCTCGTCGAGGAAGCGCACCGGCAGGTTGTCGATGCAGAAGAACCCGTCGTCCTCGAGCACGTTCAGCGCGATGGACTTGCCCGAGCCCGAGATGCCGGTGATCAGAACGAGACGCATGCCCCGATGTTACGGTGAAAGGCCTGCGTACGGGGGATCACCCCTGCGTACGGTGGATCACCCCTGCGTCTCGATCAGCGCGCGCTGGCGGGCGACGAAGTCGCCGGTGGTGTCGATTCCGCGAAGCTGCAGGATGGTGCTGCGCACCGCCGCCTCGGTCAGCACGGCCAGGTTGCGCCCGGCCGCGACCGGGATCACCATCTTGCGGATCGGCAGGCCGAGAACGTCCTGGGTCAGCGCCTCGAGCGGCATCCGCTGGTATTCGTCCTCGAGCGTGCGGGTGCGCACCAGGTGCACGATCAGGTTGAGCTTCATCTTCCGGCGCACCGCGGTCTCGCCGAAGATCGTGCGGATGTCGAGCAGGCCCAGCCCGCGGACCTCGAGCAGGTTCTGCAGCAGGGGCGGGCAGCGCGCCTCCACGACATGCGGGGCGATCCGGCTGAGCTCGACCACGTCGTCGGCCACCAGCCCGTGACCGCGGCTGACCAGTTCCAGCGCGAGTTCGCTCTTGCCGAGGCCCGATTCGCCCGAGATCAGGACCCCCATCCCGAGCACGTCCATGCACACGCCGTGGATCGAGGTGGTCTGGGCCACGGTCTTGGCGAGCGACATGCGCAGGACCTCGATCACGCGCGCGGCCGGCAGCGGCGTGCCGAGCAGCGGCAGACCGTCTGCTTCGGCCCGCTGGGTCAGTTCGGGGGAGGGGTCGAGGCCGTCGGCCACGATGACCGCGGGCGGGTGTCCGGCCGCCAGCTCGTCGAGGATCGCCCGCCGGCGGGCCGGATCGAGCCGCTGCGTGTAGGCGCGCTCGGCCGAGCCGAAGACGTGGATCCGGTTCGGGTGGATCAGGTTGAGGTAGCCGACCAGGTCGGCTGGCTCGGATGCTGCGTCGGCCGCGGCCCTGTCGCCGCCGGCGTGGCCGGCCAGCCAGGTGAGCCGAAGCTCGTCGCGGTGCAGGTCGAATAGCGCGCGGACGGTGAGGTTCATGCGCGCGGCAAGCGGTGCGCCCGCGGGCTCAGGCCGCCGGGCGGCAGGGTTCCCAGCTCGAGAGGATCCGGTGCACCTGCGCCGGATCGTCGGCGGTGGCCAGCGACTGGCGGACCGAGTCGTCGGACAGCAGCTCCGCGAGCTCGGACAGCAGTTCCAGGTGCTCTTCGGTGGCGTGCTCGGGCACGAGCAGGAAGACCAGCAGCTGGACCGGCTTGCCGTCGGGCGCGTCGAAGGCCAGGGGCTCGGCCACGCGGACCACGGCGGCCACGGCCTCCTTCAGGCCCTTGATGCGGCCGTGGGGAATGGCGACGCCCTCGCCGAGCCCGGTGGAGCCGAGCCGTTCGCGGGCGAAGAGCGAGTCGAACACCTTGCTGCGTTCGATGCCCTGGTTGTTCTCGAAGAGAAGTCCGACCTGCTCGAACAACCGCTTCTTGCTGGTGACCGACAGGTCGATGACCACGTTGGTCGGGGCCAGCAATCTGGAGAGACGATTCATGGCACTGGCGCCCCAGGGGCTTGCCTTGACGCTTTGCAGCATCCGAAATTACCTCAGGGGCAAGTCTCGAGAATGCTGGATTATAAAGGCCGGGCCACGAAAGGGAATGAGGAATTTCCGCATTGCAGCAAAGGAGTTCCTCGGCCCTTCCGGGGCATCCGGCCAGCGGGTGGCACGTTTTCGTCGGGTTCCGACAGTTTCGTCAGGTCGGGACGGGCTGATGCTTGAGCGCATCATGCTCGAAACCGACGCGCTTGTCCTTGTATTTGATCACCTGCCGGTCGAGCTTGTCGACCAGCAGGTCGATCGCCGCGTACAGGTTCTCGTCGCTCGCCTCGGCGAAGAGCGCCTTGCCGCGCACTCTCAGATTGATCTCCGCCTTCTGGATCAGCTTGTCGACCGACAGGAACACGTTGACGTCGATGACCTGATCGAAGTGCCTGCGTATCCGGTCCAGCTTCGAGGCGACGTAGTCGCGAAGGGCCGGGCTGACGCTGACGTGATGACCGCTGATGGCGAGATTCATGCATCCTCCTGTGGCCGGCGCCATGCGATGGGCGCCGCGCGATGGGGTTCACGCGACCCGGCGAGCCGGCGCCCTCGCGGCGCCGCCAGACACCGCGGCGTCTAGAGCGCTCGTCGCTGGGCCACGGCAGGAATCCGCAGTGCCTCGCGGTACTTGGCGACCGTTCGCCGCGCCACCACGAAACCCTGCTCGCCGAGCAGTTCTGCGATGCGGCTGTCCGATAGGGGTCGGGTGGGGTCCTCCGCCGAGACGAGTTGCCTGATCATTTCACGGATCGCCGTGCTGGAGGCCGCGCCGCCGGAGTCGGTCGCCACATGGCTCCCGAAGAAGTACTTGAGCTCGAAGGTGCCTGCCGGCGTGAGCATGTACTTCTGCGTCGTGACCCGGGATACGGTCGATTCGTGCAATCCCAAGGTGTCAGCGATTTCCCGCAGGACCAGCGGGCGCATGGCGACCGGGCCATGCGAAAAGAACGCTCGCTGGCGGTCGACGATCGCCTGCGAGACCCGCAGGATGGTGTCGAACCGCTGCTGGACATTCTTGACCAGCCAGCGCGCTTCCTGCAATCGACCCGACAATTCCGTGTGGCTACCCCTGTTGCGCCTCAGGATGTCGGCGTACATTTCGTTGATTCGGAGCCGCGGCATCACGTCGGGGTTCAGCGACACCGTCCAGCCGCTGCGGCCCTTCTTCACGATCACGTCGGGCACCACGTAGCCGGCCGCCTCCCTCGAGAAGCTCGCGCCGGGGCGAGGGTTCAGCTGCCTGATCAGCGCCTGCGCCTCGCGCAGCGCGTCGTCGTCGCAGCGCAGCGCCCGCTTGATCCGCGGATAGTCCCGCGCGGCCAGCGCATCCAGGTGGTTGGCCACGATCTCGCGCGCGGCCCGCAGTTCAGCCTCGGGCCGGTCGTCGAAGCCGCCCGCGGCCAGTTGCAGCAGCAGGCACTCGCGCAGGTCGCGGGCGCCGATGCCGGCCGGATCGAAGCTCTGCAGCAGGCGCAGCGCCGCGGTGAGTTCCTCGGGCTCCACGTCGAGCTCGGCGGGCAGGGAGGCCGCGATCTCGTCCAGCCCGGTTTCGAGCATGCCGTCGCCGTTCAGCTCGTCGATCAGCAGCGTGACCAGGGCCCTGTCGCGCGGCGACACGTGCGTGCCCGCAAGCTGCGACACCAGGTGCTCGCGCAGGCCGATCTCGCCCCCGGCCAGTTGCGGCCAGTCGCGCTCGTCCTCGCCGTCGTCGCTGCGGGTCCGGGCGCCGGCCTCGCTGCCCCAGTCCTGCGGCGAGTCGCCGCCGGCGTCGTCCCAGCTGTCGGAGGCTGCATCGCCGGCTTCCCCGCGCTCGCCTGCCGGCGACTCCCCCGATCCCGCCTCGGTGCCCTGCTCGCGCGCATCGCCGCCCGCCAGGCTCGACACCGGCGCCACGCCGTCGAGCCCGCCGTTCGGGGCGATGGCCACGCAGGACTGCAGCGGGTCGTCGAGCCGCTCGAGCAGGGGGTTCTCGGAGAGGATCTGCTCGAGCTCCTGGTTCAGCTCGAGCGTGGACAGTTGCAGCAGCCGGATCGACTGCTGCAGCTGGGGCGTCAGCGCCAGATGCTGGGAAAGCTTGAGCTGAAGAGAGGGTTTCATCGTCGCGGGGGCTGCGGGCGCCTTGCCGGGCGGCCGCCGGGCGGACCCCGCGGCTACATCGAGAAGTGCTCGCCCAGGTAGTAGCGTCGGACGTCCTCGTTCTGGACGACCTCGTCGGGGCGGCCATAAGCAAGAACGGTACCAGCCCTGATGATATACGCGCGATCGCAGATGCCAAGGGTCTCGCGGACGTTGTGGTCCGTAATCAGCACCCCGATTCGCCTTTCCTTGAGAAATCGCACGATTCGCTGGATCTCGATGACCGCGATCGGGTCCACGCCGGCGAAGGGCTCGTCGAGCAGGATGAAGCGGGGCGCGCCCGCCAGCGCCCGCGCGATCTCGACACGGCGGCGCTCGCCGCCCGACAGCGACTGCGCCGGATTCGAGCGGATGTGCAGGATCTGCAGCTCGGTGAGCAGCGACTCGAGCCGCTGCGCGATCTCGGCGCGCGGCAGGGGCCGGCCATCGGGGCCCTGCTGCAGCTCGAGCACGGCGAGGATGTTCTCCTCCACCGTCATCTTCCGGAAGACCGAGGCCTCCTGCGGGAGGTAGGACACGCCGAGCCGCGCGCGCCGGTGGATCGGCAGCCTGCCGATCGGCTTCTCGTCGAGCTCGATGACGCCCCCGTCGGACGGGACCAGGCCCACGATCATGTAGAAGGTGGTGGTCTTGCCGGCGCCGTTGGGGCCGAGCAGTCCGACCACTTCGCCGCTGTGCACGTCGAGCGACACGTCCTGCACGACCTTGCGGCCGTGGTAGGCCTTCATCAGGTTGCGCACCGCCAGATGGCTGCGCGGCGCGGTGCCGGCCTGCCCGCTGTCCGGCGGCATCAGCGGCTACCCGGCGCCAGCCGGTCGGCCGGTTTCAGCGGCGCGGGCTCGCCGGGCGCTTGCCCGTTCGCGGTCCTGGGCTGGATCACCATGCGCACCCGGCCCGAGGGGTTCTCGGGCGTGGCTTCCTTGCCCGCGGCGCCCTGCACCGAGAACAGCTCGGTGCCGCTTTCGTAGAGGATGTCGTTGCCGTGGATCTCGTCCAGGATCCTGGCGCCGTCGGTGCGCTGCATGCTCGCCTGCTGCTGCAGCCTGACCGTTTCGCGCTTGCCGTCGTAGTCGATCCGCCGACCGCGGCCCTCGATCCACTCGTTCACGCCTTCGCGCTTCTGGCGGAAGGTGGCCGGGGCACCCCAGGCGGTCGCGTGCTGCCAGCCTTCCTCGTCCTGGCGGACCGTCAGGCGGTCGGCCCTGACCACGATGCTTCCCTTGGTCAGCACGACCCGGCCGGTGAAGGTGCCCACCTGCTTGATGTCGTCGTACTGCATCTGGTCGGACTCGACCGCGAGCGGCTGGTCGCGATCGGCCTTCTCGGCGCGCGCCGGGGCCGTCCAGCCGGAAAGCGCGATCGCCGCGGCGAGGGCCGTGGCGGCCAGGGCGGCGGGGAAGCGGGAATGGGTCAAGGGCGTCGCAGGTCGGGTCATCGGGTTCTCGGCGCAGGCTGCCAGGTGCCGCGCACCCGCGAATCGACCGTCAGCGAGCGCGCCGAATTATCGAATTCCATGCCGACGCCGGTCAAGGTCGAGCCGCCGCGCTCGATCGTGACGGGCCGGTCGGTCTTCGCGATCTCGGTGTCGCTGTAGATGATCACGTGGTCGGTGCGCACCGTCATGGCCGGGTCGCCGCCGCCGGCCTCGCGAGTCATCACGACGTCGCCGTAGAGGTGGGTCTCGATGCCGTCGGCACTCGACTTGCCGGTGTCGCCGACCAGGCGCAGCCGCGGCTTCTCGGTGTCCAGGCTGACCACCTCGGGCCGGCTGTATTCGGTGGACAGGTCGTCGGGGTAGTGCACCATGCGCTCGGCCGACAGGCGGAAGGCGGGTTCCCCCTGCGCATTCACCCGGGTGAAGACCAGCTTCTCCACGAAGTAGTCGGGTTCGTGGCGCAGCGCGGTCGACCCGGGCTCGATCGTCATCCGGCGCGACATTTCGGCCAGGTAGTAGCTGCCGGCGGCCAGCGCCGCGAGCAGCAGCAGCGACAGCGTGGCCGCGAAACGGTCCCAGGAACGGGCCTTCATGGCGCCGTCCGCCCGAGCCTGCGCGCCAGCGCCGCCTCGAACTCGCCGCGCGCGCGCAGCACGAACTCGGCGAGCTCGCGGATGGCGCCGTGGCCGGCCGGCATGCTCGACACCCAGTGGGCGCGCTCGCGCACCTCGGGCGCCGCGTCGGCCGGCGCCGCCGCGAAGCCTGCCGAGAGCATCGCCGGCAGGTCGGGCCAGTCGTCGCCCACGAAACCGGCTTCGGCCGGCGCCAGGCGGTGCTCGTCGCGCAGCGCGGCCAGGGCCGAGGCCTTGTCGCTCACGCCCTGCAGCACGTGGTCGAACTTCAGCTCGCGCGCCCGGTGCTCGACGATCGCCGAGCGGCGCGCGGTGATCACCGCCAGCCGGATGCCGGCCTCGCGCAGCAGCGTCAGCCCGAAGCCGTCGCGCACCGAGAAGGACTTCATCGCCTCGCCCTCGGGGCCGATGTTGATGCGCCCGTCGGTCAGCGTGCCGTCGACGTCGAGCGCGAGCAGGCGGATCGCGGCGGCCCGGGCGCGGGCGTCGGAGGGGGTGCGCGGGTCGCCGGACCGTGCCGCTTCGATCATCGCCCGCCGCCCTCAGACGACCCGGGCCGCCAGCAGGTCGTGGATGCCGAGCGCCCCGACCAGCCGGTCGTCGTCGACCACCAGCAGCTGGCTGATCCGGTGCTCTTCCATCAGCCGCACCGCTTCGGCCGCCAGCGCCTGGCTGCCGATCGTGCGCGGCGAGCGGGTCATCACATCGTCCACCGGCAGGCCCTGCACCTCGCGCCCCTGCTCGAGCAGGCGCCTGAGGTCGCCGTCGGTGAAGATGCCGGCCATCCGGCCGTCGGGGCCGACCACCGCGGTCATGCCCATCCGCTTGCGGGTGATCTCGAGGATCGCGTCGACCAGGCGCGAGCCGGTGGGCACCTGCGGCAGCGCCGCGCCGGTGCGCATGACGTCGGCCACGCGGGTCAGCAGCCGGCGGCCCAGTGCGCCGCCCGGATGCGAGCGCGCGAAGTCCATCGGCCCGAATCCGCGCGCGTCGAGCAGCGCCACCGCCAGCGCGTCGCCCAGCGCCAGCGCGGCGGTGGTGCTCGCGGTGGGCGCCAGGTTGAGCGGGCAGGCCTCGCGCTCGACGCCGGCATCCAGGTGCACGTCGGCCAGCCTGGCCAGCGCCGAGTCCGGATTGCCGGTGACGGCCACCAGCTTGGCGCCCTGCCGCTTGACGATCGGGACGATGGTCAGCAGCTCCTCGGTGGTCCCGGAATTCGACATCGCGATGAAGACGTCGTCGCGGGTGACCATGCCGAGATCGCCGTGACTGGCCTCGGCCGGGTGGACGAAGAACGCCGGGGTGCCGGTCGAGGCCAGCGTGGCGGCGGTCTTGCGAGCCACGTGCCCGGACTTGCCCATTCCGCTGACGACCACGCGCCCGGGGCAGGCCAGGATCAGCGCGCAGGCTCTGGCGAACGGCTCGCCGACTCTTTCGGCCAGCCGCGCGACGGCCTCGGCCTCGATCCGCAGCACCTCGCGGGCCTGCGCGATCAGCCGCTGCGGGCTTGCGACGATCTCGTTCATGGAGCCGAGTATATGCGCAGTGCGAACGGGCGCCGGAGGGCAGGCCCGGTTCGGTGCATCACGGGTCTTCGGGAGCCTGTCGTTGCCGAAGGTTTAGAATGCCGGGTTCGACTTTGCCAGGATTCCCAGTCTTGAGCCGCGATTTCCTCGTACTCGACCGGATCCGCTTCGGCTACCGCGAACGCGAGATCCTGAAAGACATCTCGCTGCGCTTCGAGCGCGGCAAGGTGGTCGCGCTGATCGGCGGATCCGGCTGCGGCAAGACCACGATCCTGCGCCTGATCGGGGGGCAGTTGCGCCCGCAGCAGGGAAGCGTGAGCTTCGACGGACAGGATGTCCACAAGCTCGACCGCGAGGGCCTGTTCGCGCTGCGCAAGCGCATGGGCATGCTGTACCAGTTCGGCGCGCTGTTCACCGACCTCACCGCCTTCGAGAACGTGGCCTTCCCGCTGCGCGAGCACACCGACCTGACCGACTCGATGATCCGCGACCTGGTGCTGATGAAGCTCGAGGCGGTCGGCCTGCGCGGCGCGGCGCAGTTCGGGATCTCGCAGCTCTCGGGCGGCATGGCGCGGCGGGTGGCGCTCGCGCGCGCGATCGCGCTGGACCCGCCGCTGATCATGTACGACGAGCCCTTCGCCGGCCTGGACCCGGTCGCGCTGGCCACGGTGGCCAACCTGATCCGCAGGCTCGCCGATTCGCTGAACTGTGCCTCCATCCTGGTGTCGCACGACATCAAGGACACCTTCGCGATCGCCGACTACGTCTACCTGCTGGCCGCCGGCCGCGTCGCCGCCGAGGGCACCCCCGACGAACTGCGCGATTCCGACGACCCGAACGTGCGGCAGTTCCTCGAGGGCGACATCGACGGGCCGATCGCCTTCCACTACCAGGCGCCGCCGCTCGCCGAAGACCTGGGGCTGAAGCGATGAACGGCTCGCTCCTTGCCCCGCTGCGCCTGCTGATGGACTTCCTCGTGTCGGTCGGGCAGGCCACCCGCTTCTTCCTGCGGCTGTGCCTGCTGGGGCTGGCCTCGCTGCGCCGCCCGCGGCTGGTGATCGACCAGGTCCACTTCATCGGCAACTACTCGCTGTCGATCATCCTGGTCTCGGGGCTGCTGATCGGTTTCGTGCTGGGCTTGCAGGGCTACTACACGCTGCGCCGCTACGGCTCCGAAGAGGCGCTGGGCGTGCTGGTCACGCTGTCGCTGGTGCGCGAGCTCGGGCCGGTGGTCACCGCGCTGCTCTTCGCCGGGCGCGCCGGCACCTCGCTCACCGCCGAGGTCGGCCTGATGAAGGCCGGCGAGCAGCTCGACGCCATGGAGATGATGGCGGTCGATCCGGTCGAGCGGGTGCTCGCGCCGCGCTTCCTGGCGGCGGTCTTCTGCATGCCGCTGCTGGCCGCGCTGTTCTCGGCGCTGGGCGTGCTGGGCGGCTACCTGGTCGGCGTCGAGATGATCGGCGTCGATGCGGGCGCCTTCTGGTCGCAGATGCAGGATGGCGTCGACTGGCTGAACGACGTCGGCAACGGCGTCATCAAGAGCATCGTGTTCGGGTTCACCGTGGCCTTCGTGGCGCTGTTCGTGGGCTACAAGGCCAAGGCAACGCCCGAGGGGGTGGCGCGGGCCACGACCACGACCGTGGTCGCCGCTTCGCTGGCGATCCTGGGGCTCGACTTCATCATGACCGCCCTGATGTTCAACACCAACTGAGGCCGGCGGCAAAGAGCGGTTGGCGAGAAATGGGAACCCATCTGGAGATGATTCGATGAAACGCTCGGGAGTCGACCTCCTCGTCGGCCTGTTCGTGCTGCTCGGCTTCGCCGCGCTGGTCTTCCTGGCCCTGCGCGCCGGCAACATGAGCAGCGCCGTGGGCCTGGGCCCGACCTACCAGGCCTCGGCCCAGTTCGACAACATCGGCGGCCTGAAGCCGCGCGCCGCGGTGCGCAGCGCCGGGGTGGTGGTCGGCCGGGTCGCGTCGATCGCCTTCGACGATCAGAGCTACCGGGCCACCGTGGTGCTGGCGCTCGACGCCCGCTACAAGTTCCCCAAGGACAGCTCCGCGAAGATCCTCACCTCGGGCCTGCTCGGCGAGCAGTACATCGGCCTCGAGCCGGGCGGCGACACCGAGATGCTGGCGGGCGGCGACACGATCCAGCTGACCCAGTCGGCGGTCGTCCTCGAGAACCTGATCGGCCAGTTCCTGTACGGCAAGGCCGCGGAAGGAGGCAACTGATGGACACCGATCGCGCACGCGGCGGCTGGCGGCTCGCGCAAGCCGCGGTGCAGCTCGCGCACGCGGGCTGCGCCACCACGGCGGGCGGCGGGGCGGATGATGGCGATCCGTCCGCCCGCGCCGATCCCTTCGAGTCCTTCAACCGATCGGTCTTCGCCTTCAACGACGCGGTCGACCAGGCGGTGCTCAAGCCCGTCGCCAAGGGCTACGAGGCGGTCGTGCCGCGCCCGGCCCGCGACATGGTGGGCAACTTCTTCGGCAACCTGGCCGACCTCTGGACCGCGGCGAACCAGCTGCTGCAGGGCAAGCCGGCCGAGGCCTTCTCCGACCTGTCGCGATTCGTCGTCAACACCACCTTCGGCTTCGGCGGCATCGCCGACGTGGCCAGCGAGATGGGCTTCGAGAAGCACGACGAGGACTTCGGCCAGACGCTCGGCGTGTGGGGCGTGCCGTCGGGCCCCTACCTGGTGCTTCCGCTGCTCGGTCCGTCGAGCTTTCGCGACGCGCCGGCCCGCGGGCTCGACATGGTCGCCGATCCGCTCAACGAGATCGGCTCGCGCGGCCAGGCGAACAACCTCTGGCTGACCCGCCTGATCGATGGCCGGGCCCGGCTGTTCCCGGCCGAGCGCGTGCTCGAGGGCGCCGCGCTCGACAAGTACAGCTTCACCCGCGACGCCTGGCTGCAACGCCGGCGCAACCAGGTCCACGACGGTAATCCGCCCATGGATTACGACGACGAAGACTGACGGTCTCGCGCACACAAGGAGAAAACGATGCTCGCAAGATTCCTCTCGCTCCTCGCGATCCTCGCCGCGACGGCCTTCGGCGCCGGCGCCTCGCCGGCCGTCGCCTCGGGCACGCCGGACGCGCTGATCCAGAAGGTCGGCACCGAGATGATCGAACGGATCAAGGCCGACAAGGCGATCCAGGGCGGCGACTTCCAGAAGCTGTCGGCGCTGGTCGACGAGCTGGTGATGCCGCACGTGAACTTCCAGCGCATGACGGCGCTGGCGGCCGGCCGCTGGTGGCGGCAGGCGACGCCCGAGCAGCAGAAGCAGCTGATGGACGAGTTCCGCATCATGCTGCTGCGCACCTATTCCGGCGCGCTCGCCTCGGTCGAGGACCAGAGCATCAGGATGAAGCCGATGCGCGCCGCGGCCGACGCGACCGACGTGATCGTGCGAAGCGAGATCGTGCAGCCGCGCGGCGAGCCGATCCAGCTCGACTATCGCCTGCACAAGGTCGACTCCGACTGGAAGATCTACGACGTGAACGTGCTGGGGGTGTGGCTGGTGGAGACCTACCGCACCCAGTTCGGCCAGGAGGCGGCCCGCAACGGCGTCGACGGGCTGATCAAGAGCCTGGCCGACAAGAACCGGCAGTTCGACCCCAACAAGAAGTCCTGACGCCGATGTACCGATTCCCGGCCGAGGTCGACCACGCGGTCGCCAACCAGGTCCTGGCCGCGGCCGTCGCGGCGCAGAACGGGCCCGAGCGGGTCTACGACCTGTCCGCCTGCGAGCACTTCGACTCGTCGCTGGTCGCGCTGCTGCTCGAGCTGGCGCGCGGCGCCCAGGCGGCCGGCGCGTCGGCGCGCTTCGAGGGCGCCGGCGAGAAGCTGCTGAAGCTCGCCGGGTTGTACGGCGTCGGCGCGCTGCTCTTCGGCCCGGCCGCCCGGGCCGCCGGCGGCGCGGGCGCGCCGATTGCCGGAGCCGGCGCATGAGCGCGGCGATCGAGATCGCCTCGGTCGTCAAGCGCTACGGCAGCTTCGAGGCCTTGCGCGGCGTTACGCTCTCGATCCGGGAAGGCGAGTTCTTCGGGCTGCTCGGGCCCAACGGCGCCGGCAAGACCACGCTGATCTCGATCGTGGCCGGCCTCAGCCGGCCCGATTCCGGCGAGGTGCGGGTCATGGGGCACGAGGTGTCAGCCGATTATCGCGCCGCCCGCCGCGCCCTGGGCGTGGTGCCCCAGGAGCTGGTCTTCGATCCCTTCTTCACGGTCCGCGAGACGCTGCGGATCACGTCGGGCTACTACGGCATCCGCCGCAACGACGACTGGATCGACGAGATCCTCGCCCACCTCGACCTGAGCGGCAAGGCCGACTCGAACATGCGCGCGCTGTCGGGCGGCATGAAGCGGCGGGTCCTGGTGGCGCAGGCGCTGGTGCACCGGCCGCCGGTGATCGTGCTCGACGAGCCGACGGCGGGCGTCGACGTGGAGCTGCGCCAGACGCTGTGGCAGTTCATCCGCCGGCTGAACCGCGACGGGCACACGATCGTGCTGACCACGCACTATCTCGAGGAAGCGCAGGAGCTGTGCGGCCGGATCGCGATGCTCAAGCAGGGTCAGGTGGTGGCGCTCGACGACACCAGCGCGCTGCTGCGCCGCTTCGCCGGCGGCAGGCTGCAGCTCGCGCTGTCGGGCGCGCCCTTGCCGGAGGCGCTCGCGCCCCTGCGCCTCGACGAGGCCGGTCAGCCCGCCGGCCCGTCCGGCGAGCCGGCGGGCCTGCCGCAGAAGCTCGCGTTGCGCGTCGACGACTACGCCGGGATCGAAGGCATCCTGGCCGCGCTGCGCGAGGGCGGCTGCCGCATCGACGAGATGGAGCTGCAGCACGCCGACCTGGAAGACGTGTTCGTCCAGATCATGAAAGACAACCGCTGAAGGCCCGCGCCCGATGTCCATGGAACGCTTCTCCCCGGCCGGTTTCGCGACGCTGTTTCGCAAGGAGCTGCTGCGCTTCGCCAAGGTCGGCTTCCAGACGATCGCCTCGCCGGTCATGACCTCGATGCTGTACCTGCTGATCTTCGGCCACGTGCTCGAGGACCGGGTCCAGGTCTTCGAGAACGTCGGCTACACCTCGTTCCTGATCCCCGGCCTGGTGATGATGTCGGTGCTGCAGAACTCGTTCGCGAACACCTCGTCTTCGCTGATCCAGAGCAAGATCACCGGCAACATCGTCTTCGTGCTGCTGCCGCCGCTCTCGCACCTCGAGATCTTCGGCGCCTATGTGCTGGCGGCCATGGTGCGCGGCATGGTCGTGGGGCTCGGGGTGTTCGCGATCACCGCCTGGTTCGTCGACCTGAACTACCACGCGCCGGGCTGGATCCTGCTGTTCGCGCTGCTGGGCAGCGCGATCCTCGGTACAATGGGCCTGATCGGTGGGATCTGGGCCGACAAGTTCGACCAGATCGCCGCGTTCCAGAACTTCATCGTGATGCCGCTCACCTTCCTGGCCGGCGTCTTCTATTCGGTGAAGTCGCTGCCGGGCTTCTGGCAGACGGTCTCCCACCTGAACCCGTTCTTCTACATGGTCGACGGCTTCCGCTACGGCTTCTTCGGCGTGTCCGACGTGCCGCCCGTGGTGAGCCTCGCGATCGTCGCCGTCACGCTCGCCGCCGTGTCGGCGCTGGCGCTGCAGATGCTGCGCTCGGGCTACAAGCTGCGGCACTGAAGCTTTCACGGATATCCGACATGCCGACTCCCGACGACCTGCGCGGCTGGATCGCCGCCGGACTCGAGTGCGACCGCCTCGAAGTCAGCGGCGATGGCCGCCACTTCGAGGCCCTGATCGTGTCGCCGCTGTTCGAGGGCAAGCGCCCGGTGCAGCGCCACCAGCTCGTCTACCGCGTGCTCGGCGAGCGCATGCGCGAGGAAGTCCACGCGCTGTCGATGAAGACCCTGACGCCCGACGAGTACGCGCGGGGCGACTGAGCATGGACCGCCTTCGCATCACCGGCGGCCTGCCGCTGCGCGGCGAGGTGCCGGTGTCCGGCGCCAAGAACGCCGCGCTGCCCATCCTCTGCGCGGCGCTGCTGGCGGCCGACACGCTCGAGATCGGCAACGTGCCGCGCCTGCACGACGTGGCCACCACGCTGAAGCTGCTCGGCCAGATGGGCGCGCGCTGCGAGCGCGACGGCGACCGGGTCTCGATCGACGCCTCGCCGGTGGTCACGCCCGAGGCTCGCTACGAGCTGGTGCGCACGATGCGCGCGTCGATCCTGGTGCTCGGCCCGCTGCTGGCCCGCTTCGGGGAGGCCCGGGTGGCCCTGCCGGGCGGCTGCGCGATCGGCCAGCGGCCGGTCGACCAGCACATCAAGGGCCTGCAGGCGATGGGCGCGCAGATCGCGATCGAGCACGGCGACGTGGTCGCGCGCGCCTCGCGCCTGAAGGGCGCGCGGATCGTTACCGACATGGTCACGGTCACCGGCACCGAGAACCTGATGATGGCGGCCACGCTCGCCGACGGCGAGACGGTCATCGAGAACGCGGCCCGCGAGCCCGAGGTCGTGGACCTGGCCGCTGCGCTGGTGGCCATGGGCGCGCGGATCGAGGGCGCCGGCACCGACCGCATCGTGATCCGTGGCGTGGAGCGGCTGCACGGCGGCAGCCACCGCGTGATGGCCGACCGGATCGAGGCCGGCACCTTCCTGTGCGCGGCCGCCGCGACCCGCGGCGAGGTCGTGCTGACCGGCGCGGAGCCGGCCACGATGGACGCGACGCTGGAAAAGCTCAGGGAGATGGGCGCGCAGATCGAGTGCGGCGCCGACACGATCCGGCTGCGCATGTCGCGCCGCCCGCAGGCGGTGAACCTGCGCACCGCGCCTTACCCCGGCTTCGCCACCGACATGCAGGCGCAGTTCATGGCGGTCGACTGCGTGGCAGAGGGCACCGGCGTGATCACCGAGACCATCTTCGAGAACCGCTTCATGCACGTGCTCGAGCTGCAGCGGCTCGGCGCCGACATCACGATCGAAGGCAACACCGCGATCGTGCGCGGGGTGGCCGGCCTGTCCGGCGCGGGGGTCATGGCCACCGACCTGCGCGCCTCGGCCGGGCTGGTGATCGCGGGCCTGGTCGCCGAGGGCGAGACCGTCGTCGACCGGATCTACCACCTCGATCGCGGCTACGAGCGGATGGAAGACAAGCTCGTCGGGCTCGGCGCCCGGATCGAGCGAGTGAAATGAGGCAGGTCATGGTGCGCAATTCGAATCGCGCGGCCCGGGCCCGCAACGGAGACCTGCCTTGATCACGCTGGCATTGTCCAAGGGACGCATCTTCGACGAAACGCTGCCGCTGCTCGCGGCGGCCGGCATCGCGGTCGACCCCGCGATCATCGAGTCGCGCAAGCTGATCCTGCCCACCGGCGACCCGGGGCTGCGACTGATCATCGTGCGCGCCAGCGACGTGCCGACCTACGTGCAGTACGGCGCGGCCGACATCGGCGTGGCCGGCCGCGACGTGCTGCTCGAGCACGGCGGCGAGGGCTTGTACCAGCCGATCGACCTGGGCATCGCGCGGTGCCGCCTGAGCGTGGCGGCGCCGGCGGGTTTCGACTATGCGCGCGCGGTCCGGCGCGGCTCGCGGCTGCGCGTTGCGAGCAAGTACGTGGGCTGCGCGCGGCAGCACTTCGCGGCCAAGGGCGTGCACGTGGACCTGGTCAAGCTGTATGGCTCCATGGAGCTGGCCCCGCTGGTGGGCCTGGCCGACGCCATCGTCGACCTGGTCAGCACCGGCAGCACGCTGCGCGCGAACAACCTGGTCGAGGTCGAGAAGATCATGGACATTTCGTCGCGCCTGATCGTGAACCAGGCGTCGCTGAAGACCCGCGCCGGCCAGCTCGAGCCGCTGATTGCCGCGCTTTCGGCGGCGGTCGCGGGCGAGGGCTCGGTGACGCCGGCGCTCCAGGGAGCAGGCAAATGAAGGCGGCATCCATCCGGCGGCTCGACAGCACGAGCGCGGACTTCGGCCGCGAGCTCGACGCGCTGCTCGCCTGGGAGGCCTCGCAGGACGAGGCGATCGAGCGGGCCGTGGCCGGCATCCTGGCCGACGTGCGCCGCCGGGGCGACGAGGCGGTCCTCGAGTACACCCGCCGTTTCGACCGGCTCGACGCCGCGTCGATGGCCGAGCTCGAGATCGGCCAGGCCGAGCTGCAGGCTGCGCTCGACGGCCTCGAGCCGGGCATCCGCGCGGCGCTCGAGGCGGCGGCCGCCCGGGTGCGCGCCTACCACGAGCACCAGCGCGCCGCGTCCTGGTCGTTCACCGAAGACAACGGCACCCGCCTCGGGCAGGCGGTGCTGCCGCTGGATCGCGCCGGGCTCTACGTGCCGGGCGGCAAGGCCGCCTATCCGTCCTCGGTGTTGATGAACGCCATCCCGGCCAAGGTGGCCGGGGTGGGCGAGCTCATCATGGTCGTGCCCACGCCCGACGGCGTGCGCAATCCGCTGGTGCTGGCGGCGGCACGGATCGCCGGCGTGGACCGGGTGTTCGCGATCGGCGGCGCCCAGGCGGTCGGCGCGCTCGCCTACGGCACCGCCACGATCCCGCAGGTCGACAAGATCGTGGGCCCGGGCAACGCCTACGTGGCCGAAGCCAAGCGCCGCGTGTTCGGCACGGTGGGCATCGACATGATCGCCGGGCCCTCGGAGATCCTGGTCATCTGCGATGGCAAGACCGATCCCGACTGGATCGCGATGGACCTGTTCTCGCAGGCCGAGCACGACGAGATGGCGCAGGCCATCCTGCTCACGCCCGACGCCGGCTTCATCGAGCGGGTCGCGCAGTCGATCGAGCGGCTGCTGCCCGGCATGCCTCGGGCGGCGGTGATCGAGAAGTCGCTGGCCGACCGCGGGGCGCTGGTGAAGGTGCGCGACCTCGACGAAGCCTGCGAGATCGCCAACCGGATCGCGCCCGAGCACCTCGAGATCTCCACCGACGATCCGCAGCGCTGGGCCGACCGGATCCGGCACGCCGGCGCGATCTTCATGGGGCGCTACGCGTCGGAGTCGCTGGGCGACTACTGCGCGGGGCCGAACCACGTGCTGCCCACGATGCGCACCGCGCGCTTCTCGTCGCCGCTGGGCGTCTACGACTTCCAGAAGCGCACCAGCCTGATCGAGGTCTCGGCGGCCGGCGCACAGACGCTCGGCCGGATCGCCTCGGCGCTCGCCCATGGCGAGGGCCTGCAGGCGCACGCCCGCAGCGCCGAGCTCCGGCTGGAGTCCGGCCGCTGAGCGGCCCGGTAGAATGCTCGTTTGACTCGCTCACCAGGCCCTCGCGGGCCTCGACCCCGATGCGCAGCGCCGAAATCACCCGCAACACCGCCGAGACCCGAATCCGGGTCTCGATCGGTCTCGATGGCACCGGCCGGCAGAAGCTGGCCACCGGCGTGCCCTTCCTCGACCACATGCTCGACCAGATCGCCCGTCACGGCCTGATCGACCTCGAGATCGAAGCCGACGGCGACCTGCACATCGACGCCCACCACACGGTCGAGGACACCGGCATCACGCTGGGCCAGGCCTTCGCGAAGGCCATCGGCGACAAGAAGGGCATCCGCCGCTACGGGCACGCCTACGTGCCGCTCGACGAGGCGCTGTCGCGAGTCGTGGTCGACCTGTCCGGCCGCCCGGGCCTGCACTGGAACGTCCCCTTCAGCCGGGCGATGATCGGCCAGTTCGACGTGGACCTGGCCCGCGAGTTCTTCCAGGGCTTCGTCAACCACGCCCAGGTCACGCTGCACGTCGACAACCTGAAGGGCGACAACGCCCATCACCAGTGCGAGACCGTCTTCAAGGCCTTCGCGCGGGCGCTGCGCATGGCCGTCGAGCGCGACGAGCGTGCCGGCGGCCGCCTGCCGTCCACCAAGGAAATGCTCTGAGGCCGGCTTCGCAATGACTGTCATCGCGGTCGTCGATTTCGGAATGGGCAACCTGCGCTCGGTCGCCAAGGCGCTCGAGCACGTGGCGCCCAAGGCCCGGGTCATTGTGGCGGGCACCGCCGCCGAGGTCGATTCGGCCGATCGCGTGGTCTTCCCCGGCCAGGGCGCGATGCCCGACTGCATGCGCCAGCTCGACGCGGCCGGCCTGCGCGAGGCGGTCTGCCGCGCGGCAGCCTCCCGGCCGCTGTTCGGCGTGTGCGTGGGCGAGCAGATGCTGTTCGAGCACAGCGCCGAGGGCGACACGCCCGGACTGGGGCTGATGCCGGGCGAGGTCATCCGCTTCCCGCGCGACATGACGGCGTCGGACGGCGCCCGGCTGAAGGTGCCGCACATCGGCTGGAACCGCGTCAGGCAGGTGCGCCCGCACCCGATCTGGCAGGGCGTGCCCGACGGCGGCTACTTCTATTTCGTGCACAGCTACCATGTGGTGCCGGCCGATCCGCTGCTGGTGGCCGGCGAAAGCGACTACGGCGTGCGCTTTACCTGCGCGGTAGCGCGGGATAACATTTTCGCCACGCAGTTCCATCCCGAGAAAAGCGCGGCCAACGGCCTGAAGCTTTACGAGAATTTCGTCCACTGGAATCCCTGAGGCCGGCCAGCCGCGCTGGGTCCTCCGACCCCGACGGCTTCCGGTCCGCGGCGGCGCGCAGCGCCCGCCTTCCTCCGAACCCGCACTCCAAAGCCCGATGCTGCTCATACCCGCCATCGACCTGAAGGACGGCCGCTGCGTGCGGCTCAAGCAAGGTGACATGGACGATGTCACCGTGTTCTCCGACGACCCCGCCGCCATGGCAGCCAAATGGCTCGAACAGGGCGCGCGCCGCCTGCACCTGGTCGACCTGAACGGCGCGGTGGCCGGCAAGCCCAAGAACGAGCCCGCCATCCGCGCGATCGTCGACGCGGTCGGCGACGAGATCCCGGTGCAGCTCGGCGGCGGCATCCGCGACCTCGACACCATCGAGCGCTACCTCGACAACGGCATCTCCTACGTCATCATCGGCACCGCCGCGGTCAAGAACCCCGGGCTGCTGCAGGACGCCTGCACCGCCTTCCCGGGCCACATCATCGTGGGCCTGGACGCGAAGGACGGCAAGGTCGCCACCGACGGCTGGAGCAAGCTGACCGGCCACGACGTGGTCGACCTGGCGAAGAAGTTCGAGGACTACGGCGTCGAGGCGGTCATCTACACCGACATCGGCCGCGACGGCATGCTGAGCGGCGTGAACATCGAGGCCACCGTTCGGCTGGCCCGCGCGCTGCGGGTGCCGGTATACGCCTCGGGCGGCGTGGCCAGCATCGCCGACGTCGACGCGCTGTGCGCGGTCGAGAGCGAAGGCGTCGAGGGCGCCATCCTGGGCCGCGCGCTCTACGAGGGCAGGCTCGACTTCCGCGAGGCCCAGGCCCGCGCCGACGAGCTGGGCGGCACCGGGCCCGCAGGCGAACCGGCCGACGGCCAGGCCGGCGCCTGACGATGCTCACCAAGCGGATCATCCCCTGCCTCGACGTGACCGCGGGCCGCGTGGTCAAGGGCGTGAACTTCGTCGAGCTGCGCGATGCCGGCGACCCGGTCGAGATCGCCCGCCGCTACGACGAGCAGGGCGCCGACGAGCTCACCTTCCTCGACATCACCGCGTCGAGCGACGACCGCGACCTGATCCTGCACGTGATCGAGGCGGTGGCCGAGCAAGTCTTCATCCCGCTCACGGTGGGCGGCGGGGTGCGCGAGGTCGCCGACGTGCGCCGCCTGCTGAACGCCGGCGCCGACAAGATCTCGATCAACACCGCGGCGATCGTGCGCCCGGAGCTGGTCGCCGAGGCCAGCGCCCGCTACGGCGCGCAGTGCATCGTGGTGGCGATCGACGCCAAGGCGGTCGCGCCCGGACGCTGGGAGGTCTTCACCCACGGCGGGCGCCGGCCCACCGGGCTGGACGCGATCGAATGGGCGCGCCGGGTCGAGGCGCTGGGCGCCGGCGAGATCCTGCTCACCAGCATGGACCGCGACGGCACGAAGCAGGGCTTCGACCTGCCGCTCACCCGCGCGGTGGCCGACGCGGTCGGCATCCCGGTCATCGCCTCGGGCGGGGTCGGGAACCTGCAGCACCTGGCCGATGGCGTCACCGAAGGCAGGGCCGATGCGGTGCTCGCCGCCAGCATCTTCCACTTCGGCGAGTACACGGTGCAGCAGGCCAAGCGCTACATGGCCGAACGCGGCATTCCCGTGCGGCTCGAGTGAGGGGCAGGGCGACCATGCGGGTTCGGGCGACCATGCGGGTTTGGGCAGCCAAGCGAGTTGGGGCAACATGAGCTGGCTCGATGAGGTCCGCTTCGACGACCAGGGTCTCGTGCCGGCCATCGCCCAGGAGGCCGGCACCGGCCGGATCCTGATGGTCGCGTGGATGAACCGCGAGGCGCTGGCCGAGACCGCCGCCACCAGCCGCGCGGTGTACTGGTCGCGCTCGCGCCAACGGCTCTGGCGCAAGGGCGAGGAGTCGGGCCACGTGCAGACCGTCCGCGAGCTGCGGCTCGATTGCGACGCCGACGTGGTCCTGCTCGAGGTCGAGCAGCTGGGCGGCATCGCCTGCCACACCGGCCGTCACTCCTGCTTCTTCCGGCGCCTGGAAGACGGCGAATGGCGCGAGGTGGACCCCGTGCTGAAGGATCCGGAGGCGATCTACCGATGAGCGAATCGTCCAGGCCGGCGGGGCAAGCCGCCGAGGCCATCCTGTCGCGGCTGGCCGAGGTGCTGGCCTCGCGCCGCGGCGGCGACCCCGACCGGTCCTACGTGGCCCGCCTGTTCTCGAAGGGCAACGACGCGATCCTGAAGAAGATCGGCGAAGAGGCCACCGAGACCGTGATGGCCGCCAAGGACGGCGTGGCCGAGCGGATCGTTTCCGAGACGGCCGATCTCTGGTTTCACTGCCTCGTCATGCTCGAGTTCCATGGTATCCGTCCGGAGCGCGTGCTCGAGGAACTCGCCCGCCGCGAGGGGCTCTCGGGCCTGGAGGAAAAGGCGTCGCGCGGGGCCGCGACGGGGCCGGGGCCAGCCAGCGAGAAAGGAAAGGAATGAGCACGAAGCACGACTGCATCTTCTGCCGGATCGTCCGCGGCGAGATTCCGGCACGCAAGGTCCACGAGGACGAAGACATCCTCGCGTTCCACGACATCAACCCGCACGCGCCGGTGCACTTCCTTCTGATTCCCAAGGTCCACGTCGACAACCTGTACGATGCGGGCCCGGAACACGAGCGGGTGCTGGGGCGCATGCTCGGCATGGCGGGCGAGCTGGCGCGCCGCGAGGGGGCCGGCGACGGCTTCCGGGTCGTCATCAACAATGGCAGGGTGGGCAGGCAGGAGGTGTATCATCTTCATGTCCATGTGCTGGGCGGGCCCGAGCCCCTGGGCCGGGCATGAACCACCGTCGATCGGCACAGCCGCAACAAGGAGTCATTCAATGGGATCGTTGAGCATTTGGCATTGGCTCATCGTGCTGGTGATCATCATGCTGGTGTTCGGCACGAAGAAGCTGCGCAACATCGGCTCGGACCTGGGCGGCGCGGTGCGCGGCTTCAAGGAAGGCGTCAAGGAAGGCACCGAAAAGGCCTCCGCCGAAACCGAGTCCAAGGACAGCGGCCGCACCATCGACGTCGAGACCCGGGAGAAGACCTGAGCCCCCCGGGCTGCCGCGGGCTTCCCTCTGCGAGCGGCCATCTCCGGCCGCTCGCGTCGTTTATGGGACTTCCGTCCGCCTCGCCGGATCGCTGACCGACAGACATGTTCGACTTCGGCTTCTCCGAGCTGTTCGTCATCGGCCTGATCGCGCTCGTCGTGCTCGGGCCGGAACGGCTGCCGCGTGTCGCCAGGCAGGCCGGGCAGTGGATGGGCAAGCTCCAGCGCTACGTGGCCGACGTCAAGTCCGACATCAACCGGCAGATGGAGCTCGAGGAGCTGCGCAACCTGCAGAAGGAAGTGACCGACGCCGCGCGCAACGTCGAGAGCTCCTTCAAGTCCACGGTCGACGAAACGAAGTCCGAGCTCGACTCGATCGCCGCCAGCTTCGAGAGCCCCGCCTCGGGCGAGTCCACCTCCGGCGTGCAGCCCCAGACCGACTGGGACAAGATCTACGCGGTTCGCCGCACCCGCGACCGGATCCAGGAGCGCAGGGTCGAGCGTGAGAAGTCGCTCGGCGTCAAGCGTCCCAAGCGCCGCCCATGAGCCAGGAAGAAAGCTTCGTCTCCCACCTCGTCGAACTGCGCAACCGGATCATCCGGGCGCTGGTCGTCGTGCTGGTGATGTTCGGCATCGCCTTCTATTTCTCGGGCGACATCATGAAGTTCCTCTCGCAGCCGCTGTACCAGGCGCTGCCGGAGGGCACCAGGCCGATCTTCATCGACCAGGCGGGCGCCTTCTTCACGCTGACCAAGGTGGCCTTCCTCACCGGGGTGCTCGCCTCCTTGCCCTGGATCCTCTACCAGGCCTGGGCCTTCGTGGCCCCCGGCCTCTACGAGCATGAGCGCAAGTTTGCGCTGCCGCTGATCGTTTCCAGCGTGTTCTTCCTGCTGGTCGGCATCGGCTTCGCCTACGTGTTCGTGCTGCCCACCGCCTACAAGTTCTTCTTCTCGTTCGCGTCTCAGACCGGCGCCGACGTGATGCAGGACCTCCAGAAGTACTGGGACTTCACGCTGGCGATCTTCTTCGGCTTCGGGCTCACCTTCGAGGTGCCGGTGGTCGAGATGCTGCTGGTCAAGATGGGCATCGTCACCCAGCAGCAGCTGCGCGAGGCGCGCCGCTACGTGATCGTGGGTGCCTTCGTCGTGGCCGCGGTGCTGACCCCGCCCGACGTGATCAGCCAGTTCATGCTGGCGGTGCCGCTGATCCTGCTCTACGAGCTGGGGATCTGGCTGGCCGGCTTCCTGAAGGCGCGCAGTCGCAACCCCGAGGCCGAGCCCGAGGAAGACGACGCGGCATCGGCCGGCGCGCCGACCACCACCGAAAAGCCCTGAACCCGGCAGCGGCGGCGATCGAGAGCCGCCGCACGCGCCCCAACTCCCGTGGCCTCTGGCCTGCCTCGCTCGGACAGGCGCTGACCTGCCCTATTCGCGCAGGCGCTGGCCAGGCTTGGGCCGCTTGCCGATCTTGATCGGGATCTCGATCTGCCTGCCGTCGCGCAGGAAGCGGAACTGGACGGTGGATCCCGGCGAGAGCTGCGCGATCAGGTTCAGCATCGAGGCGGTGTCGGATACCGGCTTGCCGTCCACGTCGACCAGGATGTCGCCCACCCGCACGCCCGCGCGGTCGGCCGGCCCGCTGCGCATCACGCCGGCGATGATCGCGCCCTCGCGGCGCGGCAGCCGGAAGGCCTCGGCCAGTTCCGGGGTCAGGTCCTGCGGCTCCACGCCGATGTAGCCGCGGGTCACCGAGCCGGTGGCCACGATCTGGTCCATGACCTGCCTGACGGTGCTGACCGGGATCGCGAAGCCGATGCCCAGCGAGCCGCCGGTGCGCGAGTAGATGGCGGTGTTGATGCCGAGCAGGCGGCCGTCGCTGTCGACCAGCGCCCCGCCCGAGTTGCCCGGGTTGATGGCCGCGTCGGTCTGGATGAAGTTCTCGAAGGTGTTGATGCCCAGCTGGGTGCGGCCCAGCGCGCTGATGATGCCCATGGTCACGGTCTGGCCCACGCCGAAGGGGTTGCCGATGGCCAGCACCACGTCGCCGATCTTCGCCGAATCGGCGTTGCCGAACTCGATGGCCGGCAGGTCCTTCATGTCGATGCGCAGCACCGCGAGGTCCGTCTCGGGGTCGGCCCCGACGAGCTTCGCGCTGGCGCGCGTTCCGTTGGCGAGCAGGACCTCGATCTCGTCGGCCGCGTCGATCACGTGCTCGTTGGTGAGCACGTAGCCGTCGGGCGTGGCGATGACGCCCGAGCCGAGGCTGCTGGTCTGCTGGCGCTGGTCGAACTGGTCGCCGAAGAAGCGGCGGAACAGCGGGTCGCCGAGCAGCGGGTGGTCCTGCTGCGCGCGCGAGGTCTTGGTCGTGAAGATGTTGACCACCGCCGGCGTGGCCCGGCCGGCCGCCTCGCTGTATGACAGAATCGCCCGGTCGCGCTCGACCCTGGGCCGATCGGCCGGGGCGGCCCGCGGCGGCTCGGGCG
>JRYH01002149.1_pt1 | contig 29920 bp, 31 predicted proteins | sample 235351 | NCBI WGS metagenome assembly JRYH01 (sample SAMN03074221, study PRJNA261480) | activated sludge metagenome | biome: Wastewater Treatment Plant; feature: Wastewater; material: Activated sludge; isolation source: activated biomass of a wastewater treatment plant treating wastewater... ...
CCTAAGTCGGAACGACTCTAGTGTCCCTTATGATTCCGAAGTTCGCTATGGGACCTAGCAGCAAACTCAAGCGAACTTCGGAATCGGGACACTAGGCGAGTTTTGGATCGACGCGGTGCGGAGCGGCGGCTTCGCCCTCCGGCGCCGCGTGGACCGGAGGCCCGATCCCTGTCTCGATCACCACGTCGACCGGTCCGCCGGTCATGATCAGGTGCTCCACGTTGTCGCGCCGGACGAGGATGAGGCGGCGGCGGTTGTCGAGATTGAACTGCTCGGTGACGGCAAGGCGCCGCAGCGGCTTGGGCCCGCCGAACACGGCCTGGAACGAGGAGGTGCCGCCGAGATAGGCGCGCGCCGCATAGGCCCCGCCGATCAGGGCGACCGCCAGGAACAGTACGATCGCCAGATAGTAGACCATGTCCCACATGACGTCCTGTGCACGGCGCGCACGCGCGTCCTTGCGCCCGCTCCGTCCCTTCTCAATTGCTGTCCTGAGCCCCTATAGCGCGGAATTCACGTCAATTTAACCCTATTGATCGAACTGTGGACGACAGGGCAGAGGCGCGGTGCATCCCCGCATCCGATCTCCGCCGGACCATCACACGGGCGTTGTGTAAGCGTATGAGTAGCGGAGTTCCCATGCAGGCATCCGAGGCGGCTCCTGAGGAGAATCAGATAGCTTTCGCCTTCATGAGCGATAGCGAGCCCCGCCCGCCTCGGCCCGGCACGGCAAACGCCCAAACGCTGTCAGGCAGCGTTCACGAGCCCGGTGCCATTCCCGTCATCGCCGCGTCCATGGCCGCCGGCGCTCTTGTGCTTGCGCTCGTGGCTTTGCCGGCGCGCGAGCCGATGCTGTTGACGCTGCTTGCCATTCTCGCCATGCTCGGGGCGTTCGCGATCTTCGGCTACATAGCCGGCCATATCCGCATCGGCGAGCGCGTCCGCGACGAGGATCTGGTTCGCGCCTTCGCCAACTGCCTCGACGACGGCCTGCTGGTCACGCGCCGCGATGGCCGCCCACTCTATGCCAACCGCGCGCTCGCCGACATGGTCGGCATGACGGCGGCGGGCGAGATCAAGGCGCTCGAAAGCCTGTTCGCGAGCGACCCCCGTGCCGCGGCCGCCTACTTCCGCCTCGAGCGGGCGGCCTCGCGCCGCGAGCCCTGGCGCGAGGAGATCGAGATCGCCGGCGAGGGCGGTCCCGCGCAACTGTTCCGCGTCGCCCAGCGTCCGTGCAACGTTCCCGGTCACGACCGCGAGCTCGGGCCGCTCTCGCTCTGGACCGTCACCGACGTGACGGCTGAGCGTGCCCGCCAGGTGAGCGCCGTCGCCACCCTCGAGGCGACCCTCGAGCGTCTGGACGGCATCCCCGCCGGCCTCATGGAGGTCGACAGCCACGGCGTCGTGCGCCGCCTCAATGCGACGCTGCTGCGCTGGCTCGGCCTCGAGCCGCAGAACCTTTCGCATCGCGCGCTCAAGCTCGCCGACATCGTCACGCCCGAGGGCGCCGAGCAGATCGCGGGCGCTGCCGCCGCGTTCTACACCACCGGCCAGGGCGTCGAGATCGACGTGTCGATCGACAAGGGCGCCGAGGTTCCGCTGCGCTTCTTCGCCCGCCGCGATGCCGAGGGCGGCCTTCTGGTCGCCGCGTTCCGGCGCGAGGCCGACGCCGCCGAGGATGGGCCGGCGGACGCCGAGGTCCGCTTCGCGCGCTTCTTCCAGTCCTCGCCGTTCGGCATCGCGACCGTGGGGGCCGACGGACGCCTCGTCAGCACCAACCCCGCCTTCGCCCGCATGATCCCCGACGGCGCGGCCGCGGTCGGCTCCTCCGCGGCGGACGTGCTCTGCCGGTTCGCCGATGCCGACACCCGGAGCGCCGTCGACACGGCCTTGCGCCAGGCCCTTGCCGGCACCGTCAGCGCGGCGCCGATCGAGATCACGGTCGGCACAGACAACGAATCGCGCCGCCTCTACCTCGCCCCCCTGACGCAGGCCAAAGAGGCCCGCGAGGCCGCGATCCTCTATCTGATCGACGCCACCGAGCAGAAAGCGCTGGAGGCGAAGTTTGCCCAGTCCTCGAAGATGGAGGCGGTGGGCAAGCTCGCGGGCGGCATCGCCCACGACTTCAACAACGTGCTGACGGCCATCATCGGCTTCTCGGATCTGCTGCTGCAGACGCACCGGCCGACGGATCCCGCCTACAAGGACATCAAGAACATCCAGAGCAGCGCCACGCGCGCTGCCGGCCTCGTCGCCAAGCTGCTCGCCTTCTCGCGCCGCCAGACGTTGCAGGCCGAGCCGCTGCAACTCGATGAGGAACTGGCGGAATGGTCGTCGGTGGTGAAGCGCTCCGTCGGCGAGAAGATCGAGCTCCGGATCCCTCCGGCGCGCGACCTCTGGTACGTCAAGACCGACCGCACGCAGCTCGAGCACGTGATCCTGAACCTCGCCAACAACGCCCGCGACGCCATGCCGGACGGGGGCACGCTCATCATCAGCACGCGCAACGTCACCGAGCGCGAGAGCCAGAAGCTCGGCCTGCACGGCATGCCCGTCGGCGAGTATGTGCTGGTAGAGGTCTCCGACACCGGCACGGGCATGCCCCCCGAGGTGATGGCCAGGATCTTCGATCCGTTCTTCACGACCAAGGGCGTCGGCAAGGGCACGGGCCTCGGCCTCTCGACCGTCTACGGCATCGTCAAGCAGTCGGGCGGCTTCATCTATCCCGAAAGCGTGCCGGGCCAGGGCACTACGTTCCGCATCTACCTGCCGCGCCACATGCCGGGCAGCGAGGGCGAGCCCGTCGGGCAGAAGGCGGCCAGGAAGGGGCGCCCGCAGGACCTGACCGGCAGCGGCCGCGTGCTGCTCGTCGAGGACGAGGACGTCGTCCGCTCCTTCGCCGTGCGCGCGCTGAAGCGCCAGGGATACGAGGTATTCGAGGCATCGACCGGCGTCGAGGCGCTGGAGGTCATGGCCCAACACAACGACAGGATCGACATCGTCGTCTCGGACGTGGTCATGCCCGAGATGGATGGCCCGACGCTGCTCAAGGAGCTGCGCAAGAAGAACCCGGACCTCAAGATCATCTTCGTCTCCGGCTACCCGCACGAGGCGTTCGAGACCAGCCTCGACAAGAACGAGCAGTTCGCCTTCCTGCCGAAGCCGTTCTCGCTTCCCCAGCTCGCCGCCAAGGTCAAGGAGCAGCTCGGCCGTTGAGCTCACGACCTAGACCGGAGAGTCCGGCTGCTCGATGTCGTCTGCCGGCAGCTCGTCCTCGGGGACGCAACGCCCTTCGCCCGAGACCGGCTGGCCTTCGATCCTGAGACCGCTGTCGGGGCGATGCACGAGCTCCTCGCATGCGGCCGCAGATAGTCCCCGCTCCATGATGAAGAACTGCGGGGTGCCGTTGAGCAGAACCATGACGACGAAGGCATACATCCGAGAGGCCAACTCCTGGTTTGCGGTGGCCGTTCCTGCTCCGCGCGCGCGACGGCCATGAAATTACTGCAATGCAATGGAACTCAGGCGACGGGTTTCCATTTCACATGCATCGCGCCAGATCGTCGAAAGCCCGGATCGGAGCCGCACATGGACTTTGTCTACGCCACAATGCTCGTCGCCGCCTGGTGCATCGTCGCGCCGACGATTCTCCTGTGGTCCGTCGCCGGCGATGACGCGACCGTGCGCTCCGCGGAGAGCGCGGAGCAGGGCGTTCGCGCCATCACCCCAGATCGATCGTTCCATTGACCTCGTGGCGAAGATCCGTGCCCTCGGCCGTGAGCAGCATGCGGACTTTGAGCGGACCTTTTCCGGCAAGCCCGTGGTCCCGCACGATGCGCTCGATCTCCTGCTGCGACGAGACCCCCACCTGCTTGAGGAAACGGCGCAGCGACAGATTGAAAGGCTCGTTGTTGATGTCGTTCATGGAGGGTCTCCATTTCGAGGGAAAAACCCGGCAGGCCGGGCAGCGTCTTCCGTCTGGATAACCATACCACTACGTGTCGTCGGAATGGACTGCGTCGAGAAGCGCATCGAGCATGTCGTCGGCGGTCGCGGTCACGCTTGCCGTCATCTCGTAGGCAAGGGCGACGCTCCTGAGCGAGACCATGGGCTCGATCGCGCCGCCAAGAGGCAGCGCGCCGATGCGGACTTGCGAAGGCCCGTCCGCAGGCACCACCGGGTCGGCTGCAGGCCCCGTTGCGGTCACGGCGGCCGCAATCTCCTCGAGCTTGCGGCCCTGCACCAGAAGCGCATTCGAAGCGATGGCAAAGACTTGCAGCATGGGGTTTGGGGCGGGGATCGAGGTCTCGGACCCGCGAGCATGGGCGCGCACCGCCTAACGCGCCGTTAAAGCGCTCGTCCTCTGGCGACAAACAATGTCAATGGACAAGTGGACAAGGTGTCGACGGAAGGTAGACCGATGAGAACAAAACATGTACATCTACCCATGCGCCGAGTCGCTCATCAACGGTTAACATGCCATAAGGTGCCACATGACCAAGCCGGATCTTCACGTCGTCGAAGGGGGAAAGATGGATAAGGATCATAAGGCGCAGGCGTTGGCGCATGCGCTGGCGTTGATCGACAAGAACTTCGGCAAGGGGTCGATCATGCGCCTCGGCGCCAACGAGCGCTCGATGGACATCGAGGCGATCTCGACGGGCTCGCTCGGGCTCGACATCGCGCTCGGCATCGGCGGCCTGCCCAAGGGGCGCGTGATCGAGATCTATGGGCCCGAGTCCTCGGGCAAGACGACGCTGACGCTGCAGGTGATCGCGGAAGCCCAGAAAGCGGGCGGCACCTGTGCCTTCGTCGATGCCGAGCACGCGCTGGACCCGACCTACGCCAAAAAGCTTGGCGTCAGGATCGAAGACTTGCTGGTCTCCCAGCCCGACGCCGGCGAGCAGGCGCTCGAGATCACGAATACGCTCGTGAACTCGGGAGCGATCGATGTCGTCGTCGTCGACAGCGTCGCCGCCCTGACGCCGAAAGCCGAGCTCGAAGGCGAGATGGGCGACGTCACAATGGGCGCCCAGGCGCGCCTCATGAGCCAGGCGCTGCGCAAGCTCACCNNAGATCGGCGTCATGTTCGGCAATCCCGAGACCACGACCGGCGGCAACGCGCTGAAATTCTATTCGTCCGTCCGCCTCGACATCCGTCGCATCGGGCAGATCAAGGAGCGCGAGGAGGCGGTCGGCAACCAGACCCGCGTCAAGGTGGTCAAGAACAAGGTCGCCCCGCCCTTCAAGCAGGTCGAGTTCGACATCATGTATGGCGAAGGCATCTCGAAGACGGGCGAGCTGATCGATCTCGGCGTCAAGGCGGGCATCGTCGAGAAGTCGGGCGCCTGGTTCTCCTACGACGGCCAGCGCATCGGCCAGGGCCGCGAGAACACCAAGCTGTTCCTGAGGGAGAACCCGAAGATCGCGGCCGCGATCGAGAAGGCGATCCGCGCCAGCGCCGGTCTGATCGTCGACAAGATGCTGCTCGAGCCGGATGCCGGGGCGGCGACGGAGGGTGAGGAGCCGGACGAGGACGGCGTGCTGCCGGACGTGCCGGACGACGCCTCCGCCCGGAAGGGAGCCGGCCGCGGCGCCAAACGCTGAAGGTGCGGACGCTGAGGACACGGATAAACTTCCGATCCGGGTCCAGACCAGGGCCCGGATCAGGTTCCAGATCTGGTTCGTGGCGCGGGCTTTGGGGGCAACCCGGGGCCGTGCCGCTCGCGTTCCTGGACAACACCCGGCCGGCCCGTTAAATGCGGCGCATTGGGCTAGAGCGCGCCTTTGCGGGCGTCGGCGCCCGGCCCGGTCCGTACTTCGTCACGGCCGCATCTTGGCGGAGCCAAGCTTCGGTTATGAGGCGGCCATCCACGCAACGTCCCTCACCTTTTTTCGAGGTGTCTCGACGTCTCGTGGCCCGGTCTCGGCCGGGATGGCGTGCAATGAAGCGGCGCGGTTTCCAACGATAGCAGTTCACAACTTCGGAATGTGAGATGACCGGCGTCAACGAGATCAGAAGTGCGTTCCTCGAGTACTTCAAGGCCGAGGGGCACGAGGTCGTGCCGTCCTCGCCGCTCGTGCCGCGCAACGACCCGTCGCTGATGTTCACCAACGCCGGCATGGTGCAGTTCAAGAACGTGTTCACCGGCCAGGAGACGCGCCCCTACGTGCGCGCCGCCTCCTCGCAGAAGTGCGTCCGCGCCGGCGGCAAGCACAACGACCTCGACAACGTCGGCTACACCGCGCGCCACCACACGTTCTTCGAGATGCTTGGCAACTTCTCGTTCGGCGACTACTTCAAGGAGCGCGCCATCGCGCTCGCCTGGAACCTCGTCACCAAGGAGTTCAGCCTCGACCCGAAGCGCTTGACCGTCACCGTCTATCATGAGGACGAGGAGGCGCACGCCCTCTGGCGGAAGATCGCCGGTCTCCCCGACGAGCGCCTGATCCGTATCGCCACCAAGGACAACTTCTGGCAGATGGGCGACACGGGCCCCTGCGGCCCGTGCACCGAGATCTTCTACGACCACGGGCCAAAGATTCCGGGCGGCCCGCCGGGCTCGGCCGATGCCGACGGCGACCGCTTCATCGAGATCTGGAACCTCGTTTTCATGCAGTTCGAGCAGCTCCCCTCGGGCGAGCGCGTCGACCTGCCGAGAGCCTCCGTCGATACCGGCATGGGCCTCGAGCGCATCGCCGCCGTGCTTGAGGGCGTGCACGACAACTACGAGATCGACCTCTTCCGGAACCTCATCACCGCCATCCGCGACGAGAGCCGGAAGCTCGGTGCTGTCACTGACGATAGCAGCGATCTCGACGACCATCTGAAAGCGATATATCGGACTGGCTCCGTCAGAACAGCACAGAGGGTCATTGCGGACCATCTGCGTGCCACGAGCTTCCTGATCGCCGACGGCGTGCTGCCCTCCAACGAGGGCCGCGGCTACGTGCTCCGCCGCATCATGCGCCGCGCCATGCGCTATGCGCACCAGCTCGGCTGCGCCGACCCCCTGATGTACCGTCTGGTCCCCGCGCTCGTGCGCGAGATGGGCGCGGCGTACCCCGAGCTCGGCCGCGCCGAGCCTCTCATCGCTGAGACGCTGAAGCTCGAGGAGACGAGGTTCAAGAGGACGCTCGGCAACGGCCTCAAGCTGCTCGGCGAGGCGTCCGCCGGCCTCAAGCCCGGCGCCACGTTCCCGGGCGACGTCGCCTTCAAGCTCTACGATACCTTCGGCTTCCCGCTCGACCTCACCGAGGATGCGCTGCGCGCCCGCAACATTGCCGTCGACACCAAGGCCTTCGACGCCGCCATGGCGAAGCAGAAGGAGGAGGCACGGCGCGCCTGGAAGGGCTCGGGCGAGGCTGCCACCGAAGAGATCTGGTTCGAGATCAAGGAGGAGGCCGGCTCAAGCGAGTTCCTCGGCTACGATACCGAGAACGCTGAAGGCGAGATCCGCGCGCTCGTGCAGGGTGGCAAGCCCGTGAAGGCTTTGAAGACGGGCGAAGAGGGCATGCTCGTCCTCAACCAGACGCCGTTCTATGGCGAGAGCGGCGGACAGGTCGGCGATCAGGGCGTGATCAGGGGCGCCAACGGCGCGCTGTTCCGCGTCACCGACACGCAGAAGAAGCTCGGCGACCTGTTCGTGCACATCGGCCGCGTGGAGGCGGGGAGCTTCAAGCCCGGCGATGCCGTCGAGCTCGAGGTGGACCACGCGCGCCGCACGGCGACGCGCGCCAACCACTCCGCAACGCACCTCCTGCACGAGGCCCTGCGCCAGGTGCTCGGCCTGCATGTGGCCCAGAAGGGCTCGCTCGTCTCCCCCGACCGCCTGCGCTTCGACTTCGTGCATACGAAGCCGATGAGCGCCGACGAGATCGCCGCCGTCGAGCGCCTCGCCAACGAGATCGTGCTCGAGAACAGCCCCATCGAGACGCGCCTGATGGCGCTCGAGGATGCGAAAGCCTCCGGTGCCATGGCGCTCTTCGGCGAGAAGTACGGCGATGAAGTCCGGGTGGTTTCCATGGGTCGCACTGCCCCGGGTGCCAACAAAGCGTGGTCCGTCGAATTGTGCGGCGGCACGCACGCGCGTCGCACGGGCGACATCGGCCTCGTCAAGGTCGTGGCCGAGAGCGCGAGCTCGGCCGGCGTGCGCCGCATCGAAGCGCTGACCGGCGACGGCGCGCGCGCCTATCTCGCCGATGCCGACGCGCGCCTCAAGGAGGCGGCTGCGGTCTTGAAGACGCGCCCCGAGGACCTAGTCGAGCGCCTGAAGACCCTCGTCGAGGAGAGAAAGACACTCGAGCGCCAGCTCGCCGACGCGAAGCGGCAGATCGCCATCGGCGGCGGCACGAGCGTCGGCAACGGTGCGCCGGCCGCGGCCGCGGCGGTGCGGACGGTCGGGGCCGTGAAGCTTCTTGCCCGTTCCGTGCAGGGTCTCAATCCGAAGGATCTGCGCGGCCTCGTAGACGACGGCAAGAAAGAGGTCGGCTCCGGCGTCGTCGCCATCGTCGGCGTCACCGAAGACGGCAAGGCCGGGCTTGCGGTCGGCGTGACGGAGGATCTCGTCAAAACCTGGAGCGCCGTCGACCTCGTGAAGGCCGGTGCCGAAGCCCTCGGCGGCAAGGGCGGCGGCGGCCGTCCCGACATGGCTCAGGCCGGTGGCCCCGACGGCGCCAGGGCGGCCGACGCGCTCGCCGCTATCGAAGCCCGCCTCGGTGCCGGCGCGTAGCTCACAGGCGCCAGCCGATCCCCGGCAGGCCAGAGATGCACGCCGCGCATGGCAGGAAGTGTAACCAGATCAGAAGGTTGGCCCGTCCCCTTCAAGGCGTGGACCCGCCGCGGCAAGTCGTCCGTTGACCGGGCGCAGGCGCGCCCCTACATGGCAGCCCGTCCCCCCGGAATAGGGAATGTTCCTATGTCCTCGGATGCCGGCAGACTCGGATAGCCTGCGCCATCGTCGGGGGAAAACAACAAGCAATCGACAGAGATCATGCGCACATCATCGCGCGCGAGCACGCGCCTCGAACGTTTTACCGACGCAGTCCGTTGCGGGTTCCTGCGTCTCATCTACGGCAAGGGCTGGGCCTGCGCCAAATATCAGAGACACCACGTGCCGCTTGCCGGTCCGCGTCCCGGCGCCCGTCTTGATTGAGATGTCTCGACTGAGATCTCTCCACGGAGACGCCTGGATGAGGCGTCTCCCGGACGGCCGCGCCCTCTGCGAGGCCCATCACAGCCCAAGCCCGGAAGGCTCTAAGCCGCCATCGCCGCCTTGAGGTTTGCGTCGATCTTGTCGAGGAAGCCCGAGGTCGAGAGCCACTTCTGGTCCGGGCCGACCAGGAGCGCCAGGTCCTTGGTCATGAAGCCCGACTCGACCGTATCGACGCACACCTTCTCGAGCGTCGCGGCGAACCTCGCCAGCGCCGCGTTGTCGTCGAGCTTGGCGCGATGCGCAAGCCCGCGCGTCCAGGCGAAGATCGAGGCGATGGAGTTGGTCGAGGTCTCCTTGCCCTTCTGGTGCTCGCGGTAGTGGCGCGTCACCGTGCCGTGCGCGGCCTCCGCTTCGACCGTCTTGCCGTCGGGCGTCATCAGCACGCTTGTCATGAGACCGAGCGAGCCGAAACCCTGCGCCACCGTATCCGACTGCACGTCGCCGTCGTAGTTCTTGCATGCCCACACGTAGCCGCCGGACCACTTGAGCGCGGAAGCCACCATGTCGTCGATGAGGCGGTGCTCGTAGGTGATTCCCTTGGCGGCGAACGCGTCCTTGAACTCGGCATCGAACACCTCCTGGAAGAGGTCCTTGAAGCGCCCGTCGTAGGCCTTGAGGATGGTGTTCTTGGTCGAGAGGTAGACCGGAAAGCCGCGGTTCAAGCCGTAGTTGAGCGAGGCGCGCGCGAACTCGCGGATGCTCTCGTCGAGATTGTACATGGCCATGGCGACGCCGGAGCCCGGCGCCTTGAACACCTCGCGCTCGATCACCTGCCCGTCCTCGCCCTCGAAGCGGATGGTGAGGCGGCCCTTGCCTGGGAAGCAGAAGTCGGTGGCCCTGTACTGGTCGCCGAACGCGTGACGCCCGATCACGATCGGCTGCGTCCAGCCGGGCACGAGCCGCGGCACGTTGCGGGCGATGATGGGCTCGCGGAAGATGACGCCGCCCAGGATGTTGCGGATCGTGCCGTTGGGGCTCTTCCACATCTCCTTGAGATTGAACTCCTTCACGCGCGCCTCGTCCGGCGTGATGGTCGCGCACTTGACGCCGACGCCGTGTTTCTTGATGGCGTTGGCCGCGTCGATGGTGATCTGGTCGTTGGTCTTGTCCCGGCTCTCGATGCCGAGGTCGTAGTACGCGAGGTTCACGTCGAGATAGGGATGGATCAGCTTGTCCTTGATGAGCTTCCAGATGATGCGAGTCATCTCGTCGCCGTCGAGCTCGACGACTGTGCCGGTCACCTTGATCTTCTGCATGAAAGAGCCTTCGGATGGGAGCGTTGCTGCCCGACCTTAGCCGTGCGCGTGCGCTGCAACAAGGGTCGTGCGCTGCATGCGATCGGAGGGGTCCGCCCGGCGCCCGCCCGCTGTGCCGGGCGAGGGCGCGTTCTCAGCCCGCAAATCCGCCATCGTCGAGAAAGCGCTGCTCCTCGGCCGTCGTCGCGCGCTCGAGGATGGCGTTGCGGTGGGGAAACCGTCCGAAGCGGCGGATGATGTCGCGATGCAACTCGGCGTAGGCGCGGTAGTCCGCGTTGAGCGGCGCGGCGAGTGCGACCGAGCGGTCCTGGTCGGCGAGCTCCTCGGAGTGCTCGAAGGGCAGGTAGAAGAACACCCGCAGGTCCGGGTGCACGGCGCGGTCATGCCCCGCCTCGATGGCGGCGGCCGCCACGGTTCGGGCCAGCGCGTCGGTCGCGAACATGCGCGCCGTGCCGCGGAACGAGTTGCGCGGGAACTGATCGAGCAGCAGCACCAGCGCCAGCGCGCCTTCGGGCCGAGCCGCCCAGGGTGCGAGCCCGCCCCGCGCGGCCGCTTCGTAGAGGGCGAGGCCCTGCGTGTGGAAGCGCCGGTCGAACGCGTCATCCTTGGTGAACCAGCGGTCCGGCCCCGCGTCGCGCCAGAACGCGACGACGTCAGACGCGGTGGCAAGAGGGGTGTCCGGCGTCGCGTGTCCCATGCTCCTATGTTGGAGCGATGGGCGTCCGCGTCAAATGTCGGCACGCGGCCCGGCCCGAGGGCTCAACCCGGAGGGGAGGCGACAACGCCCGCATGCGGGTGCTAAGCCGTGCTCCAGGCTCCCGACCCCAAGCCCCGAACCATGAGCTCCGTGACACACCCATGACGCCCGCGGAATCCCCCGTTCGCGACATCGAGATCGCCCTCGAGGCAGAGGCGCGCGTGCCGATGGTCGTGGGCCAGGGCTGGCCGGTGGCGCGGCTCGTCCACGCCTGCCATGAGCGGAGCATCGACGAGGGGCTCGCAGCCCTCGGCGTCCCCGGCATGGACCGCGCCGCGCTCGACCGCATCCTGACCTACTGCGCCGGGCTTCGCTGCGAGTCCGATGCGGCGACCTGCCCCGGCTGCAAGCGGCGCACGGAAGCCCTTGGCATCGCGACTGTCGACGAATTCATCGCCCGCCATCGCGAGATCGTCGTCGGCGACGGATCTGTGCGCCTCGTCGGGCAGGGCACCGAGACGCTCGCGACCCCCGCGCTCGCGGTGCTGGAGAAGACCTGGTCGGGCGAGAATTACTGGTTCTGGGCGCGCCGGGTGCTGCGCAAGCTGCGCCACGGCATCCGCCGGGCCCACATCCAGGGCGAGGCCGTCGCGGGCCCGGGCGAGACGCCGTCGGTGATCCTCGTCGAGCCGCAGCTTGCCGACAACATCGGCATGGTCGCGCGCGCCATGGCGAACTTCGGCCTCGACGATCTGCGCCTCGTCGCCCCGCGCGACGGCTGGCCGAACGAGAAGGCCCGCATTGCCGCGTCCGGCGCGAACTACGTGATCGACGACGCGACGGCCTATCCGTCGCTGGCGGAATCGATCGGGGATCTGACCTATGTCATTGCCACCACCGCCCGCCAGCGGCCGCTCAAGAAGCCCGTCCTGACGCCTGAGGATGCCGTCGCCGCCCTGCGGGAGCGGATCGCGCGGGGCGAGCGCTGCGGCATCCTGTTCGGGCGCGAGCGGAACGGCCTCGAGACGGGCGAGATCGCCAACGCCGACGCGCTGGTGATGATTCCGGTCAATTCCCGCTTCGCCTCCCTCAATCTGGCGCAGGCCGTGCTGCTGCTCGGCTACGCCTGGATGCGCGAGAGCGGAAAGGGAACGCTGGGTCGGGTCACGACCTACGAGGAGCCGGTCTCGGCCGGTCTTAACCTTGGTGCCGAGCGATTGGCGGCGAAGGACGAGCTCATGGGCTTCTTCGATCACCTCGAGCGGGAGCTGGACCGGCTGGGTTTTTTCAATCCGCTCGAGAAACGCCCTTCTGTCGTCCAAAACTTGAGGACAATGTTCACCCGTATGGCGCTGACGCAGCAGGAGGTCCGGACTCTCCGTGGTATTGTTGCCACTCTGTCGAAAGGCAAGGGCGCAGGCCGCAAGCCGTCCACATAGGCCGCCATGATCTTGCCAGGTTTTGAGCCGAGCGATGCCCGCAAGCGCGGCATGCATGCGCTCGGTGGCGGTCGAGCGTAAGGGTCCAGGGCGACAAGAGCCCATGGCGAAAAATAAAGAAGGAGCGCAGCAGGGGCGATGATGCGGGCGATGATCATGGCGAAACGAATAGGTGTTGGCGCTGCCATCCTGGCGGGGATGGCGATGGCCCCGATGGCGTCCGCGGCCGAGGGCGACCTCAGCGATAAGTCCGTGCAAGTCATCATGGAATACGCCTGGTCCCTGACCCCGGCGCAGTTCAGCAAGAAAGACGGCACCGTCATCATGGTCGACAAGAAGAAGCCCGAGACGGCCATGGTGCCGCTCGACGTGGCGCGCGAGGTTGTGCGCGTCGGGCGTCTGTCGGCGCATGCGCAAGCCTGCAACCTTCCCGAGGAGCAGGTCATGAATCACCGCTCCCTGATGAGGCGCGAGGTCGAAAAGAAGAAGTGGAGCGACCAGCAGGAGCTCTTCATCAACCAGCTCCACCTGACCACGGTCATGCTGCTCACCGGCAAGATCAAGCTGGTCGAGAAGGACGGCGACAAGGAGGTCGTCGTCGACGAGAAGCAGGCTCCGGCGCAGACCTGCACCGAGGAGCAGCGCCAGAAGGTGAAGGACCTCATCACCGCCTACGTGAAGTCCGGGCCGGCGCTCGCCTCTGCCGTCGAGCCGGGCGCGGCGCCGAACACGGCCAGCACCGGTTCGACCGCGCCGGTGCCAAAAAAATAGGCCCTGGGCACAGGGAGTTGAGGCGGCCATTGACGCCACCCGCCGTCTCGATTAAAGGAAGCACGTCGCGCGGGCCGGTTTGGGCCCGCGTTCCATTTGCGCACCCGCGGCGCGCCCGGATTTGAGGGCTCGCCTGTCGGTCCGCCCGCAAGGGACCGGACAGAGGAGGGGGCGCTCCAGATCTCAAATGCAACTCTTGGAGTGCCGTTACGATGACCAAGCGCATCCGCGCCAAGCACAAGATCGACCGCCGCCTCAGCGAGAACGTCTGGGGCCGTCCGAAGAGCCCGCTCAACAAGCGCCAGAGCCGCCCCGGCCAGCACGGCGAGCGCCGCGTCTCGAAACTTTCGGATTTCGGCCAGCAGCTCCGCGCCAAGCAGAAGCTCAAGGGCTACTACGGCAACATTTCCGAGCGCCAGTTCTTCCGCCTCTATGACGAGGCCACCCGCCTCAAGGGCTCGACCTCGGAGCACCTGATCGGCCTGCTCGAGCGCCGCCTCGACGCCATCGTCTACCGCGCCAAGTTCGTGCCGACGGTGTTCGCCGCCCGCCAGTTTGTCTCCCACGGCCATGTGACGGTGAACGGCCGCCGCGTGACGATCCCGAGCTATCGCGTCCGCATCAATGACGTGATCGAGGTCACCGAGAAGGCGCGCCAGCTTCCGCTCGTGCTGGAGGCTCTGAAGAGCGCCGAGCGCGACACACCCGATTACGTCGACGTCGACCAGAACAAGTTCATCGCCAAGCTGACCCGCGTCCCGGCGCTCTCGGATGTTCCCTATCCGGTGACCATGGAGCCGAACCTCGTGGTCGAGTTCTACTCGCGCTAAGCAACTGTTCTACGCGCGCTAATCAACGGCCCTGCGGCTGTTACGGAATTGGAAGGCCGGCTCTTGCGAGCCGGCCTTTTTCTTACGCGTGCGCGCGGTGCTCCGTGCGCGCCGCCTCCCAGACCTCGCGGGCCGCGTCGGCGTTGATCGCGGCGATGGCGAGGCCGACGATCAGGTCCGGCCACGCCGAATGCCAGACGAACGCCGTCACGAGACCGGCCGCGATGATGCCGACGTTCGCCAGCACATCGTTCCGCGCGGACAGGAACGCAGCCTTGGTCAGGCTGCCGCGATGATGCCGGTAGGTGGCCAGCAGGAACGCGCAGGTCACGTTGACGGCGAGCGCCCCGAGGCCGGCGGCCGTGAGCGCGACAGGCTGCGGCGCGATCGGATCGACCAGCTTGCCGAAGGCGGTCCAGAGCGTCGCGAGAGCCGGCACGAGCAGGACGAGCGCCAGCGCCATGCCGACGCGGGCTCGATTGCGCGCCGACCAGGCGAGCGCGACGAAGATCAGCAGGTTGACCGATGCGTCCTCGAGAAAATCGACGCTGTCCGCAAACAGCGAGACCGATCCGATGGCGGTGGCGACCGCGAACTCGACACCGAAATAGGCGAGATTGAGCAGCGCCACGATCAGGACGACGCGGCGGAGACCGGGATCCGGATCGGAGGTCATGGGAACGTCCCGGGACTGCGGCTGTCGATGCCGCGCTCTAAGGTTCTATGAAGCCGATATGTGCCGCTTCACAGCCTAGCTCAGCGGCCCGCTGATCACGATCACCTTGAGCTTCGCGACGCCCATTTTCTTGAACCCGAGGGCTTCCGCCGCCGCGCGCGACACGTCGAGCATGCGGCCCTTCTTGTAAGGCCCGGAGTTGTTGACGCGCACCAGCACCTGTTTGTTGGTCGAGGGATTGGCGAGGATGAGGATGGTCCCGTTCGGATAGACGGGGCTCGCGGCGTTGTCCGGCAGGTCGGGCCGGAACTCCTCGCCCGACGACAGCGCGGTGCAGGGGTTGTGCCGGTCCACCTTGCAGTCGTCGTAGTACGAGGCGACGACGACCTCCTCGTATCCGACCAGCGTCTCCATCTCGGCGATGGTCTTGACGCGATGGCACACGCCATTGATGCAATAGGTCTTGCCGGGCGTTTTCGCGACCGCGGCACCCTCGGCCAGGACGAGCCCGGCGAGCATCGCCACAGCCATTGCGATCCGCGACCCAGGCCCCCGCGCGTGCCGCATGCCTTCATCCCCCGGTTGCTGCAACGGGCGTGTACCAGCTACGTGATTCTGAGCAGCAATATGGCCGCGACGGAACGGGGCCGGCCGATGCGGCCGATTGCCTGTGAGGAATGGGCGCACGCCAAGCTCCGTTACGGCGCACCTGCCCCGCTGCCTGTTGCCAGCTCCCCAGCTACGTCCGATCACCCATGATTGGTATGGGGGATCCCCTTCTCATGAATGAGGTGGTGCAACTCGCCGGCCTGGAACATCTCGCGCACGATGTCGGCCCCGCCGATGAACTCGCCCTTGACGTAGAGCTGCGGGATCGTCGGCCAGTTGGCGTAGGTCTTGATGCCCTCACGAATGCTCTGGTCCTCCAGAACGTTGATATCCTTGAAGGGCACGCCGAGATGGTTGAGGATCTGCGCAACCTGAGCCGAGAACCCGCACTGCGGAAACTTCGCGGTCCCCTTCATGAAGAGCACGACGTCGTTGCCCTCGATGGTCTTTTTGATCGCCTCGTGAACGGTTGCTTCGCTCATGGTCTGAAACCTTCTGCCTGATGGTGTGGGCCTGCCGGTGCAGGCCGGGAAATGCGTGCGGTGGATGGGGTGCCGGCCCCGCGGCCGTGAGGGCTCAGTCCGGCGGCGTCACGGTGGTCAGTGCGAGCGCGTGCAGCACACCTCCCATACGTCCCCCGAGGGCATCGTAGATCATCTGGTGCTGCTGCACCCGGCTTTTGCCCTTGAACGCCTGGCTTTCCACCCGCACCGCGTAGTGGTCGCCGTCGCCCGCCAGATCCTGGACGTCGATCCTGGCGTCGGGAAACCTGGCCTCGATCAGCCGCTCGATTTCGGACGGATCCATCGGCATCGGAAAAGCGCTCCTGACGTGTGGCGTGGGCGACATAAGACGTGAGTCGCCCGGGAGGAGGCGGCCCCAGCGAAGTCTATACGGCCAAGAGGCGGGGGAAAAGCTGCGGCGGAGTGCCACCCGCCGAGCCGGCTCGGCCGCGCGCGCGTCGCGTGCGCCTGGCATGGACCGCCGGCGGGCGGTCGATCTCGCGATTGCGCTGGGCCGTCTGCGGCATTGCGAAAGGAGCGCGGACGCACGACGGGACGCACCGAGTTCATCGGCAACCGGAATCCGTGATCTGATCTCGACTTTTATCCGTTCAGGCAATCGTGCGCGTGGTAAGTCAATTTTTTCGAGAAATGAAAAAGCCGCATATCGCTTTTTCAATCCCGAAAGAATTTCCAAAAATATATGAGCGACATCAAGGTGCTGGCATCCCGCGCCGCCACATGCCATGAGAGGCGCCAGCAACAATGGAGCCTACCGGTCGGGACCACGCGAGATGGCGGAACGGACGAAATTCTATATTGACGGAGCCTGGGTCGCGCCGAGGGAGGGACGCACGGTTCCCGTCGTCAATCCGGCGACCGAGGAGGTGCTCTACGACGTGGCCGTCGGCGGCGTGGCCGACGTCGAGGCCGCGGTGGCCGCCGCCCGTGCCGCCTGGCCGGCATTTGCCGCCACCTCGCGCGAGGAGCGCGTGGCGCTGCTCGCCCGCATCATGGAGATCTATGCCCGGCGCATGCGGGACATCGGCGGCGCCGTCTCCGACGAAATGGGCGCGCCGCTCTCGCTTGCCGAACGCGCACACGCGGGCTCGGGCTTGAGCCATTTCATGACGACGCACGAGGCGCTCAAGACCTACGCCTTCGAGGAGCGCATCGGCGCGGCCATGGTCGTGCGCGAGCCGATCGGCGTCGCGGGCCAGATCACGCCGTGGAACTGGCCCATGAACCAGGTGGCCTGCAAGGTGGCGCCTGCGCTGGCCGCGGGCTGCACCATGGTGCTGAAGCCTTCCGAGTACACGCCGACCTCCGCACTGATCCTGGCCGAGGTGCTGCACGACGCGGGCGTGCCGCCGGGCGTCTTCAACCTCGTCAACGGCCTCGGCCCCGAGGTCGGCGCCGCCATGAGCGCGCATCCGGGCCTCGACATGATCTCGTTCACGGGCTCCACCCGCGCCGGCATCGATGTCGCGACGCGCGCGGCGGCGACCGTGAAGCGCGTGACGCAGGAGCTCGGCGGCAAGTCCGCCAACATCATCCTCGAGGATGCGGACTTCGAGAAGGCCGTGGCGGGCGGAGCGCACCATTGCTTCAACAACTCGGGCCAGTCCTGCAACGCGCCGTCCCGCATGCTGGTCCCGGAGGGGCGGATGGCAGAGGCGGCCGCGATCGCGGCATCGGTCGCTGATGGCCTCACGGTGGGCGACCCGCGCAAAAAGGGCATCGATCTCGGGCCCGTCGCGAACCGCGTGCAATGGGAGAAGATCCAGCGCCTGATCGAAAGCGGCGTGTCGGAGGGGGCGTCCGTGGCCGCGGGCGGCCCCGGCCGGCCGCAGGGCCTGAGCAAGGGCTTCTACGTGCGCCCCACCGTGTTTGCCAACGTGACGGCGGACATGACCATCGCGCGTGAGGAGATCTTCGGGCCCGTACTCTCGATCCTCGCCTACAAGGACGAGGACGACGCCGTGCGCATCGCCAACGACACGCCCTACGGCCTCGCGGGCTACGTCTCCTCGGGCGACATCGCGCGCGCCCGAGCCGTTGCACGACGCATCCGCGCCGGCAACGTGAACCTCAACGGCGTCATGAACGACCGCCGCGCACCCTTCGGCGGTTACAAGCAGTCCGGCAACGGCCGCGAGTGGGGCCGCTTCGGCCTCGAGGAATACCTCGAGGTGAAGGCGATCGGCGGCTGGGGAGAGTAGGCAACCCGAAACGGCGTCATGGCGTTTCAGAGTGTCTGTGCACCGCCCCTCAGACCGGCATGGCCACGCCACAATGTCGGTGTGACGTCGATGGCGTGGCGGGTGCCTCGCCAACTTGGAACACCATCCTGGCCGTGGTGCGCCCCGAACGGCGTGGTGTTCCCGATCCGTGCCGGAAAGTGAAAAGGACATGCCATGGCCAAGATCACCATGTGTCTTTGGTATGACAAGGACGCCGAAGCCGCCGCGCGCTTCTACGCCGCGACTTTTCCCGACAGCGCCGTGACGGCGATCCACCGCGCGCCGGGCGACTATCCGTCCGGTAAGGCCGGCGACGTGATCACGGTCGAGTTCACGGTCTTCGGTGTGGCCTGTCTCGGTCTCAACGGCGGCCCCGCATTCAAGCACAACGAAGCCTTCTCGTTTCAGATCGCTACCGACGATCAGGAGGAGACCGACCGCTATTGGAACGCCATCGTCGGCAATGGCGGCCAGGAGAGCGCCTGCGGCTGGTGCAAGGACAAATGGGGCATCTCCTGGCAGATCACGCCGCGCGTTCTGACCGAAGCGCTGGCCATTGGCGGTGACGAAGCCAAGCGCGCCTTCGCCGCCATGATGACCATGAGCAAGATCGACGTCGCCGCCATCGAGGCTGCGCGCCGGGGCTGACGTTGCGTCGCGCGCCCCAGCGCGAAGCCGCTTCGATTCTCCCAACGCACTCGATCGCATCGAGCCGCGTCCGGATAGGTACGCGTCGATAATCCCACGTCTGTAATCGGACTGCTGAGATCCTCCCTCGAACTTGACGGTGAGAGCGACCAGGAGGCGCTTGACGCATCAGTTGTCGAAGCCAATGGTGCGGAACTCCAGACGCCAAGCGACCAGAGACCAGCTGTTTGCCGACCAAACCGTCACATCGATCATGGCTGAACGGTTTGTCTGCCCAGGCCCAAGGCGTTTTGGCCATCAACGTCGCAGCGGTCATATTTGGAACCGCAGCCCTTTACGGCAAACTCGACGTCTCTCCATTCTGGATCGTGGCCGCACGCGCGGGGTTCGCGGCCCTGGCTCTCGCACTGATCGGAGCCTGCCGGAGGGACCTCCGCGGCGTCGCCGCGCCGGCTTGGAAGGCTCTCGCGCTGAGCGGGCTGTTGCTGGCCGCTCATTGGCTGACCTTCTTTGTTTCTGTGCAACAGGCGGGCGTTGCCGTCGCGACGCTGACCTTCGCCACGTTTCCGCTCTTTACGGTGTTGGTCGAGGCGGCTCACCAGAGAAGGTTGCCGCGGCGCGCGGAAATAGGCGTTGCCGTCGTCATCCTCGTAGCGGTGGCATTGATCGTGGAGCCGCGTGGCGGTGAGCAAAATCTGGGCGGCGCAGCGGCCGGCCTGATCTCCGGGTTCACCTATGCCTTGTTTTGGCGCGCGAGCCAAAGGCTCGGCAGCATGGCGCCCACCAACGTGTCCTTCTGGCAGAATTCCGTCGTTCTGGTCCTGCTGGCTCCTACGCTGCTTTTCGCTGCTCCGGTTCCCGCAAGCGTCGTGGAATGGGCGTCGCTTGTCGCCTTGGGCACAATCAACACCGCTGTGATGCTGCTGATCTACCTCTACGCCTTGAAACGCATTTCACCCAGCACATGCAGCGGCTTCATTGCCTTGGAGCCGGTCTACGCCATTCTCTTCGCAGCCTTGTTCTTCCACGAGCCGGTGACACCGTGGATCGTCGTCAGTGTGGTTTTGATACTCGGCGCTTCATTCACGCTGCTGAAGCTCGAAAAAGAGACCCCGTCCCCCGTGGTGTGACGCCTATGCGTTCCAGCGTCGCCGTCCGGACCGATGTCCGGGAGAGGCGGCAAGGGTCGCTATTTGTTCGGGGGAAATGTCTCCTTGATCTCTTGGGCGATTTTTTCGGCGCCGACGAAGTCGCGCGCGCCGCATGCCGCGTCGAGACTCAAGAGCTTGAAGTGAAACTTGGCATAGTCGGCTTCAGTCTGGATGTTGGCGGTCCGGGTGGTCTCTGCAGAAAGCGCGATGCACGCATCGATGTCCGCGGTAGGCTCGGCGCGTGCGGGAAACGCCGCCGCGGCCAGACAAAGCATCGCGAGAGGCGAGATCTTGAGCACGGGAGCGATCCTCCGTTGAGCGGCGCCGGACTCCACGTCAACGCCGCGTCACACTAGCTCAAGACCAAAAGCGCAGCCATCCAAGGTCGAAATTTGGTGCGAGGCCTCGAGCCAAAGGAGCTTCAGCCAATCAACCGATCCTAAAGCTCGCCGCTCATATACGCCGGCAGCCAGCTCTCGTGGATCTCTGCCAGCTCCGTGAGCTTCAGCGGCTCCTCGCCCTTGAGCACGATCGCATCGCCCCCCGTGCGCCCGACGATGCGCGCCGGCAGAGCGAGCAGCCGCGCCCGCTCGGCGACCTCCTCGGCCTGCTTCGGATCGACGGCGAGCACGTAGCGGCCCTGGTCCTCGCCGAACCAGATCGCGTGCAGCGGCAGCTTGCCCTCGTAGGCGAACAGCTCGACGCCGATGCGGCTCCCCGCCTCGCCCGAGGCGAGCGCCATCTCCGCGATCGCCACCAGGAGCCCGCCGTCCGAGACGTCGTGCACGGCCGACACCTTGCCTTCGCGGATGAGGGCCCGCACGAGCCGCCCGGCCTTGATCTCGTCGGCGAGATCCACCGGCGGCGGCGCGCCTTCGAGCTTCTCGCAGACGATCTGCTGGTAGAGCGACTGGCCGAGCCAGCCCTGCTCGCGCCCGAGCAGCACCAGGAGGTCGCCTTCGCGCTTGAGCTTGATGTCGGCCACATGCGCAACGTCAGGAATGAGCCCCACGGCGCCGATGGCGGGCGTCGGCGGGATGCCGGCGCCGTTGGTCTCGTTGTAGAGCGAGACGTTGCCCGATACGACGGGGTAGTCGAGCACGCGGCAGGCTTCAGCCATGCCTTTCACGGAGCCCACGAACTGCCCCATGATCTCGGGCCGCTCGGGGTTGCCGAAGTTCATGTTGTCGGTGATGGCGATGGGGTCGGCGCCGACCGCGGTGAGGTTGCGCCAGGTCTCGGCGACCGCCTGCTTGGTGCCCATCTCGGGATCGGCTGCCACGTAGCGGGGCGTCACGTCGCAGGTGACGGCCAGCGCCTTCCGGGTGCCGTGGATGCGCACCACGCCCGCATCGCCTCCCGGGCGGCCCACGGTGTCGCCCATCACCATGTGATCGTACTGCTCCCAAACCCAGCGGCGCGAGGCGAGCGCGTGCGTGCCCATCATCTGCTTCAGCGCATCGAGGTTGCCGTTCGGCGCCTTCACCCACTGCGGCAGCACCGGCTGCGGCGGCACGTGCTGGAACCACGGGCGCTCGTAGACGGGCGCCGAGTTGGCGAGCACCGGCACCGGCAGGTCCGCCTCGATCTCACCCTTGTGCGTGACCACCATGCGTCCCGTATCGGTCGTGACGCCGATGACCGCGAAATCGAGGCCCCATTTCTTAAACACCGCCTCCGCCTCAGGCTCTCGCCCGGGCTTCAGGATCATGAGCATGCGCTCCTGGCTCTCCGAGAGCATCATCTCGTAGGCGGTCATGTTCTCTTCGCGCTGGGGCACGTGATCGAGGTTGAGCGCGATGCCGACGCCGCCCTTGTCCGCCATCTCGGAGGTTGAGGAGGTGAGGCCGGCCGCGCCCATGTCCTGGATGGCGATGATCGCGTCCGACGCCATCAGCTCGAGGCACGCCTCGATCAGGAGCTTCTCGGTGAAGGGATCGCCGACCTGCACGGTCGGGCGCTTCTCCTCGCTCTTGTCGTCGAACTCGGCCGACGCCATGGTCGCGCCGTGGATGCCGTCGCGGCCCGTCTTGGAGCCGACGTAGACGACCGGCAGCCCGACGCCCCTGGCGGCCGAATAGAAGATCTTGTCGGTCTTCGCGAGGCCGACGCACATGGCGTTGACGAGGATGTTGCCGTTGTAGCCGGCGTCGAAGTTCACCTCGCCGCCGACCGTCGGCACGCCGACGCAGTTGCCGTAGCCGCCGATGCCCGACACCACGCCCGAGACGAGGTGGCGCGTCTTGGGGTGCGATGGGTCGCCGAAGCGCAGCGCGTTGAGGTTGGCGATCGGCCGCGCGCCCATGGTGAACACGTCGCGCATGATGCCGCCCACGCCCGTCGCCGCGCCCTGGTAGGGCTCGATGTAGGAGGGGTGGTTGTGGCTCTCCATCTTGAAGACGGCCGCGTCCCCGTCGCCGAGGTCGACGACGCCGGCGTTCTCGCCGGGGCCCTGGATGACCTTGGCGCCCGTGGTCGGCAGCGTCTTGAGCCAGACACGCGAGGATTTGTAGGAGCAGTGCTCGCTCCACATCACCGAGAAGATGCCGAGCTCCGTGAGGCGCGGTTCGCGCCCCAGGATCTTGAGCAGGCGCTGGTATTCGTCGGGTTTGAGCCCGTGTTGGGCGACGATTTCGGGGGTGATCTTGGAGGTCACGGAATCCTGCATCGGGGCTGGCTTTCGGGTCTCGCAACGGCACGGGGACAAACGGGGCTCGCACCCTCGGAGCGCGGGGGCCCCACGTCCATCGCCGTGCTTATAGCGAGCGGCGTCGGGCTTGTCGCTTGCGGGGCGCGACTTCTCCCGCGGACGCGACACCGCATAGCCCGGGGGCCGGGGCCGGTACGCCGGGCCATGGCGGCCAAAGTGGGATTGGATCACCGGTGCGACACCGGATGGTTGCGGCAGTACCGCGCTGCACAAATTACCGTGCTGCCATGCAACATAATGAATTCTCTTTGGAGAGTCATAGTATTAGATAGTCGACAAGCCGGAATGCGGGCCATCAGAAGCCCTGCCGCGGCGATCGCTGAGCTTCTCATCCTCTAAAGGAGAAAACCATGTTGAAGGCGACGAAGGCCGTTGCTGCAGCAGCGGGTGTGATGGGTGTTCTGGCGGCAGGCTCGGTTTTTGCCGAGCATGTCTCCAAGGTCGATCGGGGCAGCAAGCACGAGGTCATGGCTCCTGGCCGCGGGTTGAGCCTGGATATCGGCGGCAAGCACGCCGTCAGCTACTTCGAGACCAGGGACAACGCCTGCCAGCTCACGGTGGTGGTGGCGGATGCCGCGGGCGGCGAGCAGGGCTTCGATAGCCCCGGCACGCGGTTCGTGATTCCGGTCCAGGCGGGCAATGGCATCCAGCTCGATACCAGCGCCGGCCAGTCCGCCGAGTTTCTCTGCGGTCCGGATGCGACTCGCATGAGCGCCCGGGTGTTCGATCGTGCGCCCTACAAGTCGTAGGCCGCGGAGCGAACGAGACCGTCACGCGTCATGATGGGGCAGGCCGTGTGCCTGCTCCTTTTTTATACTATCACGTTGGAAATATTTGACTATTCCAACGGCGTCATTCCGCCGCTGCGCCGGATGCATTGCTGCCAAGCGGGCCCTGGGCTGGCTCACGCATGAGGAGTTGGCTACATCCAGGCCACGAGAAGTACAAACCAGAGAGATTTCCAATGAAAGCCGTGTTGCTCGCGCTTCTGCAGTCCAGGGGCCTCGCCTCTGGCCGTGGCTCCAAGCGCTGAGTTCGGTTCCTCCCGGCGGGATGCCGGGGACCAGAGACTCGATGGGCCAGATACTTGATGGGGATGGATCGCATGATCCGTCCCCATTTGCTTTTCTGCGCGCGTTGGCGGCAGCGGGGAACGGTCGGAGAGGGCACTTTCGAGGGCTAGTACCTATGTATCCGGATGTCGTGATCCCCCCGACACGATGTGGCCCTCGAAAGGGCTGCAATCTTCGAAAGGAGAGCACTCATGGCACCCAACATTCCGGTCCCCGGACCGACGAACGGCCCGCAGCGCCGCGTGCCGGATGTCTTTGACGCCCTGCACGGCGAAATGGATCGTCTCTTCCGCTCGTTCGAGCGCAACTGGCCGCACTGGCCGGGCCTCGCCCGCGGCGGCGCGGAGACGACGCTTCCCAGTCTCGACGTCCGCGAGAACGCGGAAGCCGTCACCGTCGAAGCCGATCTGCCGGGCCTCGACGAGAAGGATGTGCATGTCACGCTCCTCGATGGCGTGCTGACCATCAAGGGCGAGCGCAAGAGCGAGCGCGAGGAGAAGAACGAGAGCTACCACGTGAGCGAGCGCAGCTTCGGGAGCTTTGCGCGCTCTGTCCGTCTTCCCGACAGCGTCGACGAGAACAGGATCGAGGCGCGCTTCGACAAGGGCGTGCTCAAGGTGGTCGCGGCGAAGAAGGCCGAGGCCGTCGCGTCCGAGAAGAAGATCGAGGTGAAGAAGGCTTAGACCCTGATCGCTGCCGGTCCCATCGGTCCGAAGCGTGAATCACAGGTCTCATCAAAACCTTGGAGCGCGGATCGGATCCGATCGAAAGCGCCCGCGCTCCAGTCGGTCCTCGTCCCTCGTGAGGCCGTTGCGTCGGGAACATCCACAGCCTCATCCTCGTTCCTGCCCCGGGGAGGAGCCTGGCGCGAGCAGAGTTCGGTGCGCTCGAATAATCGGCCCGTCTCCCCTATATTGGGAGCAGAGCGCCGCCGCGGCGCGGTTCGGAGGCACATGAAACCAAAGCGCGAAGAGACGGTGATCGTCATCGACCGCCACGCCCAGGCGACCGAGTTCACGGGCTGGCGGCGCTGGCTGGCGGCTGGCGTCGGCTATCTCGTGTTTGCGCTCGTGGCGCTGGTCGGGGTCGCGCTGCTGCTCGGGCTCGCCATGACCTTCGCCATGGTGATGATGGTGGCGATCCCACTTGCCCTCGTGCTGGCGCTGATCGGCTACGCGACGGGCCATCTCAAGTTCGACGTGCGCCGGAACCGGTTCTGATCGCAACGATCTCCTGATCGGAGCCAGGTCACGGCCGCCCGATCACGGCGCGGGCGGCGGCTCGGGCATCTCGGGCTCGGGGATGTCGTCGTCCTTCGGCTTGGCGCCCGCCGGCTCCTCCTCAACGGGGAGCTTCGACACCCACGGCACCGCGGCCGCGAGCACCTTGCCGAAGGCGCCGTCGAGCGCCGCGACCGCGCCCGACGCATCGACGCTGGCGAGCGGCACGCTTTCGGTGAAGTTGCGCGAGCCGGCGATCCTGCCGCCTGCGGTCACGAGCTTGACCGACATCTCGACGGTGGCGGCCGGCTCCGGCGTCATGACGATCGCGAACTGGCGGATCTCGGTCTGGAGTTGATCGCTCTGCTCGAGCGTATCGATCGGGCGCGTGACGGCGGCGAAGCATCCGGACCCTTCCAGGCTCTCGATCACCTTCGACTGCACGACGGCCGGGATGTTGTCGGTGAACTGCACCTTCTCGAACGGCGACGTCTCCGGCGGATCGCCGATGATCACGACCTTGTCGGAGTTGAAGGCCATGGGCGCTGCGGGCTCGGGGACGACGATCTGCGGGCGCGAGGGGCTGGCGCAGACGGATGTCGCGAGCGCCGACAGCCGGTAGATGCCCGGCTTCGTCTTGTTGCCGCCCGCAAACCGCTCGAGGCCGGCGAGGATGCCGTCGATGCGCTCGGAATTGCGCGACAGCACGCCCGCGAAATTGCTGATGCCGGCGATGGCGTCGTGGAGGGCGGAGCTGTTGTCGTCGATCACCCTGTCGAGGCGGTTGAGCGTGGCGCGGGCGGACTGGGTGAGGCTTTGCGTGCTTTCGGGGCTGGCGCTGAGCAGCGGAAGCATGTCGCCGGGACCTGCCACAATCGGGGCCGCGCCCGCCGCGCCGCCCGAGAGCTCGATGACCGGCGCGCCCGTGAGGCCCTGGAAATCCACGTTCACGGCCGTATCCGCGCGAACGGGCGCCGACCTGTCGACGGCGATGGTGACGAGCACATCCTTCGGCGCATCCGCCGACAGCGCGATGTCCGTGACCTCGCCGACGCGGATGCCGTTGAAGAGCACGCTCGAGCCCTTGAGAAGGCCGGAGATCGAGCTCTGAAACCGCACCTGATAGAGCTGCCGATCGGTCAAACCGCCGGTGTTCTGCATCCAGTAGACGAAGGCGAAGGCTGCCAGGACCGCCGCAAGCACAAAGAATCCCACCAGGGTGTAGCGCGCCTGTGTTTCCATTTTTCGGGCCTCAAGCCTCTGTATTGGCAAATCGGGATGAGAGGGCCGTCGCGCGACGGCCGCGGAAATAGGAGCGCACCCACGGATGGTCGCAATCGAGCATGGACTCGATCGTGCCCTCGGCCACGACGCGCCCGTCGGCCAGCGCCCCCACCCGGTCGCAGATCGCATGCAGGCTCTCGAGATCGTGCGTGATCATGAAGACGGTGAGGCCCAAGGTCTCCTGCAGCGTCTTGATCAGGGCGTCGAAGTCGCCGGCCGAGATGGGGTCGAGGCCGGATGTCGGCTCGTCGAGGAACACCAGCTCCGGATCGAGGGCGAGGGCGCGGGCCAGCGCGACGCGTTTCGTCATGCCGCCCGACAGCTCCGAGGGCATCTTGTTGTGGTCCGCCTTCCCGAGGCCCACCATGTCGAGCTTGACGGCGGCCATCTCGTCCATCAGGCGCTGGGGCAGGTCGAGATACTCGATCATGGGGAACTGCACGTTCTGCAGCACCGTGAGCGACGAGAACAGCGCGCCCTGCTGGAACAGCACGCCCCACCGGCGCTCGATGCCGCGCCGTTGCTCCCGCGTGGCGGAATCGAGCCGCGTGCCCAGCACCTCGATGGCGCCGGAGCGGCGCGGGATGAGGCCGATGATGGTGCGCAGGAGAACGGATTTTCCGCTGCCCGAGCCGCCGACGAAGCCGAACACCTCGCCGCGGCGCACATCGAACGTGACGCGGTTCAGTACGGTGCGCGGGCCGAAGCCAACCACCAGGTCGCGGACGTCTATGGCCTTATCGCTGGTCATGGTTCAGATATCGGGCTCACATATCGACAGATGCGAAGAAGACGGCGAACAATCCGTCGAGCACGATCACGAGAAAGATGGATTTGACGACCGACGCCGTGGTCTCCCGTCCGAGCGATTCCGCGCTTCCCTTGACCGCAAGGCCTTGGGCGCAGGCGACGACCCCGATCACGAGGGCCATGAAGGGCGCCTTGATCATGCCGACCTGGAAGTGGGTGAGCGAGATGGCCTCGCGCAGCCGCTCGATGTAGATCGCCGGACTCATGCCGGCATAGAGCCACGCCACGAGACCGCCGCCGTAGAGTGCGGCCATCGACCCCATGAAGGTCAGGATGGGCAGCGCGATGACGAGGGCGACGATCCGCGGCAGGATTAGGACGTCTACCGGATCGCGGCCCATGGTGCGTAGCGCGTCGATCTCCTCGCGCATCTTCATGGAGCCGAGCTCGGCGGTGTAGGCGCTGCCCGAGCGTCCGGCCATCATGATGGCGATGATGAGCACGCCGATCTCGCGCAGGACCAGGATGCCGACCATGTCGACGACATAGGCGTCGGCGCCGAACTTGCGGAAATGGAAGAAGCCCTGCTGCGCGATGATCGCGCCGATCAGGAACGTGATCAGCAGCATGATCGGCACCGCCTGCCAGCCGACCCGGTCCAGGTGGCTCATGGTCGGCGTGAAGCGGAAGCTCCGGGGGTTGGCGACGGCGCGCGCGAGCGACATCACGATCGCGCCGAGCATCTGCGCGAAATCCGTAAGCTCGCGGAAGAGGCCGGCCGTCGCGCGCCCGAGGCGGGTGACGTAGCCCACCAGGGAAGCGCCCGGGGGCGCCGCCGCGGGGCCTTCGCGCTCGGTTGTGCGGATCTCGTCGTAGAGCGCCCGGTAACGCTCGGGGAGGCCGTCGACGTGCGCTGCGCCGTGGCCCTCTTCGCGGGCGCGCACCAGGCGCTCGATGAGCCATGCGCCGTAGGTATCGAGCGCTGTGACGCTTTTCATGTCGATGGAGAGCGGCTGGCCGGACGGCGACGCGCGGACCGTCCGGTCGATCAGGCCGTCGAGATTGCCTGCGTGCTCGACCGTCCAGGCCCCGGCGGCCGTAAGCTCGATCCCTTCCGGTCCGGGGCGGGCGGTCAGGGTCGGTTGCGTCATTTGCGCGACAGGCTGACCGTGACGCTCTTCAAGGGGGTCCCCTCGGTCGCGATCGCTACGTTCTGCTTGCTCTTGTCGTAGGTGATCGTCATCGAGCCGCCGACGGCGCCGGAAATGGCGAGCTTGATGCTCCTGTCGGTCAGCTTACCGGTGACGTCGCCGGAGGCATTGAACGTCCGCTCCTCCCAGCTTCCGCTCAGGGCGCCGCCGTTGGCGCTCAACTTCGAGCGCATCTCGATCTTGTTGGTTTGGCCCGTACAGCGCACGGCGATGCCGAGCTGCGATCCGCCGCCGGTGTAGTAGGCGTCGCACTTGAGCTTTTCCGTGGTGCCGTCCTGGAGCTTGTAGGTGCCGGTGCCACCCCAGGACCCGAGGAGCGTGTCGAACGTGGGATCCGCCCGGCCCGGCGTCGCGAGGCCGGCGAGCGCTGCGGGAACAGCGAGGGTCCACAACAGGGTACGCCGGGCGGCAGGACGAAAGGGCTTCATGGGTCTCCCTCGGTTAGCGGCGGCGCCGGGGCCGCCCCGTTCCGGACGCGTCGTGTCGCGTGCCTGTGTCATCCCGGCGGCCGGACGGTCGGCGCGGAGCGCGTTCATCGGCGGCCGCGCGCGCCCCGAAGAGACACTGATTTTAGACGGCGCGCAACCGCATCACGACAGTTTCGAGGGGATGCGGATCGAATCGGCCGGCAGAGGGCGGACGGAAGCCGGCCGGTGCGGGCGGAGCGCTGTCGCTCGCCCCGGCATGTGCGTGGGCGGACCCCATGGAGGGATCCGTGCGCATCAGCAGGCGTAGGTCACCCAGACGTTGGGCTCCTCGTAGCGGCCGATCCCCCGCTTGAGGTCGATCTCGAGGGGGACCAGCGCGCCGTCGAACGCATAAGAGCCCGACTCCGGATACGCCCGCTTCGACCACGTCTCCCAGAAGGCGATCGGTTCCTCGACGACCATCGAGCGCTTGCACGGTCCGACATACGTTCCCCCCGACGACAGGTGGCTGCGAAGCCAGGGGTCGAACGCGCGGCCCTTTCCGTCGGTCCAGGTGACGTAGTCGTCGATCCCGACCCAGGGATGGCGGGCTTTGGACGAGGGGCGCACGGCGGCCAGCACGCCCCGCAGGCCCTTCGATTCGGCAAGCTCGCGCATGGCGCGCAACATGCGGCGGCCGTAGCCCTTGGCGCGGTGCACGGCCGGGATCGACATGGCGAGGCCGCCGAGCATCGTGTCGGGCCCCTTCGGCCGGGCTGCCGTTTCCACCACCCAGTCCCATCCCTCGTGCGGCAGGTCGTCGAACCCGACGCCGCTCAACGGCACGCTATTGAACACAGCAACCGGATAGTCGGTTTCGAGATCAACCAGGCAAAGCTGGTAATCATCGTATTTGGAGAGAAGCTCCGCGTAGTTCTCGTAATGAGCACGCGTGTAATTGAGATAGCCCAACTCGCTCCAGGCGGCCTGTTCGATCGATTCAGCGGCTCGTCTCAATTCCTCGCTGTAGGCGCGTGTACGAATAACAAGACGGGAGCTCATGGCGCACTCGGTTATGCTCAGTACATTTTTATTGATCGCCAAGGTATCTCTTTAGCAATCAAGTATTATTAATAAGATATTAGTTTACTAAAAGCAACGGAAAAAGAGTTAATGTAACAATTTGAGATATCCCGTCTTTGGACGCCTATTAATATTTTGTTTACG
>JRYH01003569.1_pt1 | contig 29816 bp, 29 predicted proteins | sample 235351 | NCBI WGS metagenome assembly JRYH01 (sample SAMN03074221, study PRJNA261480) | activated sludge metagenome | biome: Wastewater Treatment Plant; feature: Wastewater; material: Activated sludge; isolation source: activated biomass of a wastewater treatment plant treating wastewater... ...
CCGATGGGATCGCCACCGCCCGCCGTCACCGTCGTTGCCCCGAAGGACGAGGGAATATTGGTCGTCGACGGAGCCGAGCGTTCTGCATACGAGGGACGCGCGCCACCGAGATCGCCACGATCACCGCCGCCCATCTGGCGCACCTGGCTCGTCAACCGCTGCACCTCCGATGACAAGGCGCGGATCTGCGTCTCCATACCTTCGATGCGCGCCGCATCGCTCGCACCATAGCCACCGGCGGCTGCCACCGGCGCTGCGGCGCGCCCTCCACCCGATCGGGCAAGACTTTCCAGCGTGCCGATCGTCACCTGCATGTCGACCAGTTGCTCCTCGAGTTGCTCGACACGCCGCTGCAAAACCGCGTTGCCACTATTGTCCGCAGTGCGCGCCTTGCCCTTCGCGCCATCCTGAGCCTGACCGAGCATCGGCAGGGCAACTGCCATCGCCAGCCCTAACGCAGCACAAAGCATCGCGCGCGAGAATTGCGATCCAACCCGGGTGCGCATCGATGAGATCGACGACATCATGTGTCTCCAGCTTCGCAACATTGGATCAGCGTGCCACATCGCACCGGTCAGGATCGACCCACCGCGTTGGCGCGCCGCCGCCGGACCACCACGGCTCGACCGCGCTCGCCCCGCAAAAACCGCTTTTGCGCCGCGTTGCCGATAGCTCGCACGGACAAGCACGTCACTCCGGCCCGCCTCATGTTCAAGGCATCGGACGTTCGACCGCCAATGTCAACGCTGCACGGGCATGTTCCCGAAAGCCGTTGACCTGCGGCACCTTACCGAGGTGCGATTTGATCGAACGGCACCTGGTTGAGGCTGGGGTGGTCGCCAGGGCGCGGCGGTAAGACGACCATGAGGCGTATGACGGCCCGCCGGTTCTGCGAGCGGCAGTCGCTTGATTCGCACGTCGCAACAGGGTCCCTCCGACCACGCACGTCAATGTCCAGCCGATCCGCCTTCATTCCGACGCCAATCAGCAGCCTCCGCGCTGTCTCGGCCCGCTGGCGCGCAATTGCGTCGTTATCCGCTTCGCTGCCCGGCTCATCCGAATGGCCTTCGACAACGACGTAGAGATCGGGATACCGCGCCAGCCAATCGGCCTGGCTCTCGAGCACACTGCGCGCCCTTGTCCCGATCTGAGCGCTGCCAGTAGCGAAAAAGATGCGGTCTCCAACATCGGTGCGCAGCAACTGCTCGAAACGGGGCGAGGGGCGCGCCTGCGCGCGCCAGGGCTGTGGTGAAACAAATACATCGGCTGCCTGGGGTGACACGGTTGTCGACATGGCGGCCTCGCGCGCATCTGCCGCTCCCCTCGTTGCAAGTGCGTCCGCATCCAGGTCTGCCGGTCTGATGCCCGAGGCATCCGCATCGATCGAACCGGGTCGCTGCGGGCCCGGCAGCTCCGGCAGAGGCGTGCCGCTCACGGCGGAATCGGTTTCGCGTGCTGAGCTGAAATGAGGAGCCGAAACAGAGACCTCCCCGCGGTAGATGGCGCCGAGACGCCGCCGCGCCACCATCGCTTCGGGCGCCCCTGGGGCTTTAGCGATCACTTGCTCCAGCAATTGCTGCGCGCGCTCCAGGTGACCACGCGCTTGCGCAGCGCTCGCCTCGTCAAGCATCGCGCGAACGTCATCGTCGTCCGAGCCCGCATGCTGACCGCTATCTCCTTGCGTCGAGGTGTCCGCGCGCCATCCATCGATGACCGCTGGTGACGGTGGCGGTGAACCGGCCGCATCGCCGCTGCCATAACCAGCCCCATATCGGGGCTCGGCAATCGGTGCCGACAAAGGTGTCGCAAGAGTGACAAGCAGCACGCCGGCGAGCGCACGCAAAAACCATGTCTTGCGCGGCGGAATTGTAGACCCGCCCACGGCCATGCCCGTCAATCTGTCCGTTCTGGAAACACCATGCTCGCGAAGACGACAGCCCATGACCGGACCGCCGCCATAGCGACCTGCAAATTCCGATTTGTCCCGCACCGCTTTACATTCCAACGCGTTTCAGCAGCAAAGTGATCTATTTTTTGGGCCAAACTTTGCTGCAAACGCGGCTGACAGCAGTCATTGGGGAAAGTTTCACGAATTGAAACTGAGCGTGGCTTGCGTGCAGCATCAAGACATAACGCGCGCGTTCGTATGCGCCGGCCACGCAAACCAGTCGGCGCGAGCCCGCCGCCCGATCATCGAGACACGGGATCGGCTGGATGGATGCCCAAAAGCTTCCGGCGACGGCGTGAACGAGACACGCAAACAACGCGCTAAAAGCAGGCCACGGTGTGCTGATCTAAGTCCACCGGCAACGGCCTGCTCTCGCGGCGATCAGCGGCTGCCGACCCGCGCATTCAGCACGGTTTGGGCGCGCCGGTTCTGCGACCAGCATGAGATGTCGTCGCACACCGCAACCGGACGTTCCTTGCCGTACGAAATTGTCCGGATGCGCGACGCATTGATGCCGTTCTGTGCCAGGTAGCTACGCACGGTGGTAGCGCGTCTCGCGCCCAGTGCGATGTTGTACTCGCGCGTACCGCGCTCGTCGGCATGGCCCTCGATCGTGATGGTGAACTGCGGATAACGCCGCAGCCATTGCGACTGCTTCTGCAGAATCTGCTGAGCCTCAGGCGTCAAATCGGAACTGTCGGTCGAGAAATAAACGATGTCGCCGACATTGGTCGCAAAATCGCGCTGCGTGCCCGGTGTGATCGGGCCACCCGCGCCACCCGGGCCGAGCTGTGCCGAATCCGGCTGCATTTCCTTGTTCGCGCATGCAGCGAGCACCAGTGGCGCGCCGGCAATCAATACCAGGCGCAACAGCGAGCCGAGCCTGGAGGCCGCGTTGGTCTTGTGAGGCATATGCGAGAGCCCTTCCTCGTAAGGCAGGCGCATTGGGCATCAAAGCCGCGCCACACCGTCATAACGCTCGAATAGCTGACGCATCGTACGAAAATATGGCCAGCACCGTGCCCGTGGCAGAACACGTTTGTCGCACGGTTGGCAAGAGACGGGCAGCCACAGGACAGAGCAAACCCACAGATTTCACGGTGCTATCGACTTGTGTCCACCAACTGCGTCTTCCAGGACGCAGGCTTGGCTTGGCTTGGATTGGATTTGCAACCCCGACATGATTGGAAGCCGGAGGGCTCACCAAAAACAGAAAAGACCGAACCACAGCCACAAGGACTGTAAGTTCGGTCTCAAGAACGTTGGCCTCCCCGGTTGCCCGGGAAAACCCCAGCCAGCTCTTAGCGAACCGCCTGGGTCGCAGCCGGAACGTCCGCACCGAGCTTCATGGGCTCATGCGGAACTTCCTTACGGCACGCGCCAAGAGCTACGGCCGCAACAACCGCTGCGAGAACGATAGCGCCCTTCATAGGTAGATCTCCTAAATTTATGTAGTTTCCTCAGAGGACGCAGTACAGATCGAGTTTGCTCGAAGCTTAGCGAACGTGCTCAACCGTCACATCCGCGCCGAGCTTCATCGGCTCATGCGGAACCTCACGACGGCACGCGCCAAGCGCAACAGCCGCGATGACAGCCGAAAGAACGATCAGCCCCTTAACACCCTGCATGGTTCATCTCCTGATGCTTTGATCGGCACTAGCCATCTTTTGGGTACCTAGTAGACCGCTGGCGATCAAGAACAGACGGGAACCGCTGGACCTTTTCCAATCCGCTAGGTGCAAAAACGCAACGCGCCGATGTGGCATCAAGAAGCCAGTCTCTTCCTCTCCCCGAGAGGCTCAAGCGACTGAAATCTGGCATGATTCTGTGCCTGCAGAACAGTCACGAAATTTTTTGGCGAGCGTAATGGATTATTTTCTGCTGAAAATACTCACCTCAATTGAGCAGCGGCGACCAGGCAGGATCGGAAGCAAAGGATGGCGTCTGAACAACTTGCTCGTTATAGCCGGTGATATCAACCGAGTAGAGCCGTGGCCCGGCATTGGCTCCCCGTGATTCCCTGAAGAACATCAGCACGCGGCCGTTCGGCGCCCAGGTCGGCCCCTCGTTGTGAAAGCCTTCCGAGAGGACTCGCTCGCCCGAACCATCGGGTTTCATCACACCGATCAGGAAGCGTCCGGAATACTGTTTCGTGAATGCGATGTAGTCCCCGCGCGGCGACCAGACCGGGGTCGAGTAACGTCCATCGCCAAAGCTGATTCGCCGAATACCGGACCCATCGGAATTCATGATGTAGAGCTGCTGCGTCCCCTCGCGATCCGATTCGAACACGATCTGAGCGCCGTCGGGCGAATAGGACGGCCCCGTATCGATGGCCGAGCCGGTCGTCAGGCGGCGGGTCTGTCGCGAACGAATATCCATCTCGTAGATCGATGAGGCGCCATCCGACTGCAGGCTCATGACGATGCGCTGCCCATCTGGCGAAAAGCGCGGCGCGAACGTCATCCCCGGGAAGTCACCGACGACATGATGCTGCCCCGTCTCCAGGTTCATCAGATAAACGCGCGGCTTCTCCCCGGCGTATGACATGTAGGTGATTTCCTGGTTGTTGGGGCTGAACCGGGGAGTGAGCACAAGGCTGTGCCCCTGGCTCAGCAGCCGAACGTTGGCTCCGTCCTGATCCATGATGGCCAATCGTTTGATCCGCTTGTTCTTCGGGCCGGTTTCGTCGATGAAGACCACGCGCGTGTCGAAATAACCTTTTTCGCCCGTCAGGCGCTCGTAGACCTGGTCAGCGATGATGTGCCCGACCCGCCGCCAGTTGACCTGCGCGGTGGAGAACCGCTGCCCGGCAAGCTGGCGCCCCGTGGCAACGTCCCACAGGCGGTACTCGGCTGTCACCTTGCCATCGCCGCCGTTGATCACGTTGCCGACCACCAGCGCCTGCGATTGGATCGCCCGCCAGTCCGGGAAGCGCGGAGTGGCATTGACGTTGAGCACCCGCTCCAGGAAGGAGCCGCGGTCGAGCGCCTGGAAAAGGCCGGACCGCGCCAAATCGTTGGAAACGATATTCGAAATGTCGACGGCCAGCTTTTGGTCCGATCCCGTAAACTCGGGAACCGCGATCGGAATCGGTGCAATCGTTCCCTGCGTCTGGGTGCCGCGCAGTTGCGCGCGAGCCGTCTGGCCAAGGCCGGTCAATAACGCCACGGACAACCCGAGAACCCCCGCCCAGCCGGCCAATGCTTGAAACAGATGGCGGGCTGCCCGATCCGTCCGGCTCAAGTGATTTGTCATTCCGGTATCGTCCCTATCGTTGCGGCCGCGCTTGTACGCGCCGACAAGCTTTCTGATTCTCGTGCGTGCCTCAAAGCATCCTGGTCGGATCGAAGTCCCAGATGAGCTCTTTCCAGGCATCATATTTGTCGGGCGGCAATGTGAACGGCGCGCACTGATAGATCGCGCGCATCGCGGTCTCCACTGCAACCTGAGCCATAGGACCTGCCCCGCCCCGCTCGACCCGCGGGGTTCCGTTGAGTGACCCGTCCGGATTGAGCCTCCAACGCAAAGTCACAACGGGGATCTCCGAGCCGCCGCCACCGCCAGGCAGCTGCCAGCAGTTGCGCAGTTGCCCGCGCACAAGGCCCAGCAGGAGATCCTGCTCGCGCGCCGACAATACTGTGTCCTTGCCATCGAGCGTCCCCGCTGTCGGACCCTTGTGGGTCGCATTCGGATCGGGCGCGTTCGTCTGGCTTGGCGCGCCTTTCTTGTCAGGCGTCTTGTCGAGCAGCGCCGCGATACGGTCGGGATCGAACTCCAGTTTCTTCTTGCGCTCGGCCTCTTTGCGTCGCTCCTCGGCGAGCTTCTTCCTGCGTTCCTCCGCCTTGCGCTTGGCCTCGGCCTTCTTCTTTTCCTCGGCTTTCTTCTTCTCTTCGGCCTTGCGCTTTTCCTCTTCGGCCTTTTTTGCCGCCTCTTCCGCCTGGCGCTGCTCCTCGATCTTCTTCAACTCTTCGGGCGTCGGCCCCAGCTTGGCCTCCGGCTCCGGCGGCAGCGCAGCAATCTTTTCCGCAATAGGGTCCGCCTTGGGTGGTTCGGGCTCGGAAGGCTCGGGCTTGGGCGGCTCAGCCTTGGCCTCGGCGGGCTCGGGCGGTGCGGCGGGCGGCGGCTCGGGTGCCGTGACCGGCTTTGGCTTCGGTGCCTCTTTCTTGGAAATCTCCTCGGCCGGCTTTTCCTCTGCCTTGGCCGTCATCTCCTTGGAGTCGGAATCGCCCTGCCGCAGCCGCGTCAATTCCGACGGGGTGATGATGGCGACATCGATCGGCGGCGTGTCGGGCAAATCGAGCTTGTCGGTCGTGTGGACAGCCCAAAGGGCCCACGCCAGCAGGCTGACGTGCAAAATGACAGACATGATGAGACCGACCTGCACGTCCGGCTCTCCATCAGCCCCCTTGCTCAAGCTCACTCACGAACGAGACCTTTGTGAAACCGCCTTCGACGATGCGGCCCATCACCTTCAGCACCGCACCGTAGTTCGCGCCCCTGTCGCCTTTGACGAAAATCGTGTCGTCATAGCCGTTCTTGGCGATGCCCTTGAGCTTCACCGCGACCTCGTCGATCGCCACCTTGGTCTCGCCGATGTAGATGTCGCCGTTCGTTTGCACGGTGATGACCACCGGATCCTGCTTCTTCGCCGCGAGCTGGCGGCCCTTGGATTCGGGCAGCTCCACCGGCACGCCCACCTGCAGCAACGGCGCCGCGACCATGAAGATGATGAGCAGAACGAGCATCACGTCGACCATCGGCGTAACGTTGATTTCGCTCATGACCGCCCGCTTGCCGCGCCGTCCGCGCCGCCGTCCACCGCCCGAGTCCATCTTGATGCTTGCGCCCATGGCCTCAGGTCCTCACATCGATCTGCCGCGAAACGATCGCCGCGAACTCGTCTGCGAATACTTCCAGCCGCTGCGATATCTGCGCCGCGTCAGCAGCGAACTTGTTGTAGAAGATGACTGCGGGAATGGCCGCCATCAGCCCGAGTGCCGTGGCGAACAACGCCTCCGCGATACCCGGAGCCACGACCGCAAGCGAAGTGTTCTTCGACACCGCAATCGCCTGGAAGCTCGCCATGATACCCCACACCGTGCCGAACAGCCCGACGAACGGTGCAGTCGAGCCCACGGTCGCCAGGAACAGCAGACGCCGCTCCAGTCGCTCCATCTCTCGCGCGATGGTGACGTCCATCACCTTTTCGACGCGCATCTGGATGCCGCCCAGCGCCCGCACGTTACCCTCGACCGAACGCTTCCATTCGCGCATCGCCGCGACGAACAGCGCAGCGTTGGTGATGGGTGTCGCCCGCGACATCGAGGAATAAAGCTCTTCGAGCGACTGGCCGGACCAGAACTGCTGTTCGAACCATTCGCTTTCGCGCCGCGCTTTGCGGAAGGCGATGATCTTCTGGAAGATGATCGCCCACGACCAAACCGATGCCAGGAGAAGGCCCAGCATCACGAGTTTGACGACGATGTGCGCTTGTAGAAAGAGTTCCAGAAACGAGAAGCCGCCGTGCACGGCAGGCTCCATCGCTGTGGTCACCAGATCAGCCGGATTCATGCGAGCCTTGTCCGTCGCAAAACGCTTGTCCCTCGAAGTCAGCGAATGCGGGTGCCGCGAGCATGACGCCGCGCACCCTCACCGAGATCCTGCCGGCAACAGCCAAGGCAGGACGCCGCAGACCCGAAGCCGGGCCTCCGCCACCCCATCTATGCGTGGTTTTCGCGTCGCAATATGACCAAACGGAGGCCCTGATGGGTGCTCTACAAACCACTTATCCCCGAAAAATGTATAAAGGTTGCCGAAAGGGACACCCTGAGCTGCCAGCCAGATCGGCGGGGTTCCGCGATGTACGCAGCACTCCTGAATTGCCTCCGCCACCTTTACATCAGACCCCGCACGGCGCAAAAGCGTTGGATGCCCTCGCGTATCGACGACCCCCGAAGCGCCAAAACGCCACCGGATCACGCGCCGGAAACTACTGCTTGTAACAAGAAGAACAGATCCCGAAGCTCCGATGTCCGCGCCAGTAGATCCCGCCAGTCAACTTCGCGAAGCCGTCTCAGGCTTTATCGCCTGTATCGAGGGTGAGGGCCTGACACCCGAAGACCGGCTGGCGTGTCTGGCCCCGGCCCTGGATCGCCTGTCGCTCGCATATCATACCGGCGCGGCGCCGGAGGACGCGCCAAGCCAGGCCGAACCGCCCGAGCGCGATTACAGCGCCATCCGGGCAATGATAGCGCCGCGCTTTCCCGACCTCGGCTATTACGGCGCAGCCCCGCCCGGCGAAACACTCGACGCCGAGATCACGGTCGGTGATGCCATCGATGATCTCACCGACATCTACTCCGAGTTGCTCGATGTCCTTTGGTGCCTTGAGCAAACATCCGCCGAGGACGCAATGCGCCTGTTCCGTTTCGGCTTTACCCATCATTGGGGCCGACATCTGTGCGACGTCCGCGGCGCCGTCCATTACGAGCTGTTCGGGATGTAGGTGCTTCTACTCCTGGACGACGAACTTGCGGCCTCATTGTTGCTGAGCCCAAACCTTGGTCATCCAGCGTCGCATGGCGGAGGAAAAGCCTGTCGCAACCGGGGGTCAAGTCCCAAATGCTTTTCGCAACGTCTCCGTCAGACGCAGCGGCTTGCCCGATACCGCAACCAGCACGACGGTGACGTCGGCTTCGAAGATTTCACGACCCTCAACAGTCACGACCTGATTGAGCGTGACGCTTGCCCCGCCCAGTTCCTTGACGCGTGTCGTCACTTCGAGCACGTCATCCATGCGCGCCGGCCGCTTGAAATCACAAGCCATGCGCCGCACCACGAACGCAGCAGGCTCGTGACTGCCCTCCTCGTCCGGTCCCCGCCCGTCGATCATACGTCGCGCGTCCGTGCCGAGCAGGCGCAGAAAATCGGACCGGCCGCGCTCGCACCAGCGGACATAGCTGGCATGATAGGCCACCCCGCCCGCGTCCGTGTCCTCGAAATAAACCCGCACCGGCAGCACGTGGAACTGCCCCTGCTCGTCCTCAGCGAGGCGGCCGGCAAGATCGGGCCAGCGCGATGGCGTGCTCATGAGATGAACCTTCCAAGCTGCACTCTATTCATGACGCCGCATCGAACAGGAACGGCGCGGTCAATCGCGGCCGAATGCTCACCGATGCGCCGTCGCATGTCGCATCTCCCATCCTGGCGCGCAAGTGCAGGAACATATCTCATTGCAAAGGGTTGTAGGCACGGCTGTCTGCCGGTTAACAATGCGCGAGCGACCGAATCGCGCCCGTCGCAGATGGACGGCTGACCGCCATGAACGGGGATGGGGGAAACAATGAGCGGACTTCTGGCCCTTCTCGACGACGTTGCAGCGCTGGCCAAGCTAGCTGCCGCCCAGCTCGATGACGTCGCCGCTCAGGCCGCCAAGGCCGGCGCGAAGACAGCCGGTGTCGTCATCGACGATAGCGCAGTCACGCCCAAGTACGTGCATGGTCTTCCCGCCGCCCGCGAAATTCCCATCGTCGCGCAGATCGCCCGTGGCTCGCTGTTCAACAAGCTCGTGCTTTTGTTGCCTGCTGCCCTTCTCCTCAACACATTCCTGCCGTCACTGCTGACGCCTCTTTTGATGCTCGGCGGCGCTTATCTCTGCTTCGAGGGGGCCGAAAAGATTTGGCATGCCCTGCACCCGGAAAAGAGCCATGCCGTCGAGCCCAAAACGCTCGATGCAGCCCACCTCGAGAAGCAGCGGGTTGCCGGCGCCATCAAGACCGACTTCATTCTCTCCGCCGAGATCATGACCATTGCCCTCGCCAGCATCGATCAGACCACCTGGTGGAAGATGGCCATCGTTCTGGCGATTGTGGCGATCGGCATCACCATTGCTGTCTATGGATCTGTCGCGTTGCTGGTGAAGGCCGACGACTTCGGCCTCAATCTTTCGCAGGTGGGCCGCCTCGGCATCTCGCGAGCCTTCGGGCGCGGGATCGTAAAGTGGATGCCCGCCGTAATGACCACGATCTCCATGATCGGCACCGCTGCAATGCTGTGGGTCGGTGGCTCTATCATCGTGCACGGACTCGAGCACTTCGGATTCACCTGGATCGGCCACGTCATTCACGACATCGCCGCGGCCACGCAGACAGTTCATGGAATCGGCGACATCCTGGGCTGGCTGACGAAGGCAACACTCGATGGCATCTTCGGTCTCATTGTCGGATTGACGCTGATTCCAGTTGCCCGCACTGTCGTCAACCCGATCCTCAAGGCCATTAGAGCCTGATCGTGCGCATATGGTTGTCGAAGGCGATCTCGGAGAGACGGTGCAGAACGCCATCACCATCGCGATGTAAAGGTGCTGCAATCTGCAGGTAGCCTTCACCCGACGTGTGCGCGATCTCGCTGCCGTGTGCCGGCGCAACGCCACACACATCATTGAGCGTTCTTTCACCCACCACGTCGCCGTGTACGGCATCGAAATAGACGACACGTCCCGAGCGCGGCGCAGATGCAGCAACGATTGCGCCATCGGCGCTCGCCGCCATTGAGCCGATATAACCTTTGAGGCTGGTGCCTGTTGCAGCCGCGGCCTCACTGAAAACGATCGGTCTATCAATCCGCGCGTACCCCACGACCCACGGAACGTTGTCCGGTCCGCCTTCCCACTGCCCTCCGAACCAAACCGCCCCGCTGCCGTCGATGCACAGGTGCCGAATGGAAAGATGGTGCAACTCCCGCGCAAGTTCGTGCCTCTGCTTGAGATCGCCGGTTTGCCGGTCAATGAAGGCGAGCGAGGGCCGCATCGTGTCGAGGTTGAGTTTTGCCCGCCCCGCATCGGGATGGGTCTCTATCCCGCCGTTGGCGATGCAAAGCGTTTCGCCGTCCGGCATCAGCAGGATATCGTGCGGACCCACACCATGCGTATCGAGCTCACCGATACGCCGATATCCGGCCACGACGTCATACACACCGAGCACGCCACGCGCCGCGTCATAATCGTTTTCTGTTGCGTAGAGCAGATGTCCATCTGGCGAAAAAACACCATGACCATAGAAATGTCGGCCTGCTGCGGCCGACAGCGGCAAGGGTGGCCGCTTGTTCAAAAGATCGATCACAACTGCAAAGTTGCCCGGCCGCCGCGCGAATGCAATTGCAGTGCGCGCGTCCGGCGAAAGCGCGATATCGTGGCCACGCCCTGTAAGAATAATCTCCTGCTCGATCGCGCCATCCTCAGTCAAAACGAGCAGGCAAAATTGGCCGTTGCCGCGCTTTGCCGCCGTGATGTAGCGCAGCTTGGTTGCACTACAAGCAGAACGCAGCGGCACGACAGTGCTCGCTAGAAGCACCGCACCGTGAACCAGCAGGTTTCGCCGATCAATCGCCATCGAGCTCGTTGAACCCTATCGTCAAGGCAGCCGCAGGCGCGATCTCGCGACCAATGATCTGCCGCAGTCCGTTGAGATTGAAGCGCGACCTCCGAAGTGACTTCAGGCTCTCTTCCGAGCCCAGAGCCTCCGAGGCTTCGGTGGATGGCAGCGCCATAGCCTCGATGTCGCGCTCCAGCGAACCGAAAGCGCCGACAATCCAGCCTTTCATCCACACCTTGCTGGGATCCTTGTACCCCAGATCCTGAACGACCAGATCGAGATGGAGGGCCTTGTGAAGATTGTGAAGCGCCAGAATCGCAGCAGACATCACGTCGCGCGCCCGGCCTGACCGCTCGAAGGGCAGCCCCGCCCACGTTTTCCTTGCCTCAGACGCCTTCAGCCACGGTAGTAACATCTCCTCCCGCACGATCTGCAGTCCGGTAAGCAAAGTTCGCACGAGTTCTGCGGCAGCCTCGTTCGGCGACTGGTAGTCCTTGTTTCCTGGACCGGCACTCAGCAGGCGCTGACGCCAGCCGTTTGCAGCCACCCAGTCGTCCGCCATGCTGCGGGCGAGCATGGCGACATGCGCCGAAATTGCCTGGGCCAGCCGACAGCGGTAGGCAGAAACGTCGGGCGCTTCATTCGCCGGATGTGCAAACAACAGAATTTCAAGCGCGGGCAGACCTTGCAGTGCGGCGGACTGTTCAGCGATGCCTTCCACCGTCAGCAGATTTTGCGGTCGCTCGGCCATTATCTTGGCGACCTGGCGCCGGACCACACCGCGCGGATCAGGCAGAAACGCAACGCGCTGCCAGCGGTTGTCGATCCGTGCGGGGCCGAAACGAATGTGCTGGATGCGCGCCCACGCATGGACGCTGCCGCCGAACGCCGTACGTGCCGCGTCCAGGGTGGCCGGCGAAGGCTTGTCGCACCACGCCGCAATAGCGTCAGTGGTCTTGGTGTTCATATCGGCGAAGAACCGATATGCAGGCACAATCGTGTTATCGACCGCCGACGCGACCATAGCAGCCAGCTGCGGCGGCACTTTCTTGCTCTCAGCCGCCGGGGCTTCTGCGGCGCCAAGGGCTGATACCAGCATCACCAAAAGCAATGCCCCGGCCGCGACCGGGGCATTGATCATCGACGTCGCAAATCTCGTTGTGGGAAACGTCAATGTCAGTCGGCCTCGTCGGCAGACTGCGCATTGAGCAGACCATAGTTGTCCGCGCCGATCTTGTTGAAGAGTCCGATCTGCGTCTCCAGGAAGTCGATGTGACCTTCCTCGTCCTCGAGCAGCTCCTCGAACAATTGCATCGACACGTAGTCCTTCTTCTCGCGGCACAGGTCACGGCTCTTCGTGTAGTGCTCCCGGGCGATGTACTCACCCTTCAAATCGCACTCCAGAACCTCTTTGACGTTCTGCCCGATCATCAACGGAGCGATCGTCTGCAGGTTCGGGTGCCCCTCGAGGAAGATGATGCGTGCGATGATCTTGTCGGCGTGATGCATTTCCTCAATCGATTCCGCACGCTCCTTCTTGGCAAGCTTGCCGTATCCCCAGTCCTCGAGCAGACGGTAATGCAGCCAGTATTGATTGACTGCACCCAGCTCCAGCTTGAGTGCCTCGTTGAGCATGTTGATAACGTCCTTATCGCCCTTCACGTCGGCCTCCTATTCCGGATGACGTTCTGTGGTTGCACCATCAATTTAACCGCAGAACTCCGTTGCGCAAGCGTCCGTACAAGCTCCGATCTTGGCGCTCGACCGCCGCAGCCGTTGCTTGACCGACGTACAGGCATTGGGACAAAGCAGACCTTTCGCCTCAAGTGCTTCGAGACGAGCATAGATCGTGTCGACCGCCAACGGTGCACACCCGCAGCAGTTCATACGCTTGGAAAGGTGGCGCCAGATCACACCGGGCGTCGGCAGCGGCGGGTCGGACTGGGTCATGATATCGAGCAGGGCGAGTTCGACGTCGTGATCCGAGATCACCGCACAAGAGCAGATCAGCATGTGGCGAGGCTCCTACATCGGCCGGGTCGCGACGGGATCGACATATGCATTGGCATTGACGATCCAGCTTGGCGAAACGATGTGCTCGACGCTGCGCAGCGTCAGCGCGTAGGTGCCTGCATGATGCAAGACTTCGTCCACCATGGAATTCTCAATGAGCGCAAATGCACACGCACGCATTGCCGGGCATGTGTTGTGCTGGCACGCGGCGATCATCGATATGGCGAGGCACTCGTCCCGGCAGAAGTCGCACGCATCGAGCGGGCGCACCGAGATCGGATTGCGGGAGGCGACAGCGACCGATTTCGACCAGGAGGCGAGCGCCCCGACAGTGGCCTCGGCATGTTTGGCGCCAAGCAGGTTGGAGTAGAGCCTCCAGACTTCCTGCCAGCAATCGACATCGCTTTTCTGGTAACCAGAGATCCAGCCTCGGAACCCCAGCCCCACGAGGGCTTCGGGTGGATAGCGTCCGGTGCTGCGAAATTCTCCCATCGTCGGGCCGCAAGCGGCACCGAAGCAGGCACGGCGCCCGCTGTTGCTCTTGGTCATGATGTTCTCCAATCGAAGGGGTTCAAGGCCCCGACATCGGACTTGCGCAAATATTATGACTGTTCGGATATAGAAATCGCAGGGTCTGCGGGCTGTCAACTCGAAACACCTGCGTCCAATCGACTATCGCCGCAAAAAATCAGCAGCAGTTTGGAAGCATTCAAAAGTACTTCCCACCTCGGGGCGTCAAGCCGGATTGAACGCACGTCGATCCGCATTCCGCTCACACAGAGGAGGACGTTCCCGCACCGCTGCGTGGCTTGGCGGAGCGGACATGCTTTGGCTTCTTCGCCGCCGCCTTGGACTTTGGATTTTGCGCCGCTTGGGCACGCGCCATCTCCGCAATCGTCGTCTGGTTGAGCACCGAGACGAAAGCATCGAAAGCTGCATCAAAAAGCTGCGTATGACCCGTTTCGGCCGCGCTTCCATCATCCTCGACCCGATCCGGTGCCAATTCCATGGCCCTGACCACATCGCCGACGTGTATTGCGTCTGCCGGACGCGTCAGCCGCACACCGCCGTATCGTCCGCGTTCACCCTCGACAAAACCCGCACGCGACAGCAGGTGCACGATCTTGAAGGTGTTCTGCTGCGTCAATTCCAAAGCCCGGGCCAGATCCGCAACTTTCTGCAATTCGAGGTCGGAACGCGCGCACGCTGCCAAAATGCGAAGCGCATGCGACGTGGCCTTGTTGAGTTTCATGGCTGATGACTTTCGTGTTCTACGGCATCGGGCCGGTTTTTCAGCGAATTGTCACTCTACGTCAACTTATCGTTGCCCCTCCCCTGCCCGCCTGCTCCCAACATGGATACCACATCGGTCCGGCGCCTTGGCCTCCGCCTGCCTCCGACGAATGCTCAGCCCGAGTGATGAGACCAAACGACATTTCAGCTTCGACAACCGGCAGTCTAGAGCCTGATCGGCTGAGATGGAGGCACGACTGGTTTCCATCGAGGCCGTGATTGAGGCTCTCAAACAAAGTGATAGTGCAGGCCACAACGGCCAGACGTGATTCAATCAAAACCTGACCTGCTCTAGCGTTCATCCAGGCGGCAAGCATTCCACGTCGCACCCCGAACCCTGTCTTGATGGCAACATCATACTTTCTTTACGCCATTTGTCATCTTTTTTTGTTGACTCATTTCGTAAGCAATGAGAAGAGCGATATGCGAACGCCCGCACGCCACCGGCACAAGTCGGTGGCGCCATATGCGAGGCACCGAACCCAGGGCCTTCACCCCTGAGCCATCGGAGAAAAAACTGTGCTCAAGACAATCAGGCGTGTAGCGCTGACTGCACCACTCGTCACTCTGGTCGCCACCGGCGTTTGCGCCGCTCCGGCCTCGACGCCATCGCCGCAACAGGTTCTCACAACCTACGCGAATCTCGCCCACGCCGCATATGCCGATTCGCTGACCACCGCCGAGGCGCTGCGGGTCGCGATCGACAGGCTCCTTGCCGAACCCACGGACGCCAATCTGGAAGCTGCACGCAAAGCCTGGGTTGCGGCGCGCGTACCCTACCAGCAGACCGAGGCATTTCGATTCGGCAACAGGATCGTCGACGACTGGGAAGGCAAGGTGAATTCGTGGCCTCTGGACGAAGGCCTCATCGATTACGTCGACCAGTCCTATGGCTCCGATAATCCGGAGAACCCGCTCTACACCGCCAACGTAATCGCCAGTTCGTCGTTGAAGGTCGGCGGAGACACCGTCGACCTGAAGACGATCTCCAAGGAAGTCCTGGCAGAGAAGCTGCAGGAGGCCGGCGGTGTCGAAGCCAATGTCGCCACCGGCTATCATGCCATCGAATTTCTACTCTGGGGCCAGGATCTGAACGGTACAGATGCGGGCGCCGGCAACCGACCCGCCTCTGACTTCGACCCGAAGAGCTGCACCGGCGGCAACTGCGACCGCCGCGCCGCCTATCTCAAGGCCGTCACTGATCTGCTCGTCGATGATCTCACCTGGATGGCCACTCAATGGGACAAAGATGGAGAGGCGCGCAAGGCTGCCCTCGCTGATGGCGGAAAACGTGGTCTGGTGACGATCTTCACCGGTCTTGGCTCACTATCGTACGGCGAGCTGGCCGGTGAGCGCATGAAGCTCGGTCTCTTGCTGCACGATCCGGAGGAAGAGCACGACTGCTTCTCCGACAACACGCACAACTCGCACTATTACGACGCTATCGGCATCCGTAACGTTTACCTGGGCACTTACGCGCGTACCGACGGCAGCGAGGTGAAAGGCCCGAGCGTATCCGATCTTGTCCGCGCCAAGTCGCCGGAGGCTGACCTCGCCGTGCGCAAAGCAATAGATGCAACGGTTGAAAAAATGGCCGCGATCAAGACGCGCGCCGAGAGCGGCGAGCACTACGACCAGATGATCGGCCAGGGCAACGCCGAAGGGAATGCTGTTGTCCAGGCTGCCATCGATGCCCTAATCATGCAGGCAAAGGAGTTTGAGCGCGCGATGGCCGCACTCGATCTCGGCTCGGCCCAGTTTGAAGGCTCCGACAGTCTCGATAATCCTGGCAAGGTCAGCCAGAAATGATGCGTGCTACGTGCAGATCCTGCCGCGCGCGCCCTGAGGGCGCCTGCAGGGTCTCGAAGGAATAAGTATTGAGAACAACGACCGCGGTTTGGGAAAAAATGCCGCGGCACGACGGGGGACGGAACCATGACGAGATTCACCTCGATTGCGGCTGCATCCGCTTTGAGTATCGGCCTTGCCATCGGAACACCGGGTCAGGCAGCGGATCTGGGCGGCGACTGCTGTGCAGACCTGGAAGAACGGATCGCTGAGTTGGAAGCAACAACCGCGCGCAAGGGCAACCGCAAGGTTTCCCTTACCGTAGCGGGCCAGGTGAACCATGCCGTCCTTTTCTGGGACGACGGACGCGAGCGCAACGCCTATGTCGTTGGCAACAAGAACGACCAGTCCAACTTCTCGTTCACCGGAGACGCCGCGATCGCAAAAGGGCTGAACGCAGGCTACACCATCACCATCCGCCTAAAGGACAACCTCGCCGACGAAGTCAGCCAGCACAGCGACGATGGCGACTCCGGCTTCGTTCTCTGGGAGTCCTACTGGTTCGTGGACAGTGAGAGCTTCGGCAAGCTTTCGATAGGCCAGCTATCGCGCGTCTCCGATACTGCGCCTGAAAGCGATTTGTCCGAAACCGGTGTAGCCGGCTACGCAGGCGTGCAGGACATGGGCGGCGGCTTTGCGCTGCGCTTCAGGTCTGGTGCATTGTCGAACATCACGTTGGGCGATGTCTACAATCACTTCAACGGCGATACCGCTAACGTCGTCCGCTATGACACTCCCGTCATCGCCGGCCTCGTTCTGTCTGCCAGTTACGGAGAAGATGACATCTGGGACGTGGGTGCCAGATACGCAGGCGACCTCAATTCCTTCAAGCTGGCGGCTTCGATCGCTTATACCCATGCGACCGACGAAAACGGCCTCGACGGCTCGGGTGATTCATCCCACGAAACTCTCGTCGGCTCCCTTGCAATTCTGCACGAACCCACCGGCCTCAATGCATTGGTTGCCGCTGGCAACCGTTCCTTCGACGATCCGGTCGATGATCAGAATTCGGGCACACTCCGCACGCCCAAAGACGCGAGCTTCATCTACGCCAAGATCGGCTGGCTCGCCAAGCTGACGAGCCTCGGCCCCACCGCGTTCTATGGCGAATACGGCCGCTTCCGCGACTTCATTTCGGCGAGCGGGGATTTCGACGTCGTCGCCGATGCTGGTGGCGTTGTGGGCGGCCGCATCACCGGCAACACCGCCGAGATATGGGGACTGGGTGTCGTCCAGCACATCGAGGCAGCCGAGATGCAGATTTATCTCGGCTATCGCCATCACGACTTCGACTTCGATCTCGTCGACAGCGCAGGCGACAAAGTTGCCGGCGAAGGATTGGAGAGCTTCCAGAGCATCGTCGTCGGCTCGAAGATCGCATTCTGAGCCGAACCTTCCCACGGCTCAGAGACTGGGTCCGGAAGCCTCCTCCCGGCTTTCGGACCCGTTTCTCCATCGCAGGAAGCTTGATTTGAGACGGCACATGGACACGACCAAGACCGATAGGATCCGCAAAAAGCTGTCCTCTCCATTGTCGGCTGCGGCAGGCGCTGCATTTCTTGTCTTGGGGATTGGCGCGGCGATGACACACGCTCATATCCGCACACGCGATGGAGCACCCGACCCCAGCGAGCTTCTGCCAGGCGGTTCCGCGACCACGCCTGGCTCGACCGACCACCACGACGCCTTTTCACGATTTTCGAATGGCATCGGGTTTTCCGGCGAATCCCGCTTCAAGATCGGCAATGCCATCTTCCGCAAGCAGTGGGTTTCGGCTCCCGCGTCCACGCGATCCTCTGATGGCCTCGGCCCCCTTTACAACGCACGCGCGTGCCAGAACTGTCACTTGAAGGATGGTCGCGGCCGTCCGCCAGCCGACGGCGAGGCCGCTGTATCCATGTTTCTCCGTCTCTCCATTCCGCCACAAACGGACGAGCAGAAGGCGCTGCTCGCCGAGCATCGCGCCAACGTCATTCCCGAGCCCACCTATGGCGGGCAGTTGCAGAACTTTGCAATTCAGGGACACCTGCCCGAAGGCCGGATGGCGATCCGCTACGAGGAGCTTCCCGTCACGCTGCGCGATGGAACCGTCGTGCGGCTGCGCAAGCCTTCTTATCGCATCGAACAATTGGCATACGGCCCGTTACATCCTGAGACCATGCTCTCGCCGCGCGTCGCTCCTCAGATGATCGGTCTAGGATTGCTCGAGGCCTTACCCGAGGAGACGATCCGCGCCTATGCCGATCCCGACGACCGCGACAGCGATGGCATCTCGGGCCGGGCAAACGAAGTGTGGTCACGCGAGTTCGGACGCGTCAGCCTCGGCCGCTTCGGCTGGAAGGCCGGCAATCCCTCGATCCGCCAGCAGAGCGCGGACGCCTTCAACGGCGATATGGGCCTTTCGACGCCACTCTTTGCCTCGCCTTCGGGCGATTGCACGGCCGCACAGGCTCTGTGCCGCTCGGCCCCGACCGGCAATTCACCCAAGCCTGAAGACCCGGAGGTGTCCGATCAGCTTCTAGAACTCGTAACGTTCTATGGGCATAACCTCGCCGTGCCCCTGCGGCGCAACGCTGATGCGCCTGACGTACTACAGGGCCGGACAATCTTTGCCTCGGTCGGTTGCGCATCCTGCCATCGCCCCTCGATGACGACAGGAGAGGCTCCCCGACAACCCCACCTATCCAATCAGACGATCTGGCCCTACACGGACCTGCTGCTGCACGATATGGGCGAAGGCCTCGCCGACAACCGGCCCGAGGGTGTCGCATCGGGAAGTGAATGGCGAACGGCGCCCCTGTGGGGCATCGGATTGACACAGACCGTGAGCGGCCACACGTTCCTTCTTCACGACGGTCGCGCGCGCAACGTCGAAGAGGCGATACTCTGGCATGGCGGCGAGGCTCAGCGCACACGCGATGCGTACATGGCCCTTTCCAAGGCCGAGCGTGACGCGCTGGCGGCGTTCGTCAACTCGCTGTGAGAGATGCGCGGCAAGCCAGCGATACAGAAAAGAAACCGGCTTAGATCGCGTTCATGTCTGACAGAACCATGAACGCGAGCCAGCACCTTGTTTCGAGCATGTTTTTTTACGCTGAACGGCTGCATACTTCAGCGAAACATGCTCAGGCCACGCGCGGCCACTGCAACGAACGCGCTTCCAGCCGGTCGCGAAGCTTATCGGCAGGAAGACGCCGCTCGATCCACGGCGAGGCCGCACTTCTCAACCTGGAGGCCAATTCCGCCCGCTTTCCGCCGTACCAGGTAGGCCCAAGAGGCGCCATCCCCTCAGCCTGCATGGACTCGACCGCTGCACCCTCGGCATAGATCACCTGATGCTCGTCGAGTTCGATGTGGAAGTAGTGGAGCGCCTCGGCTTCGTGATTTGAGCAGCGCACGATCGACCGGTCATTCACGAGCGAACCGGCGAGGAACAAAACCCCGTCGATGTAGACAGCATGGCGCGGCGACACATAGAGATCCCGCTGGGGGACGTTTGGTGCGATCGCCGAGCGGCGGAACACGATCGGAGCCACGTCGTCCGCCCAGCCTTCGCCGGCCTTGCGCACAGCCTCCCAAGAGGCAATCCGCTTGATGGCCCTCTCCTGCCCATCCAGTGTCGGCACCAGTTCGCCCGGTTGGAGTTTTTCCACCGCGACTTCGCCGCGTGTCGTGAGGATGCGCGTCCCTTTGAGGAAGCAATTCCGGCCGCGACGGCGTGGTCTGCAAATGCCAAAGAAACAATGCGCTTGCGCACGCGATGGCGTGGTTGCCGCCGAGACAAGGATGGCAAGACCGGCAGCTATGTTTCTGCGGCTAATGGTCTGCGAACTCTCACGATGGTGACCGTCAACTGGGCAATTCACTACGCTCCTCCTCCACCCCGGATGCCATGCCTTTTGTTTGTACAAAGAACACAATAACAATCAATGGACTACATGTGAACACTAATTTTTTGATCTAACCGAGTAACCTGAATTTTGTGCCCTCAATCACAAAGCGTCGCTTGCTAAGCGCGTTGAACCAGCCCCGCCAAGACGACGCACAATAACCGAATCTTCGAGATATCTCTTATGATAACGGAATGACGGTGTTGCGCGGATGGCGGCGTTGGATTGGAGCCCGGTTCGATTCACCATGTTTTCCGAATGCCGGAAACGCCGGCCGGCAACTCACCCGGCATCGCCGGGCGTACTTTCCGTTGAAGCCGCTATTGAAGCTCTCAAATGAAAATAGAGCAGGCGACAAAGCCAGACGTCAGTCAATCAAGACCTGGCCTGCTCCCAGTGGGCGCGGAAAATGCCCGATCCTGGCGACGTCACTGACCTCAGGCAGGCCGCTGAAGTTGATCATTTGACGCCTGATGATGGCCGAATTGGCGAGAAGGCCATCGCGCCGCGGTGCAAACCACGTGCGAATTACATATGTATCGTTCCATGCTGATGCCCTCTGATGTAAATCAAGCGGCAGCAGGCCCTGGTGATGAGCGGGCGCCAAGCGCGTTAAGCGTACAAGCCCCTGATGCATGGAAATATTCCCATCCGTGCGTTCGCCAGGCGTCACCAGAAAAGATGACAGAGCACCTGAGAGAGCCCGAGCAATGGCTATGACCGACACCAAAATTCCGGACCAAATCCACCCCCATGATGCCCAAAAATTGATGGAGGAGGCCGGTCTCGTCCTGATCGACATCCGCACCGAGGGCGAATGGATGCGCACCGGCTTGGCCGAGGGCGCCGTCGCAATGACCGCCGCAGGTCCTGAATTCGTCGATCACCTTCTCGACCTGCTCGGTGGTGACAAGAACAAGCCCGTTGCATTCATCTGCGCGTCGGGCGCCCGCTCCGCGCACGTGCAGCGTTTCCTGCAGGCTCACGGTTTTACCAACGCGATCAACGTTGTCGAGGGAATGACTGGCGGCGCCGGCGCCGGACCGGGCTGGATCCTGCGCGGTCTGCCCACAGTGCCCTATCACCATCGGCGCTTCTGAAGCCGGTAGAGGATCTAGATCGCGTTCATGTTTAACGGAAACATGAACGCGATCCAGCACCTTGTTTCGAGCATGTTTTTCACGATGAACCGCTGCACACTTCAGCTAAACATGCTCTAGAATTCAGCGAGGTACCCGAGCAATTCTGCGCGCTCGGCCGCGGTCAGCTTGCGATAAGCATCCCGTGCCGCCTGTCCCTCACCGCCATGCCACAGAATCGCTTCCTCGATCGTCCGCGCCCGCCCGTCGTGAAGAAGCCCGTCGATGTACCCCGCTGCGACGTCGCGGAGGCGCTGCTCGAGACCCCACAGCGGTGCGGTCCGCCATGACCTCCCGTACGCCGTCTCTGCGTCGCCCGGATTGGCGAGGTCAGTTCCCATGTCGTGCAGCAGCAGATCGGAGAACAGCGCCACCGGCTTACGCGACAGATGCGGCGCCCCCGGCATGTCGCGTGTCGTAAACATCTCGCGGTGGCAGTTACCGCAGCCGAGCCCCACGAAGTGCGCGCGACCCGCCGGATTTGCGATGGCTCCACCCGGCAGCGTCGGCGCAAGCCCCTCCAGATAGGCAACCAACAAAGAGAGTTCCTCTGCGCTGACCTCATGCCCGCCCTTGACCGGCGACCGCCCGTCCGGGGCCGAGCGGCACGCTGGCTGCTCCTGCGTGCAATCGCCGGCCGGATCGGTGGAGAGGGGCGAAGACAGACCCATATCGAGCCTGAACGCATTCGCCGTCTGGGCGGCCAGCGATACCGCAGACGCCTTCCAGCCGAAGCGCGCAAGTCGAACATCCCCGGTCGCAGGATCGACAGCACGCGACACATGCCCACGAATGCCGTCGCCATCCCTATCGTCAGGATCAGCACCGGCCGCGATGTCGTCATCGGCAATCGCCGCGACGAGGCCAAGACCTGCAAGAGGCTGCGGACGACGCAGGGAGACCCGCGTTGACGCTGCGAGCGGACCGGCGCTGAGCTCCAGAACGGATATCTCCGGGCGCCGCAATGCAATGCTGTCGCCATCCCCCAGCGTCACTGAAGACGCCAACCAGTGAACCTCGAAGTGTCCTTCAGGAGCATGCCCAACCACCGCATGATCCTGGAGTTGGCGTCCATAACGGGGATCTCCTGAACCCGCTTGGTCGCCACCATCAAGCCGAAGCACATTTCGGATAAACGTTCCGCGGCCTCCGTCAGGCGAAAGACCGCCCGTTGGATGGCACTGCAAACACGCGCTTGCATTGTAAAGCGGACCGAGCCCATCGGCCCCGTCCGAGACGTTCGGTGCTGCGATCCAGTCTGCCGCAAAGATCGCTGCCCCAATCGCAAAACGTGCCGCGGCCGTTGCCGGCATGTCGCGGAATACTGCCGATTGACCGTCCTCCAGCGGGATGTTCCCACCGGCAAGCGCATTGCGGGAGGCCATCGCAATCAACAAGCCGAGCACGACCGCAAGGCCGGCATAGGTGAAGCCAGAATGACTGCGTCTTTCGCCTATCACCACTCCTCTTGAACCGGATCTTATCATAACGAAGCCGTGTATCCCTCAGGTGCAGCCGCGACGCCGCAGAGCGCCAGCGTTGAGCCTGTAGAATGCCCAAGAGGGCGAACCCGCACTCCCGATTCGGTCAAGCGCTCTTAAGAAATGGCACCTTGTTCTCATACAGTTGCCAATTAACGTCAACGTGAAGGAAACGAAAAGTCCGAACATCCATCCCGCTCCACCGACACAGTGATATGGTGAGCGTCACGTGGCCGCAAATGACAAGACTTTCACCTGTGACAGCACCTTCCCGACGCGGGCGATGATTTGAAATGGTGCTATAATGAGTTTTTGCACGAAGGAATTTATCGATTTCGCGAAACGGACGGAATGAGTTCTAAACCCGTGAGCCTGGACGATACGAGGCCCAGCGATTTCGTGGACAACCCGCGCCTTCCGGGTTGCGCCCTGGTTCGGCACAGCCTCGTGATCGCAACGTTGAGTGCCACCGGCATGCTGGCGGCGTGGTTGGTAATCGGACTGCTCACCCCGGGTGGACTCGCGGCGATCGACCACCGCGTACTTGCCCTGCTCCACAATGTCTATGACCCCAACGATCCGATCGGCCCGGACTGGCTCGAAAGCGCAATGCGCGACCTTACCTCTCTCGGCAGCAATATCGTCGTGTTCATGATCACCGCGCTTGCAGCGGCAGTCCTGGCGATGATGCACAGAAAGGGTCCGGCAATCCTGCTCGCCGTAACGATCACCGCCACATTTCTTCTCAATGCGGTACTTAAATCTGTGTTCGACCGCGCCCGCCCGGATTTTATTGCTCCTTCGATCGACATCGAGACGTCGAGCTTTCCGAGCAGCCACGCTATGCTCTCTGCGGCACTGTATCTGCTGCTGGCAGGAATCGCGGCGCGCGAGATCACTGACCGGCGCCTCGCAACGGCTCTGATTGTTGCCGCCGCCCTGCTGGCGTTCGTCGTTGGCGCGACGCGCATATATCTCGGCGCACATTGGCCCAGCGACGTGCTGGCAGGTTGGCTGCTGGGTGCGGCCACCGCGCTCGCCTGCTGGCAACTGGCACGCACTCCGACGCCGCCGGAACGAGAGCGGCAAGCCGCCGCACACCAAAAGGACGATCTGCCCGCCTGACAATTATCAAGCATCGGCTGGCCGCCATCGGTTATGTCCCTATCAGTGACGCCGTCCGGGCTTCGGTGCGATCAGGCGTGTGCCGGACTGCGGTTTTTCCGCTTCGGTCGGACCGAAACACCGGCCTGAAACGCACGACGGTTAGCCACAACGGAGACACTCATGACCGTGCAACCGCAAAGCATTTCAAGTGACCTTCTCGGCCATAATGCGCGCGGCGCGGTTCTCAAGATCGAGGCGCGCTTCTTCAACAGCCTTGCCAAATACAGTGGTGTCGATGGAGTTTCGCGCAAGCTGGAGCTGCCCGCCGGCGTCACCGTCGGCGACATTATCCGCATGTTCGCGCTACCGCTGGATGATATCTACTTGGTGTTGCGGAATGGCCGCGACATTACGCCGGGGCTCTACCAGGGTGGCGTCGTCAATCAGGATGTCGCGCTCGACGACGGCGACGTAATCGCCTTCTCCGGACCGGTCCCCTACAGCTATGGCTACGGCGCGCCGGTTGTTTGAAGCTCCGTTCAAATATTCGCGATGTCGGATGTAAATTGCGTCACGCGTGCGTGCCAGTGGCATCCCGCCGCAGCGTCCTGCAGCGTCTGACTATTGACGTGCGTCACGCAGTGAAATTTGCTGTGTTTAGAAACGACGCAAACGGCCGTAATGTCGACCAGCAAGGACTCAAGAAGGCCCGGATCTGCTCCAGCCGTTGTCCGCCTTCATCAATTCGGAGACAAGGAGGCGATCCATGTCGAGACCGATGGTGAACCACGTCGCACAGCGAGAGCAGCGCCTTGAGCAGATGCTGCAAAGGCTCGGCGTCGACATCAGCCGTTTCAGGCGTGACGGACATGGCGCAACCTTCGAGAAGGCAAGTTGGAACTGCGTGCGTTGTGCCCAGCCCAACGCATGTCAGGAGTGGTTCGAAAAGCTCGGGCGAGGGCCGATGGTGCCACCGCATTTCTGCCCCAACTGCGATCTCTTGCGGCCTTATCTTCCCTCTATGACTCGCCAATGAACACGATCTGCGATGTACGATCAGACAGCAGCGACTATCCGCTCGTCATCACATACTCAGGTGCCGCAGAAGGTCTCGTGAACCACCTCGTGTGGCGCTGGAGGCATGGCGTAACGTTCACGGCCAGGCTGCTCATCGAACGGCCGCGCCAGAACCTCCAGTAACGATTCGAATGGCGCGAAATCGCTACCCTCGACTCCGGCACGGATTGCCTCTTCGACAAGGTGATTGCGCGGGATGTAGACTGGATTGACGCTGCGCATTCGAGCCTGCGTTTCGCTTGTATCGGAGCCCTCGCGCGCGAGCCGCGCCCGCCATGCCCCCAACCACGACTGTAGGGCGTCCGCGTCTTTTATGGTCGAGCGCAGATCGCTGGCATTGCTGTCGGTCTCCGGGAGCGCATCGCCGAGTTGCCGGAGCAATCGTGTGAAGTCGGCTTCCGAGGCGCGCATCAGACCCAGGAATTGCGTGATGAGCGCACCATCGCCCTCCTCTGCCGTTCGCAGCCCGATCTTGGCGCGCAATCCGGCGATATAATGGACCGTAAAGGCCTCTGCAAACCGGTCGAGCACCTCCGTTGCCGCAGCGATGGCAGCCTCTTGGTTGCTATCGATAAGTGGCAGCAGAGTTTCGGCAAAACGGGCCAGGTTCCACTGCGCAATCGACGGCTGGTTGCCGTAAGCGTAGCGTCCCATTTGATCGATCGAGCTGAAGACCGTCTTCGGATCGAATTTGTCCATGAAGGCGCATGGTCCGTAATCGATTGTCTCGCCCGCAATCGACATGTTGTCGGTATTCATCACGCCGTGGATGAAGCCGATCTGCAGCCATGAGGCAACGAGCGCCGCTTGGCGTTCCGTCACGGCGTTCAGCAGCGCGAGATAAGGGCGCTCGACGCCCGTCAACTCGGGATAGAGCCGGGCGATGACGTGATCGGCCAGGAGCCGCAACCCTTCCACGTCGTCGCGGACAGCGAAGAACTGGAACGTGCCGACCCGGATGTGGCTGCGCGCCACCCGCGTCAATACTGCGCCGGGAAGTGGCGTCTCGCGGAATACAAAGTCGCCGCTCGACACAGCAGCAAGGGCCCTGGTCGTCGGGACACCCAGCGCATGCATGGCCTCGCTCACGATATACTCGCGCAGCACTGGGCCAAGCGCAGCGCGTCCATCGCCACGCCGCGAGAATGGCGTCGGCCCTGATCCCTTCAGCTGGATGTCGCGCCGCACGCCGTCGCGACCCACAACCTCGCCCAGCAGGATCGCACGACCATCGCCCAGTTGCGGCACGAATCCGCCAAACTGATGCCCCGCATAGGCCATTGCGATCGGTTCAGCCCCCGGTGGCACGCGGTTGCCGGCCAGCATCGCGACGCCCGCGGGCGACGCCAGCGCCGCCGCGTCGAGTCCCAGCAACGCAGCCAGTTCCGCGTTCAACTTTATCAGGCGAGGGGCGGAAACAGGCGTCGGATCAAGCCGCGCGTAAAAGCGGTCCGGCAGGCGCTGATAGCTGTTGTCGAACGCAAAGCCCGGATCCAAACCTGTGCCGCTCATCCTGTCTCCAACCATAGCCCGAATTCAGATATACGCCGTGCGCCGCATGCCCGAGCCCCGGTCCGGGTGCAACCTCGGCCCATAGCTGCAAGGGCCCGCTCCAGCACGGTGCACCGGCGCGGCAGACGCCAACACTCCATTCCCATCTAGAGACGCAGGCCCCGACCTGCAAGTAATCGCAAGGCAGCCGACATACCATCGATCCCCTCTTTGCCCCAACGCCATCCCGAACATGCCCGCAAGCCGCATTGCAGGCAGGGCGCAAGACAAATATGTGCTAGGAGGCACAAATGACCTGCCTGAATTGCCTGGCAGCACCTTGATACCCCCGAATTTGACGTATTCTCCCGCAGAAGTGACGCCGATGAAGACTGACACCCCTCGTCCGATCCGCCTCAAGGATTACCAGCCGTCGGAGTACCTCATCGACAAGGTCGATTTGGATTTTCGCCTGGATCCGACCCGGACGCGCGTCAGGGCTCGGCTCAATCTGCGCCCCAACCCTGCCGTCAAGGCTCACGGACCGTTGCAACTCGACGGCGAGCAGTTGGAGCTCGACGAGATCCGCCTCAATGGCGACGATCTCAAGCTGCGGACGGACTACGATCTCACGGATATCGGGCTGACGCTCAAGTCGCCACCGCAAAAGCCGTTCCGCCTCGAAATCGTGACCTACATCGATCCCCACACCAACAAGGCGCTACAGGGGCTATACCGTTCGCGCGGCATCTACTGCACGCAATGCGAAGCACATGGCTTTCGCCGCATCACTTACTTCCTCGACCGGCCCGACGTGCTGTCCACATACAACGTGCGAATCGAAGCCGATGCCGAGGAAGCCCCCGTCCTGCTCTCCAACGGCAACCCGGTCGAGCGTGGAACGCTTCAGCGCGGCAAGCGCCATTATGCGATCTGGCACGATCCCCATCCCAAGCCCTGCTACCTGTTTGCACTCGTCGGCGGCAACCTCTCGTCCATCGCCGCGAGTTTCAAGACGATGTCGGGCCGCAAGGTTGACCTGCGCATCTATGTTGAGCACGGCAAGGAGAAGCGTGCCGCATGGGCGATGGATTCCCTGAAACGCTCCATGCGGTGGGATGAAAAACGTTTCGGCCGCGAATACGACCTTGACGTATTCAACATCGTCGCCGTGTCCGACTTCAACATGGGCGCGATGGAGAACAAAGGCCTCAATATTTTCAATGACCGGCTGATCCTCGCCTCGCCGGAAACCGCCACAGATACGATATTCGAGGCGATTGAGAGCGTCGTCGCGCACGAGTACTTCCACAATTGGACGGGCAACCGCATCACCTGCCGCGACTGGTTCCAGCTCTGCCTCAAGGAAGGTCTGACCGTCTATCGCGATCAGGAATTCTCCGGCGATGAGCGCTCCGCAACCGTGCAGCGCATCACCGACGTGCGCCAGCTCAAGGCGCACCAGTTTCCTGAGGATGCAGGACCGCTGGCGCATTCGGTAAGGCCGACGTCCTACATCGAGATCAACAACTTCTATACGGCCACGGTCTACGAGAAGGGGGCAGAGCTGGTGCGCATGCTGCACACCATTCTCGGGGAGCCTGATTTCCGGGCCGGGATGGACCTCTATTTCGATCGACACGACGGCGACGCCGCAACGGTGGAGGATTTCATCGCCTGCTTCGCGGATGCGTCGGGTCGCGATCTCTCCCAGTTCATGACCTGGTACGAGCAAGCCGGCACGCCCCAGCTTGTCTGCGCGCTGAACTACGACAAGCGCAACAAGACGGCGGAGCTGAAGATCGAGCAGGTGCTGGCCGCCACACCGGGCGAAACGCGAAAGATGCCGCTTCACATTCCCCTGCGGCTCGGCCTCCTCGGCGGTAACGGCCAGGACCTCGATCTGATCCTCGATAACGGCGAACGCGTTACCGATGGCGTCATCCACGTGACCAGACGCAGCGAGACTTTTCGCTTCCTCGATATTCCCTCGCGCCCCGTGCCCTCGCTGCTGCGCGGTTTTTCTGCCCCGGTCAATTTGACCCTCGACATCGCCGATCGCGACCTCGAGTTCCTGATGGCTAATGACCGCGACCTGTTCAATCGCTGGCAGGCTGCCAACACCTATGCGACCCGCACGCTTATCCATATCGTCAAGGCTCTGAAGGAAGGCAGGCGCAGCGCACGCGGGCTCGCGTATGCCAAGGCGCTCGGCACGACGATCGCTGACACGGGACTGGAACCGGCCTACCGGGCCGAATTACTCAAACTGCCGACCCAGGCCGATGTAGCGCGAGAGATGGGTCAGGATGTCGATCCGGGCTTCATCCATCGCGCGCATCGCCAGCTCTCCCGCCTCGTCGCCAAGACACTGGTCGATGAACTGAAGGCGATTTACAAGGAAATGACCTTGGATGCGCCTTTTTCAGCCGATGCCCAGAGTGCCGGCTGCCGCGCGCTGCGCAATGCAGTTCTGACGCTGCTCGTCGCCCGTGGCGAACGCAGCGACATTACGCTTGCAGCACGCCATTTCGAACGCGCCACCAACATGACCGACGAAGCCCACGCCCTCTATCTTCTGGCTGCGACATCAGGCAACGCGCGCGACAAGGCACTGGACCGCTTCTTCGAGCGCTGGAAGAACGATCACCTCGTTATCGATACTTGGTTTGCGGCGCAGGCAATTTCACCTCTGCCGGATACGATCAAGCGTGTCCACGAACTCGCCTCTCATCCGCTGTTCTGCATCACCACGCCCAACAAGGTGCGTGCCCTTGTCGGCAATTTCGCCAGCCTCAATCCGGTTCAGTTCAACCGTCCCGACGGTGCAGGCTATGCCTTCGTCACCGAGCAGGTGCTCGCGATCGACCGCTTCAACCCGCAAATCGCCGCGCGCATCCTCGGAGCCTTCCGCAGTTGGCGCGCCCTCGAGCCGGTACGCAAGCGCCGGGCCCGCAAGGCCCTTGCAAAAGTTGCTGACACACCGAATCTCTCCCGCGATGTCTACGAGATCGTCTCCCGCATGCTCGACGGCTAGCGCATGTTGAGCTGAGGTGTGCAGCGGTTCAGCGTGAAAAACATGCTCGAAACAAGATTCTGGATCGCGTCCATGTTTCCGTGAAGCATGAACGCGATCTAGGGAACCTCTGAATAGC
>JRYH01002401.1_pt1 | contig 29790 bp, 27 predicted proteins | sample 235351 | NCBI WGS metagenome assembly JRYH01 (sample SAMN03074221, study PRJNA261480) | activated sludge metagenome | biome: Wastewater Treatment Plant; feature: Wastewater; material: Activated sludge; isolation source: activated biomass of a wastewater treatment plant treating wastewater... ...
TCGCCTTCCGACGTGCGCCTGCGCTTCCTGAAGGGCGTGATCCTGAGCGGCCAGGGCAAGGACGCCGCCGCCATCGAGGTCTTCCAGGGACTCACCCGGCAGTTCCCCGAGCTGCCCGAGCCGCACAACAACCTGGCCGCGCTGCACGCCGCGCGCGGCGAGCTCGACCTGGCCCGCGCCGCGCTCGACGAAGCGGTGCGCGCGCTGCCCTCCTACGCATTGGCCCACGAGAACCTCGGCGACCTGCACCTGCGGCTCGCGATGCGCGCCTGGCAGCGCGCGGGCGAGCTCGAGCCGGCGAACGCCGCGGTCGCCTCCCGGCTCAGGCTGGCGCGAGAGCTCGCGCGCCAGATCGCGCCACCGCCGCCCGGCGCGGCGCCGCTGCCCGGATCGCGCTGAGCGCCGGCGCCGGGCCTGCCCTCTCCCCGTCTACCCGTCTACGTTTCCTTCCTCCAGGAGTCCACAGAATGTTCCGCAAGCTTCCGCTGATCGGCGCCCTGATGTTCGCGCTGGCCGCCCCCGACGATGCCGCGGCCGCGAATCCGCAGGTGCTGGTCAAGACCTCGGCCGGCGAGTTCGTGATCGAGCTCTATCCGGACAAGGCCCCGGGCACGGTCGACAATTTCCTCAAGTACGTGAACGACGGCTTCTACGCGGGCACGATCTTCCACCGGGTCATCGGCAACTTCATGATCCAGGGCGGCGGCTTCACGAAGGATCTGTACGAGGGCGGCCTGCGACCGAAGCCCACCCGCGCGCCGATCGCCATCGAATCGCGCAACGGCCTGCGCAACGACACCGGCTGGGTCGCGATGGCGCGCACCGGCGATCCCAACTCGGCGACCTCGCAGTTCTTCATCAACGTGGTCGACAACGCCGGCCTGAACTACCCGCAGCCCGACGGCCACGGCTACGCGGTGTTCGGCAAGGTCATCCGCGGAATGGACGTGGTGAACAAGATCCGCGCGGTGCCCACCCGCACGGTCGGCCCCTATCGCGACGTGCCCGGCGAGGCGGTCGTCATCGACTCGATCGCGGTGGTCGGCGCGCCGCGCTGAGTCCTCTGCTCGTGGCCGCCGCCGGGCCCTGCCTCCCCCACGGGCCGTCCCTGTCGGGCAGCGACGTCGCGCTGTTCGGCTCGGACATGCACCTGGGCGACCACGACCCGGCCACGGCAACGCTGTTCTTCCAGCGGCTCGAGGCGGCCTGGCCGCGGGCGAGCCACGTCTTCCTGCTCGGCGACCTCTTCGAAGCCTGGGTCGGCGACGACCAGCCGGACGCGGTCGCGGCCGACGCCCAGGCGCTGTTCGCCCGCATCGGCGCCAGCGGCCGCCGGCTCTACGTGATGCGCGGCAACCGCGATTTCCTGCTCGACGCGGGCAGCGGCGAGCCCGCCGCGCCGCGCTTTGCCGAGCGATGCGGCGCCACCATGCTCGACGATCCCTGCCTGGTCGGGCTGTTCGGCGAACCGGCGGTGCTGGCGCACGGCGACGCGCTCTGCACCGACGACATCGGCTACCAGCGAATCCGCGCCGAGATCCGCGCGCCCGATTGGCGCAGCGCCTTCCTGGCCCGGCCGATGGCCGAGCGCCTGGCCTTCGCGCGCTCGGCCCGCGCCGAAAGCGAACGCGTCAAGGCCGCGCGCTATCCGTCGGACGTGAACGCGGGCGCGGTGGACGCGCTGTTGCGCGGGGCTGGGGCAAGGCTGCTGATCCACGGCCACACGCACCGGCCCGCCTGCCACCAGTGGTTGCTGGACGGCCAGACCGCCCGTCGCTGGGTGCTGCCCGACTGGGACGCGTTCGACGGCCGCGGCGGCTTCCTGTGGGCCGACGCCGACGGCTTCGAGACCGACGGCTGGCTGCCCGCTTCGGGCGCCTAATCCACCATCCGGTTCAAGGCGCCGGCATCCAGCGGCTCGCAGCATTCCTGCACGTCGGCGCCCATCCGCCGCAGGCACTGCTGGAGGGCCTCGATCTGCCGATCCTGCTCGGCCACGTGGTCGATCAGCCGGTGCAGCGCCACCGCCAGCGGGTCGTCGGCGTTGCGGGTGACCGCGTAGGCAGAGAAGCCCATCTTCGCGGCCTGCTCCTCGCGGCGCCGGTCGGCCTCCTCGACGATGATCCGCGCCGGAATGCCGACCGCCGTCGCCCCGGCGGGCACCGCCTTGACCACCACCGAGTTCGATCCCACCCGCGCGCCCGCACCCACGGTGAACGGACCCAGCACCTGCGCTCCGGCGCCGACCACGACGCCCGGCTCCAGTGTGGGGTGACGCTTGCCCTTGTCCAGCGAGGTGCCGCCCAGCGTGACCCCCTGGTAGATCGTGCAGCCGTCACGCACCTCGGCGGTCTCCCCGATCACCACGCCCATGCCATGATCAATGAACACCCGGCGCCCGATCGTGGCGCCAGGGTGGATCTCGATGCCGGTCAGGAAGCGGGCCAGGTGCGACACCCAGCGCGCCGGCGTGCGCAGGCCCGCCTCCCACAGGTAGTGCGCGCCGCGATGAAGCAGCACCGCGTGAATCCCCGGATAGCAGAGCAGCACCTCGAGCGTCGAGCGTGCGGCCGGATCCTTCTCCAGCACGTTCGCTATGTCTTCCCGCAGGCGTTCGAACATGATTCCGGTTCTCCAGTTTGTCGGCGACCGCGAGTTTAGGGCCTGAACAGGTCGCGGGTCGCGCGGTCGGCCAGCGCGGGCGGGCGCGAGGGCAAGTGCACCCAGCCGCTCATCAGCCTGCGGGCGCTGCGCGACAGCACCGCCTTGTCGAAGCGCCAGGCGTCGTCGGCCAGCGACAGCTCCGCACCCACGGTGAGCGTGCCCCCCGGGTGGCCGATGCGGGTCGGCACGCCCGGCAGGGTGCGTGCCACTTCGCCCACCACCGAGCCGGGCAGCGCGGCGGCGGCGGCCAGCGCGATCGCCCCGCCGTCGGTGAGAGCGGCCTGCGGCCTGCCCATCGACATGAAGCGCGCCAGCAGGTCGACCCGCTCGGCCGCGATCTCGGCGCCGCCAGCGCTGCGATAGGCCGCCGGCCGCGCGACCCAGGCGAGCCCGGGCGCGTCGGGCCTCGAGCGGGTGGCTTCTTCGGGCGTCTCGGCCAAGCCCATCCGGACCGCGGCCTCGGCGCGGATCGCCTCGAGCAGGCCGAGCAGCTTGCGCTTGCCCCGCAGCTGCTCCGGCAACTCGCGGCCGCTCAGGCCGAGCGTGTCGGCGCGCACGATCACGGTCGGGTCGCCGGCGCCGATCAGCGTGGCCCGCACCTCGCCCAGGCCATCGATTCGCAGCAGTTCCTGCGGCGACCCGGTGGGCAGGAGCGCCGTCGCCGGCGATTCGACCGCCAGGAACTCCAGCCGGATCTCTGCTCCCGGGAAGGGCACGCCCTCCTCGACGAAGGCCCCCTCCTCGAGCACCTCGCCGTGTCGAACCGGCACGAAGGCGTCGATCCGCTGCCCGACGCCCTGCTGCCAGATGCGCACGCGAGTCAGGCCATCGACGGCCGGCACCAGCCCCTGGGCGATGGCGAAGGGCCCCACCGCGGCCGACAGGTCGCTGCAGTTTCCGGACCAGTCGATGGCTGGCCGGTCGATCGCGACCGCGCCGAACAGGTAGTCGACATCGCAGTCGTCGCGCCGCGACGGCGAGACCACCGCGACCTTGCTGGCGCCGGGCACGCCTCCGCCCATGCCGTCGGCCTGGCGGCCGCCGGGGTCGGGGCTTCCGATCACGCGAAGCAGCAGCGCATCGCGCTCGGCATGCACGCGCGGCAGGTCCTTGCCTTCGAAGAAGACGGCCTTGCTGGCGCCGCCGCGCATGTAGACGGCCGGAATGCGCAGGGGCTTCAAGTTCGCTCCGCGGGCTTGCCGGGTTCGGCGGGGGCCGGCTCCTGGGGGCCTTGCCCGGCGACGGCGCGCGACCGGCTCGGCCCGTGGATGTCGCCGTCCGCCAGCTTCAGGATCTGGGTGCAGACGCCGCGCAGGATCGCGACTTCCTCGTCCTCGAGCCGGGCGCGGCCGAAGAGCCTGCGCAGACGCGGCATCAGCCGCTTGGGGTGCGCCGGGTCGAGGAAAGCGACGCGGATGAGGGCCTCTTGCAGGTGGCCGAAGAAGCCTTCGACCGCCTGGATCGTGGCGGGTCGCCCTCCTTCCGCGAGTCCTTCCCCCGGCCCTTCCCTCAGCCCTTCCCCACGCTTGCCGACGCTCCCCGCGAGCGGCTGCAGCCGGTCGAGCGAGCGCAGGCAGTAGGCGACGATCTGCGCGGCCTGGGCCAGGTTCAGCGAGTTGTAGTCGGCTTCGCCCGGAATGCTGCACATCAGCTGGCAGCGCGCGGCGTCCTCGATGGACAGGCCGGTGCGCTCCGGCCCGAACACGAAGGCGACCTGCGCATCGGGCGAGTCCAGCAGCGCTGCCCTCGCGTCGGCCGCGGTCGGCTCGGGCGGCCGGGGCTGCGGACCGAACTCGCGCGCCTCGGCGCTCACCGCAACCGCCAGCGTGAAGGGGGCGAGCGCCTCGTCGAGGGTGGCCGCCACGCGGGCCTGCGTCAGCACGTCGTGCGCGCCGCTGGCGCGCGCGACCGCCTCGGGGTGCTCGAGCACGCCGGGCTCGCGCGGGTCGACCAGGATCAGGCGGCGCAGGCCCATCGTTCGCATGGCGCGAGCGACCGCGCCCACGTTGCCGGGATGGCTCGGCCGCACCAGCACGAACGCCAGGCGCTCGAACCACGGCGGCGCGGAACGGTGCAAGGCGGACAGGTCGAATCCCTTACAATGGCGGATTGCACACAGACAGACCGAAGAGGTCTCACCGTACATGCATCCGATGCTGAACGTGGCGGTTCGCGCGGCGCGGCGCGCCGGGCGAATCATCAATCGCGCGAGCCTCGACCTCGACACGCTGCAGGTCGCGCGCAAGCAGCGCAACGACTTCGTGACCGAGGTCGATCACGCGTCGGAAGAGGCGATCATCGACACGCTGCTGACCGCCTATCCGGGCCATTCGATCTTAGCAGAGGAGTCGGGTCACTCGGAGAACGGCCAGAAGGTCGACAGCAAGAAGGGCGGCGGCCAGATGGCGCAGGTCATGCAAGCCGAGAACATCTGGATCATCGACCCGCTCGACGGCACGACCAACTTCATCCACGGGCTGCCGCAGTACGGCATTTCCATCGCCCTGATGCAGCGCGGCGTGGTCACGCAGGCGGTCGTCTACGACCCCTCGCGCGACGAGCTCTTCACCGCGTCCAAGGGCCGCGGCGCCTTCCTGAACGACCGCCGGATCCGCGTCTCCAAGCGCACCCGGCTCGAGGAGTCGCTGGTCGGCACGGGCTTCCCCTTCCGCAAGATCGACAACCTCGACCAGTACCTGGCGATGCTGCGCGCGGTCACCGAGAAGGCGGCCGGCGTGCGCCGGCCGGGCGCGGCGGCGCTCGACCTGGCCTACGTGGCCTGCGGCCGCTTCGACGCGTTCTTCGAGCTGGGCCTCTCGCCCTGGGATGTGGCCGCGGGCAGCCTGCTGATCACCGAAGCCGGCGGCCTGATCGGCAATTTCACCGCCGACGGCGACTACCTTTTCGCCGAAGAAGTGGTGGCCGGCTCGCCCAAGGTCTTCTCGGCCATGATCGCGCTGCTGCGCGGCACGCGAGGCGCCGCGCAGCAGGCCTGATTTCAGAGACTCCCCGCACCGGTCACTGCTGCTGCCAGGGAGGCACGATGCCGAGCAGGCTGGCCAGCGCCTCGGCGGCAGTTCCGTTCAGCCGGATGAGATCGAGCGACGTAACCGGCTTGAGGCGGTACCCGTACCAGACCTTGTCATGTCGTCCGACGAAGATCCGGTTGAAATCAACTGCGGGGTCCGTCTCGGCGGGATTGCCCGTGAAGCTCACGACAGGCGTGCCATGAGCGATCTCGACCGAGTACGAGCCTGTGCCTGCCGGTTGGCAGTTTGCGGGAGCGTTGTTCTGCACCTCGCATAGGTAGTACTGGGCAAGCCCGTCCGGCCCGAAGGCGGCCCGATAGCGCTTCGTGGCAGTGAAGCCCACCGAGACCGTGTTGCTACCGCTGGCGATGGCCGGGACGGGGTGTGCCGAGATCATCTCATCGATGGTCGTGACATTCGGCAGAGAGCCGTCACTCTCCCGGTAGCGAATGCCGGTCGCGATGTCGCTGCCGCCGAATCGGATCTGGATGTCGGACCCGTCGGGAAAGACCGCCGCCGGGAGCGAATCGGGATCCACGCCCGTTACCGTGCTGATGGGTGCCGCCTGAATACGGCGAAGCACGTCGGGAATCGACTGGCCCGAGACGTCCTCGATCCGGTACAACTGGTATGCAAGGACCCCGCAGTAGTCGGAGATCCGCGGAACCCCGAGGGTGGTCTTGTGCGGGAATGTCTCATCGCATCGGAGCCAGTCGCCACTTTCCGTCAGGGCTAGTGCCGTGTCGTAGAGCTCCGTAATCGGGCGGGCCACCCCATTGACCAACTGCGCCCGCGTGTCGAAGAAGGTGGTCCGGCCCTCGTCGTCCACCACGTTGTCGCTGCTGAACCACTGCCAGTAGTGATTGTTCGGGTCGCCATACGCGAAACGGGCCACGCGTCCCGAGCCGCCGGAAGGGAGGTTCCCCGGAGGCTCGGTCGAGACGGAGCCTCCGGTCTTGAGGATCGGAACGATTGCATCGCTGGCCAGCAGCGCGAGCCGCTCGCTGTCCGGGGCTGAGGGATCGGCAGAGTAGTCCATGTAGAGGCTTGCGAGGTCCCCGATCATCAGCTGGTTGGCGACCTGCTTCTCTGCGTCCGCGAGCGCCAGCCCATCCAGGACAGCCTGCTGCACCAGGGTCGTGATCGGCGACACCACGCCGCACTTGCCGGCCGGAGCGCTCATCTGGAAGGCGGTGCCCACGGTGCTCGAGGGGTCGTCCATGTCAACCGCATCCGCCGGCACCATGGCGATGCAGGGCGCGGCGGCCAGGTCCTCGCTGGCGTAGCCCTCGATCGTGTACGTGCCGGTTTCGTCGGTCGGTCCCGAGGTAGGCTCGCCTTCGTCGCAGGCGCCGTTGCCGTTCGTGTCGAAGCACACCGTGGCGCCCTTGATCGGCCCATCGATCACGGTGCCGCTCACGCTGGGGGCTGGCGCGACGGGCGCAGCGGGATCGTCGTCGCCTCCGCCGCAGGCCGCGAGGCCGAGCGCGATGGCGGTCAGCAGACAGCCTGTCGGCAGGCTGCGGTGGCGCGTTGAAGCTCTCATTTCCGTTCTCCCCTGGCTCGGATTGTCGATGCCGAAACGGCATGACGGACCGGATCCGGTCGTGCCATCAACGTAACCGGGGAGCTGCGTCAGAACATCCCCCATCCGGAGGAGATCGGCAAGGGAAGCAGAGGGGCCTCCGCGGAACGCGGGCCTCGTGCGGGCCCCGCTTGGGGCAGCACCCCCCGCTTCAGCCCTGCGAGTAGAGCCAGGCGGCCAGCCCGTCGGCGTTCAGCCCGATGTCCAGCGTGAAGATGCGCTGAAGCTCGGCCTCGTCGGCCGTCCAGCCCTGTCGGCGGGCCTCGGCGAAGATCAGCTCGCGCATGCCCTCGCGCAGACATTCGCGCAGTCCCTCGGTCGGCGCGCCGCGTGCGGCGGCCACCGCGGCATCGCCGAGGCGCGCCGCGCAGGCGCGCGCCATCGCCACCATCGCATCGATCTGGCGATGCAGATCGGCAGCCAGGCGAGGCACGTCGCCCACCGGGCCGAAGTGGGTCAGCGCGACCGCGCGCGGTTGCAGCGCGGCGATGCGGTCGATCGACGCATGCAGCGCCGACGGGTCGAACTGCACCGGCGTGGTCGAGGGCACGACGAACTGCCGATCGCCCTGGTCCAGCTCGCGGTAGGACAGCCCGAAGGTGTCGCCGGCGAACACGATTTCCGCCTTGCGATCGACCAGGCAGAGGTGGTGCTTCGCGTGCCCGGGAGTGTCGATGGCCTCGAGCCGCCGACCGGCAAGCTCGATCGCGAATCCGTCGGGCGCCTCGACCACCCGCTCGGCCGGCACCGGGACGATCTCGCCGTACATCTGCCGGGCGGCTTCGGCGCCATAGACCGCCACCGTGCCGGCCATCAGCCTGGCCGGGTCGATCATGTGCCGCGCGCCGCGCGGGTGAACGAGCAGCCGCGCCGCGGGCAGCCGGCTCATCAGCAGCCCCGCCCCGCCCGCGTGGTCCAGGTGAACGTGGGTGAGCACGACCCAGTCGACGGACTCGGGCCCCAGCCCCAACCCGGCCAGCGCCTCGAACACGCGCGGGACCGAATCGTTCACCCCGGTGTCGACGATCGCCACCCTCCCCTGCTCGACGATCAGGTGGATCGCGTCGAGCCGGGGGCGGAAGAAACCGGAATCGACGACGTGGATGCCGTCGCCGAACTCGTTCAGCACCCGACGCACTCCAGCAGGGCGTCGATGCCTTCGAGCGGCTCGAATCGGTTGCCGCGCTGGATCAGCCGGGTGGGCCCCGTCATGACCCGCTCGCGAAGCGGATGGCGCTCGTCGCCCGGATAGGCCACCACCCGGCAGCCTTCCAGCTCGAAGGGCTCGGGCTCGATCAGCACCGGCCCGCGGCTGCGCGCGGACTCGATGACCTCGGCGGCCGACCTGTGCTGCGCGAGCTGCACCAGGCTCATGATCTGCGGCGGGCCCATCACGATCGAGCCGTCGCGGTAGCGGCGCAGCGCCTCGCGCGGATTCAGCCAGTCGCCGGCCACCGCCTCGTGGTCGTCGAAGCCGGCCACCTGCCCTTCCGGCACCGCCGCCACGAAGAACCGGGTGTCGAAGCGCTTGTTGCGGGCCATCGCCGACGGCACGCGCGGCGTGATCCAGCGCGACCAGGGCACCAGCGCATCGGCCATCAGTTCCAGGTCGTGGGCGGCCAGCACCTCCGCGAAACCGAAGCCTTCGCGCAACATGGCCCAAGCCCGCTCGCCTGCCTCGGCGCCCGCGCCGCGCGCCAGCAGCACCCGCGCCTCCTCGAAGGTTTCCCGGCAGGCGGCGTAGAACAGGCCGGCCGCCGTGGCGGCATCGATGTCGGGCTCGCCGAGCGCGGCGTGCAGCCGGTCGGGCAGCGAGCCGACCCGGCTCAGCGACTCGCCCTCGCAGTCGGCGCGGTCGAGCTTGCCACCCGGGAAGACGTAGGCGCCGCCGAAGGCGCCGGAGTCGTCGTGGCGGCGGAGCATGTAGACCTCGGGCCCCTCGTTCCCGTCGCGCAGCAGCACGACGGTCGAGGCAGGACGGGGAACGATGGGCTGGGCGTCGTCGGGGGCGTGCATGTCGGGGGCTGCGATCCGGTGAACAGCCGTGATGATGCACCAGATCGCGCTGCCCCCTTACCGCGGCGCCGTCAGTGGCATTCCTGGGCGCCGCGTCACTGCGGCTGCTGCCACGGCGGCGTGATGCCCAGCAGCGAGGCGAGGAACTCGCCCGCCACGCCGTTCAGATGGATCGAAGCGGGCACCCGAGCGGGCTTTGGCTGGCGCGCGGCCCAAACCTTGTCGTCGCGCGCCACGAAGACCCGCAGCTAGTCGATGCCCGGTTCGCTCTCGTTGGGCTGGTTGGCCAGCGTCATGACGGGACTGCCGCGATAGCTGGTGATCGCCCAGGCCCCGCTGCCGGCCTCCTGCCAGTTGATGCAGGCGCCGTTCACGACTTCGCAGGACCAGTAGCGGGCGATGCCGTCCGCCCCGAACGCGGCGCGGTACACCTTGATCGTGGAACCGCTGGTGAAGCCGAGCGAAACCGTCTCGTCCTCGCTGGGCTGCCCGGGCAGCGGATAGGGAAAGTCGTCCAGAAGTTCCTCGAGCGTGTGCAGCGAATCGATCCGGTTGCCGCTCTCCCGATACCAGACGTTCGCAGCAAAGATCTCGCCGCCCGCGCGGACCGCGATCGCCGAGCCTTCGGGGAAGACCGCCGGCTGCAGCAGCGTGGGGTTCACCACCACGCTGACGAGCTCCGCGCGCTGGATCCGGTCCAGCACGTCCGCGACCGGCTGCCCGGAGATGTCCTCGGTCCACTGCGTCAGGTGCTGCCGGTCCCCGCCGCAAAGGTTGCGGATCGAGGGTGTGCCCAGCGTGGCCTTGTGAACGAAGCCCTGGTCGCAGTGCGTCCACCCCATGGACTCGGTGAGCTTCCAGATCTCCTCGAAGCTCGTCGCGTTGGGGGTGGCTTCCCACTCGGGCGTGTAGAGATCCGCAGTGTCCACCGGCGAACCGTTGAACCACTGCATGCGCCGGTCGAGGAAGGACACCTGGCGCTGCTCGTCCATCACGTTGTCGCCGGTGAAGTATCGCCACGAGTAGTTATCGGTGTCGGTGAAGACGAACCTCACGACCTCGATCGAGGGCTGCGGAAGCGTGGAAAGCGGGGCCACGGCCAGCGTCTGCCCTGCCTTGAGCGCCGGCACGATCGCGTCCCGGGACATCATGCCGGCCATGGCGCTGTCCGCGGCCGCCGGGTCGTCCGCGTAGTTCAGGTAGACGCTTTCGGTTTTCGAGAGCGCGAGTTGCGCGGCAACCGCCTGCTCGGCCTCGGCCTGCGGCATGCCCCCGGCGATCGCGCGCTGCAGCAGCGTGGTGATCGGGCTGACCAGCCCGCACTTGCCCGCGGGCGCGGCCATGGCGAAGGCCGCGCCCACCGGCTGGCCGGGCGCATCCATGTCGATCGCGTCGGCAGGCACCATCGCCAGGCAGGCGGCATCCCGCAGCTGATCCGCGCTGGCCGCCTGCACGGTGAAGCGGCCGGCGTCGTCGGTCGAACCGGAAGCGGGCTCGCCTGCATCGCACTGGCCGTTTGCGTTCAGGTCGAGGCAGACGCTGGCGCCCTTGATCGGCCCGTCGATCACCGTGCCGCTGATCGTCAGGGCCGGATCGGGCGCCACCGGATCGGACACGGCCGGATCGGTCGCGTCGCCGCCCCCTCCTCCGCAGGCCGACAAGCCGATCACCAGCGCAGCAGCGCTGCAACACGCCGCGAACCGTCTGCAGACGAGTGACCTGTCCATCTCCCCCTCCCGAATCGAAGCGAAGGCACCGGATAAGCGTGCGAGTCTCCTGCCGCACTGCCAGTCCACCTTAGGTATTCGCCCCGAATCGGACAATGGGGTGAATCACCCAAAATCGCGGGAGGGCCCGCGCCGGCTAGAGCGACATCGACGGTCTGTCGGCCATCGCCGCCCGCCAGCGGATCAGGTTCGGGTGCTGCTCGCCGGGCTTGATCTTCACGATCCGCGCGAAGTCGACCGCCACTACCGCGGTGATGTCCGCGATGCTGAAACGATCGGTGGCCACGAACTCGCGCCCCTCCAGGCGGTCGTCGAGCATGACGAAGAAGTTCGCCACCCTCGCCAGCCCGCGCGCCGCGAGTTCCGGTATCTGGGGGTAGTCGACCGCGCCCGGGAGCGCCCGGTTGGCCATGGCCGGCGAGCTGTTGCGCAGGGCCTCGGCAATGGCCAGCAGGCCCTCGAACTCCATGCGCCAGTTCCAGCTGGCGATCTCGGCCTTCTCCTCGGGCGTGACGCCCAGCAGCGGCGGCTCGGGGAAGCGGGCTTCGACCCAGGCCGCGATCGCCGCGTTGTCGGTCAGCACGACCCCCTCGTCGGTGCGCAGCGCGGGCACCGTGCATTGCGGGTTCACCCGGCGAAAGGCTTCGCCGAACTGCTCGCCGCTGCGCAGGTCCACCTGTACCGTTTCGTGGGCGACCCCCTTCTCGGCCAGCAGGATGCGCGCGCGGCGCGGGCTCGGCGCGGTGGCGCAGTCGTAGAGGGTGATCATCCGGCGGCTCCAGTCAGCTTGTCCTGCGTCTTCGTGTCGAAGTCGCTCGCGTCGTGACGCTCGTGCAGCTGGCTGGACGGCTGCCCGAAGGTGCGATTGACCATGCGGCCGCGCCGGGCGGCCGGACGCTCGGCGATCCGGTCGGCCCAGGCGATGACGTGCCGGTACTCGTGCACCTGCAGGAACTCGCCCGCTTCGTAGAGCTGCCCCTTGACCAGAGCGCCGTACCAGGGCCAGACCGCGATGTCGGCGATCGTGTAGTCGTCGCCCGCCAGGTACGGGCTCTCGGCCAGGCGGCGATCCAGCACGTCGAGCTGCCGCTTGACCTCCATCGCATAGCGGTCGATCGCGTACTCGATCTTGACCGGCGCGTAGGCGTAGAAGTGACCGAAGCCCCCGCCGAGGAAGGGCGCGCTGCCCATCTGCCAGAAGAGCCAGGACAGGCACTCGGCCCGCTGGCTGGTCTCCGTGGGCAGGAAGGCGCCGAACTTCTCGGCCAGGTAGACCAGGATCGCGCCCGACTCGAAGACCCGGATCGGTTTCGGGCCGCTGCGGTCGAGCAGGGCCGGGATCTTGGAGTTCGGGTTGACCGCGACGAAGCCGCTGCCGAACTGGGCGCCCTCGCCGATCGGGATCAGCCAGGCGTCGTACTCGGCGCCGGGATGGCCCAGGGCCAGCAGCTCCTCGAGCATCACGGTGACCTTCACGCCGTTCGGCGTTCCCAGCGAGTACAGCTGCAAGGGATGGCGGCCGACCGGCAACGCCTTCTCGTGGGTGGCGCCGGCCACCGGTCGATTGATGTTCGCGAAGCGCCCGCCGTTGCCCTGCTTCCAGGTCCAGACGGCGGGCGGCGTGTAGTCGGTGGAATCGGTCATGCGGCGGTCTCCCGGTTCGATGCGAGGCTCGATGATACCAGCGCAGCGGGCACCTTGACCGTTATCAGGGCGCCCGCGTCCGGGCGGCCGCACAATCGGGACTCTCGGCGCGGCTGGGGCAGGATTCGTTGACACCCATGCAAACTGGATCGATTCGAGCGAAAACGGCAGCGCTCGGCCTCGCGCTGGCGATCGGCGGCTGCGGTGGCGGCGGCGACTCGACCGCGCTCACCGTCACGATCGACGGACCGGCGATCGTGGACGTCGACGCGCCCGCGATCGTCCTGAGCGGCACCGCCTCGCTTCCGGAGGGCTCCTACTCGACGGGCGGCACGCCTTCGGTGCCCTGGGTCACCTGCCAGGCGGGGCCCTACACGATGACCTGGTCGAACGCCGCGACCGGGCAGAGCGGGAACATCACCGCACTGTGGAACTGTACGGAAGCCTTCCTGCGATGGTCGACGGTTCCGGTTCCGCTTGTGATCGGAGCCAACCCGATCACCGTCGCGATCGCCGACAGCGCATCGAGCGGCAGCGACACCGTGGCGGTGAACCGGCGCTAGCCAGGCAGGTGTGCAGGCGCCCCGGACGAGTTCAGGCCTGCCCTTCCCCCTTGATCATCACCAGGAGCATCTTGAAGGGCGTGACCGGGTCGATCGCATGCGGAACGGTGGCGGGGATCAGCAGGACCTGCCCCTCCTCGAGGACGTGAGTCTCGGTCCCGACCCTCACCTTCGCCTCGCCCTCGACACCGGCGAGCAGTGCGTCGAATGGCGCGGTGTGCTCGCTCAGCCCCTCGCCCCGGTCGAAAGCGAACAGCGTCACGCTGCCGCCGGTGTTCTTGACCAGCATGCGGCTGACGACGGCCTTGTCCTGGAAGTGGAGGAGGTCCTTGAGCATCTCGACCCGGGTCTCGGGTTCCGTCGTCTGCTCGGGCTTGCTCATCGTTCGCTCCTTCTCGGGGAATGGGTACCGCTTTTGCGGGACGAGGCTGGCGCCGATTCGTGGCGGAGTGAATCGGATGCCTGCCCGTCGAGTATCTCGGCAAGCGCATCAGCCGGGCGCCTCGAACACGAGCCCGCCGATTCACGCTGGCATACTTCGGCCTTCCACGGATGGCCTTGACACCGAGCGAAGTGCCCGCCCCCAACTCCCCCTCCGGCGCCCCGAATTCCGTCCAGGATCTCGCCGGCCACACCCCGATGATGCAGCAGTACCTGCGCATCAAGGCCGAGCATCCGGAGCGCCTGATGTTCTACCGGATGGGCGACTTCTACGAGCTGTTCTACGCCGACGCCGAGCGCGCCGCGCGGCTGCTCGGCATCACGCTCACGAAGCGCGGCGCCTCGGCGGGCGAGCCGATCCCGATGGCCGGCGTGCCGGTGCATTCGGTGGAGCAGTACCTGGCCCGGCTGATCCGGCTGGGCGAATCGGTCGCCGTCTGCGAGCAGATCGGCGACCCGGCGACTTCCAAGGGCCCGGTGGAGCGCAAGGTCGTCCGGATCGTCACCCCCGGCACCCTGACCGACGCGCAGTTGCTGCCCGATCGGGACGACCGGATCCTGCTCTCGGTGCTGCCGGGCGCAGCGAACGCCCCGGGCGCGCGATTGGGGCTGGCCTGGATGGTGGTGGCCAGCGGCGAGTGCTGGCTGGCCGAGCTCGCCCCTGACGCCTTCGCGCGCGAGCTCGACCGGCTGCGCCCGGCCGAGGTGGTGCTGCCCGACGATGCGAAGCTGCCCGAGTCGCTGGCCGATGCGCTGGTGGGCGCGGCCTTCGCCCGGGCGCCGCGCTGGCAGTTCGACGAGACCCGCGCCCGCCGCCGGCTCACCGAGCTGCTGGGCACCCGCGACCTGGCCGGCTTCGGTGCCGAGGACCTGGATGCCGCGGTGGCCGCGGGAGGCGCCCTGCTCGACTACGTGGAGCGCACCCAGGGCCAGGCGCCCTCGCACCTGCAGGGCCTGCGCGTGTTCGCGGGCGACGAGTTCGTGGTGCTCGACGCGGCGGCCCGGCGCAATCTCGAGATCGTGGAAACAATGCGCGGCGACGACGGCCCGTCGCTGCTCAGGCTGATGGACCGCTGCGCCACCAGCGCCGGCGGCCGGCTGATGCGGCGCTGGTTGCTCGAGCCCTTGCGCTCGCAGCGCGACGCGGCGCGGCGCCACGCCTGCGTGGAGGCGCTGCTGGTGGACGAGACGGGCATGCGCTACGAGGCGGTGCTGGCGGACCTGCGCGAACTGCCCGACCTGGAGCGCATCGCCGCCCGCATCGCGCTGCGCTCGGTGCGCCCGCGCGAGCTGGCCGCACTGCGCGACGCCGAGCCGGCGATCCGCCGGCTGTGCGAGCGCCTGCGGGCGCTCGACCCCGAGCTCTTCGGCGAACTGCTCGACGCGCTCACGCTGCCCGACGCCGCCTTCGCGCCGATCGCCGCCGCCTTGGTCGACGAGCCGCCCGCCCAGGCGCGGGACGGCGGCGTGATCCGCGACGGCCACGATCCCGCGCTCGACGAGCTGCGCGCGATCGACCGCGACTGCGACAGCGTGCTGGCCGCCATGGAGCAGCGCGAGCGCGAGCGCTCCGGCATCGCGAACCTGCGCGTGGGCTACAACGCCGTGCACGGTTTCTTCATCGAAGTGAGCCGCGGGCAGGCCGACAAGGTCCCCGACGACTACCGTCGGCGCCAGACCCTGAAGAACGCCGAGCGCTACATCACGCCCGAGCTCAAGGCCTTCGAGGACAAGGCGCTGTCGGCGCGCGAGCGCGCCCTGGCGCTGGAGCGCCAGCTCTACGACGCGCTGCTCGAGTCGCTCGCGCCGAACGTGGGCCCGTGGCAGCGGGCGGGCCACGCGGCCGCCCAGCTCGACGTGCTGGCGGCCTTCGCGCAGCGGGCGCACACGCTGCGCTGGGTGCGCCCGCGCTTCTCGCCGGCGCCGGGCATCGAGATCCGGGCGGGCCGCCACCCGGTCGTCGAGGCCGGCGTGGAGCATTACGTTCCGAACGACTGCGTGATGCGCGAGAACCGGCGCATGCTGCTGCTCACCGGCCCGAACATGGGCGGCAAGTCGACCTACATGCGATCGGTGGCCCTGATCGCGCTGCTGGCCTGCTGCGGCAGCTTCGTGCCCGCCGACGACTGCGAGATCGGCCCGCTGGACCGCATCTTCACCCGGGTGGGCGCCTCCGACGACCTGGCCGGCGGCCGCTCGACCTTCATGGTCGAGATGACCGAGGCGGCCGCGATCCTCCACGCGGCCACCGAGCGATCGCTGGTGCTGATGGACGAGATCGGCCGCGGCACCTCGACCTTCGACGGGCTGGCGCTGGCCCACGCGATCGCCGCGCGCCTGCTCGCGCACAACCGCGCGCTGACCCTGTTCGCGACCCACTACTTCGAGCTCACGCGCCTGGCCGCCACGCACCCCCAGGCGATCAACCTGCACCTGGCCGCGGCCGAGCACCGAGGCGGCATCGTGTTCCTGCACGAGGTGCGCGACGGACCGGCCAGCCGCAGCTACGGGATCCAGGTCGCCCGGCTCGCCGGCATGCCGGCGGCGGTCATCCGGGCCGCCGACAAGGTGCTCGGCGAGCTCGAGGCGCGGGCCCGCGCCGAAGACGAGCAGCTCGACCTGTTCGCGATGCCCTCGGAGGACGGGCAGCCCGCCGGTCGGCCAGACGACGCCGAGGCGCGCGAGCGCTCCGCCTCGGCCGACGCCGGCCACCGCGCCACCGAGTCCGAGGTGCTGGCGCGACTGCGCGAGCTCGACCCCGACGCGCTCAGCGCGCGCGAGGCGCTGGCGCTGCTGTATTCGCTGCGCGAGCGCCTCGACGCAGGCAAGGGGTGAGGGGCCGCCCTTCCCCCCGCCGCGCGCTGCGGGGCGGCCCCCGTGCACGCGCCGCGGCGCTCGCGGCCGCGCTGGCGACCGCGCTCTGCGTGACGTCTGCCGCAGGCGCTTCCCCTGCCCGGACCGACGGCCCGGCGACCAGCGGTCCGGTGTCCTTCGCGCTGATCGGCGACCTCCCCTATTTCGCGCTCGAAGTCCCGATGGTCGGGCAGATCTTCGAGTCGCTCGACACGGACATCGCCTTCGTGGTCCACGCCGGCGACCTGAAGGGAAGCTGGGAATCCTGCGACGACTCGCTGCTCGCCGAGCGTCACGCGCTGCTGGACCGCAGCCCGGTGCCGCTGGTCTTCACGCCCGGCGACAACGAATGGGCGGACTGCCATCACTCGCGTGCCGGCGGCTTCGATCCGCTCGAGCGACTGGCGGCGCTGCGCAGCCTCTTCTTCGCCGATGCCGCCGCGCTCGGCGGCAGGTCGGCGCTCGGCGTCGAGCGCCTCGCGCTCGAGCGGCAGGCCGACGTCACCCCGGGCGGCCCGCCGGAGAACCTGCGTTGGCGGGCCGGCGGCGCGCTGTTCGCCACGATCAACCTGCCCGGCAGCCGGAATGCGCGCGAGGTCGAGAAGCGACATCCAGGCAGCCGCGCGGCGCGCGAGCGCTGGAACGAGGCCTGGCTGCGCGAGGCCTACGCGATCGCCACGCGCGACCGGCTCGGCGCGGTCGTGGTGATCGGCCAGGCGAACCCGCATTTCGGCCGCTCGGGCGGGGGGCATTACGCGAGCTTCCAGCGCCTGCTGGAGGGGCTCGCCGCGCGTTTCGCCGGCCACACCTTGTTCCTGCACGGCGACACCCACCGCCATTCGGTCGAGCGCCTGGGCGAGCGCCTGCTCAGGGTCGAGAGCTACGGCTCGCCCTTCTCCAACCTGTGGGTACGGATCGACGTGGACCCGGCTGCGGAGGAGCCCTTCCGGGTCACGTCCCGGCGAACCGATCCGGATTCGCCGCGGCCCTGAGACGGGGCGCGGCGGCCGCGCGGGGCGCCGAGGCAGCGAGCGCGGCCAGCGCCGACGCCAGCAGCGCGGCAACTGCGTTGTGCAGGGTGGCCGTGGGCAGCGGCGCGACGCCGAAGGCCGTGGCCAAGCCCAGGGCGAGCTGCATCGCAATCAGCACCGCGGTGGTTGCGGCCAGCATCCGATCGCTCGAATCGCCTCCCCGCCATACCCGGGCGGCAGCGACCGAAGCGGTGGCCGCGAATGCCAGTGCCAGCGCCCGGTGGATCAGGTGCATGCCGATCTCGCCTCCCTGCTGCAGCCCACCCGATGCCCACGGATCGAAGGCCGCAGGCTCGAAACGCGCCCCGGCGAGACACCACAATTGCGGGCAGGCATCCACCGCCCCGCGAACGCTGGTCATGGTGCCGCTGAACACCATCAGCCCCATCAGCAGCAGCGCGAGGATCGCAGGGGCAGCGGCGCGGCGCGCCGGCGAGCCGTGCGGCGCGCGACGCAAGGCGTTCGCGGGCGCTTTCGGGCCCAGGCGCGACGCCGCGATCCAGGCCAGGGCGCCTGCGAGCACCATGCCGCCGGCCACGTTGGCCACGGTCACCAGCGGCAGGTCGTGGGGCGTGTAGCGCCCCAGCCAGGCCAGGAAGACCGTGTCGGCGAGCGCGATCGCCGCCGCCCATCGTTGCCCGGCCGAGAAGCGAGGCCAGCCGAACAGCGCGACGATCGCCACCAGCAGGCCCACCGCCGACGCGCTCGCCCGGTGCGTGAGCCGGGCGACCCGGATCGCCGTCGGCGGGTTCTCGGCGGGTGCCGCAGTGGAAGCGTCGGCCCGCGCCGGGAAGAGTGCCCCGCAGGCCGCCCAGGCCTCGCAGCCGAGACCTGCCTGCCAATGCCGGATCAGCGCGCTGCTGGCGGTGATGCAAACGGTCAGCAGGCAGGCGAGGATCGCCAGCCGCCTCATCGGCGCGCGGTCCCGGTCATGGCCGCTCCGGAGGCCCGCCGTCCGGCCAGCATCGCCCGCAGCACCACCCACACGAACAGCATGCCGCCGGCGATCGCCACCAGTCCGCCGAGACCCATCAGGCCCATCCCGAAGACCTCCTGCGGGGTGCGGAGCACCTGCTCGGCGCCCGCGACCTTGCGCTGCACGCCATAGCCGCCCGACCAGAGCAGGCCCAGGATGTGCATCAACTGGCCGCCCCCGTACAAGTACGGCTGCCAGAGCGCCAGCCTGCCCTCGGGCGCGCGGTAGCCGAAGCGCGGCAGCAGCGCATAAGCCAGGCCCATCAGGGCCAGCGTCACCCCGACGATGGAGCCGTGATAGTGCGCCGGAATCCGGACGTCGGAGCCCCGGATCATGAAGCCGATCAGGCCGCCGACCGCGAACAGCGCCAGCGAGCACACCAGGGCGGCGCGCAGCGGCCGCTGCGCGGGGCTGGAAGCGCGCCCGGTGAGCAAGGCGACCGTCAGCGCCAGGACCATCGGCAGGATCGCCAGGCCGCCGCCGAAACGCATCAGCCAGGTCATCATCCGCTGGTGCTCGATCGCCAGCACGGTCCAGTTCAGGTAGATCAGCGGCGCCAGGAAGACCGACAGCAGCGCGATCAGGTAGATCAGGGCCACCACCCGCGGACGCAGCGGCAGCGGCGAACCCGAGAGCTGGGCGAGCCATGCCCAGCCGACCAGCATCAGCAGGGTCCAGGCGAACTGCACGACGTGCCCGGGCCCCCAGAACAGCAGTTCGTAGTAGGTGCCGGCATCGAGCTCGCGCGGCACCTCGTACCAGGACCAGCCCAGGGCGAGCAGCGACACCGCGGCGGCCACCGCCGAGGCCTTGAGACCGAAGCGCAGCGCATCGGCCCCGTCCATGCGCAGGCTGAGCGGGGCCGGCGCCAGGAAGGCGCGCAGCACCAGCAGCGCGAATCCGATCCCCGTCACCCCCAGCCCGTAGAGGAAGACGTGATTGTCGAGCACCGGCACGTAGTTCGACATGATCGGCGTGGCCGGGCCGGTGAACGGCGCGACTGCGATCAAGGCCGCGCCGGCGGCACTCACGAAAAGCGCGACCCAGCCGAGCACAAGCCGCTTCGCCGAGCTGTCGACGGTCCAGAGCATGCCGGCCATGGCGATGAACCAGACCAGCACCGACAGGTCGACGTGCACGATCAAGGCGACGCGGAAGAAATTGCCCGCCGGCACCCATTGCGAGAACCCCGGTGTTCGCGCGAGCACCAGCAGGACGGAGAACAGCCCGGCGCCGATCAGCGCGGCCACGCCCAATCCGAGCCAGCCTGCGGCGATCGCCCGCTGCTCGGTCGTCGGAACCTCGAGATCGAAGCGGTCGCTGCCGGCCGCCGAGGCCAGGCGGTCGAGCGCGCCGGCTGAAAGGGAACCGGTCTTCATCGGATGATCACCCCGCCCTTGTCCGCCACGAAATCGACCAGCACCACCTGGCCCGGCGACAGCGCCACCTTGCGCTCGCCGTGGTAATTGAAGCCCTCGACACGGCGGTCGTCGTTGATCATCACCTTCAGGTGATGCTCGCCGGCCGCGATCGGCAAGCGCCGGTAAGTGCTCGAAGCGCCGTCCTTGCGCAGTCCGGCCGGTGCCACGACCTCGTCGTGCAGCAGCTGGCCATCGATCTCGACCCGGATATGCACCGGCGAGCGCTCGCGGTCGCAGTCCTGCTCGGCGCGCAGGTGCACGGGCAGCTTGGCCAGTTCCTCGGCGCTGCGCGTGCGGCAGTCGGTTGCGATCTTGCCCGGATGCCGGAACGAGATCCGGAGCAGCGCCTGGTCGTCGTCCAGATGGCGATAGGCCGGGGACGTCGAGAAATAGCCGATGAAGACCGCGAACAGCGCGTACAGCACGGCCTGTGCGCCGTAGCGAAGGATTCGTTCAGGCATTCTCGGCTTCCTCCTGGCTTGCCCGGTCCGGGGCGTCGGTCCTGCGTTTCAGGCTGTCCGCAAAGGCGACGATTGCCGCATGCAGCCGCTGCGGATCCTCGCGAGCGGCCTCGACCAGCTGGAGGCGGGTGGTGTCGGCGGCGGCGCGCAGGCGCGGCTCGCGTTCGCCGCGCAGGCGCTGCGCGATCCACTCTTCTCCAAAACGATACTCGCAATCCAGCGGTGGACAACTTTCCACGACCACGCCGTCGGCGCCTTGACGCAACGCATACTCGACGAACGAAGGCGGGACCATGCCGGCGCAGGGCAGCTCCACGACCGCAAGACGCGCGCCCAGGGCGGTGGCGCGGCCCGACAGCTCGCTTGCCCGTGCCGCGCATTCGCAGCCGAGCAGGACCAGCAGGGGCGGTGCGCCCGCGGTGCTGCCCGAACCTGCGGCACTGCCCGAGCCTGCGGCCGCGTCGATCGCCTCGTCCAGCCTGTCGCGCAGCGCGCCCACGGTGAGCCACGGCAGGTCGATGCCGCTCGCCAGGTGTTCCGTGCGGCGAAACGGCGTGGACGACGGGCAGGCGCCGGCGCAGATTCCGCACGAGGCACAACGGTCGGCATCGACCACCGCGATCTCGCCCCGGCCCTGGGGGTGCGGCGCCATGGCGATCGCCGCGTACGGACAATCGGCAAAGCATCGGGTGCAGCCGTTGCAGTGCGCGGGGTCGACCACTGCCGGCGCCGGCCTGGGTGCGCGGGCGAGCCAGGGCGCGACCGCAAGCAGCAAGGTGAGCCCGACCGTGAGCGCCCAGATCGCCTCCGGCGACGCCAGGTCGCTGCCGACCAGCGGGGCGAGATAGAACCAGTCGATCGCGACGCGCGCCGGAAGCGCGTCCAGGTCGGCCGGCGGCAGCGAGGTCGCGGGCCGTGCTGCGGAGAGCGCCAGCAAGGCCCCCAGCGTCCAGAGCGCGAGCCCCCTGCTCACGCCGGTGCGCGGGCGAGTGATTCGCTGGATGTGCGCCCACATCACCAGCAGCAGCGCGAGCGGCAGGCCGATGTGAAGGAAGGCGACCAGCGAGAAGAGTCGGTCGGAGACGGCCTCGGTGGCGATGAAGTTGCGCACCAGCGCCGGGCCGAAGCCCGGCAGCGCCCCGAACCACTCGGCGGTGGCGGTGGCCACGAACAGGCCGAGCTCGTCCCAGACCAGCCAGTAGCCGATCGCACCCGAGCCCACCACCAGCCACAGGGTGGGTACGCCGCTGACCCACGAGTACCAGCGAAAGCCCGTGAAGCGACCCAGGACGAGCTCGCGAACCGGGTGCAGCATCACCACGACCACGAAGGCATCCGAGCCGTAGCGATGCAGGCTGCGCATCAGCCCTCCGCCCCACCACTGGTCGACCGTGAGCCACTGCACCGAGCGCCAGGCCCCGTCGACGCTGGTCTCGTAGAACACGTAGAGCCAGCCGCCGCTGACCGCGATCAGCCAGAAGAGGAAGAAACCCAGGCCACCGAGCTGGCGCAGCGGGTTCTCGTCGCTGCCGAACACGCGATCGAGCGCCCGCTCGAGTCGCCGCCAGGCCGCCTCGGTAGTCGTCACGGGAAGCCGACCCTCAGGCTCGCCGCGACCGCCGCAGCTCGCGCAACACCACCCAGGCGATCGCCCCGAGCGTGGTCAGCCCGGCGAAGATCTCGAAGAAGAGCGAATAGTCGACGCGGTAGCCGCCGCTGTGCGGATCGTAGACGGTGCAATACAGGATCACCTTGTCCCAGACGTTGGCCAGCGTGAGCTGCTGCGATGCCTGCCCCGACAGCAGCTCCTTGAGCGGCTGCACCAGCATCGGCATGTCGAAGTTCTCGCCGTACACCTGCCGGTACAGTACTCCGTCGGCACTGACGATGCTCACCTGCAGCAGGTGGTCGAAGCCGCCGCTGGTGGCCTCGTAGGTGAAGCCGAAACGCCTGGTGAGCGCCTCGACGTCCTTCGGCGCCGGGCTGAGGAAGGCCCAGTCCGGGTCGGAGATGCCCACCTGTTTCGCGAAGGAGGCCATGGCCACCGGATCGTCGAAGGGCTGGTTGAAGCCGATCGAGACCACCTTGAACCGGCCATCGCCCAGCGCCTTGCGCGCCACCCCCACCGCCTCGGAAAGGAAGCGCGTGGTCGTCGGGCAGACCTGGAAGCAGCCGGTGTAGATGAAGCTGACCAGCAGGGGCTTGCCGCGATAGTCGGACAGTCGCACGGTCTTGCCGGAAGCGTCGCGCAGCTCGAAGTCGCCGATCGGATTGCCGATCGCCGCCTGGCTGGTCTCGAAAGCGCGCCGGACATCGGAAGGCGGCCCCGACTGCGCCGCTGCCAGCAGCGGGATGCCGGCGACCAGCGCTGCCGCGGCGATCCGCGCGACGAAGCCTGCGGCGCGGCGTGCTGCCTCAGGCCATCGCATTGCGCATCCAGGCGTCCGCGATCGTGCCGAGCAGCAGCAACGACAGCTGCACCAGCGATGCATGAAAGCTCGCGAGTGCGGTCGCACGCCCGGGCGCGCGCAGCAACGCAATCGTGCGCGAGACCAGCAGCCCGCCGCCAGCCGCCGCGCACAGCAGGTACAGCCATCCCGGCGACCAGGCCGCGATCGCCAGCGACAGGCCGACCATGACCACCGCGTGGGCGAAGATCGCCCGTGCCGCGAAACGGTCGCCTCGCACCACCGGCAGCATCGGCACTCCGGCCTTCGCATAGTCGTCGCGGCAGACGATCGACAGGCTCCAGAAGTGGGGTGGCGTCCAGAGGAAGAGCACGACGGCGAGCAGCATCGCCTCGATGGACAGCTCCGGCTGCACCGCCGCCGCCCCGGCCAGCACCGCGAAGCTGCCCGCCAGACCGCCGATCACGATGTTCCAGGCGCTGCGGCGCTTGAGCCAGACCGTGTAGACCACCGCATAGACGAAGGCGCCCAGGAAGGTGTACAGGGCCGCGAGCGCGTTGGCCGCGTACCAGGCAGCGGCGACCGCGATGCCGGTGAGCCCCACGATCAACGCCAGCCAGCCGCCGTGATGCCGGAAGCGCCCGGTCACGAAGGGCCGCCGGCTGGTGCGGCCCATTCGCGCGTCGAGGTCGACCTCGTAGAACTGGTTGAACGCGCCGGCCGCCGAGGAAGACAGCAGCACGGCCAGCGTGAGCACGACGGCCTGCCAGCCGCTTATCGCCCCGCCCGGCGAGATCATCAGCCCCGCGACCGCGGTGAGCGCGATCGCGACGCCGATGCGGAGCTTGAACAGGTTCAGCAAGGCTTTCATCCGTCTGCTCCTCGTTCCAGGCGCCGGCCGCCGGTCAGCTCAGCCCCCACACCGTGGACAGGTACTTCCAGTTCACGAAGTAGTAGAGGACGAAGGCAGTCAGGAACACCAGGGCCAGCACGAAGGTGCCCGGCGCCGCGAAGCCGCCGCCATGCCCGCCGTGCCCGGAGAGCGCCGACTGCACCGGCAGGCGCAGCGGCGTGATCGACGTGGAGTAGGCGCCGGCGTCGAGCTTCTTGCCGAACAGGATGGTGCCCACGGTCACGATGATGTACATCGCCCCGCCGATCACCGCGATGACACCCGAGATGCCGCAGATGGCCAGCATCAGCAGCGCCGTGCCCGGGTACTCGTAGGGCAGCGATGCGCCGGCGAAGGTGATGTCCCAGTGCCGGCGCGGAACGCCCAGCGTGCCGGCCCCCATCATCGCGAGCGTGAACACGCCCATGCCCAGGCCGAACACGTAGGGCTGCCACTTGGCCCAGCCGGGCAGGATCAGCTCGCGATTGAACAGCGTGGGCAGCAGGAAGTAGGTGATCGCCATGAACGCGAGCGTGGTGCCGAGCACGACCGTGGCGTGGAAGTGGCCGGGCACGTAGATCGTGTTGTGGATGATCATGTTCAGCTGCTCGGTGCCCATCATGACGCCCGAGATGCCGCCCAGGAAACCGAAGCCGAGCAGCGAGATGAACATGCCGGAGAACACCGGGTTGCCCCATGGCGCCTTGCGCAGCCACTCGAACATGCCCTTCGTGAAGCCCTTCTCGCGCTGGGCCACCTCGATGGCGCCGGGCACCGTGAGGCCGTGGATCATCGAGGCCAGCACCGCCAGGTACATCGCGTAGCTGGTGTTGAAGACCTTCCACTCCACGCCCACCGCCGGGTCGGCCAGGATGTGGTGGGCCGAGGCCAGCTGCAGGAAGCAGATGTACAGGAAGAAGGCGGTCCGGCTGATGCGCTCGGACATGGGCTTGGCGCCGAACACGATCGCGGCGATCGCGTACCACACGGCCACGTGCGCGCTGACGTTGATCTGCTGCGAGGAGTGGCCGAAGGCCCACCAGATGACCCGGTACATCGCCGGGTCGATGTGCTTGATGTAGCCGATCGACCACAGCCAGGTCGGGATCAGGATGATGGCCCCGGACGCGATCGTGAAGATCGCGATGATGCAGGCGGTCAGCGCGCCGAAGGTCACCAGCGGGACCGATCCCTCGTAGGTCTTCTCGGCCTTGGCCACCACCAGGGTGCCCAGGAACACGAAGCAGCCGATCAGCGCGCCCACCGCGAACAGGATCAGGCCGAAGTAGAAGGCCGGGTGCGCGGGCATCGGCACGTACGAGGTCATCATGACCGTGGAACTGCCGTCGAAGATCGCGACGTTGTACGTGATGGTGCCGATCACCATCAGCGCGAACGCGAACCAGGCTATTCGAGGTGTTGCCAGCCGGCAACGCAGCAGCGTCGACGAGCAGAAGTAGAGGATCGCGATCTCGAAGAAGATGATCCACGCCACCAGCATGTCGAGGCCGTGGGCGGTCAGGTACAGGTAGAAGTTGTCGGCGTCGATCAGGTGCACGGCCTGCCAGCGCGTGAGCACCAGCAGCAGTGCGAGCACGCCGCCCACCAGCAGCGTGACGACGGCCGCGACCGCATTGAGCTTGATCAGCGATTCGGCCGACTTGTGGAACTGCAGCCCCGTCCGGGGGCAGGTGCGGAACAGCGCCTGTGCGGTAGCCATTGTCATCCCCCGTTCAGTCTTTCACGTAGAGCCGGGACACCATCTTGTGATGCCCGATCCCGCAGAACTCGTTGCAGACGATCGCGTAGGTGCCGCTGCGGTTCGGCTTGATCGTGATGACGTGCTCGTAACCGGGAAGGATCTGCACGTTGATGTTCTCCGGCTGCAGCGAGAAACCGTGCTGGTAGTCCATCGCGGTGAGGTGAAGCCGATAGGTCTCGTCCTTCTTCAGCTCGAGGATCGGCCAGAAGGACCACAGCCGGGCGATCAGGAAGATGTCGCTGCCGGCCGGCGGCGCCACGACCGGGATCTTCTCGTCGGTCTCGGTGCGCACCGTGTACTTGTCGACCATCTCCTGGGTGGCCCGCTGGAACAACTCGGGCTTGACCCGGTAGGTCTCGGGCGACAGGTTCTGGCCGCCGTAGACGTGCCAGTAGGGCATCATGAAGAACATCACCATGCACCAGATGAAGGCGATGGTGATCCAGATCAGCTCGACCTTGTCGACCGGCTGCTTCCACCAGATCTTCTGCGGCGGGGGGAGAATCGCGCTCATGGATTGGCTCCTGTGCCCGTTACTTGGCGAGCGGGCTGACCGGCACCGTCGCGATCTCCATCACGCCCCACAGGATGTAGAGGACGGTGGGAATCGTGACCCCGAGGAACAACAACAGAAAGGGGTTGTCCAGGATCTGCTGGAAAACCGGAACGCGCTCTTCGCTTTCTTCGGGCGCGCCGTGCTGCGGCTTCGGATCGGCCATGTCCCCCTCCTTGATGGATTTCTGATACATCTTTATCGTGAATGAACGGCGCGCAAAGTCAAGCGTGAGCCTTGATTCCCGTCAATAGATTCATCGGGTCTGCATGTAATGTCCCGGTTCTCGGAGAGGCAGGTGCTCGCAAGGATCCAGTCGGTGCTGCAGTGGTTCTTCCTCCGGATGGAGGCGGTGGGGAACCGCGTGTTCGGGGAACGCCTGAACCCGATGTACTACCTGGGCGCCACCAGCTACTGGATGTTCTGGCTGGTGGTGATCAGCGGCCTCTACGTCTACGCCTTCTACGAAACCGGGGTCGACAAGACCTACGCCTCGATGGAGGCGATCACGCACGGGCAGTGGTTCGCCGGCGGCATCATGCGCAGCGTGCACCGGTACGCATCCGACGCGATGGTGCTCACCATGCTTCTGCACATGGTCCGGCACTTCGCCTTCGACCGGCACCGCGGCTTCCGCGCCTTCTCGTGGATCACGGGCGTCGTGCTGCTGTGGCTGGTCTACGCGTCGGGCGTCAACGGGTTCATGCTGCCCTGGGACAAGCTCGCGCAGTTCGTGGTGATCGCCACGACCGAGTGGTTCGACGCGCTGCCGGTGTTCCGCGGCATCCTGACCCGCAACTTCATCACCCCGGAAGCGGTGTCGGACCGGCTGTTCTCGCTGTTGTCCTTCCTTCACATCGGCATCCCGCTGGTGGTGCTGCTCGCGCTCTGGATCCACACCCAGCGCGTGCCGCGCGCCGCCCAGATGCCGCCACGCCCGCTCGCGATCGGCCTGGTCCTGATGCTGGTGGTGCTGGCAATTGCCAAGCCGGTGGTCAGCCAGGCGCCGGCCGATTTCGAGACCTTTCCGGTCGTCCTCTCCTTCGACTGGTTCTACCTGAGCGTCTATCCGCTGATCTACGCCTGGGATCCCGTCTGGCTGTGGGGCGCGCTCGTCGGCGCCACCCTCCTGCTGTTCGCCCTGCCCTGGATGCCGCCGGCGCGCTACGCCCGCGGCGAACCGAAGCAGATGACCGTGCATCCGGGGCGCCAGCTCGCCCCGGTGCGCCCGGGCGAGACCCTGCTCGACGCGGGCCTGCGCGCCGCCATCCCCCTGCCCTTCGAGTGCCGGTCGGGCGGCTGCGGCGTCTGCAAGGCCACGCTGATCGGCGGGCAGGTCGAGATGTCCGGCTACCAGAAGAGCGCGCTGTCCGACGACGAGCGCGCTGCCGGGCGCATCCTCACCTGTTGCGCCACCGCGATCACCGACGTGGAGTTCGAGTACGAGGAGAACGCCGCCGCGCGCGGCACCACGGTCGAGCGCTATCGGGCGAAGATCGACCGGCTCGAGAAGCTCGCGCACGACGTGATGCTGCTCGGGCTGCGCCTGCAGGACGGCCGGAAGATCGCCTTCGAAGCCGGCCAGTACCTGAACGTGATCCTGGAAGACGGCGCGCGGCGCAGCTACTCGTTCACCGTGCCCTCGGGCGAGACCGACCTGGTCGAGCTGCACGTGCGGCTGATGCCTGGCGGACGCTTCACCACCCGCGTGTTCGAGTCGATGAAGCCGGGCGACGAGATCGAGTTCGAAGGGCCGGTCGGCTCCTTCGTGTTGCATGAACCGAGCGACAAGCCGCTGATCTTCGTGGCCGGGGCCACCGGCTTCGCGCCGGTCAAGAGCCTGCTCGAGCAGGCCTTCAGGCTGGGCATCGAGCGGCCGCTGTACCTGTACTGGGGCGTGCGCCAGCGCCGCGACCTGTACATGATGGAGCTGCCGCAGCGCTGGGCGCGCGAGCATCCGAATTTCCGCTTCGTTCCGGTGCTGTCCGAGCCCGGCACCGACGAGCCCTGGGCGGGCCGCACCGGCCTGGTCCACGAGGCGATCCTGGCCGACTTCCCCGACCTGTCGGGCTTCTCGGTGTACGCCTGCGGATCGGTGCGGATGGTCGAGGCCGCGCGGCCGGCCTTCGTGGCGCAGGGCCTGTCCGAGGAAGCCTGCTACTCCGATGCGTTCACGCCCGCGGGGGGCGCGGCGCCCGCCGCACGCGCCTGACGGTCCTGCCGGCCAGGCAGGATCGGCGCCGCACGCGCGTCAGGCCTCGGCGTCGCCGCGCGCCCGGTATTCGGCGATCTCGTCCTCGTCGGCCTCGGAGACCTCGACGATCTTCAGCTCGAAGCGAAGCGCCATGCCCGCCAGCGGGTGATTGCCGTCGAGCACGACCTGGTTGCCGGCGATGTCGGTCACGATCCAGATGCGGCCGTCGGGCGCTTCGCCGGGCACGCCTTCGAAGCCCATGCCCTCTTCGAGCTTCTCGGGCAGCGACTGGCGCGGGGCGAGCCGGACCAGCTCGGGATCGTAGTCGCCGAAGGTCTGCTCCGGCTCGAGGTACAGGCTGGTCTCGAAGCCCGCCACCTGTCCTTCGAGCGCGCGCTCGATCGGCTCGAACACGTCCCCGTAGCCGCCGTGCAGGTAGGTGATCTCCCGCTCGCCGTTCTCGACGGCCTCGCCGCTCGAATCGAACAGCCGGTAATGGACGGTGACCCAGCGATCGTTCGCGACCTCGAGCTGCACCCGGCACTCCTTCCTATAATCGTGCGATGAAAGCGAAAGAACCGAGACGGGCGACCCGGCCCGCCCCTTCCAGGGCCGGCGGCGCCGTCGCGCCCCTGGGCAGCCTCAGTGTAGACGAGTTCATGCGCCGCCACTGGCAGCGCAGGCCGCTGCTGATCCGCCAGGCCATCCCGGGCTTCACGCCGCCGCTGGATCCCCGGCAACTGGTCGAGCTGGCGGCCGACGACGACGTCGAGTCGAGACTGGTGACGCGCCGACGCGGCCGCTGGGCGCTCGAGCACGGCCCCTTCGAGCCCGAGGATGTCCCGGCGCTGACCCGGCGCGACTGGACGCTGCTCGTGCAGGGAGTGGACCTGCATGTCGACGCGGCGCATGCATTGCTCGCACGCTTTCGCTTCGTGCCCGACGCGCGGCTCGACGACCTGATGATCAGCCTGGCCGGCGACGGCGGCGGGGTGGGGCCGCACGTCGACTCCTACGACGTCTTCCTGCTGCAGGCCTGGGGGCGGCGCCGCTGGCGCATCGGGCCGGTGCGGCAGCCGCGGCTGGTCGAGGGGCTGCCCCTGAAGATCCTCGACGGCTTCGAGCCCGACGAGGAGTGGGTGCTGGAGCCGGGCGACATGCTCTACCTGCCGCCGGGTTGGGGCCACGACGGCATCGCGGAAGGGCCCTGCATGACCTGCTCGATCGGCTTTCGCGCGCCGTCGCGCCAGGAGTTCCTGTCGGCCTTCCTGGCCGAAGCGGCCGATGCGCCCGGCGGGCCCGACCCCCGCTTCGGCGACCGCGGCCGCCCGCCGGCCACCTCGCCGGGCCGGATTCCCGACGATCTCGCGGCGACCCTGTCCGCGTGGGCGCGCGATTGGCGGCCGGATCCGGCGCGCATCGACGATTTCGCGGGCCGCTACCTGACCGAACCCAAGCCCTCGGTCTGGTTCGAAGCGCCTGCGCCGATGGCCCTGGAGCGCTTCGTTCGCGCCGCCCGCAAGCAAGGGCTTCGCCTGGACCGTCGCAGCCGGATGGCCTGGCGCGGCGC
>JRYH01001889.1_pt1 | contig 29787 bp, 27 predicted proteins | sample 235351 | NCBI WGS metagenome assembly JRYH01 (sample SAMN03074221, study PRJNA261480) | activated sludge metagenome | biome: Wastewater Treatment Plant; feature: Wastewater; material: Activated sludge; isolation source: activated biomass of a wastewater treatment plant treating wastewater... ...
TGCGACGGGCAGATCCTGGTCATGGAGGACATGCTGGGGCTTTCGCCGCGCGTGCCGAGGTTCGTGAAGAAGTTCGGCGCCGTCGCAACCGCCATCGAGGACGCCATCCGAGCCTACGCCGAGGACGTGAGCGAGGGGCGATTCCCGGCCGAGGAGCATACCTACGCCATGAGCGAAGCGCCCGGGAGCGCGGCCCCTCAACCGGCCCAGGCCACGAAAAAGCCGAAAAAACCGAGCACTTAGCCGATCCTTGGCAGATCGGGCGGGGAATTCGTCTCTCATCGTTTGCCCTGGCCGGCTGAGGCGCGCTATCAAGCGCTCACAGCCCTCGCTGGACGTGCCGCAAGGCACGACCGCGAAACAAAAATACGAACAAGACGATGAATCTGGGGACCTGAGCCGAAGATGGTCGACAAGAACGACGCGCTGTTCCGCGAAGTTGAAGAGGAGCTGCGCCGCGAGCAGTTCGCAAAGCTCTGGCAACGCTTCGGCACCTACTTCATCGTGCTCGCGATCGCGGTGGTGGCCGTCGTGGCCGGATCCCAGCTCTGGGAGGCGCGGCGCATCGCCAACGCCAACGCGGCCGGAGCCGAATACGAAGCGGCAAGCGCGCTCCTGGCGTCGGGCAAGACCGAGGACGCGCTCAAAGCATTCGAGGCCATCTCGGCCGGTGGGCCGCGCGGCTATGCCACGCTCGCCCGGCTGGCGGAAGCCGGCGCCTACCTGAAGCAGGATAAGCGCCCGGAAGCGCTCGCCGTTTTCGACGCGCTCGCGGCCGATGCATCGGCCGATCCGCTGTTGACGAATTTCGCGCGCATGCAGGCCGCCGCCCTTCGGCTCGGCGAGGCGGACTTTACCGAAATGGAGAATCGCCTCAAGCCTTTGACGGCGGACGACAGTCCCTGGCGCTTCACGGCGCGGGAGCTCCTTGGTTCCGCTGCGTTGAAGGCCGGCAAGCTTGATGAGGCGCGCGCCGTCCTCACGCCTTTGCTGGCCGATCCGGGCCTCGGGCAGTCCGCGGGCGAAAGGATTCACCGGCTGATGGCCAGATTAGCGACGGCGGAATTGGCGGGTGCGCCCGCGGCCTCTCCGACCGCCTCGGCGCCGGCGGCTTCGGCCCCGGCCCAAGACGCGGAGACGCCCGCCCCGGCTCCCTGAGTTGCTCCGGAGGCTCCGAACATGGTGCTTGCCCGCTTCGCACGTCCTCTCGGTCTCGGGGCGGTCCTGCTTGTGACGGGCCTGATGCCCGGCTGCTCGGACAGCTTGCCGAGCCTGCCGAAAGTGGGCGAGCTCAATCCCTTCAAGGAGACGACGCCGCCGCTTCCGGGCAAGCGCATCGCGGTGCTTCCGGCGACGGAGAAGAGCGTCGGCGAGCTCGCCGAGGCCAGCGGCCCGCTCACGCTGCCGCCGCCGCGTCTCAACGAAGCCTGGCCGCAGTCGGGCGGCGAGGCCAACGGCGCACCCGGCCATCTGGCGCTTTCGGGGAGCGACCTGCGCCAGGCCTGGAGCGCGAGCGCCGGCCGCGGCAAGAGCAAGGTCGGGCGCGTCTCTGCTCCTCCGATCGTCTACGGCGACCGCGTCTACACGCTCGATTCCGACGGCAACGTCAGCTCCTTCTCGATCTCCGGCGGCTCGGCCGCCTGGAAGGTCTCGCTCGCGCCGACGACCGACAAGACCGGACCCGGCTTCTCGGCGATCACGCAGAACATCCTGAACCTCACGGCCGAGGACGGCGGCGGATACGGCGGGGGGATTGCGGCCGACGGCGGGCGCATCTTCGCCGCCAGCGGCTTCGGCGCCGTGATTGCGCTCGACCCCGCCTCCGGCAACCGCGTCTGGGAGAAAAACCTCGGCGTGCCCATCCGCGTAGCGCCCACGGTCGCTCTCGACCGCCTGTTCGTGCTGACCGTCGAGGGTCGCCTCTATTGTCTCTCGACCATTGACGGGGCTGAGCTCTGGGTGGTGCGCGGGCTGCCGCAGCCGGCGAGCCTCGGCCTCAATGCCAGCCCGATCGTCGCCGACGACATCGTCGTCGTTCCCTATGCGACGGGGGATGTGGTGGCGCTGAGGGCCTCCGACGGAGGCGGCATGTGGTCGGAAAGCCTGTCCCGCTCGCGCACGACCTCCCAGATTGCATCCATGAGCGATGCGGCGCGCCCGGCCCTCGACAACGGCACCGTGTACGCGGTCGGCCACGGCGGACGCATGGTGGCAACCGTCGCCAAAACCGGCGAGCGTCTCTGGTCCCTGACGGTGCCGAGCACGCAGCCGCCCTACGTGGCGGGCGACAGCGTGTTCGTCATCGATACCTCGGGCCAGCTCATGGCCGTCAGCCGCCGCGACGGGCGGACGCAATGGACGACCAAGCTCCCCGGCTCGAATACCTGGACCGGTCCGGTGCTCGCCAACGGCATCCTGTGGCTCGCCTCCAAGGAGGGGCAGCTCGCTGGCGTCGATGCCGCGACCGGCCGCGTGACGGGACAATTGGATATCGGCGGGGCGGTCTTCATTCCCCCCGTCGTCGCCCAGGGCAAGATGTTCGTGCTCACCGACGACGCCAAGCTCGTCGCCTTCAACTGATGCGTCCCGCCCGCCGTGCTGCCCGCCCCCGTGCTCTTCGGCGCGGCACGGTATATTTTCCATCTCGGACGACGCGCGCGAAAGCCGTAGTGTTCTCCCGCCGTTCGGGTTAGGCCTCACCACGCATCATCTTCGCTCCAGGACTTTTCCATGGACCACGACGACACCGCGCTTCCCATCGGCACGCTGCTCGTCGACGAGTACCGCATCGACGGCATCCTGGGGACCGGAGGCTTCGGCATCACCTACCGGGCGCACGACATCAAGCTCGACGTCGATGTCGCCATCAAGGAGTACTTCCCGCGCGACTTCGCGAGCCGGTCCAACACCGTGACCGTGCGGCCGCGCTCGAAGGGTGAGTCGCAACCGTTCGAATGGGGCCTCTCGCAGTTCATCGAGGAGGCGCGCCGTCTCGCCCGCCTGCAGCATCCCAACATCGTGCGCTGCATGCGCTACTTCGAGGGCAACGATACCGGCTACTTCGTGATGACCTTCGAGGAGGGGCGTACGCTCGATGCGTATTTCCCCAAGCCTCCGCAGCAGGCAGAGCTCGATGCGCTGCTCCGCCCGTTGCTCGATGCGCTCGAGGCGCTGCATGCGGCCGGCATCTACCATCGCGACATCTCGCCGGACAACATTCTGGTCCGCGACGACGACAGCCCGGTCCTGATCGATTTCGGCGCCAGCCGCCAGGCGATGGCGCGGCGCACGCAGACGGTGGCGGCAATCGTGAAGCCCGGCTACTCGCCGATCGAGCAATACGATCGCGAGACGCGCCTGCAGGGTGCCTGGTCGGACATCTATTCGCTCGCCGCCACCCTCTATTGCTTGATCGCGGGCGGGCCGCCGCCGGAAGCGTTCTCGCGCATGCGCAACGATTCCTACGTTTCGGCCCACGACGCGGCGCGGGGCGCCTACCGGCGCGACTTCCTGGATGCGATCGACTGGGCCTTGCAGCCGGATCCCGACGAGCGTCCGGTCACGGTGCGCGAGTGGCGGCGCAAGCTCCTGCCGAACCCCAGCTCCACGCGCAGCGTCACGGCCGTGACCCGGCTTGCGCCCAGCGGTTCGGATTCGAAACCGCTCGCGGAGCGCGCCCTCGAGGCCGTCGAAAAGCTCAAGCTCAAGTCGAAGACCGGGGCCGGGCCGAAAGCGGCGCGTCCGCCGCAAGGCGGCTTGCGCTGGCCCGACTATGTGCTGCGCGGCGCCGCGGTCGTCATGGTCGGCGTTTTCGCCGTACGCCTGCTCATGAGCGACGGGACGGCGCCGGAGCCGGGGGCGGCGGAGCCCGCGGCCGACGTCCGAACCGACGGCGACGCCGCGGAGCGAGCTCTGCCCGCGCTGGCGAGCGACGCGGATGGCGTGTGGGGCCGGGTCGCGTTCGTGCTGCGCCGTCTCGGCTATCTGCACGGCGCCGATCCCGCGGCCCTGGCGGACATCCGCAGCGGCCTCAAGCGCTATCAGCACGCCATCGGCCGCCCCGAGACCGGAACGCTCAACCAGGACATGCTGAACCGCATTCTCGACGAGGCGGTTGCGCTCGATCCCTATTTCGTCCCGGGGGCGGCGGTCCACGGGCGCTGGTTCCTCGAGCGGAACACGGAGCGGTGCACCGTCTCGGCGGGCGCGACACACATCGAGGGGCGCACCATCGTTACCGAGCGCCCCGTTCTCCGCTTCACCCGCACGCGCGCATCGGACGGCGATGCGCTCGAGACGCAGCTCGCCGAGAAAAGCCTGTTCGAGGCTGCCGCGCCCGTCACGCTCACGGCCGGAGGCGATGTCTCGACGCTCGCGGGCGCCGACGCATCGCGCTCGCGCCAGGTGATGCGCGCGCTCCGCCATCACGACGGCGAGGTGCAGATGACGGGCGCGTCGGCTTACGGCGGTCCGCTTCGGCTCTCGTTCCCGACGCACGGATTCGAAGCCGCGTTCCGCGCCATGGCGGCCGAGTGCGGGGCCGGCATCCTGTCCTGGATCGAGGACTGGGGGGCGGTGGCGAGGGATTCGGGAGCCGTGGTGTGGAGCGTCGTCGGCAAGGGGTCCGAGGCCGAGGCCAAGGAGGCGGCGCTCGCGACCTGTGCGTCGAAATCACAGAGCGGCGGCTGCGAGTCCTACGCGAGCTTCCATGAGCAGTGCTGGGCGCTCGCCGCCGGCGAGCGCCGCAAGAACGACTGGGTCTCCGGCTGGAGCGTGGGCACGACGGTCGATGCGGCCAAGACCGCAGCGCTCAGAGCCTGCGCCAAGGAGGGCGGCAAGGGCTGCGAGCTCATCACGCATCTCTGTTCGGACGGATCGAACGAGTGGCACGCGTCCGGCGACTGAGGGCGTGAGCCGCCTCAAGGGACCGAACCGACGCTGACGAGGGGAACGCCGATCAGCGCGCCATGTCCCCAGAAGAGCATGACCGCAAAGAGCGCCAGGCCGCCGAGCAACACGAGCACGTCGTTGGTGAAGCCGGCCGGGCTGGGCGGCACCGTCACCGTCCGATGCTTGATCGAGATCCGGTCGTAGACCGCGAACGCGAGGAACGCGCCGAACAGCACCATCGACCCGAGGTCTCCGTTCACGAGCAGATGCGCGAGCGCCCAGGCCTTGATGGCTGCAAGCATCGGATGCTTGACCGCCGTGCGGACGCGCGACGGCACGAACGCGGCAACGAAAAGGATCATGGCCGGCAGCATGAGCAGGAAGGCGATGTGCCGGGTCCACGACGGCGGGTCCCAGAGCACGGGGTTCTTGCCCGGCATGAGCTGCAGCTTGTGATAGCCGAGCACGATCAGCGCGAAGCCCGCAAGCGAGAGAACGGCAAAGCCCACCCTGTAGGCCCCCGCGCCAAAGCGCTCGACCAGTCCGTTCCTGAGGCTCGGCGAGGTCGGCACGAGATGGACGGCGAAGAAAAGCAGAAGGCCGAGAATGAGAGGCAGCATACGGTGGATCCCCCGTCGTGGTTGGGAACGCGAACCCGCGCGGGCGGGTCCGAATCCGGAGCAATGCATGTTTTGCAGTGCACCAACATTGCCCGGCGCTTCGGTTTTTAGCATAATCGCCGCCGGGCGGAACGTGCGTGTGAGGCTCCGCGGCTGAGATCCCATGGCAACGACCGGCAGCTCGGCAGATCGGATTTTCGGCCCCGACGGACGCAACCGGGCCGCGGCGCGGGCTGCGCCGCGTTCGCTCGGGGCGGCGCTGCGCGAGGCCGGCCTCGGAGAGGCCGCACCCGAACGCCGCCGTCGCCGCGCGGATGTCGGGCATACGGATGTCGGCTCTGTGGATGTCGGGAGAGGTGTCGGGACGCCCCCCGGCCACGCGGACAGCGCCGAGCTCTCGTCCGCAATCGCGGCCTCCCGCTCCCCGCGCCTCGCCGTCTTTTGCGATCGGCAAGAGCCGGCCGAACCCGTCCCGCACGTCATCCTCACGTCCGCGCCCGCGACGGAGGGCGTCGTATCGCCGCCGCCCTGGCTCAGGGCAGCGCGCCGGGGCCGCTGGCGCACGCGTCTCCTGAACGCCTTCGGCTGGGTCCTGACGCTGGTCATGGTCGGATCGATCGTCGGGCTCGCGGGCCATGTCCTCGGCCTCTCGCCGGCCTTCGTGCAGGCGACCCTGGACGCGCACCGGTAGCGAGGCCGCGCCGGGCCCGCTTCGCATGTTGCCGATACGAGACGCGTGCCGTTACCGGGAGGCGGCGGTCAGCCGCCCGTCACGCTCATGTGGCGCGCCACCGCCGGGCGCTGGTGGCGCCGGTCGATGACGAAGTCGTGCCCCTTGGGCTTGCGGGCGATGGCGGCGTCGATCGCCTCGAACAGCGATACGTTGTCCGGGCTCGCGCGCAGCGGCGCGCGCAGATCCGCCGCATCCTCCTGCCCGAGGCACATGTAAAGCGTGCCGGTGCACGTCAGCCGCACGCGGTTGCAGCTTTCGCAGAAGTTGTGCGTCATCGGCGTGATGAAGCCGAGACGCCCGCCCGTCTCCTTGATGCGCACGTAGCGAGCGGGCCCTCCGGTGCGGAAGGGAATGTCCTCGAGCGCCCAGCGATCGGCGAGCCGTGCCCGAACCAGGGAGAGCGGGAGATACTGCTCCGTGCGGTCGCCCTCGATGTCGCCGAGCGGCATGGTCTCGATCAGCGTCAGGTCGTGTCCCTCGCCGTGCGCGAAGCGGATCAGGTCGTCGATCTCATCCTCGTTGACGCCCTTGAGCGCCACCGTGTTGATCTTGACGCCGATACCGACGCGCCGCGCCGCCTCCACGCCTTTGAGCACGGTGGGGAGCTCGCCCCAGCGCGTGATGGCGCGGAACTTCGCGGGGTCGAGCGTGTCGATGGAAACGTTGATGCGGCGCACGCCCGCGGCCTTGAGCTCGCCCGCGTACTTTTCGAGCTGGCTGCCGTTCGTCGTCAGCGTCAGCTCCTCCAGGCGTCCGGACTCGAGATGACGCGACAGCGCGCGGAAGAGCGACAGGATGTTCTTGCGCACGAGCGGCTCTCCGCCGGTGATGCGCAGCTTCCTGACACCCTTCGCAATGAAGGCAGAGGAGAGCCGGTCCAGTTCTTCGAGCGTGAGCAGGTCCTTCTTGGGCAGAAAGGACATGTGCTCGCTCATGCAGTAGACGCAGCGGAAATCGCAGCGGTCCGTCACCGAGACACGCAGATAGGTCACGTGCCGCCCGAACGGATCCACCAGGTCCGGGGCCTGAGCCGCGGCGCCTTCAGCAAATGTGTTCGATGGCACGACCGTCATGTCTTCATCCAAGTGGTCTCATCCCGACGGGGACCCGCTCGCTTCATGAGACCTGCTCCGCAGCCGGACAGTGGCCACGATTCGCGGGCCGGCCGTCTCGGAAGCCGAGCCCCCTAAGGTAACGAGGTTCCTGCCGACATCAAGACGGTTGGCCTTGTCTCATAAGGTCGCGCACGATAGTGCTAGGCGCAAACGCCCGAGAAACAAGGGCAAGTCAAAAGGTCTTGGGGGGGAGAGCACCATGGCCACCATCGAGGACGTCGCTGGGGCAGAAACCCGACCCGGTTGGCTCGATCGTGAGGCGATCGTCGCCAGGCCGGGTTTCAACCGCTGGATGGTCCCGCCGGCCGCGCTCTGCATCCACCTGTGCATCGGCATGGCCTACGGCTTCTCGGTATTCTGGAAGCCGCTTCAGGGCGCGCTCATGGGCGCGGACGGCAAGCCGGTTGCCGAGTGCTCGGCCGGCGCCGTGACCTTCGGCGAGAAGGCCGTCGGCACCCTGCGCGCGCTCGCCGCCACCGACTGCAACTGGAGCCAGTTCGACCTCGGCTGGATGTACACGTTCTTCTTTGTCCTGCTCGGCGTATCGGCGGCCATCTGGGGCGGATGGCTCGAGCGGGCCGGCCCCCGCAAGGCGGGCCTCGTCGCCACACTGTGCTGGTGCGGCGGGCTCCTGATCGGCGCGCTCGGCGTCTATCTGCACCAGCTCTGGCTGATGTGGCTCGGCGCCGGCGTCCTCGGCGGCATCGGTCTCGGCCTCGGCTACATCTCTCCGGTCTCGACGCTGATCAAATGGTTCCCCGACCGGCGCGGCATGGCAACCGGCATGGCCATCATGGGCTTCGGCGGCGGCGCCATGATCGGCTCACCGCTCGCGACGTTCCTCATGGACAACGTCTTCAAGACCCCGACGGAGCCCGGCGTCTGGCAGACATTCCTCGCCATGGCGGCGATCTACGCGGTGTTCATGACCATCGGCTCGTTCCGCTACCGCCTACCGCCCGCCGACTGGAAACCGGAGGGTTGGACGCCGCCGGCGAGCGCCAAGGCCATGATCACGAACAACCACGTTCATCTGAGGGACGCCCACAAGACCTCTGCGTTCTGGCTGATCTGGATCGCGCTCTGCCTCAACGTCTCGGCCGGCATCGGCATCATCGGCGCCGCATCCCCCATGCTGCAGGAGACCTTCGGCGGCGCGCTCGCCGGCCAGGATGGGCTCGGCTACCTCGACATGAAGAAGGACGCGGCATTGGCCGCCTCGGCCGCCGCAGTCGGCGCGGGGTTCGTCGGCCTCATCTCGCTCTTCAACATCTTCGGCCGCTTCTTCTGGGCGTCCTCCTCCGACTTCTTCGGCCGCAAGACCACATACTTCATCTTCTTCGTCCTGGGCGCCGCGCTCTACGTGCTCGCCTCATTCTCCGCCGACTGGAAGGTGATGGCCCTATTCGTCCTCTGCTTCTGTATCATCGCATCGATGTACGGCGGCAGCTTCTCGACCGTGCCAGCCTACCTCGCCGACATCTTCGGCACGCAGTTCGTTGGCGCGATCCACGGCCGCCTTCTGACCGCATGGTCAACGGCCGGGATCGTCGGCCCCGTGATCGTCAACTATCTGCACGACACTCGCCTTGCGGACGGCGTCGCTCCCGACAAGGTCTACGGCCATATTTTCTATATCCTTGCCGGGTTGCTGGTGCTCGGCTTCATCGCCAACCTCTTCATACGCCCCCTCGACCCGAAATGGCACATGAGCGACGAGGAGGTCGCCGCCGAGCAGGCCAAGCTAAAATCCGCGTCCGCGTCCGGCAAGGGCGGCTCCTTCGGAATCGGCAAGGGTGGGCTGGATTTCAAGGCTGCCCTCTTCTGGTCGCTGGTTGGCGTGCCGCTTGCTTGGGGCATCTGGCAGACACTGGTGAAGGCCCTCGTATTCTTCGATTGACGCGGTCTCCGATGGACCACGATCAGCGGGCCTTCTCCCCGAGCGACGGGTGACGGCCGGAATGACGGGTTCAATCAAGATGATAGCTGGGGGACGCGTCGCGGCCCTGGCGGTTGTATTTTTCTCGTTCGATGCGGCCGCCGCTCGCCTGCCTCCCGCGCACGATATGGCAGAGATCACCGCCGGGCGCGCGGCGCCGCGCCTTCCACAGCGGGCACGCCTCATCCGTCTTCCCGACCAAAGGAGCGAGGAACCGGCGCGCGCGCTTGGCCGCACCGTGCCGGAGGCGGTCGCGGGTCTCGCCGCGCTCGTCGCGCTCTGGACCTTATGGCAGACGCGCCCGCAGCGATCCCTCGGCCGGACGGCCGGGAAAGGCGCCCTTCAGGTCGGCGCCTAACGCCTCCCGAGAGACCGGCGCGCCGGCATCGGGGCGCCGTCAGGCCGTCTCGGGCCCCGACCTCCGTCCGCCGGCGGCGAGCAGCGCATCGGCAATCCCGGCCACGTCGTCACGCGAGAACGTCGCCACGCCCGCGCCCGCCTCTCCGCGATCGTCCGCAACCGCAAACACGAGGGGATCGCGCCCCGCAAGCGGCGGGCCCTCGCCCTGTCCCGCGCCCCGCACCTCGATCTTGGGGATCGGCGCCCCCTTGAGGCCCTCGACGATCACGATATCGGCCGGAGCGAGATGCGCGACGACGGCCGCGAGCGGCGGCTCAGGCCCCTCGTGCCAGACGACCGCCGACGCATCCCGAAGGATCGCCCACCGGGTCGGCGACAGGAGCGCCACCGCACTTGCCCCCGCGCGCCGGTGTCGCGCGCTGTCCGTGCCCTCGGCTTCCACGGAGAGGTCGTGGTGGTGGCTGTGCTTGACGGTCGAGACCCGGAAGCCGCGCCGCACGAGCTCGGCGACGAGCCGCTCGACGAGCGTCGTCTTGCCGGAATTCTTCCACCCCGCGACACCGACCACGAACGGCTCGGCGCCCGAGCTCCGCGCGGGCGAAGCCCGAAGAGGGAGCCCCCGGAGCACCTGCGTGGCGGGCGGCCCCGGGGACAGGGACGGGACGCGGGCCAGCAGCCTTTCGGCATGCGCCAGTTCCTCCGGCGTGTTGATGTTGAAGAACGGATCGACCGCCGCCCCGCCGATATCGAGATCGGCGAACGGCACCGTCACCGCCCCGAGCCGATCAACCATCGTCTGCGCCCTGCGCTCCCCGCGCCCGAGCGCGGCTGCGATCTCCGCCGCCGCCGACATCCGCCAGAGGCCGGTCACGTGGTGCCGGCGACCGCGCGATGCGGCCACCGCGACCCACGCGTCCCCGTGCGTGGCGAGCGCTTCCGCAAGGCGGGCCACGAGGTCGCTGGGCACGAACGGCGCATCCCCGGCCACGCTGACCACAGCCTCGATCTCCCGATCCGCGCGCGCAAACCCGTTGAGCGCAGCCAGCACCCCCGCCAGGGGGCCGGCGAAGTCGACCGTCTCGTCGGGCACGACGGGCAGGCCGAGCGTCGCAAAGCGCGCCGGATCCCCATTCGCATTGACGAGAAGGGCGTCGACCTGCGGCGCGAGCCGCTCGGCGATGTGCCGGGCGAGCGGACGGCCGGCGAGCCGCAGCAGCGCCTTGTCGCCGCCGCCCATGCGCCGGCTGAGCCCCCCTGCAAGCAGCACACCCCCGATGCGTTGGATCATGAGAGACCGCCTTCGTTTGCCGGACCGGTGGTGGGACGAGCCTACCGAACGCCACGGCCCGTGCAACGGGTCCCCTCAGGCGAAATATCCGCTACCGCCCCTGGACCGGGATCGCGTCCGGCCCTATCTGGTCGAAAACGGGCTCCAGGGCCGCGCCAAAAGCTTAGGGGCGCGGTTCCGGTTCGAGACAAAATGATCGCGCTCTCGGGAGGCGACCCCGTCTATAATCCGCCGAACGATTGGGTCCCAGGGAAACATTGATGGCCAAAGTTGACCGCCGGAAATTTCTCAAGGTCGCCGGCGTGGGAGGTGCGGCGGCCACGGTCGCGGCCTGCGATCCGCAGCCGGAAGCCCCGGCCGTCGTCACGAGCATGCCGAGCCTGACCTGGCGGCTGACGTCGAGCTTTCCCAAATCCCTCGACACCATCTACGGCGCCGCCGAGACCTTCGCCCGCTGCGTCCAAGAGATGACCGACGGCAGGTTCACGATACAGGTCTTCGCCGGCGGCGAGATCGTCGGCGGGCTTCAGGCGGCCGACGCGGTGTCGGACGGGACGGTCGAGGCCGCGCACACGGCCTCCTACTACTACTGGGGCAAGGACCCGACCTTCGCCGTCGCCACCTGCATCCCGTTCGGCCTCAACTGCCGCATGCAGAACGCATGGATGTACGAAGGCGGCGGCATCGACCTCATGAACGCGTTCTATGCGCGCCACAATATCTTCGGTCTCCCCGGCGGCAACACCGGCGCGCAGATGGGCGGCTGGTATCGCAAGGAGATCAACACGCCGGAGGACTGGAAGGGTCTCAAGATCCGCATCGGCGGCTTCGGCGGCGCGATCATGTCGCGCCTCGGCGCCGTGCCCCAGCAGATCGCCGGCAGCGACATCTACCCCGCCCTCGAAAAGGGCACCATCGACGCGGCCGAGTGGGTGGGCCCCTACGACGACGAGAAGCTCGGCTTCTACCGCGTCGCGCGCAACTACTACTATCCGGGCTGGTGGGAAGGCCAGGCCATGCTCCACTTCTTCATCAACCTCGAGAAGTGGAACAGCCTGCCGAAGAGCTATCAGGCTGTCATCCGCGCCGCAGCCCACACCGCCAACACCACGATGCAGGCCCATTACGACATGCTGAACCCGGCGGCGCTACGCCGCCTCGTCAAGGCCGGCGCCATCCTGCGGCCCTTCTCCGAGCAAGTTCTCGATGCCTGCTTCAAGGCATCCAACGACACCTACGCGGAGCTCTCGGTTACCAACCCCGAGTTCAAGAAGGCCTACGACGCCATGACCGCCGTGCGCGCCGAGGACTATCTCTGGTTCCAGCTCTCGGAGCAGGTGAGCGACACCTACATGATGATCCAGCAGCGCAAGAACATGCTCTGAGGTCTCGGCATCGACGCATCTGGATCCCGGCCGTCCATACGGAGCATGGCTTCGCCATGAGGCCGGGGCGACGTTGAGATAAGGCGAGCGTACCCCGCAAAACTGACGTCACTCCGGCGGAGCCTGCCCCGGCGAAGGCCGGGGGCCGGAGTCCGGATACGCGGTCCGCTTCACGGGGCGCGCTATGCCTCATCCTTCGCCATCCGGCCGACGAACGGCAGCTCGCGGTAGCGGTGGCCGACGTCCATGCCGTAGCCGACGACGAACTCATCATTGCTCTCGAAGGCGCTGAAATCGGCCGCCACGTTCACGGCGCGCGGCACCTTCTTGTCGATCAGAACGCAGGTCAGGATCTGGGCTGCGCCACGGGCCGCGATGAGATCCTTGGCGAACACGAGGGTCCGCCCGGAATCGAGCACGTCGTCGACCAGAAGCACGTTGCGGCCCTCGACGCTGAGGTCGAGGTCGCGCAGGATCTCGACGTTGCCGGACGACGTGCGGCTCTTGCGGTAGCTCGAGAGCGTGAGGAAATCCACTTCCGGCTCGAGCCCCGAGCGATAGAGCGCCCGGATGAGATCGGCGGCGAACACGAAGCTGCCCTTGAGTACGGCGACGACCAGCGGTCGCTCGAGATCGCGCGCGGTGATGTCCTTGGCCAGGTCCTCGAGCCGCGCGGCGATGGCATCTGCCGCGTAGATGACCTCGACCTCGGGCACCCGGTCGCTGTGCTCTTCTGTCATGCCTCGATCCTCATCCTCGACCCGCGTTCCGCGCCCCCTGGGGACGCGGCGCGGAAAACGCGGGCTCGCCGCCAATCACGCCCGGCCGCCCCTCCCTCCGGCGAAACCGAAACGCGCTCGAAATCATACGTTTAGCACACGACCCTTGTCTGAGACCGATGCCGAAGGCGGAAAAGCGCCAGGTGTCGGCGGTCGGCCGCACCCGGCGGCGTGCCTGGCGCAGCAACCGCGCCACCCATACGAGTGTACATGCCCCCGCCATATTCGTAACAGATTGATACTGCCCTCGCCTTCCCGCATATAAGGCGCCCGACCACAAGCTGAACCCTCAAGCCAGATCCCGGAGCCGTCCGTGATTCGATTGACGAACGTCGGCCTCAAATACGATCGAGGCCCCGAGATCCTATCGGACGTCAGCTTTCATCTGCGGCCCGGCTCGTTCCACTTTCTGACCGGCCCCTCGGGCGCCGGCAAGACGTCGCTGTTGCGCCTTCTGTTCATGTCGATCCACCCGACGCGCGGGCAGATTCAGCTCTTCAGCCAGGATGTGAGCCGCATCACGACCGGCAAGCGCGCACCGTTGCGCCGTCGCATCGGTATCGTGTTCCAGGACTTCCGCCTGCTCGAGCATCTGACGACCTGGGAGAACGTCGCCCTGCCGCTGCGCGTCGTTGGCAAGCGCCTCGACGACTACAAGGAGGACGTGACGGATCTCCTGCAATGGGTCGGCCTCGGCGACCGCATGCACGGCTACCCTTCGGTCCTGTCGGGCGGCGAGAAGCAGCGCGCCGCCATCGCGCGCGCCGTGATCGGCAAGCCCGAGCTCCTGCTCGCCGACGAGCCGACCGGCAACGTCGACCCGCAGATGGCACGCCGTCTGCTGCGGCTGTTCATCGAGCTCAACAGGCTCGGCACGTCGGTGCTGATCGCCACCCACGACCATCAGTTGATGCGTCAGTTCAAGGCCCCCCGATTGGAGCTGCACGACGGCCATGTCCGGATCGTATGACAGACCCGACCGGCCGCCGATACGCGGGCTCGACCCGCATCGCGCGCCCGACTACGACCCCTACGACGACGTCGTGACCCAGGGCGTCCGCACCGGGGCCCCGCTTCGCACCGACTATGCCGCGCCCCCCTACGAGCCCGAGCCGATCTCCGGCGAGCCGATGCTGAGGCGCGACTACGAGCACACGGCGCGCTCCGACGCCTACGCTCCCGCGCGGGCGGCGCGCAAAGCCGAATCGATGACCGCGCCGATCGTGCCGGCCGGATCCGTCACCGGCCGCTCGCTGACGCTCGTCATCACCATCATGTGCTTCCTCGCCTGCCTGACCGTGGGCACGGTCCACCTGATCCGCGAATCGGCCAACGGCTGGCTGAAGGACATCGCCAGCGAGGTCACGGTCCAGGTGCAGGCCAAGGACGGCGCCGACACCGACAAGACCGTAGAGGAGGTCGCGAAATACCTCGCCCAGCAGAGCGGCATCAGCAAGGTGACGGTGATGACCGCCGCCGAGTCCGCGGGCCTGCTCGAGCCCTGGCTCGGCCAGATCGACGACCTCGGCGCTCTGCCGCTGCCCCGCCTCATCGCGCTCGAGCTGGATCGGGCTGCCGCGCCGGATCTCGACGGGATCCGCACCGCCCTCTCGAGCCAGTTCCAGGGCACGACGCTCGACGACCATCGCCGCTGGCAGCAGCAGATCGCCACCATCACCAACAGCTTCGCGCTCGGCGGCCTCTTTATTCTCGCACTCGTCGGCATGGCGACGACCGCCATCATCGTCTCGGCGACGAAAAGCTCGATGGCCTCCAACCGGGAGATCGTCGAGGTCTTGCATTTCGTCGGCGCGACGGACCGTTTCATCGCCCGCGAGTTCGAGAAGCACTTCCTCCGCCTCGGCGTGCGCGCCGGACTGGTCGGTGCGTCATTCGCGCTCGCCGTGTTCCTGTTGATGCCGACCATCGTTCAGGTGCTCGGCGGCGGGGCGATGACGCTGACCGAGCTGCACCGGCTGGTGGGCTCGGGCACCCTGGACGTGGCAGGCTACGTGCTTCTCGGGATCGTCGTGGTCGTCATTTCGGCGCTCTGCATGCTGACGTCGCGGTTCGGCGTTTTCCGCATCCTGAACAGCAAGCATTGAGGGCTCTGCCGGTTGCGGGCTTTTCTCCGCCGCACCCGACGGTTGGCCGGGCGAAGCTCGGCGCGGTGCATCCTTTCCACCGACGTGTCACAAGGAGGACGAAATCGGCTACTCTCCTGATGCAGGGTCGCGTCGGAGTTTCTCGGAGACGCCGAGGTCCGTTCGGGGCCGGATGAGCACGATGAGCTGGGGACGCATCTTGGTTGGCTTCACGGCGGGGCTGCTGGCGCTGACGGCGGTCGGCTTCGTCCTGTTCGCGAATGCCGTGATGCGCGAGCCCGAGGTCGAGGACCTGCGCGCCGACGGCATCGTGGTGCTGACCGGCGGCCAGACCCGCATCGCGGAGGCCGCCCGCCTGCTCGAGGAGAAGCGCGGCGAGCGGCTGCTCATCTCGGGCGTCAATCAGAGGACCGGCCGGCCCTCGCTGCTCCGCATCTCCGGCCTCGACGAGGCGACCTTCAACTGCTGCGTCGATCTCGGCTATCAGGCCCAGAACACGGTCGGCAACGCCGACGAGACGCGCCGCTGGGCCGAGGCGCTCGGCTACGACAGCCTGATCGTCGTGACCGCGAGCTACCACATGCCACGCAGCCTGGCCGAGCTTGCGCGCGAGATGCCGAACATCGCCCTCGTCCCCCATCCGGTGGACCCCGACGGCCTGCGCCGCAAGGTCTGGTGGCGCGATGCGGCAGCAACGCGCCTGCTCGCCTCCGAATACCTCAAGTTCCTGCCGGCGGCCGCGCGGCTGGTGATCGCGCGCGGCCTCTCCCCCTGGCAGACGACATCGGAAACCGCCGCCTCGGCGAGCCTCCGTAAGTCGTAGCCCGCGATCGACACTAGACCAGGGACGATTTCATCGGGATAAGATCGGCCGAGAGCGGGTCCGAACGGCCCGCCCGCCCGCAACGGCTCCCGAGAAACACGCTCCACCCGATGCTCCTCGTCCGCTCCCTTCTCTTCACCGCAGCCTTCTACGTGACGACGGCCCTGATGCTGATCCTTGGCTCGTGGCTCCTGCTCGCACCCCGAAGCTGGGCCATGGCGGGCCTCAAGCTGCACGGCATCATCTGCGTCTGGCTGCTGCGCGTGATCGCCGGCACCAAGCTCGAGGTGCGCGGCCGCGACAAGCTGCCGGAAGGGGCTATTCTCGTCGTCTCGAAGCACCAGTCGGCCTGGGACACGTTCGGCCTCATCCCGCTCTTCCGTGATCCTGCCATCGTCCTGAAAGACGAGCTCCGCTGGATCCCGTTCTACGGCTGGTTCTGCGTCAAGTTCGAGCACATCCTGGTCAAGCGCGACAGGGCCGCCAAGGCGCTCAAGGCCATGATCGCCGATGCCGAGATCCGCAAGGCCCAGGGCCGCGAGATCGTGATCTTCCCCGAAGGCACGCGCCAGGCGCCGGGCGCGCCCCCCGACTACAAGCCGGGCTACATCGCGCTCTACGAAGCCCTCGATCTTCATTGCGTGCCGCTGGCGCTGAACTCAGGACTGTTCTGGCCGCGCCGCTCGCTCCTCCGCCATCCCGGCACCATCGTCGTCGAGTTCCTGGACCCGATCCCGCCGGGCCTGCCGCGCAAGGAGTTCCGCGCCCTCCTCGAGGAACGCCTCGAAGCCGCAGCAGGGCGCCTCGTCGCCGAGGGCCGGGGTCGCGTCTCGATTTGAGTTCTGGAGAGCAGATGATGGAAACGAGCGTCAGAAAGCTCTTCGAGAGATACGAGCGCGTCTTCAAGCGGTCCCTGAGTGGGGACATGGACATGGACGAGGCCGCAGCGCTCTATGCGGCCGAGTTCATAGCAGCCACGCCCGCGGGCGTGAGGACCGGAAAGAACGACGATCGGCTCAAGGAGGTCATGGTCCGGGGCTATGCACGCGAGCGGGCAGTAGGAATGAAAGACATGGCGATCCGCCATGTCCGCCTCTCCCCCATCGATGACCGTCATTGCGTGGCCCATGTTGCATGGACGGCGACCTATGCCCGCAGCGGTCGCCCCGACGTCGCGATAGATTTCGATGTTCACTACTTCGTCCAGACGCTCGACGGGGAGCCGAAGGTGTTCGGCTGGGTGTCGGGCGATGAGCAGGCGCTTCTGCGGACGCACGGCATTCTCTGACGTCCGTCCGACCCCTGACGGGATACAAGAACAAATAAGAACTTAAAGAGAACATTTTATTGACGCCTCCGAGCCGGCTTCTTATATTTGAGGGCCATTATCGAGAGGGCCCCGGCGCGCAAATGGCAGACGCCCCCGCATTCCTGGCGCCGATCTCCGAGGAGATCTGGCGCCGCAAATACCGCTTTCAAAACGAGACGGCGCACGACGCCACGCTGGCCGACACATTCCGGCGCGTCGCGGAAGCCGCCGCCTCCGTCGAGAAGGGCGGCCGGCGCGTGCGCGCCCGCTGGGCCGAGCGCTTCTACGAGGCGATGGCGGATTTCGGTTTCGTGCCGGCGGGCCGCATCCTGGCGGGGGCCGGCACCGGGCGCTCCGTCACACTCTTCAACTGCTTCGTCATGGGCCGCATCGAGGACGATCTCGCCTCCATCTTCGACAACGTGAAGGAGGCCGCCCTCACCATGCAGCAGGGCGGCGGCATCGGCCACGACTTCTCCACGCTGCGTCCCAAGGGCGCGCTCGTGCGCTCGATCGGCGCCGACGCATCGGGCCCGGTGAGCTTCATGGACGTCTGGGACGCCATGTGCCGCACCATCATGTCGGCGGGGGCCCGCCGCGGCGCCATGATGGGCACGCTCGCCTGCGACCATCCCGACATCGAAGCGTTCATCGACGCCAAGGCCGATCCCCTGAAGCTGCGCAACTTCAATCTCTCGGTGCTCGTCACGGATGCGTTCGTCGCCGCCGTGCGGCAGGACGCGCCGTGGGATCTCGTTTTCGAAGGCAAGGCCGTGAGAACCGTGCGCGCGCGCGACCTGTGGGACCGCATCATGCGCGCCGCCTACGATTACGCCGAGCCCGGCGTGATCTTCATCGACCGCATCAACGCCGAGAACAATCTCGCCTACTGCGAGGAGATCCGCGCCACCAACCCGTGCGGCGAGCAGCCGCTTCCGCCCTACGGCGCCTGCCTGCTCGGCTCCATCAATCTGGCGGAGATGGTCGCCCACCCCTTCACGCGCAGCGCCGCCATCGATCCGGCGAAGCTCGCGGAGCGCACGGCGATCGCCGTGCGCTTCCTCGACAACGTCATCGACATCTCGGGATACCCGCTTCCCGCCCAGCGGGCGGAGGCGATGGCCAAGCGCCGCATCGGGCTCGGCGTCACGGGCCTGGCCGACGCCTTGATGGCCATGGGCGTGCGCTACGGTTCGCCCGAGGCCGAGCGCCTCGCCGAAAGCTGGATGGCGACCATCGCCCGCGCGGCCTACCTCGCGAGCGCCGGGCTCGCCGCCGAGAAAGGCCCGTTCCCGCTCTATGACGCCGCGCCCTTCCTGGCCGCCCCCAACGTTGCGCGCCTGCCCGAGGACGTGCGCGAGGCCATTCGCCGCCACGGCATCCGCAACGGCTGTCTCACCTCGATCGCCCCCACCGGCACCATCTCGCTCTTTGCCGGCAATGTCTCGTCGGGCATCGAGCCGGTGTTCGATTTCCGCTACACGCGCCGCGTGCTCGGCCGTGACGGCACGACGCACACCGAGGAGGTCGAGGATCTGGCGCATGCGCGCTTCCGCCGCCTCGCGGGACGGGACGCTCCCCTGCCCGCCGCCTTCGTCACGGCATCCGATCTTTCGCCCCGCGAGCACCTGGTGATGCAGGCGGCCCTGCAGCGCCACGTCGATAGCTCGATCTCGAAGACCATCAACTGTCCCGAGGACGTCCCCTTCGAGGTCTTCCAGAAGATCTACCTCGACGCCTTCGACCTCGGGCTCAAGGGCTGCACCGTCTATCGGCCCAACGCCGTGACGGGTGCGATCCTCGCCTCGCCCGCGGCTCGCCCGGCGGCCCTATCATCGAGCGCCGCCACCGGGCCAAGGCCCACCGAGCTCGTCGCCACAGACCCCGCGCCGGCACGGCAGAGCGATATCGTCTACCTGTCGAAGCCGCTCGACCGCGAGCCCGCGCTCGCCGGCTACACCTACAAGATCAAATGGCCCGAGAGCGACCATGCGATCTACGTCACCATCAACGACATCGAGCGGGACGGGCGGAGAAGGCCGTTCGAGATCTTCATCAACACGCGCAACCTCGAGCACTACGCCTGGACGGTGGCGCTGACACGCATGATCAGCGCCGTGTTCCGCCGCGGCGGCGATGTCGCCTTCGTGGCCGAGGAGCTGAAGGCGGTCTTCGATCCCCAGGGTGGACGCTGGCTCGGCGGCCGCTACGTGCCAAGCGTGATCGCCGCCATCGGCGAGGTGATCGAGACCCACATGCGGCGCATCGGGTTCCTCGCCGACCCGGATGGGATCGCCGAGCTGCCGCTGGCGACGCCCATCGCGGTGACGCACGGCGAGCCGCACCCGGCACCCGGCATCGAGAGCCGCGCGCACGGCGCGGCGGACCCCGATTTCGAAACCCACCGCCCGTTCGGGCGCAGCTGCCCGCGCTGCGCGGCGCAAGCGTTCGTAAAAGAGGAAGGGTGCTGGACCTGCCGCGCCTGCGGCTTCTCCCGCTGCGACTAGAGCCTCGCCTCTGATAAAATCAGAGACGAGGCTCTGTGGTTTTGGTTTGACGCGTTTTCTTAACGCGAAGTGGTGTCCACTTCGCTTGAAAACGCTTTAGCCGCCGGAGCCGGACGGGGGAGAGCCCGGACCGGCGCAGAGCGGAGAAGATGACGGATCGGTGGCAAGGCCGTCTCTTCGCCACGCCGGATACACATCGGAAGGTTTGCGGAGCAGGGATAAGTCCATGACCTGCAAGGGCCGGTTCCCGCGGCCACCACGGCCCGCCTCGCGTTGGGGCCGAGCGGCGATTGCCCCAAAATCACTGAGATTGGGTCTTAATTACGCTGAAAACGCTCAGCATTCTGGGGACAGTTCCGTAGCGTCGAGAGCCGCGTAAACGGCAAAGGATTTCGGTCATGGGAGCCCGTGTCATTCAACTCGCAGAGGCAAGAGCCCGCCGCTCGGCACCTGAAACCCAGCTCGCCCCCCTGGACGACGCGTCCGAATACCAGGAGCGGTTCCATTTCTGGTGCGGCGCCTCGGGCCAGCGTTACGTGCACACCGTCTACGACCTTCTCGATTGCCCCGAGGTTCCGGCCGCGAACTTCCTGCTCGTGCATCGCGACGCCGCCGGCCACCGCTCGGTTCTGGCCATCGGCCACCTCAAGCATCAGGCCGCGACCCTCAATCTCGCCGAGATCCGCCACCGCGGTGCACGCCTGGGCGCCAACGAGGTCCACGTGCATCTGCTCGCGCCGTCGGTCGAGGAGCGGCGCATCGTCGAGCTCGACCTGCGCGCCGGCCGCGTCGATTGCGACGCCAGCGAGCGGATCAGCGCAACCCGTCATTGACCCGCGGCCACCTCGCCTGACGCGGGATCGCGACCCTGCCGGCACTGGATTTGTCCATAAGAGTTCCGGACGAGCCCCCTCTCCAACGCACCTCGTCCGTCGTATCGCACCGGCTTCCCCAAGGTCGGTGCGATTTTTTTTTGACCGGGATCCGAGCTTCCGATCGGCAGGACGCCGCAACTCGGAAGGCACCTAACCGAACATCGCGCGCATCGCCCAGAGCCCGAGAAAGAGCCCGAGCACCGAGAGGGCGACGCTGCCCGCGACATAGGCCGCAGCGGCGAGCGTCTCGCCGCGCTCCATCAGCAGCGCCGTATCGAGCGAGAAGGCCGAGAACGTCGTGAACCCGCCGAGGATCCCCGTGGCGAGAAACAGCCTCACGTCGGGCAGCACCTCCCCGCGCAGCGAAAGCCATCCGGCAACGAGCCCCATGGCCGTCGAGCCGGTGACGTTGATGGTGAGAATGCCGTAAGGAAATCCGCTGCTCGCCAGCGCCGTGATCCAGAGGTTGAGAAAGTGGCGCATCACGCCGCCGATGCCGGCGCCGATGAAAACAAGGAGGGATGCTTTCATTAGGGGATCTCCGCTGAAGCCTCGTCGCGGCACCTCACGCGGGAAGCTCGAGGCATGCCCCTACCCGCGCTCAAAGCGCCTGGTAGGAGCCATCAGCCTTGCGGCGGTTGTCGGGAGACTCCATTCCCATCCCACGGGGGCCAATCTGCGCGAAGCGCCCCGCCTTGGCAAGGATCAGTCGCGCTTGGCGCGAAAGCCGAAGCGGTTGTCCCGCGCGGTGCGAGGCGTCGCAAACCCGCGCGCCGCCCAGGCCCGTGTCAGCGCCTCCGTCGGAGAGCGCCCGCCGGGCGGCGCGCCCCCGCCACGCACCGCCAGGGCGCCGACGAGCGTCGCGGTCCTCTCGAGGCGCGGCTCCGAAATGCCAAGCGTCCTGAGGTGCCGGAGCGTGCTCGCGAGATAGTCGAGATTGGTGCCGCCCTCCCCGGCGGAGCGCCGGATCAGGCGCGCCTCGCGCAAGAGTGGCAGTGAGCCGGCGTAGGCCGGATGGGCGCGCTCGGCGATATAGGTCACCGCCCGCACGGTTCGGGGCGCTTCATCGCCGCCGTGGGCGAGAGCGACCGGCGCCAGCGCCTCGCGATAGACCCCGTAGATCAGCTCGCGCCGGCGCAGGTAGGCCAGCGTCTCCGCCTGCCGCTCCGGCGCGATGCGGAACGCGATGCCGTCGCAGACGCCGCCCCGGTCGAGTCCCAGCACCAGCCCCGGCTGGCGGGGCGTGCCGCGGTAGTGGACCGAATAGATGCAAAAGGCGCGGTGATAGCCCGTGAGGCGCGCAGGGCGCATTTCGGCGAAGAGAAAGCCCGGGTTCCACATCAGCGACCCGTAGCCGAAGATCCACGTCTCGGCCGGGGCGACAGGCATGCGGGACCGCGCTCTCTTTCAGCGTTTCTTGGCGATCGCGCCCGCGCCGGTCTCGGCCGCCCCATGGGCGCGGCCGAAGTCGGGCGCCGCGGTATCCTGCCCGGCCTGGACGATGCCGCGGCGGATGGCGCGCGCCTCGGTGAAGAGCCGGTGCAGCGTCTCGCCGTCGCCGAACCGGATCGCCCGCTGCAGCATGGTGAGATCCTCGGTGAAACGCCCCAGCATGTCGAGCACCGCGTCCTTGTTGTTGAGGAACACGTCGCGCCACATGGTCGGGTCGGAGGCGGCGATGCGCGTGAAGTCGCGGAAGCCGCCGGCCGAGAACTTGATCACCTCGCTGTCCGTCACGCGCTCGAGATGGGCGGCTGTGTTGACGATGTTGTAGGCGATGAGATGCGGCACGTGGCTCGTGATCGCGAGCACGAGGTCGTGGTGCTCGGGCGTCATGATCTCGACCTTCGAGCCGAGCGCCTGCCAGAATGCCGTGAGCTTTTCGACCGCCGCCGCGTCGGCGTCCGGGCCCGGCGTCAGGATGCACCAGCGCCCGTCGAAGAGCTCGGCGAAGCCCGATTCCGGCCCCGACTGCTCCGTGCCCGCGATCGGATGTCCGGCGATGAAATGCACGCCCTTCGGCACATGCGGGCTGACGTCGTTGACGATGGCCGCCTTGACCGATCCGACGTCGGTCAGGATCGCGCCCGGCTTGAGGCTGCGCGCGATCTCCTTGGCGATCGGCCCGCAGAGCCCGACCGGCGTGCAGAGGATCACGAGATCCGCTCCGTCCGCCGCCTCCGCGGCCGTGACGAAGCCCTGCTCGATGAGCCCAAGCCGCATCGCCGTCTCAAGGGTGGCGGGCGTGCGCGCCGAGCCGACGATCTCGCCCGCAAGCCCCGCCCGGCGCGCGGCGTGGCTGATCGACGAGCCGATGAGCCCGATTCCAATCAGCGCAATGCGCTCGAACATCGGTTTGCTTTTCCGGTCGCTCATGCGCGCGCTCCGACGAAGGCTTTGAGCGCGTCCACGACCTTGCGATTCTCCACATCCGTGCCGATGGTGATGCGCAGCGCGCCGGGAAGCCCATAACCCACGACGCGACGCACGATGATGCCGCGCGCCTTGAGGAACGCGTCGCACGCCGCCGCATCGCGGCCCGGCGCAGATGGGAAATGCACGAGGATGAAGTTGGCGACGCTCGGCGTCACGGAAAGACCGAGTGCCTCGATCTCGCTCGTGAGCCAGGGCAGCCACTGGTCGTTGTGGCGCACCGACGCCTCGATATGCGTCCAGTCGTCCATGGCCGCCGCCCCCGCCGCGATCGACGGCGTGGATAGGTTGAACGGCCCGCGAATGCGGTTGAGGGCATCAGCGATCGCCTCCGGGCAGTAGGCCCAGCCGATGCGCAACCCCGCGAGCCCGAAGATCTTGGAGAAGGTGCGCGTCATCACCGTGTTCTCGGTGGTGGCGACCAGCTCGAGACCCGCTTCGTAGTCGTTGCGGCGCACGTATTCGGCGTAGGCCGCATCGAGCAGCAAGAGCACGTCTCCAGGCAACGCGGCGCGCAGCCGGCGCACCTCCTCGATGCTGAGATAGGTGCCGGTCGGATTGTTCGGGTTGGCGAGGAACACGATCCGCGTGCGCGCCGTGACGCGCGCCAGGATCGCATCCACGTCGGCCCTGTAGCCGGTCTCCGGCGCGACGACGGGCACAGCCCCCGCCGCCAGCACGACGATGCGGTAGAGCAGGAAGCCGTGCTCGGTGAAGAGCCCCTCGTCGCCGGGTCCTAGATAGGCGTGTGCGATGAGGCTGATGAGCTCGTCCGAGCCCGCGCCGCAGACGATACGGTCCGGATTGAGCCCGAAGCGCCGCGCGACGGCCTGCCGGAGCGCCGTCGCCTGGCCGTCGGGATAGCGCTCGAGCTCGGCGCCGGCGGCCGTGAACGCAGCGCGCGCCTTGGGGCTCGGCCCCAGCGGGGTCTCGTTCGACGAGAGCTTGATCGGCGTGATCCCGCCCGGAACACGGCTCTCGCCCGGGACATAGGCTTCGATGTCGAGCACGCCGGGACGGGGTTTCGGAGCGAGCGGAGCCATCTGAGGGAGCTTCCAAGGGGCCGACGGTGCGGGAGCGGCCGTTCGGGCGGCGGCGAGGCCCCGTGATACCGAGGGCTTCGAGAAAGCGCAAAGGTTTAAGCGCCGCGAGAGACTTGCACCCGGCACCCTGGGACGGATCGGAGACGGCAAGACAGCGCTCTTTACCAACCATTAGTAGCAAAGCACAGATGCTCAACCAAAAATTGAGAACAAAAGCAAACCGCTATCCAACGGCGCAGGCATGCTTTCGAGGATCGGAGCAGTGAAGGCATCGCAAGGCGGGTTTCGGCGGATTGTCCCCCGCGCGCTCCTGATGGGTCTCGTTTCGGCTTCGCCCGCCGCCGCGGACGGAATTGGCACCAGCCACCTGCCGCCGTCGGCGCCTCCTTTGAAGGGCCGCACCGCCGAGGACGGCGCCGCGACCTCGGCGGTGGTCGTCGCAACGGGGGCCGGGGGAACCTCGAACGCCGGCCCGACGCTCAGCGAGCAGCCGAGCGCCTTCCTGGATCGCGCCTTGGGCTACGCGACCTCGCGCGCCACCGGGCTCGGACAACTGGACGTGAGCGTGAACCTCTCCGACCGCCTCTACACCGCCTTCGACGCGGCCTACGAGCAGTCGTTGGCCGCGAGCGCATCGTTGACCCGGGATTGGAGCGGACAGCAGACGCTCGTGACCTTTGCCTTCGCGAAGACACGCGACGTCGAGGAGCGGCTGACCGAGGCCAGCCTCTCCGTCACGCACGCCTGGACCGCCGGCAAGGCCAGGCCGTACGTGAAAGCGGAGACTGCGCTCCTCGATTTCGACGACATCCCCGACGGCTTCCAACCCTTCCACAACCAGGACGACCGCGACCGCATCTCGTCGAGAGCGTCGCTCGGCCTCCGCCTGACGCTGACCGACCGGATCGACATGGAGATCGGCGCCGGCATCGACCACAAGCATTACCTCGACCGTTTCGACGATTTCGGCATCCGGCGCGGAAACGTCTCACTGTTTCCGCTGCTCGGCCTTCGCTACACCGGCGCACAAGGCTCCCTCAGCGCCCTCTACATGCCGTTGTGGCGCACCTACAGCGACGACGCGTTCGAGAGCGCCTGGAAGAACGCCTACGCCGTCGAAGGCGACTTGACGCTCGCGGACGGCATCAAGGGCTTTGCCGCCGTTCGTTACGGGTTCGAGGAAACGGATTTCCTGATCGCGAGCGTAGCTTATGAGGCCGTCGCCGTCGCTGGGCTGACGCTCACAGCCGGAAAGGGAACGCTGACGCTGGCCGCTTCCCGCACCTCGCGGACCTACGACCATCTCAATCTGTCCGATCTCGCGCGCGCCGACGAGAAGCTCGAAGTCGCGCTCTACGGTGAGGTGCCGCTCCTCGATACCGTGTCCCTCACCGGACGGCTCGGCTACCTCGACTATGCCACCAGCTTCGGCCGCGTGGGCACGGAGGCCGTGACGGCCTCCGTAGGATTGACCTATGCGGCAACGCACTGAGAGAGGCAGGCGGAAGAATCGCCTGCCACCCGGCCTCAGCGTGTCGGCCTCAGCGGCCGCCGAGACCAAGGCCCAGGCCGACGCCCGCCTTGACCTTGACGATATTGAGCACGTTGAGCTTGGCCGCCACCTGCGCGCTGGCTTTGGCGCCGGCGATCGGGGAGACGCTGTTCGCACTGCCCTGCTGTCCGTGATTGGATCCGTGGCCACCGTGCCCTCCGCTGGCCCCGCCGCGGCCGCCGGCCTCTGCCGGAACCGTCGTTGCCAACGCCAAAGCTGCCGCAAACGCAATGCAAGCCGTCTTCATTTGAAAAAGCTCCTGATTGTTTTTCCACTCTCAAACCCATTGGGTTCGCAGAAAAATAATTAGGAGAGAAACAAATGAAACACAAAACAATCGGGATTTAACGGTGAAACAGGCAAAGAACCAGAAAAATATCCTGCAAATGATTTATTTTTAAGAAGAAATGGAACGCATGCCGAATGTTTTTACCGCGCCCTCGGGCGCGGGGGAGCCGCCGAGCGCGATCGCGAGCGGCCAACTGCCACGTTTGACCGGGACCCGCAGTGTGCGCAAAGTTCCGTCGTAATTCCTGCGTTTGCTCGCCACGACGGCCGCACCCTCCGTGCGGCACGGATCGAGATTGCGCCTTCGGCTGGATCGACGACGGCATGACCACCTATTACGATTACTTGAGAGACAGGATCGCGGCCGCGTCCGTGCGGGATGCCGCGCAGCTCGATCAGTTGATCCATCTCGAGCGCAACGCGCTGTGGCAGCAGCTTCTCGCCAATCCCGTCTACGACGAGCGCGGCCGCATGGCGGCCCTCGCCGCATTCGACGAAGCCGCCTCCTACATCCTGTCGGAGCAGAATGCGCGTTTCGGGAGGCATCCGGCCCGGCCGGCAGTCCTCGAGCCCGATCCGGCGGCGCACCGTGCCCCCGCGAGGGAGCCCGCCCCCGCCCGCTCGCTCGTACGCGATGCGCTGGTGTTCCTGGCCGGCGTCGCGGTCGGCATCGCGCTCGCCTATGTCGCCGGCAGCGTCTTCACGCAAGCGCGCTCGGGCTCGGAGGCGAACCTCGACGTCCGGAGTTTTGAGCCGTCGGCGAAATCGTTCAAGTTCGTCAAGAGCGCGCCGAGCCCGCTGGAAGGGGCGATCACGGTCACCTACGCGCCCGGGACACCGTCCGACACCTTCGCCTGCGAGGTGGAGGCCTCCTATCGCCAGCTCCTCGAATACGTCAGGTTCGACGATGCCTGCAAAACGGTAGCGTTCAAGTTCCTGCCGCTGCCCGAGCTCTGGCAGAGCTTCAACTATCTGCAGGGCTATATGGTATTTTCCGCCACCATCACGGCGCCCGGCGGCGGCAAGTGGCAGGGGTCCGCCAGCGTCTATTTCTCCATCGACGCCACGACCTGACATCGCAACGCGACACCACCGGCCTCAAGGCCGCGGCGATCGAATCCTGCCCGCCGGAAACCTGGATCAGTTCATGTAGGGGCTATCGCCGCCGTTGCGCCCGAGCGTCGGCGAGTTGAAGAAGAATCCGCTGTCGAACGGCCCGGAGTTCGTCTGGCTGCCGTACGTCGGATCGGTGAACCGGCGCGTGTTCGTGCCTTGCAGATACTTATAGGAGTATCCGCCGCGGCGCGGCTTGGGACGCACGACGCCGCGGAGCGGCTTCTCCTTGACGCCCGGCTGCTGAGCCAGAACCGGAGCCGGCGCGACAGGCAGCCCGAGCAGAGCCGCCACCATGGCGATTTTGACAAGACCGAGAGTTTTCATGGCGCTACATTAACCTAGGTGCGGGAGCCTGTCGACGTGGGGCGGCATTTCGCGCCCCGGGTGTGGCTTTCGGAACCTCGCCGCGGACGCGCACGGGCGGGGGAGCAAGCATCGCTGCCCGCCGGCCTTTCAGCATGGCCGCAAAGCCCTTGAAGGCCCGTTAACCGGGGCGCCAACCGGAGAGCAGGAGGGAGCGGAATGACGGGATTTGGGCCGCATGATCCAGCCTGCGGCGCGGAGCGGCCTTGACCGCGGCAGCGGAGCTCCGATATTGAGGGCTCGTTTTCCGTCGTGGTGATTTGGCCGGCCGGCTTGCAGCCACGTAAAACAACTCGCTAAATGGGCCGTCGTGCACCCGAAGCATATCGGTGGCCCGGTCTTGGGGCCGGTGTCGAACGCCCGCGAGACGCGGGCCGGGAGCAGGATGCATGGCCACGTCCATCGCGGCGTCCGGAGACCAGGACCGGGGTCAGGCGCAAGCCGCCGCGAGCACCCCGCACCGCTCCGAGACATTGAACCCTTCGAGCCCTTGCGTCGTCTTTCCCAACGACGCGCCCTTGCAGCTCGAATCCGGCCAGCTCCTCGCGCCCCTTACGATTGCCTACGAGACATACGGCACGCTCAACGCCCGGAAATCCAACGCCATCCTCGTCTGCCACGCGCTGACCGGAGACCAGTACGCCGCGAGCCACCACCCCATCACCGGCAAGCCCGGCTGGTGGGAGACGATGATCGGCCCCGGCAAGCCCATCGATACGGACCGCTTCTTCGTCGTCTGCCCGAACATTTTGGGCGGCTGCATGGGGTCCACGGGACCTGCGTCGCTGAACCCGAAGACGGGCAAGCCCTACGGCCTCGACTTTCCCGTGATCACCATCGGCGACATGGTCGACGCACAGGTGCGCCTCATCGACCATCTCGGCATCGACGAGCTCTTCTCGGTGATCGGTGGCTCCATGGGCGGCATGCAGGTGCTCGAATGGGCGGCCCGGCAGAAAAAGCGCGTGGCAACCGCCGTTCCGATCGCGGCCGCCCCCTGGCATTCGGCGCAGAACATCGCCTTCCACGAGGTCGGGCGCCAGGCCGTGATGGCCGATCCCGACTGGCGCGGCGGCAACTACTACGATGCCGGCGTCGTCCCGAAGAACGGCCTCTCGGTCGCGCGCATGGCAGCCCACATCACCTATCTCTCCGAAGAGGCCCTGCAGGGAAAGTTCGGCCGCAATCTTCAGGATCGCGCCGCCCGCTCGTTCTCGTTCGACGCCGACTTCAAGATCGAGAGCTACCTGCGTCACCAGGGCTCGACGTTCGTCGATCGCTTCGACGCCAACAGCTATCTCTACATCACGCGCGCGATGGACTACTTCGACCTCGAGACCGCGCACGGCGGCAAGCTCGCCAACGCCTTCGTCGGCACCGCGACGCAGTTCTGCGTCGTTTCCTTCACGAGCGACTGGCTCTATCCGACGCGGGACAGCAAGGTCATCGTCAACGCCCTGAATGCGGTGGCAGCCAACGTGTCGTTCGTCGAGATCGAGAGCGACAAAGGCCACGACGCCTTCCTGCTCGAGGAGCCGGAGTTTCACGCCACGGTCCGCGGCTTCCTCGGCGCGGCAGCGGCCAAGCGGGGGCTCGCCTGATGCAGAAAGCAGTTGCCGGCCAGCAGCGCGCCGACCACCTCCTGATCGCGGAGATGGTGACGCCGGGTTCGCGCGTACTCGACGTCGGCTGCGGCGACGGCGCGCTCCTGAAGCTCCTTGCCGAGACGAAAGGCGTCGACGGGCGCGGCGTCGAGCTCTCGCGCGAGAAGGTGAACCTGTGCGTGAAGAGCGGCCTCTCCGTCATCCAGGGCGATGCGGACAGCGACCTCAAGGACTATCCCGACGGGGCGTTCGACTTCGCGATCCTGTCCCTCACCATCCAGGCGACGCGCGATCCGAAGACGGTGCTCGCCAACCTGCTCCGCATCGGCAAGCACGCCATCGTCTCGTTCCCGAACTTCGGGCACTGGCGCGTTCGGGCCGCGTTGCTGCTCACGGGCCGCATGCCCGTGACGCCGAACCTGCCCGAGCCCTGGTATGCGACGGCGGATGCGCATCTCTGCACCATCAAGGACTTCGTGGACCTGGTGGCGCTCGTCGATGCCGAGGTCGAGGAGGCGGTGGCCTTCAACAGCCAGGGCAAGCGCCTGCCGATCCGGACCTCTCTGTCGCTGCAGAACCTGTTCGGCGAGAAAGCGGTCTTCAAGCTCCGCCGCCGCGCTTAGAGTCGTTCCGACTTCGGTGGAAACATGGTCATGCGAG
>JRYH01001317.1_pt1 | contig 29555 bp, 24 predicted proteins | sample 235351 | NCBI WGS metagenome assembly JRYH01 (sample SAMN03074221, study PRJNA261480) | activated sludge metagenome | biome: Wastewater Treatment Plant; feature: Wastewater; material: Activated sludge; isolation source: activated biomass of a wastewater treatment plant treating wastewater... ...
CGACGATGATCTTGCGCCCTGTCAGCCCGGCGTCGCCGTGCGGGCCCCCGATCTCGAACCGCCCGGTCGGGTTCACATGCACCGTGACGGTCGGGTTCCACAGGTCCCCGAGCACCGGCTTGATGATGTGCTCGATGACCTCCTTCTTGAGGTCCTTCTGCCGCTCGTTCCACTGCGGCCCGTGCTGGGTCGAGAGCACGACGGTGTCGATCCCCCGCGGCTTGCCGTCGACATACTCGACCGTGACCTGCGCCTTCGCGTCGGGGCGCAGCCCGGGCACCGCCTCCTCCCGGCGGACGAACGCCTGCCGCTCCACGAGCCGGTGGCTCAACTGGATCGGCAGCGGCATGAGGTCATCGGTCTCGCGGCACGCGAAGCCGAACATCATCCCCTGGTCGCCCGCCCCGTCGCGGTCGACGCCCTGTGCGATGTCGGGAGACTGCTTGTTGAGCGCCACCAGCACCGCGCACGACTCGGCGGCGAAGTGCATGTGCGCGTCGTTGTACCCGATCTCGCGGATCGTGTCCCGCACGAGGTCCTGGATGTCGACATAGGTCCGCGTCGTCACCTCGCCCGCGACCACCACCAGCCCCGTCGCGACCATCGTCTCGACCGCGACCCGCGAATAGGGGTCCTCGGCGATCATCGCGTCCAGGATCGCGTCGGAGATCTGGTCGCAGATCTTGTCCGGGTGCCCCATCGAGACGGATTCAGAGGTGAACAGGTGGGTGGTCATCGGGCCTCCAGCCGCGTGCGAAACGGGGGGAATTGGTTCTTCCGTTCATCCGCATGGACGGAACAACCGAGCGTAGGCGGGCTCGACCGATCCTACCAGCACCGGGCCCGCCTGTCCGCGTCGCGCCGCGCCAAAGCACGCGGCGCGCGGGCGGTTCAGCCGCGGCGTACGCTATCGCCCGCCGTGCCAGAGACCCGCGCCAAGCCCGCCAAGCCCCTGACCTACGCCGACGCGGGCGTCGACATCGACGCCGGCGACGAGGCCGTCCGCCGCATCCTGGGGCACATCCGCCGGACGCAGGGCCCCCGCGTCATCGACCGCCCCGGGGGCTTCGCCGGGCTCGTCCGGCTCGACTTCAACGAGCAGCTCTTCCGCCGCAACTACAAGGACCCCGTGCTCGTCGCCTGCACCGACGGGGTGGGCAGCAAGGTCCTCCTCGCGATCGAGACCGGGATGCACGATTCGGTCGGCATCGACCTCGTCGCGATGAATGTCAACGACCTCATCGTCGAGGGCGCCGAGCCCCTGCTCTTCCTCGACTACATCGGCATCCACAAGGTCGACCCCGCCCAGATCGAACGCCTCGTCGCGGGCGTGGCCCGGGGGTGCGAGATCGCGGGGTGTGCGCTCATCGGGGGCGAGACGGCCGAACTGCCCGATGTCTACAAGCCCGGCGACTACGACCTCGCCGGCTTCGCGGTGGGCGTGGTCGAGCTCGCCCGCGCGATGGACTCGGCCCGCGTCGAGCCGGGAGATGTCGTGCTCGGGCTCGAGAGCGACGGCGTTCACTCGAACGGGTACACGCTGGTGCGCCGCATCGTCAAGGACGCGCGGCTGGGCCTGGGCAAGGTCTACCAGGAACTCGATCCGGAGAAGACCCTGGGCGAGGTCCTGCTCACCCCGACGCGGATCTACGCCCAGCCCGTCGTGCGCGCGCAGCGGGCGTACAAGGTCAAGAAGGTCATCACCGGCATGGCCCACATCACCGGGGGCGGGCTCGCGGGCAACCTCTGCCGGGCCCTGCACCCCGCGGTGGACGCGGTCATCGACTGCAAGGCCTGGGACATTCCCCCCGTATTCCGCTTCCTCGAAGACAAGGGAGGCGTCGAGCGGGCCGAGATGCGCCGCGTCTTCAACATGGGCATCGGCTACTGCGTCATCGTCCGCGAGCCCTTCGCGGAGGCGACCGCGCGGCGGCTGGCCAGGCTCGGCGAGCGCGTCCATGTCATCGGGCGCATCGCCAAGGGCAAGGGGCGGGTCGTCGAGAAGAACGCCTGACCGGGCCCGCTCGGGGCCTACCGGCGCGTCAGCTCCGCGTGCCGCTCCACGAACCGCACGCAGGTCACCAGGAACGCCGAGTGGCTCCAGGTCAGCGGGCTCACGCTGATCGGGGCGCCCGTATATGGATGGAACTGCTCGGCCAGCACGCCGCTGTCCTCGGCCTTGTCCACGACCCAGTGCAGATAGGCCAGGGCGTCGTTGAGCTCGTCCAGGGTCTTGGCGTGCTCGATCAGGTACCACCCCTGCCAGAGCGTGCAGATCACCCAGGGGTTGCCCGGGACCTTGTCGATGTCCTCGGCCTCGACCTGGTGGTAGTAGTCGAGCTTGTAGCGGGCGTACCCGCCCACCTCCGTGCGCACGCGGAGCAGCTCGCGCAATCCCGCCATGTCGTTCTCGACATCCGGGTCGCTGGGGGGGAGGGCCCCGAAGGCCCAGATGGCGTGGTTGGCCGAGTCGGGGGTCATGTCGAGGCGGTAGGACCCGTCCTTCTCGACGATCGCCATGCGGGCGAAGCGCTTCTCCTTGGCGTTCCAGAAGTGGCGGCGGAGGGCGGTGCGCATGCGTTGGGCGGTGTCCCGGAAGGTCTTGGCGCGGTCCATTTCTCCGAAGTCGGTGGCGAAATCGGCGGCGGCGTCGAGGGCGCCGATCGTCGTCGCGACGGTGAAAGTGTGCACGCCCCGGCGTTCCTCCCAGAGGTCCCACGAGGGCCGGGGCAGCCCGTTCTCGTCGCGGTAGCCCACCATCCACTCCGCCGGGCGGGCGATGAGCCTCGAATACAGCGGCTTGACGAACTCGACATCCCGGTAGGTCTCGAAGTGCCGCCGCAGGGCCCAGAGGACCAGGGCCGTCTCGTCCTGCTGGATGGGCAGGACGCGTTCCCCGTTGATCGTCCAGGGGTGCCACGACGAGGCGAGCGCCCCCGCGGGGGTGTACTTGTGCAGGAAGTAGCCCTCGTCCCCGATGCAGCGCTCGGCGTAGCGGAAGAAACTCCGGCTCAGCTCGGACTGCCCGGTCAGCACCAGCCCGTGCGCCACCAGCGCCCCGTCGCGCATCCAGCAGTAGGAGTAGTGGTCCCCGCCGAACTGGGCGATGTCCGAGTCGTTCGCCGCGATGATCGCCCCCCCGTTGTCGATCTGCGTGCGCATGATCAACTGCGAGCGGTAGTACATCTCCCGGATGGGCGCCGGCAGCGCCGAGGTGTCCAGGGGCTCCTTGCGGCACCAGAGCCGCCAGTACGCCTCAGTCCGCTCCATCATCTTCAGCGGGCCCTTCTCGAGGATCCGCTTGTTGAGCGAGCGCACCTCGTTGTACGAGCCCCCGCACGCCATCCAGGAGATCGTCTCGGCCTCGCCCGAGGCGGGCACCGCGAGGTTGAGCCCGATGGTCGCGTCGATCGAGCCCTGGCTGATCGCGTTCCGCCCCAGCACGCCGTCCTCGGCGTCGCGCCAGGTGCCCTCGGCGCCGCCGATCTTCTTGTGCCCGATCGCCCAGTGGTCGATCCCGCACTTGGTCGCGTCGCAGGCGTTGTAGAGGAAGTAGGACTCCTCCTTGTAGAGCACCACCGCGGCGGTCTGCGGGTCGTAGTTGGCGGTGTCGCCCACGGGGGACCCGTTGATCGAGAGGTCGATGTGGTAGAACAGGCGCACATCCCGGTCCTTGCCCGAGAGGTCGCGGACGCGCACACGCCGGAAGCAGACCGGGTCGTGGAAGTCGACGGTGTCGTTGCAGACCAGTTCGAGTTCCAGCCCCGGGTGGCGGAGGCGGACCTCGGTGACGAGCGAGTCGGGGCGATAGCGGAGTTCCCGCTCCCATTCCGGCTCGACGATCCAGGCGAACTTGTGGTCGGCCCAGACGCCGAAGCGCTGGACATGCCCGGTCGTGTGGTTATGCGACCCCACGAACGGGGAGTAGAAATCCCGGACGCGGTAGAGCGAGTCGAAGTTGACGAGGAGGCTTCCGTTGCCGATGGGGAGATCTCGTGCCATGGGAGGGGCAGCGTAGCCGGTGCGACCACGATTGGGCGCTCGGTGGACGCAAACTCGGTTAGTGTTCGTATTTCGATTGGGCACAACGGCCGCAGCGCTGCGATATTGATCTCGTCGGCAGCATTCCATATGCTTCCCTCCGAAAGGAGGTCCGATATGTCACTGACCGGGCTTGCGGTTTGTTCGGCACTTGTGGGGTTCGGTTCTGTCATCGTTTCGCCGAGAATCGACACTCCGGACTGCTGCGGGGATTCGCAGGAGTTTGGGTTCACAGTCGACCTTGAAGTGAGTTTTCATTTGGTTCCGAACGGATGCCAGTTAATCACTGCGCCGGCCGCTTGTGGTGGAATCGCCCAGTATTTCGGAATTGTAGTGGACGGTCTTTTCGGGTACTGCGACAACGAAGCCTCCGATCAGGATCAAGATTTCTGTTCCGACGCCGATGCGGGCGACGCGGCTATTGCCGATGTGGAGGCTTCTTGCGGGGTGTTTGGAACGCTTGCGGGGCTAGACTTCGCAGAGTTTAGCGTCGACATTTCTGGCCTAGGGTCGCAGTATGGAGTTCGCACAACAATGACGGAGGGGCGGGGAGATGTCTGGGATGTACGGGACTCAGAAAACTGTATGTATAATGGATTTGTTGTTCGGCAAGGCGCCGGCCTTGCCGCGTTGGATAGTGAGGCAAAGTGGGTATTTGAGGAAGATGAGAATTGTGGTCCGATTGGCTACTATTCACAGATCTCGTTTGATGTGACGCTTGATTTCACCCTATTTCAGGGATTTCCAAGTTCGCCGACCTGCGTCGAGAGACACTGTACTGGCTCGCCGGTCCCGCGTGGATCAGCAGCGGTTCCACTCGGGGCAACGGTTGTTGTCGTCGAGTCGGCCTACCTGAATCCGGACGACTCCATTCTGTCTGAAGTCTCCTCTACCGGATTGCTGGTTGCCTACTCGGATGGCAGCTACTCGGGTGTGGGCATGTACAACGACCCAGCGCTGGACACAGACACCACGGTAATCGACGGGCAATCGCTCACAACGATCTCTGGGGTTTTGGCCCTTCCCGCTGCGGCGGTAGCTTCCGGCCGGGTCCAAAGTCGGACATTCTCAGACACGATCCGTGTGTCAGAGACTGGCGATGTCTCGGGCGATGGCAGTTTCGATGGTCGGGATACTCTCATAGTGCGATCAAAGGTCGGAACCCAGTTGGGTGATTCGCAATATTCCCTCGCGGCGGATCTCGATTTTGATGCAGCCATTAACGAGAGCGATCTGCAGGCTGCTCTGTCCAGGAATTGCTCGGCAGATTTTGCGGCCCCGTTTGGTGTCGCAGATGCTGCCGACATTGCGTTTTGGACGCAGAATTTCGTATCACTGAATTGGCAGGCGGATTTGGCTGCCCCTTTCAATGTCTTTGATCTCGCGGACTCTGTTGCATTCATCACTGCCTTCAATCTGGGGTGCCCCTAGTTCGAAGCGTTTCATAGCGAGTTGCTTCTTCTGAAAATAGTGGATTTGTGTTGATTGCAGATCGATATTATTAATCCGATCGCGACTATCGGCTTGGTATTAGTTTCATGTGATTGCCGCGAAGCAAAGCGCATCATTTCTCGCGGCCAACTTGCCTGGGGTCTTTCCTAGACCTCGGGTTCAATCTGTGGTCTGACATTCACTTTTATCAATCGGCGCGCGGAGGCGCGGCGTGCAGGGGTACGACCTCGAGCGCTGAGTCGGGCCCTTCCCGCCCCCGGCCCCGTGGGCTCGACCGGATTCCCGGTCTCTTCTTTTGTGCTTGGTGCCCGCCGTCATCTCGAAGAGTAACGATGGATCGGGACGGCCCACGCCGTCCTCTCGTGGTTCACTCTTCGAGATGAACCACGGCACCGACCCCCAAGGACGACCCGGAATCCGTCTCAGGCGCTGAGGAACTGGGCCGCGAGGGCCTCAAGATCGGTGTCCGACATCTCGGCCGACTCGGCGGTCGCGGCGGCGGCCCGCTGGTCCTCGCTGCCGACGACGGTCAGGCGGATGCCGAAGTTCTCGCCGACCTTGACGGCCGCGCCGAGGGCGATGGTCCGGTTGTTGACGAGGAGTTCGAGGGGCTCGTCGGCGTTCTTGGGCAGTTCGAGGATGGAGCCCGGGAGGAGCCCGGTCACCTCGCGGACGGTCATGGTGCGTCGCCCGAGCTCGACGATGATCGGGACCTCGAGTTGGTGGAAGTGGGTCGGGGCCTTGGGCATGGCGGAGGATCCTCACGGCGCGGATCGGCAGGAACTGCGCACGGCTTGAGCGCGAGGAAGGGATCGCAAAGCGGATGCCGGGGAGATCGGGGGAGGGGTCAGCCCTCGAAGCGGCGGAGGATGAGGGTGGTGTTGTGCCCGCCGAAGCCGAAGGTGTTGTTCATGACGACCTTGACGGGCCGCTCGCGGCTCTCGTGGGCGACGAGGTCGATGTCGAAGGCGGGGTCGGGGTCGTCAAGGTTGATGGTGGGGGGGATGACCCCGTCTCGGGCGGCGTGGAGGCAGGCGATCATCTCGATCGCCCCGGAGGCGCCCAGGGCGTGCCCGTGCATGGACTTGGTGGAGCTCATGAGCAGGCGTCCGCCCGAGGAGCGGCGGGCGTGGCCGCCGAAGACGCGGAGGACGGCGGCGACCTCGGCGTCGTCACCCAAAGGGGTGGATGTGCCGTGGGCATTGATGTAGTCCACCTGATCCGGGGTGAGCCCGGCGTCCCGCAGGGCCCACTTCATGGACCGGGCGGCACCGTTGCCCTCGGGGTCGGGGGCGGTGATATGGCCGGCGTCGCAGGAATTGCCGAACCCGACCATCTCGGCGTAGATCGTTGCGCCCCGGGCCCGGGCGTGCTCGAGCTCTTCGAGGACGAAGATCGCGGCGCCCTCGGCCATGACGAACCCGTCGCGGCCCCGATCGAAGGGGCGGCTGGCCTTTTCGGGCTCGTTGTTGCGGGTGGAGAGGGCCTTCATGGAGGAGAAGGCGGCGATGCAGAGGGGGGTGATGGCGGCCTCGACACCGCCGACAAGCATGACATCGCAGTCGCCGCGGCGGATGTAGCCCATGGCGTCGCCGAAGGCGTGCCCGGCGGAGGCGCAGGCGGTGGCGTGGGCGGAGGCGGGGCCCTGGAGCCCGTACCGGATGGAGACATTCCCCGCGGTGGCGTTGACCATGAGGCGGGGAACGGTGAAGGGGCTGACGCGGGTGGGGCCCTTGTTTGTGAGGGCGTTGAGCCCGGTCTCGATGGTCTCGATGCCCCCGATGCCGGACCCGATAACCACGCCGCACCGCTCCGGGTCTTCGCGTGCGAAGTCGATCCCGGCGTGGGCGACGGCCTCGTGGGCGGCGCCGAGCCCGAGAACCGTGGAACGGTCGAGCTTCTTCGCGTCCTTGGGGGCGACGAAGCCCGAGATGTCCAGGTCCTTGATCTGCCCGGCGATGCGGACGGCCCAGTCCTCGCCGTAGGGGGCGAATGGCTCGCGGCCGAACTGGCTGATGCCGGACCGGCCCTCGCGCATGGCCTCCCATGTTTCGGGGGCGGACTTGCCGAGGCAGGTGAGGGCCCCCAGCCCGGTCACGACGACACGGCGTGCCTGGGGCCTCTGCGGGGCCTGCGCGGCCCCCCGGGCGTCGTGGCTGGGGTGGTCCATCGCGTGGGGAGTGGCTCAGTCGAGCCCGTGGGCCTGCTTGATGAAGTTGATGGCCTCCCCGACGGTCTTGATCTTCTCGGCCTGGTCGTCGGGGATGGAGGTCTCGAACTCGTCCTCGAACTCCATGACGAGCTCGACGGTGTCGAGGCTGTCGGCGTTGAGGTCGTCCACGAAGCTGGTCTCGCGGGTGATCTTGGACTTCTCGGCGCCCAACTGCTCGGCGACGATGTCGATCACTTTCGCTTCGATCTCTTGTTCGGTCACGCGGTGTTCTCCGGAGCTGCCCCTCGGCCCCAGCCGAGTGTTGAGGGGGGGACCGTATCCTCCGGCCCACCCGGTGATCGCGATTCTAGCCGAAACATTCTCGGGCGGGAGGGCCCCGGTCAAGTGGTGGGCGGAGAGAAATGCGGACCCCGGGGGAGGCCGGGGCGGGTCCGAGAGCGTGGGGCGGGTCGCGGGCTGGCGCGCCGGTGCGGGCTGTGCGGGGGGGGGCGGTTCGCGGGGCGGCGAAGGGAAACACCTCGCTTCGCTGTGCGTATGGGGTTGACGATGAGGTCGGCCAGTTCTTGGTCGGCCCAGCGCCGAGTTCACAGGGGATCACGCGGCCGGGGCGGGGTTTGTCTTCCCCGCGGGCGGTGATGGTGCGCGGAGGAGTCCGGAAATGACGCAGATGCCCATGGAGCCCGAGGCGTTCGCCGAGCAGGTGGCGTTGTTGCTCAGGCGGTTGCAGCCCGAGTACGCGATCGCGAAGGTGGGCCCGCGTGAGCTCCTGGTGAACGGGCGTCGGCTCGACCTGGACAACCTGTACCGGATGGTGTCGAACGAGCCGGGGCGGGGGCAGGAGATCGTCGAGCACTTCCTCGATCAGTTGTTCACGGGGGAGGGGTTCGAGGTCTCGGAGATGCCATTCGACTTCGTCCGTCCCCGGGTGATGCCCCGGATCCAGCCGGAGAGCATCTTCGAGCATCTGAGCCGGGAGCTGGTGGCCCATGTGCCGTTCGTGAACAACACGGTGATCGTGTTCGTGACGGACCTGCCGCAGATGACGGTGAGCATCACCACCGAACAGATGATGCGGTGGGGTGTGGACCACGACGAACTGGACCGGGCGGCGCGGGCGAACCTCGAGGCGTACGGCCCGGAGCCCGAGTTCCAGGTGATCGAGAGCCGCGAGGGGGGCAAGGCGGTGATCGTCGCGGAGCAGGACGGGTACGACGCGGCGCGGCTGCTGCTGGGGGACCTGTACACGCGGCTTGGTCCGAAGCTGGGCGGCGATTTCTATGTGGCGACGCCGGCCCGGGACATGTTCGTGGCGATGAGCCTGGGCCCGGAGGAGTTCGTGGGGCGGCTGCGGGCGCGGGTGGACGACGACTTCAGCCGGATGCCGTACCCGATCTCGCGTGAGCTGTTCTATGTGACGCGGGACGGGATCGCGGGGACGATGGGCAAGGGCATTGCGGCGTGAGGGCTTGGGCCCGGCTCCTACACTCGGCCCGTGATCCTGCTCATCGATAATTACGACTCGTTCACCTGGAACCTGGTGCAGCGGCTCGGGGAACTCGACCCCACGATCGTGCTGGATCGGGACCTGCTGGTGGTGCGCAACGACCGGATCACGCCCGACGGGGCGGCGGGCCTGGACGGGGGTCGCGGGCCGAGCCATGTGGTGATTTCCCCGGGCCCGTGCACGCCCCGTGAGGCGGGCGTGTCGGCGGCGATCATCGAGCGGTTCGCCGGGCGGGTGCCGGTGCTGGGGGTCTGCCTGGGGCACCAGTGCATGGCGGACATGAGCGGGCTGCCGGTGGAGCGGCACGGCGTGCTGATGCACGGCAAGACGAGCGAGGTCGAGCACGACGGGCGTGGGCTGTTCGCGGGCGTGCCCACGCCGTTCGTGGCGACGCGGTACCACAGCCTGGTGGTCCCGGAACGGGCCTGGCCCGCGCCGCCCGGCCCCGGTTCGGACGGGTGGGAGGTCTCGGCGTGGTGCCGCGAGGCGGACGGGGCCCGGGTCATCATGGGGCTGCGGCGGGTGTGGGGCGAGCCTCTGTGGGGCGACGGGAGCCCCAGGCAGCCCGTGGAGGGCGTGCAGTTCCACCCCGAGTCGTTCATGACCGTCGAGGGCCCGCGGCTCTTGGCGAATTTTCTGGGGATGGGGGCGAGGCCGAGGCGGGCGGACCCGGCGCGGCTGGCGGCCCTGGTGGCGACGGAGACGGTCTGAGCGCGGCGGCGCTATCCTCAGGCCATGCTGCACCCCGCCCCGACAACGAAGATCGACCCGGGCCTGGCCCGCGGCGTGCTGGAAGAGGTTCACGAGCAGACGGCGACGAATCCCGCGTTTGTCGTGCTGAGTTTCTATAACACGAACTACCGGCTGCACCTGCTCCCGACGGGGGAGATCGCCTCGGAGCCCGGCAAGCGGGTGCAGGGCGTGATCCGGGCGGAGGCGAAGCGGGTGGATGTCGTGAAGACGGGCGGCAAGTATGTCGAGCCGGTGCTGGGGAGGCCCCGGCGGGTACAGGGCCGCGTGATCGAGACGGACACCTCGCGGAACGCGTTGACGGTGGACGCGGGGATGCCGATCGTGTGCCGGCTGACGGACCACCGCCAGCGGGCGAGCGATTTCGAGCCCGGGCAGTTCGTGTCGTTCGATGTGCTGCGCGGGGCGACCTTCGAGCCGGCGGGCTGAGCGGGCGGCTGCGATGCTCCGGGGGCTGACCAGGCCTGAGGGTGTGTACGACGGCCTGGGGTTCCGGCTGCGCGGGCTGGAGATGACGCGTCTGGAGACCTTCGTGGACGCGGCGTTCGCGTTCAGCGTGACGATGCTGGCGCTGTCGCCGGACCAGATCCCCGGCTCGTTCTCCGAGATGTTCGACTTGTTCCGGGGGATCCCGGCGTTCGTGTTCAGCCTGGCGATGCTGGTGCTGTTCTGGCACGCGCATGTGGTGTTCAGCCGGCGGTACGGGCTCGACGACGGCCCGACGACGGTGCTGAGCCTGGCGTTCATCGCGGTGATGCTGGTGTATGTCTACCCGCTGAAGTTCCTCGCGACGATGGCGTTCGGGCACTACATCCCGGTGCTGCGCCCCGCGGGGGGGCTCTCCGGTGGGACGGTGCACGACCTGTCGGCGATGTTCCTGGCGATGAGCGCCGGGTTCGTGCTGCTCCAGTCGGTCTTCGTCGCGCTGCATGCGCACGCGCTGCGTCGGGCCGACCGCCTGGGCCTGACGGCTCACGAGCGGAAGGTGACGCGTTGCGAGATGGGCTCGTCGCTCGTGTACGCGGGGGTCGGGGTCGCGTCGGTGGTGCTGGCGCTGGTCTTCCGCGGGGGGGCCGCGGTGGTCTCGGCGGGGTTCGTGTACGCCTCGCTGGGGCTGTTCGTCCCGCTGTACTGGGTGCTCCGCGGGCCCTCGAGCGCGGCGTGCGAGGCCGCGCGGTCGGGTCAGGAGATCCTGGGGTCGACGACGCGGTAGAGGACATCGACCGCGAGGTTGAACAGCACGAGCATGCCGGCGAAGACGAGGACGACGCCGATGATGAGGAAGAGGTCCTTGTTCTGGACGGCGGCGACGAAGTGCTGCCCCATCCCCGGGATGTTGAAGACCTTCTCGACGACGAACGAGCCGGTCATCGCGTAGGCGGTCGCGGGGCCCAGGTAGCTGAGCACGGGCAGGAAGGCGTTGGGCAGGGCGTGGCGGACGAGGACGCGCGTCTCGCTCGCGCCCTTGGCGCGGGCGGTGCGGACATAGTCGCTCGAGAGCGCCTCGATCATGCCGAACCGGGTGAGGCGGGCGATGTAGGCCGCGAACGGGAGGCTCAGGGTGAGCGCGGGGAGGACGATCGCCCGGGGCGAGCCCCACTCGGCGACGGGGAAGAGGGGGATCGCGACGGCGAAGAGGAGCAGGAGGAGGGTGCCGACGACGAACGAGGGCAGGCTGATGCCGATGAGGGCGAGGGCGAGGGTCGCGAGGTCGGCGGGGGAGTTGGGCCGGATCGCGCCGATGATGCCCGCGCTCAGGCCGATCAGGAGGGCGACGAGGATGGCCGCGGCGCCGAGGGTGACGGAGACGGGGAGCGATCCGGCGATGATCTCGCTGACGGTCCAGTCGTCGTACTGGAGGCTGGGCCCGAAATCGAAGAAGGGCCTTGTGGGGGGCTGGAGCCCGGCGTCGCGGGCGCGGGCGGCCTGGGCGGCGGCGTCGCCCGAGAGCGTGTCGCGGACCCACCGCAGGCCGGTGACGCGGTCGAGGTAGGAGACATAGAAGCGCGGGTAGGAGTCGAGGTCGTACTGGCGGAGCATCTGCTCGGCGATCTCGGGGGAGGGGCGCCTGCCCTCGGGGTTCTCGAGGGGGTTGCCCGGGATGGCCCACGCGAGGGTGAGGGTGATCGTGTAGATCACGAGGAGGATGAGGGGCAGTTGCAGGAGGCGTCGGGCGATGAGGCGGGTCACGGTGCGACGCTCCGCTCGTTCTTCATGGTGATCGGCGCGTCGGCGCCGAGGCCGTCGCCCAGGATGTCGACGAGGTGCAGCGTCTGCTTGGTTCGGGGGTGTGAGGAGACGCCGGTGACGCGGGCGGGGTCGAACATGTAGAGCGAGACATAGTGGAGAATCGGGAGGACGGGGAGTTCCTCCTCGACGATGACGCGTTCGGCCTCGGCGAGGATGCCGAGCCTGCGTTGCGGGTCGGGTTCGGCGCGGGCGCTGTCGAGCAGGGCGTCGAATCGCGGGCTGGAGAAGTTGCGGTCGTTGTTGCCGTCGCCGGTGCGGTTGATGTCGAGGAAGGTGGTGGGGTCGGCGAAGTCGCCGAACCAGCTCCCGCGGCTGGTGATGAAGCGGTGCTCCTTGAGTTGCTCGCGGTAGATCTTGAGCTCGGTCTGCCTGAGGGAGACGGGCACGCCGAGGTGCCGACGCCAGTTTGAGGCGAGGACCTGGGCGATGAGGTCGTGGCCCGAGTCCTTGTTGAAGAGCAGTTCGACGGTGATGGGGAAGTCGGAGGCGGGGTTTGGGTAGCCCGCCTCGGCGAGGAGGGCGCGGGCGGTGCCGACGATGTCGTCGCGTTCTTCGTCGGTCAACGCGTCGCCGATGTTGGGCAGGCCCGCCGGCGGGGTGTAGCCCGCGATCGACCCGGGGGGCACGAGGGCGCCGGCGGTGCGTTCGCCGAGGCGGCGGACCAGGTCGGCGATGGAGCGTTTGTCGACCACGAGGGCGAAGGCGCGGCGGACGCGGGCGTCGGCGAACGGGTTGGGCCGGCCGTCGGGCAGGGTCGGCGAGCAGTTGAAGTTCCAGAAATAGGTGCCGAAGGCGGGGACGATGTGGGCGTCTCGGCGCGGGTCGGGGGGGAGGCGGCGGTCGATCTCGAACTGGTCGAGGCCCAGGTCCGCGAGGGCGCGGGCCTGGTTGTCGTGCTCGGCGCGGAAGGACAGCTTGGCCTCGACGATCTCGCCCCGGTATGGGGCGTAGACCTCGGCGAGCATGTCGACGGCGCCCGTTCGGAAGGCGAGGACCGCGGCGGTGGGGTCGCCGATGGAGGGGATCGAGATCGAGCGGATGTTGAGGGCGGCCCGGTTCCAGTAGTGGGGGTTCTGCTCAAGGCGCATCGCCCGCTTGAAGCGCCACGCCGAGAGGGTGAACGGGCCGTTGGAGATGAGGTGGGGCGGTCGGGTCCAGCCCGGGCGGCGGAGGAGCCTTCCGGTCTTGGGGTCGGGGCGTTCGAACTGATCGACGAGCGGGGGGTAGACGGGGCTGAACGGATCGAAGGCGCACAGGTCAAGGAAGAAGGGCACGCGTTCGCGGAGCTCGACGACGAGCGTGCGGTCGCCCTCGGCCCGCAGGCCGACGGTGCGGTCGAAGCGATCGAGCGTGGCGGCCCAGAGCGTGTCGCCGTCGGGGAAGGGGCTCTGGCCGCGCTCCATCAGGGCGAGTTGCTCGGTGCGCCACTCGGCGAATTCGTCGGCGCCGCGGACGAAGCGGAACATGGCGGCGTAGTCGGAGGCGAGGTCGGGGAGCATGCCTCGGCGCCAGGCGTAGATGAAATGGTGCGCGGTGACCGGCGAGCCGTTGGACCAGCGGGCGTCGCCGCGCAGGTGGAAGGTGTATCGGAGCCCGTCGGGTGAGACCTCCCAGCGCTCGGCGGCCGCGGGGACGATGGCGGCGTCGGGGCTGAGCATGTCGTTCTGGACGAGGGGCTCGAAAACGAGTCGGGCGACGCGCATGTCGGGGAGCCAGCTGACGCGCTGGGGGTCGAGCGTGGTGACATCGTTCCCGTTGTAGAAGGTGAAATCCGCCGGGGGCTCGCCCGATCGCAGGCTCAGCAGGACGACGAGCGCGGCGAGCGCGAGGATGACCAGAGCGGCCCGTGCCATGGCGAGACGATACCACCCGCTCGCGGGCCCCGGCGGGCGCGGCTCAGCGGATGAACTCGTCGTCGGCGAATCCGTAGGGGGCGTCGGTCAGGAGCCCGTTGGTGGAGATGAGCGCGAGGGCGGACTGGCGGAAATTGCGGTCGCCCTGGCCGACGAAGGCGTCGAGAAGCCCGCCGGCGGCGGTCTCGAGGGCCTGGTTGCGGCGGCGCCCGGTCGCCTCGGCGTGGCGCTGCTCGCCGAAGAGGAGGAGGTTCTGGGCGAGGGCGAGCGTCTGCTTCTCGATCTCGGCGTTGCCGTCGGCGCTGCGGTCGGCGGCGGGGGTGGCCCGGCCGGCCTCGACATCGCGGTAGATCGCGGCGGCGAGGTGCCCGGCGAGCCGCACGGCGCCGAGGGGGGCGTCGACGCCGAGCTGGGAGCCCTGGGCGACGGCGCGCTGGACGGCCTGGGCGGCGGTGAGCCAGACGAGTCGTTCTTCCTCCGTGGGCGCCCCGTCGGCGAGGCGGCGGATACGCCGGGAGGTCTGCTCGGCGATCTGCCGAACCGCGTTGACCGAGAGCCCGCCGATCTGATCCGGGCGGACCGAGGCGGCCTCGGCGAGAGAGCGGACGATCGCCGCGGCGTGCCGGGGCGAGGGCTCGGTCACGAGCAACTCCCCGAGTCTCGGGGCGAGCCCCTCGGCGCGGCCCTGGCCGAGGTCGGCGAACAGGGCCCGGTCGGAGACCGCCGGGGCGGCCGTGCGGACGGCGAAGAAGACGGCCTCGGTGCAGTGGATGGCGAAGAACCGGATTCCCGGGTCTTCGTGTTCAAGGTTCTGCACGATGACGGCGAGCGTGCGGTCGGTCGCGAGATCGCCCGCGATGCGGAGGGCGACATAGGGGGTGGCGTTGAGCGTGCCGTCCTCGAGGAGGGGCTGGGCGTGATTGAGGGCGGCCTCGATGTCTCCGATCAGTCGGGAGGCGAGGGCCTGGCGGAAGGCGACGGAGACGCGGTCGTCGCGGAGCGGGTCGAGCAGTTCACCGACGGCGCGCGACGACGCGGCCTTGTCTTCGCCGAAGAGGTCGCCCCGGAGGGAGTCGACGAACTGGTCGACCAGCGCTTCCTGATCCGGCGAGAGCGTGACGCTCTGGGCGACCTCCACGGGCACCCGGACGATCTGGGCGGCCGCGGGGAGGCAGAAGAGCATCGCGGCGGCGAGGGCGACGCGCAGCACGCCGACGCGGGGCGGGCGGGAGCGTTGGAAGGGCGTCATCATCCTGGGAAACCTCGGCCCCACGGTCGTCCTTTCGGTGGCGCCCGACCGGGTGATCCCGGCCTTGCCGGGGTCGCGGGTCCCGTATGGTCCGGTGGGACCGAAACCTATCAGGGGCCGCCGCCCGCGTCAACCAGAGGGGGGGCGGGGCCCCGGGCCTGGCGGGGTCAGTAGACCTCGAGGAAGACCCGGCGGGTGGTGCGGATCTCCCGGTTGATCATCCGCTTGTTCCAGGCCTTCGGATCCCCGGCGACGGCGTCGTCGACGCGGATGTACTGCGACGCGGCCACCGGGCCGAGCGACCTGAACAGGCCTTGGAAGATCCCGATCTCCATGCCAGCGAGGCCGCAGACATAGATCAGGGCCCGTTCAGACGCCAACTGCTCGGTGAGCGAGCCGGGCCCGGTGCCGAGGGGATCGTGGAGGATGCGGTCCTGGACATAGAGCTTCTTGTCGAGGTCGTCCTGGCGCTCGCGGCTGATGGCGGTGATGTAGCGGAAGTTCGGGTGCTTCTCGGCGAGGTCTCGGAAGAGATCGTCGTAGATGAGGTCGGTGCGGTAGGGCGAGCCCATGACGAGGGTGACGCGGCAGTCGTGCCCGCCCTCGAGCAGGTCGAGGGCCATCGCCCTGAACGGGGCGATGCCGGTGCCGGTGGCGAAAAAGACATAGTCGTGTTTGGCGGGCTCGGCGGGGATGATGAACCGCTTGCCCGAGGGGCCCGTGACGCGGATCTCATCGCCGACCTGGGCGTTCGCGAGGTAGTTGCTGCACACGCCGGTGAAGAGGCGGTGGTCCTCCCAGTGCTCGTCGAGCACGCGCTTGACGCTGGTGGAGAGGACGCAGCCCTGGCCGTCCTCGCCGCGGGTGGGGGCGGAGATCGAGTAGAGGCGGAGTTTGTGGGGCTTTCCCTTCTCGTCGGTGCCCGGGGGGAGCACGCCGAACGACTGCCCGGCCCGGAACTTGCCCGCGAGCGCGGTGCCGGAGACATCGACCGCGACATGCCGGATGAACGCGGCCGACTTCCGCTTGCCGAGGGTGCACAGTTCGGAGGCGACGACCTTGCCGATGACGGGGTCGGTCGGTCGGACAGTGTTGACCTCGACCTCGGGAAGGACGGGCTCCCCGGGCACGGTGGTGTCGTTCACGGCGGTCTCCGGCGCGTTGGGTGAAGTGGCGGTCATGGCGAATTCTTCCTGGTGTGCCGGCGCAGGGGAAGAATTCTGGTCCAAAAAATCCACAATTCGACCGTGGGATTTGTTCGAATTTTACTCGTCTTCGTCGGCGGCCTCGTCGTCGCGATCCGCCGAATCCGGGGGCGGGGCGTCGGCGGGGGGCTCCTCCCCGCGGAGGGCGAAGGCGAGGGCCTCGAGGGCGTCGGCCGCGGCGGCGATGCCCGCGGCGTCGGGCCCGCGGGCGCCGGCGTTGCGGAGGGCGCCGGCGGCCTGGCTGTAGGCCTCGGCGGCGCGCTCGTTGAACTCCGCCTCACGGGCCCGTTCGGTGTCGGCGAGGTCGGAGAAGCCGCTCGCCCCGGGGAGCGAGGGGGAGGCGGAGGCGAGTTCTTCCAGCAACGCCGCGAACCGGGCGTGGCCCTCACCCCGCGACTGCAACGCCTCGGCGAGGCGCCGCTGGGCGGAGGACTTCGACAGGCTGCCGGGCACCCGCTGGATCTTGCCGGCCTTGTCGCTCGACCGGCTCGCCTTCTCGAAGGCCTCGATGGCGGCGTCGGAGGCGGGGATGACCCGGGCCTCGCGCTGCTCGGCGATGTCCTTCACGACGGCGTCGATGCGCGCGGCGACCTCGGCGGCCTCGGCCCGGGCCCGGACGCTCTCCTCGGCGCGGGCTTGCACGCTCGCGCGGAGCTGCTCGCCGAATTCGATCTTCAGGGCGCGCTGCTCGACGAGCTTGTCGATCTCACCCTGCAGCTCGGCGAGCCTGGGACGCAGCGTCTCGGCCTGGCCCCTGAGGCGATTGGACTCCATGTCCAGCGCGTCGGCCTTGCGAGAGATCCCGCGGATCCGCTCGGCCTGCTCGGCGGCGCGGACGGCGGTCATCGCCGCGGCGGCGAGGCGGAGTTCGGCGGCCTGGGTGCGGCTCTGGTTCGACTCGGCCTGGAGGGCGGCGATGCGTGCGTCGAGCGCGTCGATCCGCTCGGCGAGCTCGGCGTGGTCGGCCCGGCGGGCGTCGGCCTCGCGGGCGAGGGCCTGGGCCTCGGACGCGATCCGGTTGAGGTCCTGGGTGGGGTCGTAGGCGACCAGCGCCTCGGCGGTCGTGCCCAGCGTGCTCCAGCGGCGGGCCAGGTCGCGGGCCGCGGCGAGTTCATCGAAGAGCGACCGCTCGGCGAGCATGGCGTCGCCGGCCGAGAGCGAGCCCTCGCCCTGCTGGCTCTGGGCGAGCAGGCCCGCGCCCACCGAGGCGGGCATGCCCTCGCCGGTGTCGAGCCCGCTCAGCTGGCGCGAGACGGCGGCGTAGCCCGCGCCCTCGGCCAGGCCCGCGGCACCGACCGTGGCGAGCTTCCGGGCGGCCTCGGTGACGGCGTCGGCCTCGGCGCCCCGGTCGGTGCAGCCGGGCAGCGCGGCGCCGAGCAGAGCGGTCGTGCCGGCGAACATGGCGAGAAGGTGCGGTCTCCGCGGCATCGGTGTCGGGCTCCGGGGGTGAGGGTCCGCGCGTGGGGAGTTGGCCTGGTTGGGCCGGGGGTCCTTCAGAGACAGCGCCCGGCCCGGGCCACAACGATAGCAGACCGGTGGGCCGGAGGGGTCATCGCTCCGGGGGTTCGTCCTGCCCTTCCATCCGCAGAACGCCCTCCGGGACGGGGGGGACATAGTCGATGGGGTAGTCGGGCCTTGGGCGGTACATGGACTTGATCCAGTCGACGGCCCGCTTGAATCGGAAATCGTCCTCGTCCCTGAAGTAGGGGCGCCAGCCGCGCCGGCCCTCGGTGCGCCCGACCTCGGGGTGGGGGAGCCGGGATTTTTCTCTTGGGAGCGCCATCTGGAGGAGGGGGGATTCGGCGGGCTCCTCGTAGTTGATCAGGGGGGCGCCGGAGGCGAGGCGGAAGCGGTCGATGATGAAGAAGTTGGTGTAGACGGTGGCGTCCTGGTTGGTGCGGTGGTTGTTGAGGTAGAGCCGGCCCGCTTCCTCCCCGCCGTGGCAGGCGGAGGAGGCGCACGAGGCGTTGGACCCGACGAGCCAGGTGCGGTGGACCTCTTCGCGAAACATGCCGAGGGAGGCGGGGTCCTCGAGCACGCGGACCTCGCCGTAGAGGGGCCTGGCCTGCACGCGGAACATCAGGTCGAGGACGGTGAGCGGGTCGCGACGCAGGAGCGCCTCGCGCCCCTCCTGCGTGCGGGGCATGAGCTCGTGATCGGCGTAGAGGGTGATCAGGCTCTCGACGGTGGGCCGGGGAATGAGCATGCGCGGCGGGTCGGCGAAGCTGACCTCGTAGACGCGCATGAGGTTGATCTCCTCCGGGGTAAGCACGGGGAAGTCATCGATCTTCCGGCGCGGGGCCGGGCTGTGCGGATCGGGGAGGCCCGCCTCGTCCCGGGCGATCGAGTTGACGCGGAGGCGGATCTGCTCGCTCAGCCACGCCCGGACCTGGCCCGCCTCGGTGTTGAACGGTTCGAGGCGGAGGATGCGTTCGGCCTCCGCCTCGGCGGCGAGGTAGGCGCCCCGGTCGCGGAGCCAGCGGACCAGGTGGAGCCGGGCGGGGATGTCCTCGTCCGCGATGGCGGCCCGCATGGCGTCAAAGTTCTCGAGGACGGGCCCGAGTTCCTCGAACTCGACCGCGTCGGCGAGGTCGATCGGGAGGTCATCGCCGCGGACGCGGAGGGTCGCCGTCCGCCCCTCTTTGGAAACCAGGAGCCCGACGAGCTCGCGGCCCGTCCGGAGCAGGACGCGGGCCTCGACAAGCCCGGCCTCCTCGCGGCGGAGCTGATCCAGGACCGAGGGCACCCCCGCCGGATCCACTGGGTCGGGGGGTGGGGGGAACGGGGCGGGTGCCGGGGGTTCGCCGGACGCGACGGCCGCCGCGAACAGGACACCGGCGGCGGCGCACCCCGCCGGGCTCGGCAACCTCCGCGGTCCGCGTGTTCGCGTCATGGTCGTGCTCCTGCGGAGTCGTGGCGACGCCTGTGCGCGGCATCGGCCCGTCGGCACTGTACCGCCTGGCGGGTTGGGAGGTTCCCACGAGTCCGGTGGGCCGCGGTCAGGCGGCGTCGCGGTGGGCCCGCGGCGTGCCGCTCCGGAGCATCTGGATCGGGTCGTCGTCGGTGTCGAGACGCCGCACAATGGCGATGGTATGGGCGGGCACGGGCTCCGCCGCGCCGCGGATCCAGCAGACGGGCTCGCCGGCGGGGTCGAGTTCGATGGTCAGGGGGCCCTGGACCATGTCCTTGAAGGTCAGCACCGCGGCCCTGAGTGTGACACGGGCGCCCTTGTAGACGGCCCGCTGCACGACAAGGCGGGGCACGGCCCAGGCCTCGGCGGCGTCGAGCAGGCGGGCGGTGGCCTCGTCGAGCCGGGCCTCGTGCTCGTCGGCCCGGGTCGAGGTGAACTGGAGCTCGGTGAGCCGCTCGGCCTGGGTGGCGGTGAGCCGGGCGATCTGGTGGTTGAGCGCGTGGAGTTCGGAGGCGGCGCGGTCGCGTTCGTTCTTGAGGATCTGGCGCAGGTTGAGGGCGCGGCGGGCGATCGCTTCGAGTTCCTGCACCTTCCCGATGGTCAGCTCGGTCTCGACCCCGCCCGGGGCGCCGAGGACGCCGATCTCCGCGGGCTTCTTGGTCTCGATCAGCCCCCCGAACAGCGCCGCGGAGGGCGCGATGAGGGCGCGGCCGACGGCGAGGTGGCAGGCCTTGATCTCGTGGGCGGCGCGGAGGTCGCCGGCGACCTCGCCGATGACGCCGTCGAGGTAGCCCGCGGTGAGGTTGCCGGCGATCGCGACGCGTCCGAGGTCTCGGGCGGCCATGCCCTGGGTGAGCGTGACATCGCCCATGGCGTTGATGATCGCGCCCTCGACGAGTTTGCCGATGGAGATCGAGGCGGTGGATCGGACGACGAAGTGGTCCTTGACGCCCCCGTGGACGACGACGGGGCCGGGGAAATCGATGTTGCCCGTGTGGTAGTCGACATCGCCGTCGACCTCGAGCGTGCGCTCGACGGCGAGGCGATCGATCTTGGCGACGAGCCGGCCGTCGCAGGCGGCGATCGCCTCCCCGTTGCACACCCGGACCGAGGCGTCGAACTTCATCGGGAGCGTGTGCCCCCGGCGGGCGGGGATGGTCCCGCCCCGGACATCAACGCCGTCGGAGCCGCTGGACGCCTCGCGGACGACGCCGAGGACGGCCCCGCGGCGGACGATGACGAACGCGCTGGTCGCCCGGTGGTCGACGGTCGCGTCGTCCGGCGAGTTGGAGGGCGGGAGGCGGACCGAGGTCAGCGTGCGGATCGCCTCGGCGCGGTGGCGGGTCTCGTCGAGCCTGTCACGCAGGTCGGGCGAGAGGTCGAAGGCGGCGTGGTCGCCGTGCACGGGCGGCGTTCCCCGGGCGATGACGCTCTTGTGGTCGACCCCGGGCTCGGATTCGTGGAGGGCGAGCAGATCGCGCAGGGCGTCCCCGTCGACCAGCGAGGGCGCGATCCCCTGGGCCTCGAGCGCGGCCCGGACCTCGATCTCGGGGATCGGGCCCGCGTGGTCGCGGGCCGGGAGGGCGAGCGAGGCGGTCAGCGCGTCCGCGTCGACGGTGACGACGAATCGCTCTGGGCCGCCCGCGTTGCCCGCCATGGCAGTTCTTCCGCCGCGGGGGCGGTCAGGCGGCGCACTTCGCGAGGGTCTCGTTGATCCGCTGGCTCAGGAGGTCGGGCGTGAACGGCTTGACAACATAGTTGTTGACGCCGGCCTTGATCGCCTCGATGACCCGGGACTTCTCGGCCTCGGTGGTGACCATGATGAGCGGGGTGGTCTTGTTGAGCTTGCGGAAGGCCTTGATGAACGAGAGGCCGTCCATGTTGGGCATGTTCCAGTCGACCAGGATCAGGTCGGGCTGGAAGGCGCCGACCTTGCTGAGGGCGTCCTGCCCGTCGCAGGCCTCCTCGACCTGCTCGATCCCGATCTGTCGCAGGACCGACCGCTGGATGTTCCGCATGGTCTTCGAGTCGTCGATCAGCATCACCTTCATGGCGTTGTCTCCGTCGGTTGGTCCCGGATCAGGCGTTGGCGGCGGCGGCGCGGCCCTGGGTTGTGGTGTTCTGGTTGTTCTCGCGGATGGCGACCTCGATGACGAACTCGCCGCAATCCGTGGTGCAGGGGATGAGCACGCAGGGGACATCGCTGGGCAGGCTGACCCCGTGGTCCTTGCCGATGATGACGCTGGGGCAGGAGATCGAGACCGACTTGGTCTGGGTGAACAGCGCCTTGGCGCCCCCGCAGACCATGTTGACCAGCTCGCCGATCGCGTCGGCGAAGTCCGAGCCCGCCGGGTCGAGCCGCTCCCCGCAGAAGAGCGAGACGATGGACTCGGCGGCGTCGAGCTTGAAGCTCAGGACGACCGAGCCCTTGACATCCCCGCTCATGCCGATGATGCCGGAGACATCGTGGCTCGGGGAGTTCCCCTGCTTGATCGTCGGGTCCAGCACCGTGACCGGCAGCTGGAGCATGGTTGAGAAGACATTCTGGATGCTCTTGACGAAAGGCGTGATGTAACTGGCGTCCATGATCGCGAACCTCCCGGGCTGATTGCGCCTGCTAGATCGATTCCCTGATGAGCTCGGCAACATCGATGATGAGGCTCACGCCCCCGTCGTTCCGTACGGTTGCCCCGCTGAACGGGCCGGTGCGCTCCAGCCCGTCGAGCGGCTTGATGACGATCTCCTGCTGCCCGATCACCTCGGTGACCAGCATGCCCACGCTCTTCTCCTCCCCGTTGAGGACGACCGCGAGCCGGCTCTCCGCGCCGTCGCGGCGGGGAACGCCGAACCGCTCGGTCGCGTCCATGAGCGGGAGCACGGACCCGCGCAGGCGGATCACGCGTTCCTTCACAATGGTCGCCAGGTCGGCGGGCGCCGGGCGGACGATCTCGGTGATGTTGCTCAGCGGGATCGCGTAGATCTCGTTGACCACCTTGACCATCATCGCCGGCATGATCGCGACCGTCAGCGGGATCGTGATCACCAGCGTCGTGCCCTGACCCCGGACGCTGTGCACATCCACCGAGCCCTTCAGACGCTCGATGTTCGTGCGGACGACATCCATCCCCACGCCCCGACCCGAGAGGTCGCTCACGGCGTCCGCGGTCGAGAACCCGGGGGCGAAGATGAACCGGAACACATCCGCGTCGCTCAGGGTCGCGAGCTCCGCCTCGGTGGTCAGCCCGCGCTCGACCGCCTTGCGGCCCAGCCGATCGCGGTCGAGCCCCTTGCCGTCGTCGGCGATCGAGATGACCGCGTGGTTGCCCTGGTGCGAGGCGCGGAGGATGATCGTGCCCGTCTCGGGCTTGCCGGCGGCGAGCCGGTCGGCGGGCATCTCGATCCCGTGGTCGGCGCTGTTGCGGAGCAGGTGGACGAGCGGGTCGCCCAGCTCCTCGATGACCTGCTTGTCCACCTCGGTCTCGCCGCCCTCGATCCGCAGGTTGAGCTTCTTGCCGGTCTTCGTCGACAGGTCGCGGATCAGCCTGGGATAGCGCCCGAACAGCTTCTCCATGGGCTGCATCCGGGTGCGCATCACCGCCACCTGGATCTCACCGGTGATCCGGTCGAGCCCCGCGCCCGCCAGGGTGAGCGGCTCGGCGAGGTCCTGGGCGGACTCGGAGCCGAGGTCGACCCGCCGCGTCAGCTCGCAGATGCGGTTCTTCTGGAGCACCAGCTCGCCCACGAGGTTCATCAGCGACTCGAGCCGGCCTACCTCGACCCGAAGCGTCTTCTCCACCAGCGGGGGACGCGATCCCTGCTTCTCGGCCTGCGCGGCGCCGGCGTCCTGGGCCACGCCTTCGGTCGAAGCGGTGTCGGCCCGGGGCCCAGCCCCCGGGTCCTCGGCGAGGCCCTCGTCGGCGAGCACGCCGTCGAAGCGCAGCACCGCCTCCGCGTCGGCGTCGTCGGGAAGCCGCCACGCGGGGTCGGCGCGGCCGGTCTCCGCCAGCGAGCGGAGGCGGTCGACCAGCGTCTGGCTCGGCGGCTCGATGAGCACGCCCTCGCCGATCCCGTCCTTCTGCGCGTTCAGCAGCGAGAGGACCGCGCGCATGCGGGGGAGGAGCTGATCGAACTCGACGGACTCGGCCTTGGAGGCGAGCGTCGCGGTCTCGATCAGGCTCTTGGCCAGCCCCAGCATCGAGTCGAATTCGAAGAAGTCGATCGTCGCGGAGAGCCCGCGCCCGAGGCTCTCGATCTCGTCGGCCACGGTCGCCCGCGACTGCTCGTCCAGCAGCAGGTCGATCTGGTCGCCCAGGCGGTCGAGCTGGTCCTCGAGGTCCTGCACGAACGGGCCGAGCAGGTCGGACTTGCCCGGGTCGAGCGTGAGCGGGCGCTTGCCGGCGGCGTTCGGCGTGGGCTGGGCGGCGGCGGGCGCGTCGGCCTGAGGCCCCTTCTCGCCGATCGCGGCCAGCGAGGAGACCAGGTCGGGGGCCGCCTTCGTCAGCGAGGCCTTGCCGCTCTCGATCTCCTTCATCTGCTGCTTGATGATGTCGACGGCGCGGAGCAGGAGGTCCATCAGCCGCCGGTCGACGACCGCCTCGCCGTTCCTCGCGGCGTTGAGCGCGGTCTCGGCGGCGTGGGCGATCTCGACGAGCTCGGTCAGGGCGAGGAACGAGGCGCTCCCCTTGATGGTGTGGAGCGCGCGGAAGACCTTGTTGATCAGCTCGCCATCCGTGGAGCGGGACTCGAGCTCGATCAGGTCGCCCTCGAGCGATTCGAGGAGCTCACCGCACTCGGTGATGAACTCCTGCATGATCTCCGGATCGATCGAGATGCCTGCCATGGCGGTCTCCTGTCTCCCGCGGGCTCAGGCGGCCCGGCTGGTGGTGGCCTTCAGCGGGCGGTAGCAGAAGCCCTGGGTGTGCGGGAGCGATTCGAACCGCGCGTTGACATCCCGGATGTTCTCCGAGTGCCCGATGAACAGCGTGCCGTCCGGGGCGAGCTGGTCGGCGAACATCTCGACGACGCGGCGCTTCATGTCCGTGTCGAAGTAGATCATCACATTGCGGCAGAAGATCACATCCCAGGTGCCGTGCCGCTTGGCGGCGAGGCGGTCCTTGAGGTTGTGCAGCTCGAAGTTGACCATCGAACGGATCTGCGGGTCGACCGACCAGACGCCGTTCGCCTCCTTGAAGTAGCGGTGCTTGACGAGATCGGGCGTGCTCCGCATGGCGTAGTTGGAGTACTTGCCGTCGTCGGCGACCTTGAGCATCCGCTCGGAGATGTCGGTCCCGAGGATCTCGACATTCCAGTCCTTGAGCCGCACGCCGAGCGTCCGGTGCACGATGATCGCCAGCGTGAAGGGCTCCTCGCCCGAGGAGCAGGCCGCCGACCAGAGGCGGAGCCGCTTCGAGCCCGCCCGGGCCTCGAGCAGCTGAGGCAGGATCTCCTTCTCGAAGACGCTCAGCTGCGGCTCGTTGCGGAAGAAGCTCGTCTCGTTGATCGTGATCCGGTTGAACATCTCCTGGAACTCGTCGGTCTGGTAGGGCCCCATCGTCAGAAACACGATGTACTGGTCGAAGTCCTCGAGCTCCAGCTCGACGAGCCGGTGCGAGAGCCGCGACTCGACGATGTACTTCTTCGTCTCCGGGAAGTGGATCCCGGAACGGTCGTAGATGATCTTGGCCAGCTGCGTGAACTGGCGGTCGGTCATGGTCTTGGTGTGCGGGGTGCTCACGCCGGGCCTCCGGGGATGGGTGCGAACGAACGATCAGGGGTCACGCGGCCTCCTCGGCCGGCTCGACGCCCGGGAGACGGAGCGCGCCGAACAGGCGCTCGAGATCCAGCACGATCAGCAGCCGGTCCGCCAGCTTGGCGATCCCCCGGATGAAGTCGGTGTCGACCGAGCCCATCACCTCGGGCGTCGGGTCCATGATCGACGAATCGATCCGCAGCACCTCGTGCACCCGGTCGACGATGAACCCCGTCTCCCGTCCCCCGAACTCGAGAACGATGATCCGCGTGTGCTCGCCCGCCTCGGCGTCGGCGAAGCCGAACTTCCGACGCAGGTTCACCACCGGGAAGATCTTCCCCCGCAGGTTGATCACCCCCGCGATCTCCTCGGGGCTCTTGGGGACCCGCGTCAGGTCGATCAGACGGTTGATCTCGCGGACGGCATGAATGTCGACCGCGAAGCACTCCCCCGCCAGCTCGAAACTCACCAGTTGCAGCTGAACCGTGCCGGCCGGGCCGCTCGCCGTTTCGCGTTCCGGTGTCTTCTGAAGTGCCGCTGTGGCCATCTGCGCCTCCGTGTCCGCTCCGCCCGCCGCCGGCCGACTCGATCCGGCCCCTCCGCTCCGCTATCGACTTCTCAGGAGCCCGGCTTCATCGCGGGCCGGAGATCGCAACCGCCCGTTCAGGCCGACTTCCGGATCTGCTCCGCGGGACCACCACATCCGGCGGCCCCCGCGATCAGCCGCGCCAGGTCGACCGGGTCGAGCGAACCCGCGGTGATGCCGGCCTCGGTGACCGCCCGCGGCATGCCGTATACCACGCACGAGGCGGCGCTCTGGGCCACGATCGGGGCCCCCTTCTGCGCCATCGCCGTCGCTCCGATCAGCCCGTCATCCCCCATCCCGGTCACGACCACCCCGAGCGCCCGCGGGCCTACCGCCGAGGCGGCGCTCGCGAACAACTCGTTGACCGAGGGCTTGTACAACGCGTCGGCGGGCTCGCCCGAGACCTCCAGCAACAGCCGCCCGTACCGGCGGTGCACCCGCAGGTGCTTGCCGCCCTCGGCGAGGTAGACATGCCCGGTCTCGGCCGTCATGCCGTCCTCGGCGAGCACCACCTTCGCCGCGCACATCGCGTCGAGTCGCCCCGCGAGGCTCCGCGTGAACAACGAGGGCATGTGCTGGGCGATCAGGATGGGCTTGCCCCGATCTCCCGTGATCGCCTCGATGATGCGTTCGAGCACCGGCGGCCCGCCCGTCGACGACCCGATCACCACCAGGTCGAACTGCTCGGGCCCGAAATCCCCCTTGGGTCGACGCGGCGGCGCGGCGGGGGCCTCGGTCTTGGCGACCGGGCGGGACGCCGCCCGCATGTGCATCCCGATGGCGCGCACCTTCGTCAGCAACTCGGTCCGGAAGGGGGTGTTGTCCTCGCCGACGCCCAGGTGCTCCTTGGCGATCACATCCGACGCGCCGAGGCGGAGGGCCTCGAGCGCCGTCCGGCTTCCTGCCTCGGTCAGCGTCGAGCACATCAGCACCGCCGGTCGCACCGGCCCGCGGGCGGCCCGGATGCGACGCAGCGCCTCCAGCCCGTCCATCTCGGGCATCTCGACATCGAGCGTCACCACATCGGGGTCGAGTTCGGCGCACTTGGCCACCGCGTCCGCGCCGTTCCGGGCCGTCCCGACCACCTCGAAGCCACGCCCGGACTCGAACAGCTGGGTCAGCATCCGCCGCATGAACGCGGAGTCGTCGGCGATCAGTACGCGCACGGGTCGAACTCCCCAGTATGGGTTGCTGCCTCACCCCGCCCACGCGCGGCGGGGCCCAATCGGAGATATCGAGAATCCGACCGGGCCACTGAAGGCGGGCATGGGGGAAGGGACCCACTCCGGGGACTGCGGGAGGGGTCACGACCTCGGCGCATGAAAAACCCCCTTTACAAGGGGGTTATCAATGCCCAGGAGAGGACTCGAACCTCCACCCCGTTTCCGGGACTACCACCTCAAGGTAGCGCGTCTGCCAGTTCCGCCACCTGGGCCTGGATGGTCGGCCCGCCGGGCCGGAGCCGGCGGGGTCCGGATGGTATCCCGGTTCCGGGCCGGCGTCAGCAAGGGTCCATTGAGATTGGCTTGGGGGGGTGGCTCCCTCGGGCCGGCGAACTCTGGGGAGGGGCCCCGCAGCGTTGACGGGGTCGGCGTCGAACAAAGTCGGGGTGCGCTGCGAAACTTTCTTGCTTGTTCAGGAGGCGCGCAGGCAGCGCGCTTATCGTGTGGGGCACGCGAGATCGGTGGGGAATTCTGCAGCATCACAGTGTTGGCCAAGGGGATGGAGTCGGTCGATGACGCGCGATGAGTTTCTCAACACAGTCCGGGGGATGGTGCTGCAGGCCGATGTCTTCGAGTCCGCCCGCGTCACGGAGGGTCGGCTGGAGTGCGAGGCCAGGGGCTCGGCGGCGCCGGCGTTCTACCGGCTCGAGGTCGACGGGGGCCGGGTCTGGGTCTCGCTTGTGACGCCCGACCGCTGGCTGAGCGAGTCGATCGAGGCGGACCTGATGCACACGGGGGACAAGCTCGAGGAACTGCTCGAAGAGGAGCTGGTGGACCTGGGCTACGACGGCCCGACGCCCACCTACGAGCACTTCCGGTCCGAGGACAAGCAGTTTACATTCCGCACCGCGCTGCCGGGCTCGGCCGAGTCGTTCGACGCGGCGGGGGCGGATCGGGCCCGTCTGATGCTGCTGGGGTACGAGGCGTGCTTCCGGCAGTTGGGCGACATGGCGGAAGACGAGGAATAGTCCGGCGGGTGGGCGCCGGAGAGGGACCGCGATGCGCATCCTGATGCTGGGGTGGGAGTTTCCGCCGTACATGGCGGGTGGGCTGGGGACGGCCTGCTTCGGGCTGACCCGGGCGTTGCACCGGGCGGGCCATCAGATCACCTTCGTGATGCCGCGCGCCGTCGGACGGGGCGGGGCGGAGCATGTGGACCTTGTCGGTCCGGATTCGCTCCGGGCGACGATCTCGAGCGGCGTGCATGCGCCGGCACGACCCGCCGCCGGGGGGGCGGGGTCGGCGTTGGCGGCGGGCCTTCAGGCCGAGGTCCGCACGCTCGTCGAGAAGCAGCTCGTCGAGGAGAAGGGGTTCGACCTGGAGGGGACGCGGGTGGTGAGCCTGCCCGCCGGGTTCGACAACCCCTATCCGGGCGGGCGGGCGTTCGACGCGGCCCGGGAGGCGACGCGGCTCAAGGAACTGATCCGCATCCTCCGTGAACGGGGGATCGAGTTGCCGGCCGAGGCGTCGCGGGTGGTGTCGGGCGCCTCGTCGCTGCCGCTGCCGTCGGGCACGGCGAACGAGTTGAACGCGCTGCTCGACGCGGCGGACCGGCTGTGCGCCGAGGGGAGCCAGTACGGCAAGGACCTGTTCGGCGACGCGGAGCGGTACGCGCGGGTGGTGGCGGCGCTGGCGTCCTCGCTGCGGTTCGACATCATCCATGCGCACGACTGGCTGGCCTTCCCGGCGGGGATGGCGGTGCGTGCGGTCTCGGGCAAGCCGCTGGTGTGCCATGTGCACGCGACGGAGTTCGACCGTTCGGGCGAGCACATCAACCAGCATGTCTACGACATCGAGCGGGCGGGGGTGCACGCGGCGGACCGGGTGGTGGCGGTCTCGCGGCTGACGATGGAGATCCTGACGCACCGGTACGGGATCGGGCCCGAGAAGGTGGATGTGGTCTACAACGGCATCGAAGCCGAAGAGGCCCAGCCGCAGATGGGCGGGAAGATCGAGAGCGACGACAAGATCGTGCTCTTCCTGGGGCGGATCACGATGCAGAAGGGCCCGGAGTACTTCATCCGCGCGGCGGCGCGGGTGCTCGAGAAGTACGAGAAGGTCAAGTTCGTGGTGGCGGGCTCGGGGGACATGGCGCTGCGGATGATCGAGGAGGCGGCGCACCTGGGCATCGGGCACAAGGTGCTGTTCACGGGCTTCCTGCGGGGGCGGGATGTGGAGCGCGTGTACGCGATGGCGGACTGCTATGTGATGCCCAGCGTCTCCGAGCCGTTTGGGATCGTCGCGCTGGAGGCGATCAAGCACGACACCCCGACGATCATCTCGAAGCAGTCGGGCGTCTCGGAGGTCCTGAGCCACGCGCTCAAGGTGGACTTCTGGGACATCAACGACATGGCCGACAAGATCCTCGCGGTGCTGCGTTACCCGCCCCTGTCGCAGACGCTGCGGCAGCACGGGCCGTTCGAGATCCGCCGGCTGACCTGGGACGACGCGGCCCGCAAGGCGGTCGGGTCGTACGGTCGGGCGATCGCGGCGCACGCGGGGGCCTGAGGCCGATCCCGGTTCATCGTGGCGAGGCGCGGTGACCCGCTGGCGGGTCGCGTTCCCGCGCGCGGGCGCGCGTCGCCGAGTCATACTGATCTGGATTGGTT
>JRYH01002280.1_pt1 | contig 29532 bp, 27 predicted proteins | sample 235351 | NCBI WGS metagenome assembly JRYH01 (sample SAMN03074221, study PRJNA261480) | activated sludge metagenome | biome: Wastewater Treatment Plant; feature: Wastewater; material: Activated sludge; isolation source: activated biomass of a wastewater treatment plant treating wastewater... ...
TCTCGCTTCGCACGGCGCTTCTGGTCCAACCCGAGTTGGTGGAGGTCCGTTAAATGGAGCGATACGCCTCAGCGGCTGAGCTCGTCGCCGTTCGCAGGCCGGAGCGCCCCGTGGTGTGCTCCCGTCCGCATGCTGCGGCGCGCGCAGCCCGCTGGTTCATCGACAATTTCAAAGGCGACGTGGCCTATGCCTACAAGGCCAACAGCTCGGTCTTCCTGATCGGCGCGCTCTACGGCGCCGGCATCCGCCACTTCGACGTGGCCTCGCTTCCCGAGATAGAGGACGCCGCCACCATTCCGGGCGCCGAGCTGCATTTCATGCATCCCGTGAAGTCGCGCGAGAGCATCCGTCGCGCCTATCACGAGCATGGCGTGCGCAGCTTCTCGCTCGATACCGAGGATGAGCTGAGGAAGATCGTCGAGGAGACGTCCGGCCCGTCGGGACCGGCGCGCGACCTCGTGCTGTTCGTGCGCGTCGCCGTGCCCGCCATCAACAGCCGCATCCCTCTCGAGCGCAAGTTCGGCGCCAGCGGGCAGAAGGCCGCGCGCGTTCTCGTCGAGACGCGCCGCGTCGCGGCCGATCTCGGCATCACCTTCCACGTCGGCTCGCAGACCATGACGCCGGACGCCTACGTCAACGCGCTGGCCGAGGTGCAGTCGCTGATCGGCAAAGCCGGCGTGGTCGTCGACCGCGTCGATGTCGGCGGCGGCTTCCCGTCGATCTACCCGGGCATGCAGCCGGCGCCCCTGAAGCACTTTCTGGGCGCGATCGAGGAGGGCGTGGACAAGCTCCCCGTGCGCGAGGACGTGCGGCTCATGTGCGAGCCGGGACGCGCCCTCGTCGCCGAGGCCGAGAGCCTGATCGTGCGCGTCGAGGCCCGCCGCGGCAACGATCTCTTCATCAACGACGGCGGCTACGGCGTGCTGTTCGATGCCGCACACCTGGGCTGGACGTATCCGGCCCGCCTGATCGGCCGCGAGCCGGCGGGTGACGCGCTGGTTCCCTACGAGCTGTGGGGGCCGACCTGCGATTCGATCGATCACATGAAGGGGCCGTTCCCGCTGCCCGGCTGCATCCGCGAGGGCGACTACCTCGAGATCGGCAACGTCGGCGCCTACGGCCGTGCCATCGCCGGCGACTTCAACGGCTACGGCAAGTACGAGGAGGCCATCCTTGACGACGAGCCGATGATGACGCTCTACGGCGAGACCGCCGCTCCCGAGGCCCTGCTCGGCTGATCGCTGCTGCAACCCGTAAAGCTGCGCAAAAGAGAGGACCGGCCGCAACGCCAGGCTGGGAATCGGTTACCTCCGGTCTGTGGATTAGGGGGAAAAATCGCCATGGGCCTGGACATGGACGCGGCTTTCGCCGTCATCCAGCGCGCGCTCGAGGACTTCAGCGCCGGGGTGGACAGGGCCTCCGCCGAGCAGGCGCGCGCCCAGGAGACGATTGGCTCGGTCGAGTATGAGATGGACGAGCTCCGCAAGCTGATCGCCGAGACGGCCTTGCCCGCCGATGAAAAACAGTTCGAGGTGCCGCGGCCCGACGCCGGGGCGCTCGGCAGCCCGGAAGCGCTCGGCAGGATCGCCGGCGACGGCCTCGCCCGGCGCCTCGTCGCGCGGGAGGCCTGACGCGCGCCCGGAGAGGCGGATATATCGCTTGCAACACCTACCGCCGGTGTCGAGACTGTTGCAGCTTCCGCCGCTCGCGAGCGGCCGAATCCCGAGGCAGGACGTGCAGTGACGACGGACGATACGGACAGTCGGGAGGCATGGCTCGAGACTGCGGACGGCCACGTGTGGCCGCTCGAAGCGGGGTCCTCCATCGGGCGCGCATCGAGCAACGACATCGTGCTCGGCGACGAGCGGGTGTCCCGCAAGCACGCGCTCGTGCATCGCCAGGACGGCAACGAGTACTGGCTCGCGGACCTCGGCAGCGGCAACGGGTCGTTCCTGAACGGCCTGCGCGTCGCGTTGCCGACGCGCCTCAAGGACGGCGACAGCGTGACGATCGGCGCAACGCGCCTCACGTTCCGCCAGCCGAATGCGTTGGCGCATCGGGGGCCGGCCGCGACCTCGCCGCTGACCGTGATCGAGGTCCGGAGCGCGACGTGCTGGATGCTGGTGGCCGATCTCGTGGGCTCGACCGGGCTCGCCATGCAGCATGCGCCGGAGCACTGGGCCTCCATCGTCGGTCGGTGGACGGGCGACTGCCGGCGGATCGTCGAGACGCACGACGGCGTGATCAACAAGTACCTGGGCGACGGCTTTCTGGCGATCTGGCCGCGCGAGGCGCAGCCGACCGGGGCGGTGGCGAACGCGATCGAGAAGCTCGTCGGCGTCCAGGCGGACGCCGGGCTTCCGTTCCGGCTCGCGCTGCACTACGGCGACGTTCTGATGGGCGGCGGCCAGAGCCTCGGCGAGGACAGCCTTTCCGGCATCGAGCTCGTTCTCCTGTTCCGCATGGAAAAGATTGCGAGCACGCTGAACCGCTCGTTTCTGTGCAGCGAGGCGGCGGCGACGAAGCTCGAGCCGCACTTCGATTTCGAGTTTGCCGGCGAGCACCCGGTGACGGGGCTCGTCGCACCGCGCCGCTTCTTCGGCCTGCGCGCGCGATGAGCTGACCTGAACGTCGGCGCTCCAGCCGCCGTTCTCAGCATGTTGCGATCCCCGGATTTTGTTGCGCTCACACGGCGGGGGCTTCGGGGGCGATGACGCGTTTATAGAGGTGCCAGGTCGCGTGTCCGATCACGGGCATGGCGATCACGAGCCCCAGGAAGCCCGTCAGCACCGACAGCACGAGGGCCGCAGCGATGATGAGACCGAAGACCAACATCGGCCCGGGGTTGAGCATCACGGCGCGGACACTCGTGATCATGGCGGTGACGAAATCCACGTCGCGGTCCAGGACCAGCGGGAACGACACGACGGACAGCGAGAACAGCACCGTCGAGAACACGGCGCCGATGACGTTGCCGATCAGCAGAAAGATGAGGCCGGGCGTCGTGGTCAGGACGGTCGTGAGGAACGCCTCGAGCGTCGCCGCCATGCCGCTATAGCCTAGGAACAGCGCCATCAGCAGGCGCACCTGATACATCCACATGACGAACACGAAGATGGTCATGAAGCCCATCCAGCGGACTTCTTTTCGGCCCATGACGGTGCGCCAGACGTCGCGGAAGGCGAGCGTGTCATTGTTGCTGAGCCGGCGGCTTACCTCGTAGAGAAACACGGCGAGCGTGGGGGCGATCAGGGCGAAGCCGGCCGCGATCGGGTAGGCGAGATAAGGTAGCCCCGCAACGAACAGCGTGACGACGACGGCGAGGCCGGTCAGCGCGCATAGGCCACCGAGCGCGAGGCCATAGCCCGGCGCGGCCTGAAAATCGCGTGTGCCGGCAGCCAGTGCGTCGACGACGTCCGCCCGCGTGATTCCGCGGACGATGGGGTCCGGCTTGCCTGATAGGGATTTCTGCTGCATGGCGGGCCTCTGCCGCGGGCGCGCTGGTAGCTGCCCGTTCTCTGCGTGCGTTGGTAGCAATGGCAAGGGTATAGCAAATTTGATCTGGATCAAATTTGACAGTGTGCGCGCAAAATTTGTCTGACGACACGCCGAAGGCGCGCGCGTGGAGGCCACTTCGGCAGGCGGCGTGCTTGAGCACGCGATGAGCCAACGGGATTGCAGTCCCCAATTGGCTCAAGGCAAAAAAACACGAGGGACTCCGGGATCTCGGAGTCCCCCCGTGTCGACCGTCAGAATTTCAACGTCAAACCAGCATTGAACGAGCGTCCCTCGCCGGGAACGTTGTCGCGCGGTGACGCCCAGTAGTAGTGGCCGGCGAGGGGATCTTCGAAGTACGTGTCCAACACGTTCTTGATGCCGAGGTCGACGCGCACGGTCTCCCATTCGTAGCTCGTGGCGAGATTGAGCAAAGCGTACCCGGCGGTCTCCATCTCGTTGCGCACCGTGTCGACATTGTGCTTGCCGGCGACGGCGTAGACCTCGACGGAGCTGGTCCAGCCGCCAAGAGTGTGCGTGAGTGCGAGCCTGCCGTTCCACGGCATCATGTGATAGAGGCTGACGCCCGTGTCGGCGTTCTCGCCGTGCACGTATCCGGCAACACCGGTGAGCGCGAAGCGACCGAACTGGCTCGAGTCTGCGAGAAGCAGGCTCCCTGAGAGGTTCACGCCATAGAGCTCGGCATCGTGATTTGCAAACTGCAGATAGACGACGTCCGGCGACATCATCCCGCCGTCTCCAACCTTCCGAACGCCGATGTAGTCCTCGACATAGGTGTAGTAGGGGGTGACCTTGAGCTCCCAGTCCTTGCGCACGCCGCTGCTCCAGCCGGCCGTAAGGCTGACGGTATGCGCGACCTCAGGATCGAGGTCCGGATCGCCCACGTATCCGTTGAGGTCGCCGAACCAGCCCACCATCCTCATCGCCATGCTTCCCCGGCCCCACGCATAGCGCTCGTAAAGATTGGGAGACCGGGTCTTCCGCCCGTAGCCGGCCTCGTAGCTCTGCGACGTCGAGGGCTGAAATCTGGCGAGCGCGGTCAAGTCGAAATTTGTGTCCGTCCGAGACCGGTCGATGGCATTGAAGGCCGCGGCGGCTGCGGCATCCGTCATGCACATCATGCCCATGGTGCAGTAGGGCTGGACATCGCCCGTATCCATCCAGACCATGTCGTTGCGCACGCCGAGCAGTGAGGACCACGCGCTTGTCCATTGACGCTCCCACTCGACGAAAGTGCCGAGGCGGTCGCGGGTGCCGCCGTTGATATTCCAGAAGGTATCCGGGCCCATCATCATGCTGCCCGCCACGGGAGGCCACCAGTCGTCGAGCCCCTGGTGATGGAACTCGTTGCCGACACGCAGCACGTCGCGCTCGGAAAGAGGTATCTCCGCCTTGACCGAGTACCCGACGTCTTCGCCGTCGGTGAGCATCGGCATGTCACCCGGCTGCTTGTCAGCGAGCTTACCCATCTCGTGCTGGGTGTTCTGGTAGAAGGCCCGCGCATCGAGCTTGCCCCAGCCGAAGTGGGCGACGTAGCGCGCGTTCAGGAACCAAGCCTCGTTCTCGACCATGTCCATGTACTGGTTCACGTAGGCCTGATACGGGATGTACTGAATGCCGCCCTGCACGATGAGCAGATCCTCGCCGTTGCGCACGGCGAATTGGACCAGGTGGTTCTGAGCCTCGTATTCGGAGGACAGGACCTCGTTGCCGCGCCCGTCCTCGTAATTGTCGGAGCGGGTCCATGCCCCCGCATAGTTCACGCTGACAGTGTTGCTCGCGGCATGTGCCGTCGCCGAGGTGCCGACACCGTTGCCATTGCTCCGGTAGAAGGCCGAGATGCTGCCTGTGGTATGCACGTCCTCGCCCGCTCCGGTAAAATGCGGCGGCAGAGACTCGACGATGACCGTGCCGCCGAGGCTGTCCCCTCCCTTCGAGACGGGCGTCGCCCCCGCGAGCACCTCGACGTAGGCGATCTGTGAGGGATCCGCGAAGGAGAGCGGCGGGTTCATGTGGTTCGCGCAGGCCGACGTGACCACCATGCCATTGAGAAGCACCTTCACGCGATCGTCGTTGAGGCCATTGATCACCGGCAGTCCGGATACGCCGCCGGCCTTGAAAATGCTGACGCCCGGCGCGCCTCGCAGAAGCTCGGCCGTGTCACTCGTATTGGGTATCTTCGACTGGATATCCTGCCGCCCGATCTGCGTTGTCGTGAGCGGCACGGCAAGACCCTTCGCGCCGACTCCGACGATAGGCGGCAGGCTTTGAGCGTCGCCGTCGGCCTCCACCACATCTGGCTCGGCCATGGCTGGCGCACTGCTTTGCGCAACAGGCCTCTTTTTCTTGAGCGAGGGCGTGGCGGGCTGCTCGACAGCGACTTCCGGCAGGGTTTCTTGGGCGTTCGCAGACGGAAGTACGGGGAGCGAGAGGAAGGCGGCCGACGAAAGCAGAACAGCCTTCGCGGGGGCACCGCAAAGCGAGCGAAACATGATGCGTGATCCTTGTGTGGTCTCAGGGCGCGCCCAAAGGGGGGCGCGGCGAAAACGAACGTCAGACCACGATCGGAGGGCCTCTCGCGAAAGTCGTGCGAGGGCGCGGCGTCAAGCTGAACTGGGTCTCGGCCAGCTTGTAGATCACGGACGCATAGGTGACCACAAGGGACAGTGCAGCCGATTGCCCGGCCACGGCGGGCAATGCCGACGCAGCAAACGGGCACGGGTCGTGAGATATGCGGGCGTGCTCGGAGGTGTCGCCGTCCTCGTCGAGAGCGACCGTCATCGCGCCATGATCGGTACAGATCACGATCTCGACGACACCGGGCGCAGCGGACGACGGCGCCAGCATGAATCCAAACGGAATGGCCGCACGGCAAAGGAAAGCAGCGAGGATTAGAATTCCAACGTAGCGGCGCACGGGCTCGACCATCCTGTCACTCACATCAATGGCTAGGAGCGAGTGCCGCTGACGACAAACTACAAGATGCCGCACGCGATCATATTGATCGCGGTCTGTTGCGGTTCAGCTACATATTTTCAGCCATATTGAAGCGCGATCTGATGGCGGTCAGCGAACGCGCGCAGGAGCCTGTTCCAAATCAGTTCAGAATGCCGAGGAGGTGCATGGCGATGATCGCGATGATGGGAACCCCGAGAAGCCAGAGGGTGATGTCGCGAAGCATGAGTTCTCTCCTTTCGGTGTTACGCGCGCCGGCGCATGACCAGGAATGTGAAACGGGCGGGAATGTTCTGATCGCGGTGATGACCGCCGCGCTGCGCCGCGTACCATGCGGCGGCTAAACCCACGAGCAGAGCGGTTGCGGTCGCAAGCCCCGCTGCCACCACCGTCTTGCGCGCCGTATCGACGGCCTTGAGAGCACTGGAATAGGCCTCCTCGACGCGCTTCTGCGCTTCGTCGGGCGTGAGCCCGGTACGGCCGGCGACGACCTGTGCGAGATAATCGCGATCCGCGGTGCTCAGCGATCCATCGGCGGTTGCCGACACCAGTAGTCTCGACAGCTCCGCACGGTTTTCGTCGTTTGCCGCGCCTGCTGATGGCGCGTTTGTGGCGCCTCCGGCAGCGGGCCTCAAAAGGGTATCGACAGAAGAGGCCACGAGCGAGCCGCGGTCGGCAATGGCAGCCTTTCCCATCTCGCCGCCAATCTGAGCGGCGGTCGCGGCCGCGAGGTAGGCCAGGACGCCTCCGATGACGACGGCGGTTGCCCACACCAACATCCCGTGGACGCCGTCCCTGAATTGCACCTCGTCCGCATCAGCGTTCCACGCTGCGCGCAGGCGCCCGGCGATATAGCCGCCGACCAGCAGCGACAGGATCGGCACGAAGATGGCCCAGAAGGCTGCGAGCGTTGCCGCCCATTTCCCGTAGGATTGCGATGGATAGGGAGAGATGAGCGAAAGGCCGATGGCGCTGCCCGCGGTGACCAGAACGAAAGCGATCGCGGACGCGATCACCGCGCCGGCCAGAACGGGTGCCCACTCCACGAAGTTGGTGCGTACATCGGGCGCGGTCATTTCGGCCATCTCTGTTCTCCTCAACGCAAGCCGAGCGCGCCTAGGACGAACATCACCACGACGATGAGGCCGATGAGATAGATGATTTCATGCATGAGGGCGGCACTCGGTGAACCCGGATTGTGACCGGGTAAACACATGGCTGTCCTCTGGGTTCCGCCCTGAAACGGATTATTGCATGCCGAGCCCAATAACGGGGCTCAATCGCTGCACTGCCAATAATTGAAAGCAACGCGGAACGCAAAAGCGCGGGAACGGTTCAGTTCGAGTGTCGGGGATATAATAAGGAGCCATAAGAATGAATAAAACATCCCTGCTGGTTTGCTCGAGCTTTGCGGCCCTTTTTCTTGCGACTGGAGCCTATGCTCAAAGCGAACGTCAATCTCCAAATGCGGGTGACGCCGCGCCGTCGGCCAAGGACATGGGGCCCTCGGGCGCGGGCATGCCGGACTCGCGCGCAGGCTCCGGAGCATCCGGTGCGGAGCGTGGATCTCGGGTGGAAGGATCCGACCGGACTGGGAGACCCGAAGCCAACGATCGCCGCGGCTCCGGCAAGAAGGCGGGTGACGCAGCCAGATCGGACAACGAAGGGGCTTCGACTGGCGCATCCGAGGGAACGGCCGGCCACGATAACGCAACCCGCTCCGACAAATCGCCAAAGCGCTCGAAGGAAGTGGAAGGGGACAAGTCACAGAAAAACAATGACGCTTCGTCCGGCGCGTCCGAGGGCACGGCTGGAAACGAGTCCAAGCCGGCCGGTAGCATAACGGAATTGTCGGGAGAAAAGCGGACGAAGGTTCAGTCAGCATTCCGCTCGCACAAGTCCGGGGCGGTCGTGAAGGATATTGACATCAATATCGGCGTCGGTGTCGCGGTGCCGCGCTCTGTCACTCTTTATGCTGTTCCGGAAGACGTGGTCGTGATCGTGCCGGAGTACCGCAGGTACAAGTATTTCGTCTACGACGACAGGGTCGTGATCGTTGATCCCGACACGTTCGCCATCGTGGACATTCTCATTCTGGCTTAGCGGCGAGAGGATGACGACGGGAGCTCCCGCCAGAGCACGGGTGGAAGCTCTCCGATCGGCCGATCTAGGAAAAAACCATGCGACCGCAATATCCCACGCCGCCATTCAAAACCGAAAAGCAGGAGCCCCCCGGCCTGACCGCTTTGATGACCCCGCGGCCGGATCATGGCGAGACCACCTACGTGGGCTCGCAGCGGCTGCGGGGCCGAAAGGCTCTCATCACGGGGGGAGATAGTGGGATCGGACGCGCTGTCGCGAATGCATTCGCCAGGGAGGGAGCGGACATTCTGCTCTCTTATCTCGACGAGCATGAGGATGCGGCGCAGACCCAGAAGTTGATCGAGAATGCGGGCCGTAAGGCGGTTCTCGTTGCTGGAGACATCCAACACTCGGCGCACTGCCGCAAGATTGTCGATGAGGCTGTATCTGGGCTCGGTGGCGTTGACATACTGGTCAACAACGCTGCTCACCAAGCCTCATACAAAGACTTGGCTGACATCAGAGATGACGAGTGGGAGCTGACGTTTCGAGTCAATATTCACGCCATGTTCTATCTTACGAAAGCTGCGGTCCCGTACATGAAGCCCGGTGCGTCGATCATCAATACGGCGTCGATCAATTCAGATGCGCCGAACCCGACATTGCTCGCCTACGCGGCAACCAAGGGCGCAATCTCGAATTTCACCGCCGGACTGGCGCAGATGCTCGCGAAAAAGGGCATTCGCGTGAACTCGGTCGCGCCTGGTCCGGTGTGGACGCCGCTCATTCCATCGACCTTGCCGCTGGAGGCCGTGGAGGAGTTTGGAAAGCAGACACCTTTCCAACGCCCCGCCCAGCCTGCAGAGCTCGCAACGGCATTCGTCATGCTGGCAGATCCTCTCTCAAGTTATGTGAGCGGTGCCACGATCGCCGTCACCGGAGGCAGGCCTTTTTTATGACTATCCGGGTAGGTCAGATGCGCCGCAACGAGCGCTTAATGCACGGAATTCAAATGTTGAAGACATGGTCGGTGGTGGCTTGAGGATGCGACTTCAAACGTGAGCAGGAAGCGTCCGTCGCAACTTTGGGAACCCCGGCGGGCTTGACGCGGTTTGCAGCACATCATTTCCACGCCAGGAGATAACGATGGAAAGCCTCGAGCAACTTTTCGAAGAGACCGTTCGCGATATCTACTACGCTGAAAAGAAGATCCTGAGAGCGCTCCCAAAAATGGCCAAAAAGGCGAGCTCACCCAACCTTGCCAAGGCCTTCGAAATGCACATCGCCGAAACCGAAGCGCAGGTCGAACGCCTCGAGGAGGTTTTCGACCTCATCGGCAAGGCGCCGCGCGGCAAAACGTGTCCCGCCATCGATGGCATCATCGAGGAAGGCGAGGAAATCATGAAGGACGTGAAGGACGACACGGTGCGCGACGCGGGAATGCTGGCGGCTGCACAGGCCGTCGAGCACTACGAGATCACCCGCTACGGTACGCTCAAATCCTGGGCTGGGAAGCTCGGCATGAGCGATGCGGTCAAACTGTTCGATGCGACGCTCAAGGAAGAGAAGGCGACGGATGTGAAGCTCACCGAGCTTGCGGAAAGCGAGATTAACATCGAAGCCGAAGAAGCGACGGCTGCGCCTGCGAAGCGTGCAGGGGGCAAAAGCTGAGCAAAGCCGGGCGTTACGCCAGATCGTTCGACGAAAAGCCCCCTGGTCCGGGGCTTTTCCGTTTCACCAGCCGGGGACGATGGCGGTGAGCAGAAACGCATCTCAAGTCACGGTTGGTTCGGTCGCCACGACAGCACCGAGAGTGCGGTCAAGCAGAGCGCAATGAATGCAATCCCGGCATTGGCGGCATGGGAGTATTCCCATTGTCGCCTGAGCGTGTCCCAATTGTCCGGCACGCTTGTCCAGTTCCCGGTCGCCTGGTTCGCCGGAAGCGTCCAAAGCAGGAAGATTGCAAGCATCAGGATGAAGCAGGATGCGGCGCCAATGGCCAGCCAAAAGGGCCCGTGCTGCGCGCGGGCCAGATATGCAAGCACACCATTCAGGACGATGGCGGCGGGCCAGAGCAAGCCGAGGATGGCCCATCCGCGGTAGATGCCCTGCACGGTGAAGTATTCGGCTTGCGGAAGGCCAATCTTGTTGGACAGGGCGGCAAGGTGTGCCGCCGACGGTACAAGCGCAAGCGCCGTTATGACGAGCGCCGCGAACTGTGTCGCCCGGATGGTCATGCCGATTTCTAAACCGGCGCTCTGTCCTGAGGTTCCACGCCCTGAATGTACGCCCGATCATCCCCAAGGTGGCCGGCTTTTCCCAACAACGGATCAGCACGGTCCGCAAGGAACTTCGCTTGCCCCCGCCGGTTACGTTTCATGGTCGAGATGAAACCAGCCTCGCTTGTCCGCTTGTTGGCCCATTCCCTTTTTAACGGCTGTGCTGCGGGCATCATCGCCGGCATTGTGGTTGCCTACTGGAAGCCGTTCGTCGGAGCCCTCGTGTCCGCGCCGACGGGTGGGTTGGGCTGGTTTGCATTCCTTTTCGTATGCGCCCAGGCGGGCGCCGCGGTGGCCCTGGCCATCGCCATGCTGCCAGAGCCGAGCAAGGAAACGCGCCATGGCCAAACCAGAGGCCATTATTAGAAAATCGTGTTTCACACGCCCTGTCCCACAAACTCGTCGAATTTGAGCCTGGCATGCGTAGGGCCCTTCAATTGCTGGCGCGTGATCGCATTCAAGATTTCCAAGAGCTAGGGCGGACCGCCGAATCTCGGCTTCCAGATCTTTGGGGCAATCGCGAAAGACTGAACAATTTACTATGGTTTGGCGGGACTAGCACCTTGCTCACGACTATGCTGACCGCCGACGGCGGTGCGACATGGAGAGGTGTGGATGAGCGAGCCGGAGAGTGCACCAACGGGTATCGAGGGTCTGGATGACGTCCTTTCCGGCGGATTTGCTCGGGGGCGCCTGTTCCTTCTCGAGGGAAATCCCGGCACCGGAAAGACGACCATTGCGCTCCAGTTCCTGTTGCAGGGATCCAAGGCAAAGGAGCGGGGCCTCTATATCACCCTATCGGAAACCAAGGAGGAGTTGCTGAACACGGCTGCGTCCCACGGATGGACGCTCAACGATGAATTGGAGATTTTCGAGCTGCAGCCCCCGGACAGCGTGCTCAATCCCGACGAGCAGCAAAGCATCCTGTATTCTTCCGACCTGGAGCTCGGCGAAACGACCCAGCACATCCTGAAAGCAGTTGATCGCGTTAACCCGAAACTTTTGGTGCTCGACAGCCTTTCGGAGATTTGTCTCCTGGCACACAGTTCATTGCGATACCGCCGTCAGCTTCTGGCGCTGAAGCACGTTTTTGCGAAGCGCGGTATTACGGTTCTGCTACTCGATGATCTCACGACCGATGCGCTCGACAGGATGGCGCACTCCATTGCGCACGGCGTGCTGCGCTTGGAGGAGCTCTCGCTCGATTACGGTGCCGAACGGCGGCGGATGAAGGTCATGAAGTATCGGGGCAGGCCGTACCGTGGCGGCTATCATGACTTCACGATCCAGACCGGCGGCGTGCAGGTCTTTCCACGTCTCGTCGCCTCGGAGCACAGAGGCGATTTCGTAGCCTCCGAGCTTGGAAGCGGAATCAAAGAGCTGGACCTTCTTCTTGGCGGGGGCGTCGACAAGGGGTCGAGCACATTGGTGCTCGGTCCGGCCGGAACCGGAAAGTCGCTTCTGGTGTTGCAGTATGCGATCGGCGCGATGCGGCGAGGCGACAAGGTTGGCATGTTCTTGTTCGACGAGGAGATCAATCTTTTCTTCCATCGTGCGAAGGCCTTGGGCATCGAACTGCGGCGCTTTCAAGAGGACGGGCTGCTGTTCATCGAACAAATAGACGCTGCCGAGCTGTCTCCTGGCGAATTTTCGCACCGCGTGCGGCTGTGCGTTGAAGATGAGGGTGTCGAGCTTGTCGCGATCGACAGCCTCAACGGCTTTCGTACGGCAATGCCGGAAGAGCGCTCCCTCCTGCTGCATATGCACGAACTTCTTCGATATCTTAATCGACGGGGCGTGAGCGCATTCCTCACGGTTGCCCAACATGGAGTGGTGGGCGATATGGATACGCCCGTGGACGTGACCTATCTGGCTGACACAGTCATTTTGATGCGCTTCTTCGAGGCACAGGGTCGCGTGCGCCGGGCGATCTCAGTGGTCAAAAAACGAACTGGCGCGCACGAGGATACCATTCGTGAGTTCCAGATAGGCCCCCACGGGCTATCCATTGGGCCTGTGCTGCAGAGCTTCCAGGGTGTGCTGCAGGGAGTTCCAATCTTTGTTGGCTCAGACGGCACTGCCAGCGGTCTTTTGAAAGATTAAGTCTATGCCATTTGGAGGTCCTGACTCTGAACGAGGGCTTATTCTGCTTAGAAAGCGTGATGCGGAGGTGGCCTCGCAACTGCTGACCGAGGCCGGGTTTGTCGTCATAGTCTGTGCTGACGAGGGTGAGTTCGTCGTGGAGCTCAAGAGCGGCGCGGGCTTTGCGGTGTTGAGCGAAGAAGTTTCGGCGCAAGCCGCCGTACGCGAGCATGTCAGCGAATGGATTAAGGCACAGCCCAGCTGGTCGGATTTGCCGGTCATCATGCTCACTGCGCGTGTCGATGCGCCGAGCCGGAACCGCGCCGCGGCGGCCCTCCAGGAACGGTTTGGCAACATCAATTTTCTTGAGCGGCCGTTCCATCCGACCACGCTCGTCAGTTTGGCGAGGACAGCGCTGCGGTCCCGCCACCGCCAGTATGAAGCCCGGGCTCTGCTGGAGCGTTACGAGCTTCTGGCCCGCGAGCTGCAGCATCGCACAAAGAACTTGCTGTCGGTCATTCTTTCCATCGCCTCCGCCAGTCTGCGCCCCGGGGGTGGTGGCAGCGAAGCATTGTTTGCCCGGCTCCATTCGCTTGCCAAGGCTCAGGACCTCATATTCGAGGAGGGCGGAGGCGGCGCCCTCCTGGATCACATTGTCCACCGCGTCGTCGATAGCTTCGGCGCGCGAATTTCGATCGAGGGACCCCCGATCTTTCTCAGCGCGAGGGCCGCTCAAGGCTTCGCTCTTATCATTCACGAGCTGGCTACGAACGCAGTCAAATACGGATCTTTGACCGTGCCGACCGGCAAAGTCTCGATTTGCTGGCATCTCAATGCCGCTGAGGCGGAACCGACGGTTACGCTGGTCTGGCAGGAACGGGGTGGTCCTCCCGTCGCTGCTCCGGAACGCAGAGGATTTGGAACAATTCTGCTGGAGAAAGCCGTAGCAAGCTCGGGCGGACCTCCGCGCTTCGATTATGCACCGGGAGGCTTCACCTATCGGATTACAGCGTCTTGCCGGTGATTGGTCGCGTCGGGATATCAGCGGAACCGCTGGTGATGGCCGCGTAAGCGGTTGAAGCGACATATTCAGTGGGTGCCCTCAATGGGAGATGGTGGGCACGCAACGCTGATAGCAACGGCAATCTCATCTCCCTCACCGGACGACCTCTTCCTCTATCGCGAAGCGCGCAGCATTGGCGTCGAGCGGATCATCGGCGCGCCAAACGGAGCGACCGACACGTCCCTTCTGGACGAGCTGGGTATCGACGCTGGATTTCAGATCGAGCACGGAGGCGCCATCTTTGATTCCGGGCCGCGTACCATGCGCCATGACCCACTACCTCTGCCACAATGAATTTTTGAGACAGAATTTTCATGAAAAATATGATTGTTTTTTTCACGAGAGTGTCTATCCTGAGATGACGCTCAGGAGCACGGCCTATGTCTCTTCCTCGTATGTTGCGGCCCACGAATCTCGAAGAACTGCCCGTGGAGGCCGGAAAGCTCGACGAAGATGCTGTGTTCGTGGGCGGCGAGGTGCGGTCACTCCGCAACGCGCGCGACATCACGCTGCAAGACCTCGCAGCCACGACGGGCCTTTCGATTGGCTATCTGAGCCAGATCGAGCGAGGCCTTTCCAGCCCGACGGTCGATGCCCTTCACGCCATCAGTCGGGCTCTCGGCGTCACGATCGGCTGGTTCTTCAAGCCAGGGGACGAAAAGTCGGCGACCGAACGAGATATAGTCGTCCGCGCGGCGCAGAGGCGGCGACTGAAGTTCAGCACCGGCATTACCGACGAGCTCCTCTCTCCGAATCTCGATCGGCAGCTGGAATTGCTCCGCTGTACGTTCGCGCCGGGCGCGACAAGCGGCAACGTAGCCTACGCCCATCGCGGCGAGGAGACCGGCATCGTCATCTCGGGCCGGCTCGAGGTGTGGGTGGGAGACAAACATTTCGTGCTCGAGGAAGGCGACAGTTTCGCCTTCGAAAGCAGCCTCCCACACCGCTATCGCAACCCCGGCAGGACGAAGACGGTGGTGATCTGGGCGATCACGCCACCGAGCTACTAGATGACTCCGTCGGAGACGCCGTGGCCCAAGATCTCCCAAGCAAGGTCGAGGTTCTGATCATCGGCGGCGGTATAGCCGGATGTTCGGTCGCCTATCACCTGACGAAGGTTGGCATCAGCGATGTTCTGCTCTGCGAGCGCAGGCAACTGACGTGCGGGACCACGTGGCACGCGGCGGGGCTCGTCACGCAGCTGCGCGCCACCCGCAACATGACCGAACTCGCGAAGTACACAGGCGAGCTCTTCCGCAGTCTGGAGGCGGAAACCGGGCAATCGACGGGTTTCAAGCAGAACGGTGCACTTCGGCTTGCCAAGACCGAGGACCGTTTCGAAGAGCTGAAACGCGGCGCCTCCATGGGCCGCAATTTTGGCCTCCCGATCGATGTTGTCACGCTCGGTGAGATTAAAGATCGCTGGCCCCCGCTCGACACGCACGGGATCATCGGTGGTCTCTGGTCGCCCAACGACGGGCAGGTCAATGCCGCGGACGTGACGATGGCACTTGCCAAGGGGGCGCGGAGCGGCGGCGTGCGCATTGTCGAAAACACACCCGTTCTTCGCATTATCGTGGAGCATGGACGCGCCGTCGGCGCTTTGACCGACAAGGGGGAAGTGCGTGCCGGGAAGGTCGTCATCTGTGGCGGAATGTGGTCCCGCGAACTCGCCGCCGAAGTGGGCGTTTCCCTTCCGCTACATGCCGCCGAACACTTCTACGCCGTGACAGAGCCTGTCGCTGGTTTGCCCGGAGATCTGCCGGTTCTCTTCGTCTCGGACGAGCAGACCTACTATAAGGAGGATGCGGGTAAGCTCCTCATTGGCTGCTTCGAGAAAGAGGCCAAGCCTTGGGGTGCGGCTGGGATCCCAAAGGATTTTTGCTTCGACACGCTGCCTGAGGACCTCGATCACTTCGAGCCCATACTCGAACAGGCCGTACGCAGGGTGCCGGCATTGGCGAGCACCGGCATTCAGCTCTTTTTCAACGGTCCCGAGAGCTTCACGCCGGATGACCGGTACCTGCTCGGCGAGACGGCGGAGGTCGATAACCTCTTCTGTGCCTGCGGCTTCAACTCCATCGGCATTCTCTCGTCAGGCGGGGTCGGCAAGATGCTCTCGCTCTGGATTCGGGACGGTCACCCACCGGCCGATCTCTCGGACGTGGACGTCCGTCGAATGGTTCCATTCCAGTCAAACCGCCGCTTTCTCTTCGAGCGGACCAAAGAGACGCTCGGCCTCCTGTTCGATATGCACTGGCCAAATCGCCAGTACGCCACGGCGCGCGGCGTCCGGCGCAGTCCATTCCACGATAAGCTCCGGGCCTCCGGCGCCTGCATGACTGAGGCTGCCGGCTACGAACGTCCGGGATTTTTTGCGTGCGCCGGCGTTCGCCCGGAACTTATCTACTCGTACGGCCGGCAGAACTGGTTCGACGTTTGCGGGGAAGAATGCCGGAACACGCGCGACAACGTCACGCTGTTCGACCAGAGCTGCTTTCCCAAGTTCCTCGTTGAGGGTCGGGATGCTTGCGCGGCGCTCAACCGCGTCTGCGCGAACAATATCGACGCCCCGGCTGGGCGGCTCGTATACACGCAATGGCTTAACGAGCGCGGGGGTATCGAGGCGGACGTAACGGTAACGCGGATAAGCGAGACATCATTTCTGATCGTGACGATCGCCGCTTCGCAAACGCGCGACTTTGCGTGGCTCAAGCGGCACCTCCCGAAGGACGCCAACGTCTTCGCAAGCGATGTCACATCAGGCTGGGCGACGCTTGCCGTCATGGGGCCCGGGTCACGGGAGCTCCTGTCGCGGATCTCGCCGGATGATTTCTCCACCGCTGCCTTTCCGTTCGGATCGAGTCGCGAGGTCGAGGTCGGCTACGCGCGTGTCCGGGCGAGCCGCGTGACTTTTGTAGGCGAGCTCGGCTGGGAGCTCGCGATTCCTGCGGAGTTCGGCTCGCACGTATTCGATACGATCCTGGCAGCCGGCGCCGACCTCGGACTTCGCCATGGCGGGTTCTTCGCCATCAATTCGATGCGCATGGAAAAGGGCTATCGGCACTGGGGGCACGACATCGGAGACGAAGACACACCGCTTGAGGCAGGGTTAGGCTTTGCCGTTGCCTTCGACAAGACGGGTGGTTTCATAGGTCGTGATGCGCTGCTGCGTCAACGCGATCTCGGACCTCCGACCCGCCGGCTTGTTCAGATTTCCGTCCGGGACGCTGGAAGCAAGCTTTTGCATCACGACGAGCCGATCTGGTGTGGGAATACGATCGTAGGCTCCGTAACCTCTGGCGCATACGGACACCGCATCGGGGCCCCGCTCGGCCTCGGCTACGTGTCGGATGACAGCGGTGTTACGGCAGAGCTCCTCGCCACACAGACTTTCGAGGTGGAGATCGCGTGCGAGCGGTACCCCGCACAGGTTCAGCTCGGGCCCTGGTACGACCCCAAATCCCAACGCATCCGAGCCTGAGCGCAATAAGGCCGGAGGGAGGTTTTGGCTCCAAATCTTCGGCGCTACCGTAAGTCACCTGCACGGGAGAACGATCATGACGGCATTGCAAGACTTCGCGCTGCTCTCGGGGAAAATCTACGTTGACGGCCGTTTCGAGACCAGCCGCGCGACGGAGCACTTCGACGTGATCGATCCCGCGACGGAAGAGCACGCCGGCCGTATCGCCGACACGACCGACGGCGAGGTGGACTACGCGATCGAACGCGCCAATTCCGCGCGACGCGCGTGGATGGGCATGGATTCGCGCAGCCGTGCCGTTATTCTTCACGACATTGCAGCGCTCTTGAGACAGGACAAGGCTCCATATGCGGAGTGCCTGACGCGCGAGGAGGGGAAGCCTTACAAGGAATCCGTCGACGAAGTGTCCTGGTGCGCGACGGCCATCGATTATTATGCCGAACTTGCGCGTCATGAGACGGGACGCATTGCCGGCGCGACGGTTCCCGGGCAATTCCACTTCAGCATCAAGGAACCGCTCGGTACGATCGTCATCGTACTTCCCTTCAACTATCCGCTGGTGCTGTTGTGCTGGGAGGCAGCAGCGGCGCTTGCCGCCGGCAACGCGGTGATCATCAAGCCTCACGAGCAGACGAGCCTCACGACACTCAAGTTCATGGAGGTGTTCTCCACACTTCCGCCGGGCCTTATGCAGGTCGTCACAGGCGGCGCGCGTGTTGGCCAGCGCCTGATAGCGAGCTCAGGCACACATGGCGTCGCCTACACCGGGTCGGTCGCGGTCGGACAGGCGGTAGCCCGCACGTGTGCCGAGACGTTCAAACCCTGCCTGATCGAAGCCTCGGGCAACGATCCCTTCATTGTAATGCCCTCGGCTCCCCTTGACATGGCTATCCGGGGCGCCGCGTTTGCGGCCTATCTCAATTGCGGCCAAGTTTGCACATCGGCGGAGCGCTTCTACGTGCACGAGAAGATCCACGACGAGTTCGTCGAGGGGCTCGTGTCCGAGGCGCGCAAACTTCGGGTTGGCAATGGGCTCGGTCCGGTCGATATGGGACCGCTCGCCACGCGGCGGCAGCGCGAGCGATACGAGGGCCTCATCGCGCGCGCCCGCGAGCAGGGCGCCAAGACCGCCACAGGCGGCGGCCGTCCTGCCGAGCATAACCGCGGCTGGTTCGTCGAGCCGACTGTCCTGACCGGCGTGACACCTGACATGGAGATCCTCAACGAGGAACCGTTTGGGCCCGTCGCACCGATCTGCAAGGTTTCGGATTTCGACGAGGCCATTACGCTCGCCAATCGATCGCAATATGGCCTTGGAGCGAATCTGTACTCCCGCGACATGGACGAGACGTTCCGCGCCGTGCGCGAGATCGAGTCCGGAATCCTATGGATCAACGCGCCTTTGCTCGACAATGACGCACTTCCGTTCGGTGGGCGCAAGCTTTCCGGAACGGGGCGACAACTCGGGCCCGAGGGCTTGGCACAGTTCCAGAACTCCAAGTTTGTCATGATCGATCCGACAGCGTCCAACCAAGACTTCTGGTGGTTCCCGTACGCCGATGCGGAGGCGTTTAAGCAAGCCTAAGAGGAAGCACGGCGCACAAAGGGCTTGCATACGGAGTTCGAGCGGAAAACCAGGGAGAGAACGACGTCGCGACGCCTTGGGCTGTGCTCATTGCATTCGCACTACGCAAGGCGAGCGCAATACGAGAGCACGTCCGCCGTCCGCCTCACCTGCTTGCTGTCTCCTACATGAACGATGAGTTTCTCGCTCTGACAATATGTGCGTGCGCGACCTAACTATTCTGCGAGCGCGCGCCTCTTGAAGTAGGCATCTACGTCGAAGCGGCCAAGGCGCCAGCCTTTGATGGTTATTCATACCCCTACAATTCAGAGCTGAGCTTCGCATAGGCTTCAATCTCGACCCTTTGCCAGGGACGCAGCATCGACGTGACCTGCACGAGCGTGCTAGCGGGTCGGACCTTATCGAAGCGCTCGAGGTGGGCTCGCGCAACGTCATCTGCATCCTTGATGTCGCGAAGATAGACGACTGTGCGCACAACGTGCTCAAGACCTGCTCCAGCCTCACGCAGCGCCTTTTCGATAATTTCGAGAGCGGCCCGGGCCTGGATATAGGCATCCTTTCCTTCCTGCTCGGCTGGCGCACACGTTCCCGAGACATGGACATCGTCGCCCGCGCGCACGGCGCGCGAATAGCCGAACACGGATTCGTAGGCACCTCCCGAGGAAATGTTCTTGCGCACCGTCGTTGTCGATTTTGTCATGCGGCTAGCTCCTTAGGTTTTTGCAAATGTCAACGTTTCGTCGCATCAAGGAAGCGGTACCAAGTCTCGACGACCGGTACCGCCCTCTTTGCGAGCGTATGGACGGGAAAGCTCGGAAAGCTAAGATCGTCGAAGGCCGTACGTCCGTCGCTTCGACCTAGAAGCTGCAGCGCGATCTTATTTCCAAAGTAGGTGGCCCTAGACACGCCGGTTCCGCAGTAGCCAAGAGCGTAGTACATGCCTGTTGCGGCGCGTCCGAGATGGGGTACCTCGTCGTACGTGTAGCCGATCGTTCCGTCCCAGCCATGCGTCACCGGCACATCCGCCAGCTCCGGGAAGACGTGCAGCATGTCCCGCGCGAGATGCCGAAAGGCCAAAGGTGATGTGTTGTTGGCAAGCCGCCCGACGCGTCCGCCCCAGATCAGGCGCCGCTCTCCGGGGGCGGCCCGGAAATAGTAGAAGACGCGGTTGGTGTTTCCGTACACCCGGTTCTTCGGCAACAGACGGGAAAGCGTGTCTTCCGGAATTTCTCCCGTGGCGATCAGGCCTGATCCGATCGGCACGATACGCCGGCCGAGTTCCGGCACGAGACCATCCGTGTAGCCGTTCGTTGCTATAATGACGTCGCGCGCCTTGATGGAGCCGAGCGGCGTCGTGATTGAATGTCCGTCATGCTCGTCTCCGGAAATGTCTTGGGCGGCGGCATTGCCGATGATATGTCCGCCGCCTTCCTGTATCCGCTGCATGAGCCCTGCATGGTAGAGCCCGGGATGGAGTGAGGCGTCTTGCGGCAAGATCGAGCCGCCGAAAAACACATCGGTTCCGATCTCGCTATGGAGCTCGGATTTGGGCACCATGAAGCTCTCGACATCCGCGATGGCGTGCAAGTCTTCCATGTCTCGCGCCATGGATTCGTAATGCTCTGGCTGCACCGCGGCGCGGAAGCGCCCGCAGCGCTTGAAGTGGCATGCGATCTTCTCGGTCGCGATCAGATGCTCGATGTAGTCGAGCATACGCACGCCCTCACGCAGCATCGCCGCCGCCTTCGCAGGTCCACGCAACTCGATCAGACGCTTGACGCGAAATTTCTGATTGCCGCTGCCGATTTGCCCGCCATTGCGCGTGCTCGCCCCATAGCCTGGCACGCCGCGCTCGAGCACCACGACCGATCGGCCGTGACGCAGCAGCGTAAGCGCGGCAGAGAGGCCAGTGAAACCTGACCCGACAATGACAACATCGCTGCGCTTCGGCAGCGCCGGGGACGTGTGCTGGCGAGGCGCGGCCTCCCACCAGTAAGGTCGAAATGTAAGCCCCCTCGTCGGCTTAAGATGACCACGGGCGAGATCACCTGCCGTTAGGACAGGCTCCTCAGCAATCGAGCCCTTCTCCAGAAACTCATCAAAACCCACGTTTGCCCCCAAAGTCCAATATTGCCCTACATACAAATATATTGCATAACATGCAATACATCGGTACGCAAAGTGCGGCGAGCAAAGCCAGCGAAAACGTGGATACCGCGAAGAAAAGCTCCCAGCACCAGGGAACGACGCATCAAGGAAAGATCACCCATGACGATCGCGCATTGGGATTCGCGTAACTTAGCTGGGCAGCTTGTTGCGCCGCAAAATATCGACATTCAAACCGCCAAGCTGTTTCTCGCGCAGCATCACGTGCGGTATGTTCTGGCCCAGTTCGTCGACATCTACGGTGTGGCCAAGAGCAAGGCCGTACCGGTCGACCATCTCGAGGACATCATCACCGATGGCGTCGGCTTTGCCGGCGGCGGCGTGTTCGGCATGCGTCTTGCGCCGCATGAGGCCGAGTACATGCTGGTCGGCGATCTCTCGACCCTCACGCTTATCCCTTGGGCGCCGGGATATGCCCGCATGATGGGAACTGGCACCGTCTCCGGAAAGCCTCACCCCATTGACGCGCGCAATATCCTGAAGGGCCAGATCGCGCGTCTCGCCGAGCGTGGGTGGGTCTTGAACACCGGCATAGAGCCGGAGTTCAGCCTGCTCGAGCGCACGGCTGATGGATCCATCGTTCCTTTCGATGGCACGGACATCCTGCAGAAGCCCGCCTACGACTATCGGGGCCTGTCGCGGGTGCGCGTGTTCCTTGAACGCGTCACTGAAAGCCTACAGGCGCTCGGCATCGACGTGTACCAGATCGATCACGAGGACGGGAATGGCCAGTATGAGATCAACTTCAAATATGCCGACGCACTGACGTCGGCGGACCAGATTATCCTATTCAAGATGGCAGCCTGTGAGATTGCGCATGAGCTTGGTGCAATCTGCTCTTTCATGCCCAAGCCCAAGAGCTCGACCACCGGAAACGGCATGCACATCCATTGCTCCATTGCCGATGCGTCGGGATGCAATCTATTCCACGACCCATCCGACAAGCGTGGCATGGGATTGTCCCAGCTCGCCTATCACTTTGTCGCTGGCGTGTTGGCGCACGCGGCGCCGTTGACCGCACTGCTCGCGCCCAGCGTCAACTCCTACAAACGTCTCGTGGTCGGCCGTACCGCGTCAGGGACCACCTGGGCGCCGGCGTTTGTCGCCTACGGCGACAATAATCGCACCGCCATGGTGCGCATCCCTTACGGGCGGATCGAGATCCGCACCGGAGACTCGGGCATGAACCCTTATCTCGCTCAGGCCGCGCTCATTGCGGCAGGACTCGATGGCATCGATCGCAAACTCGATCCCGGCGAGCCGCACAACATAAACTTCTACGCGCTTACATCCGAGGAAATCGCGAGCAAGAACATCAGGACCCTGCCCCAGTCGCTTCACGATGCGATCGATGCGCTCTCGAAAAGTGAACTCATGAGGAGCACCCTTGGCGTCGATTTTGTCGATGAGTTCGTGACGCTGAAGCGCGAGGAATGGATCGACTATCACCGCCACGTCTCCGATTGGGAGGTCAAGCGGTACCTAAACTTCTTCTAACGCTGTTGCCTTCAAGGGGAGATGGAGATGCGTGGAATTGCCGGTCTTCTCATCAAAGACCCCATCGCGAGCATCTCGGGAACGCACGGCATCTCGCACACGCGCATGGCGACCGAGTCCGCCAATACGACCAACGGCGCGCACCCGTTCCCTCGAACGCTGGCCCGTGCTTGCGGAAAGAACCATCTCCACAACCTCGAACCGGAGGATCTTTCTGCGTTGACTACTGAGGCAGCCGCGATGGCACGCATCCCGCTTGCTGGCACGAACGGGGTTCCTGGTGGCGTCTGATATGGCGAGACGTCTCCCCCTGCCTGCCGGGAGCGAAAGCTCCCGGCTTTTTTTTACCCCGCCCGCGAAGCCGCGGAAGCTTAATCATTGTACATGATGATCGATATGAACTTCGCCTGATTGTCGAGCAACCGCTCTGGCCCGTGGACCACATCGCCGGAGAAGGTGAACGCATCTCCAGGCTCGAGCAGATACGTGAAATCGCCAAAGCGATACTCGACGCGGCCCTGCAGCATGTAGATGAACTCGGTGCCAGGATGGGAAAAGCGCGGGTAGGATTGGCTCTTCTTGTCCATCTCGATGTAGAAGGGATCGAAGAGCTTTTTGGGCCCCTTGTCGTAGGAGAGCAGCTTGTAGGTGTAGCCGTATTTGGTACCGACGCGGACCACTTCCATCTGCTCGCTCCGCTTGACGAGCTGTGCCGTGCCTTTCTTGTGGTCGGTCCGCTTGAACAAGTCCGATAGATCGATCCCGAGCGCGTGGCAGAGGCGTTCGAGGGCGTCGAGGCTTGCCGTCGCCATGCCGTTCTCGATTCGGCTTAACATGGCGCTCGAGATAGACGATCCCGCGCTCAGGTCCGCCAAGGTAAGATTGGCCTCCAGCCGGAGCTGTTTCAAAACCTCGCCGATTCGTTTTTCCAGCGGAACGTTGGCCTTGTCGGGCGGCTTTTGACCCTGTGAGGCCTGAGTGGCCAGATGAGGGTGACGACGCGGCGGCGCACGCCGCACTCTTGCTTTTACCATGGGGCTGCACTCACCAGACTAAAGGATGGATTGACGACCTTAAAGCCATCTTGCCCCGACCTTTTACCCCTTTGCAACCAAGCGTTCTCCGGTATCTGCACTTACCGGAAGGGCAAATTATTTGCACATACTGCAATGCAAGTTTATTGCATGCGCTGCAACTCTGCGGCAGTATGCCCCGCCTAAGCTGAGACAAAACCTCTTCTTCGAGAGGAGTCCTAGGGAGCGATACTCATGCAACATACGGTTATCTCGGGTGCTGACGGTCCGGGCAGTTCGGGGCAAGCCTATCCCGGCATCGAGTCCGGCGGTCTACACAGAACGATCAACTGGAAGGGAGCCTTCTGGATCGCGAGCGGAGTTCCGGCTCTGGTGCTCATCTCGATTGGCGGCATGGGAGCCACCGCCGGAAAACTTGCTTTTCTCGTTTGGTCGATCTCGGTGGTGATGGGGCTTTTTCAAGCTTACAGCTACGCTGAGATCGCCGGTCTCTTCAAAAACAAGTCAGGTGGCGCAGCCGTCTATGGATCGGCTGCGTGGCTGCGATACAGCAAATTCATCGCGCCGTTATCGGTCTGGTGCAACTGGTACGCCTGGACGCCAGTTCTGTCACTTGGCTGTACGATTGCCGCAGGCTATATCCTCAATGCCATCGCCCCCATCCCCGTCTTCACGGCTGACTCTCCGGAAGTATCGGCGTGGTTGCAAAACGCCGCCAATGCCGCCGCTATCGATGGCAAGTCCGTGGAGGAAGCGGCGAAGATTGCGCTTGCCGCTGTGACGGAGGCTTCGACGCCGGCGCTCCGTACGATGGTCCTCGCCAGCTTTTCATTTTTCGGGCTGGCGCAAATCGAGATTGGACCGACTTTCTTTATTGGCGCTGCTCTTATGCTGATTACCTTTGCCATCCAGCATCGCGGCATTCTTGGCACGGCGCGCGTTCAGACGGTCATCGGACTTCTGGTGGTCATCCCGATGCTGATCGTCGGCATCGTGCCGTACTTCAATGGCGGCGTGGAGTATACCAACTTCACGCCGCTCGTTCCTCCTACGGGCGCCTGGGACAACGGCGGCTGGACATTGTTCTTCGGCGCACTCTTTATCGCCGGTTGGTCGACCTATGCCTTCGAGACGGCCGTCTGCTATACGCGAGAGTTCAAGAACCCTGCATCGGACACGAAGAAGGCGATCATATCGGCCGGTATCCTGTGCGTCGTCCTCTACAGCCTCGTCGCTGCAACCTTTCAGGGCCACCTCGGTCTCGAAGGCATGACACAACCGGGCATCGTCGATGGCACCGGTGTCGCAGCGGCGATGGGGCAAATGGTAGGCGGCGGCTCGCCGTTCGTCACCCATCTCCTCGAGATGATGATGATCCTCGCCCTCATTCTGGCGATTCAGATGGCGATGGCAGGCTCCTCTCGCACGCTCTACCAGGGCGGTGTCGACGGATGGCTTCCCAAGTATCTGGCTCACACGAATGAGCATGGCGCGCCGACGCGCGCCATGTGGACCGATCTCATTTTTAATCTGGGCCTGCTTACGTTCGCCGCATCCGACGCTACCGCGTACTATCTGATCCTGTCGATCTCCAACGTCGGCTACATGATCTTCATCTTCCTTAACTTGCAATCGACTTGGATTCACCGCATCGACAGCCCGCATATTCCGCGCCCCTACAAGGCACCCAATTGGCTTGTCGGCTTCAACGCGTTGCTGGGATTCTTCAACCTGTTCCTTATGGGTGTCGGCGCCAAGGTTTGGGGCAACCCGAACGCCCTCTGGTATGGGCTCCTGTTTGGGCTTCTGATCATTCCTGTGTTCCTGTTCCGGCACTATGTGCAGGACAAGGGACGGTTCCCGGATCACATGCTGATCGATTTGGACCTCAAGAGTCAGGATCTCGGTGAGCGGCGTGCAGGAATCTTGCCCTATCTGGCGCTGGCGGCTGGTGTCGCCATTGTGCTCTTTGGGCACTACTACTTCCAGCTCCCCAACTGAATACCCGACAACAGGGCGGCCGACCTCATCGGGAGAGTCGGCCGCCCTGCTCGCAATCCGACCAATGATTGGAGCGATTGGGTATGGACGTGTGTGCAGATTGCAGGAATGAATGCGCGCCAAACGCGTTAGGAAATCCGGATGCACGACTGTCGTTTTCAGATACGCGCAAACCACCCTTCGGGTGCGGTCCATGAGACCATCTTCGGGTATTCGCGTGCCGTCCGCGTCGGAAACGACATCTATATCTCTGGGACATGCGCGCCTCCCAACTACGCCGAAAGTGATGCCGACCAACAAGCGAGCGCAGCCCTGAAGCTCATCGAACAAGCGATCATAGATGCGGGAGGCCGCATGTTTAACGTTGTGCGAACGGTCGTCTATTTGAGAGATATTGAGGATGCGGAAGCGGTTGCGCGCGTGCATTTGAGCTGGTTCGCCACAATCCGCCCTGCCACCACAGTCGTGCAAGTGCCATCACTCCAGAGGCCCTGGCAGAAGGTTGCCATAGAAGCCTATGCCAAGCTGTGATGTTTCCTTGGAGGGAGTATGTGCTAGCTGCACAATTGCTGCGGAGAGACCCGCATTCAACACCTGAATGCTCGCTTCGTGAAGACGCACGCGCCTGCTCAGGCGGCAATAGGTAAGGCCTGCATTCCCATCAACCAAGGTCGCGTCTCCTGCGCCTTCCCAACCGAAGGCATTCAGGACAACACGGTCAATCGCCTCCTTTTGATGTCGAGTTCGGAGAGGCGCATCGTCCCATAAGCGGCCATTGCCGCGTTTCTTGTGGCGCCAACGATTTTGTTGCTCTTTTGATGGTGTATAGAAGGCTGGACAAGCGGATGCTGCGGAAAAATTGAAGTGAAGAAGAAACAACCTATCACGTCGGTCGTCTCTGTTGGTGGACACGTGGAGCGACCCGCATGCGTGCAAGTCCGCGGAGCGCGTCAGAACAACCTCAAGAATGTCGATGTCGATGTTCCGCGCGATGCCTTCGTGGTGTTCACTGGCATATCCGGCTCGGGCAAGTCGTCTCTGGCCTTCGGCACGCTCTATGCCGAAGCGCAACGCCGTTATCTGGAATCGGTGGCGCCCTATGCCCGCCGCCTGATCGACCAGGCCGGCGTTCCGGAGGTCGATGCGATCGACGGGTTGCCGCCTGCGGTCGCATTGCAGCAACAGCGCGGGTCGTCCAACGCACGGTCCTCTGTCGGCAGCGTGACCACGCTCTCCAGCCTGGTGCGGATGCTCTATTCGCGCGTCGGCGAATATCCGCGCAATCAGCCGATGCTCTATGCGGAGGATTTCTCGCCCAACACCGTCACCGGGGCCTGTCCGACCTGCCACGGGATCGGCCGTGTCTATGACGCGACCGAGAAGACGATGGTGCCCGACGATACGCTCACCATTCGCGAGCGGGCGATCGCCGCTTGGCCGCCGGCGTGGCACGGCCAGAACCTGCGCGATATCCTCGTGTCGCTCGGCTATGACGTCGATACGCCATGGCGCGACTTGCCGAAAAAGGATCGCGACTGGATCCTCTTCACCGATGAACAGCCGACGGTGCCGGTCTATGCGGGCTTTACCCCCAATGAGACCCGCGTTGCCCTCAAACGCCGCATGGAGCCGAGCTACCAGGGCACCTTCACCGGCGCGCGTCGCTACGTGCTGGAGACCTTCGCAAACACGAAAAGCGCGCTGATGAAGAAGCGCGTTTCTCAATACATCATCGGCCGCGATTGCCCGACCTGTCATGGCAAGCGCCTGAAGCGCGAGGCCCTGTCGGTGAAATTCGCCGGGCTCGACATCGCCGAGTTCGGTGATCTGTCGCTGCTGAAGCTGAGAGACCTGCTGACGCCGGTCGTGCACGGCGAGTTCGGGAATGCCGCAGCCACCGCAAAGGGCCACGTCCTCAACAAAGCCTCCCGCGATGCAGCGGTCGAACGTCGGGTCGCTGCCGGTGGTTCGGCGCACAAGAGCGCGCCCGACGTGCGCCGCACACCCAATCTCTCCGATGAAAAGCGGGTGGCCGCCCAACGTCTGGCGTCCGAATTGCTCGAACGGCTCGGACCGCTGATCGATCTTGGCCTCGGATACATCTCGCTCGACCGCAGCACGCCGACGCTCTCCTCCGGAGAGCTGCAACGCCTGCGCCTTGCCACCCAAGTGTCGTCACAGCTTTTCGGCGTGGTCTATGTGCTCGACGAGCCCTCAGCGGGGTTGCACCCGGCAGATGGAGAAGCCTTGCTCGCGATCCTCGAGCGGCTGAAGGCGGCGGGTAATTCGCTGTTCGTCGTCGAGCACGATCTCGACGTGATCCGCCATGCCGAATGGTTGGTCGATGTGGGACCGGGCGCCGGAGAGAAGGGTGGCCGGGTGATCTACAGCGGGCCGACCGCGGGGCTGGCGGATGTCGAGGCTTCCATCACGCGTCGTTATCTGTTCGATAAACAGACTGCAGTCGAGCGGACGCCGCGAAAGCCCAAGGGATGGCTGCGCTTGGAAAGTGTGGCGCGCAACAACCTGCACGATCTGGATGCCGCGTTTCCGCTCGGCTGCTTGACGGCAGTCACGGGAATCTCGGGCTCGGGCAAATCCAGTCTTGTCAGCCAGGCACTTCCCGAGTTGGTCAGCGACCATCTTGGCCGCCCGGTTGCCGTTTCCGAGGAGGACGAGGTCGACCCCTTGCTCGCGGTGGCACAGGACGCCACCGCAGGGCGCATCGTGAGCGGCGTGGAGCACATCCGCCGTCTTGTTCAAGTGGACCAGAAGCCCATTGGCCGCACGCCGCGCTCGAATCTGGCGACGTACACCGGTCTCTTCGATCATGTCCGCCAACTCTTTGCCAAAACGCCCTTGGCGCGAAGGCGCCACTACGGCGCAGGCCGGTTTTCATTCAACGTCGCACAGGGCCGTTGTCCGACCTGTGAGGGCGAAGGCTTCGTGATGGTCGAGCTGCTGTTTCTGCCCAGTGTCTATGCGCCGTGCTCGGCGTGCCACGGCAGCCGGTACAATCCTCAGACGCTTGAAGTTGAATGGCATGGCCGCAACATCGCGCAAGTGCTGCAGATGACCGTAGACGAGGCCTGCGCGGTCTTCGCCGATGAACCGCAGGTGCTGCGACCGCTCAACGTGTTGCGCGAGATCGGACTCGGCTATCTGCGGCTCGGGCAGCCAGCGACGGAACTCTCGGGCGGAGAGGCGCAGCGCATCAAGCTGGCGACCGAGCTCCAGCGCGCACAACATGGCAACACGCTCTACATCCTCGACGAACCGACCTCCGGCCTGCATCCTGCTGACGTCGACCGCCTGATGCGCCAACTGCAAGGACTTGTCGATGCGGGAAACACAGTCGTCGTCGTCGAACATGACATGCGCGTCCTGGCGCAGGTGGATTGGATCATCGACCTTGGGCCTGGAGCTGGAGAAGACGGGGGGCGCATCATCGCTAGCGGCACGCCTGATAGAGTTGCTGATGTAGCGAATAGTCGGACGGCGAAGTACCTGAAACCGCTCGTGACCCAAAGCAGGAACGGAAACAAGAAATAGTCTCTGATCATTTTTTTAGGTGCGATTGACGACCACTATCTTGTCAGGGCGGTCGTCGGTAGCTCAGCAATGCCGCACTCTTGCTTCGGACTGCTATGGGTCATGAGCACGCGACAGCCGCGCTGCGTTTCGACCGCTATCCACCAACAAGAAGACGTGCAGGGAGGTGCAGTTCGAAGCGCCGAATATCCGACGGCCACTTCCGCTTCTGGGACGTGACCCTCCCCCCGATTGGT
>JRYH01000799.1_pt1 | contig 29522 bp, 24 predicted proteins | sample 235351 | NCBI WGS metagenome assembly JRYH01 (sample SAMN03074221, study PRJNA261480) | activated sludge metagenome | biome: Wastewater Treatment Plant; feature: Wastewater; material: Activated sludge; isolation source: activated biomass of a wastewater treatment plant treating wastewater... ...
CGGCCCCTCCGCGCCCTGCGCCCCCGCCGGCCCGGCCGGGCCCTGCGGCCCCTGCGGGCCCTCGTTGCCCGAGAGCGCGAACAGCGCGTACGGCGTCGCGTTGATCCGCTGCCTGGGCGTGAGCGCCGTGAACGCCCCCGCGCCCCCCGCCGGCGTCCGCACCTCGATCTGCAGCCAGACCTCGTCGCCGAAGAAGACCGGCACGCCGAAGTCAAGATCGGCCGAGAACAGCCCCTTCTCGACCTGCACCGTCATCGCGACCAGGTCGGTGAGCTCGAAATCCCCGCCGGCGTCATCGAACACGCGGAACCGCATGTCCGCCGACCCGGTGTAGGGCAGCCCGCCTTGGTCGAGCCGGCCCTGGTAGGTGAACGCCTGCGAGACGGGCGCGGCCATCGCCGGCTCTGCCAGGACCACCGCCGCGGCAATCAGAAACCTGAAACTCAGCATGACACACTCCTCGCTCGGGCTGCAGCGGAGGCAGGGTACCCGAATTGGGTGGTTCGATCGACAGAAAAAGCGGGGCGCACCCGGTCACTCGAACATCGTCGCGAGAAAACCGGGGAGTTTGTCCACCGCCTCGGTCACCTCCCCGAACGCCACCGCGGCGTCCGCCAAGGCCTGGCGGAGGTTCAGCAACCAGTTCTGATTGTCAACCCAGAACTCTGGTTTGTGGGTGCGTCTCAGGAACTCCGTGCTCCACGCCTTCACCATGCCCGGCGGCTTGTTGTTGAGGTCGATGAGCAAGTACCGCGAGAGATTCGCCTGTTCGGAGAGCGGCCGCTGACACGCGATCAGGATCGGACCCCGGAGCCCGCGGGCCCGCTCGTCAAGCCTTGACGCAAGGTAGGTCGCGCGGGTGTAGTCGTACGAGGACACCAGGCCCTCTACGACCTGTTTCATCGACTCGTCGGTCTCGTGGGCCCGGTCCCATTCGACCTGTTCCCGCATCGGCACATGCAGGGCATTCAACTGGGACTTCGCGAAGCCCCCGACCACGAGCTCGTCGATGTCGGAGAGCGAAGTGAGCAAGGCATGGAGGGCCGCCTGCACCCGGGCTTTCTCCGCCTCGCCGGTCGGCCGCTCGAGAATGAGCAGGTAGCTGTACAGCCCGTACCCCGGCTGCTCGTGCTGCCCGGGGAGCAGTTGTTCCCGCCCCGTCGCCAACGGCGGCGCCGCCATCTCGGCGCCCGCGAACGCAAAGTCGGCCCCGTTGAACCCGGCGAGCTCGAAACTCTCGCGGACGGTCCCCGAGAGCTCATCGGAACCAGAGAGCCCCGCGAACATGGCAAGCACCTCGAGCGTGAGCGCCTGCATCGATCGGAGTTTCTCCTGCGAGGCCTCGATCTCACGCAACTGGGACTCGATCTGCCGGTCGCGCTCGGCGAGCCTTGCCTCGAAATCGAGGTCCAGCGGTCCACCGGATTCCATCCGACTCAAGAGCTCACGCAGGGAACCCATCTCGGCGTGCAACTCGGAATTGGCCTGCTCCAGACCTTCGATCTCGCCCCGCAGGCTCGCCGCCTCGGCCGTGAGTTCGACGACCTCCACCGAGACCTCATGCGAAGGACCGGGCTGGGAAGCGCACCCCGCAAAGAAGGTCCCCGCGACGAGGACCCCAACCGCCGCGGCGCTCCGCCCGACGGTCCAACGGCTTGTCACGCCCCGGGCTCCGGGTTGCCCTCGGACGGCTCTTTTCGCTTGGGGAAGATCCATCCTCTGATCGCCTCCAGCAAGAGCGCAACCACGACCGAAGCGAAGACGACCAACGCCGTCTCTCCCTTGGTCATCGGCGCGACACGGTGAAAGATCACCCAGGCCACCGTGGCAAGAACAACGGCAAAGATCAGGACCCACAGGCCCCGCCGCGAGGTGGATTTGATCGAATCAAAGAAGCCCACAGCGAAAAGATAACAAACCAGACAGACTACTTCCAGCCCCCTTCGCGCCGGCACCGCAGTCGGGCTCTCCAAGGGGCGGGCCCAACCCCTTCCCTCGCTGTGATTCGCAGCCTGAACAGGGGCCCGCCACTCAGCGCCCCGCCGCCTCCGCCTCGAAGAACGCCTGGTCCGCCGGCGAGAACACCTCCTCAGGCCGCGGCGGCTTGTCCCCCGCCGCGTGCTGGTTCGTGCTCGTCAGGTTCCCCGTGAGCCGGGCAAGGTAGCTCTCCACCCGCGTCGTGTTCGACCGGGGCAGCGGGGGGTCGGCGATCTCGGGCGACTCGCCGATGAACGCCCCGATCTCCTCCAGCAACGCCCGCGTGTCGCGGACGATCCGCTCGAACTCGATCGAAAGCACCCCCGGCGTCGACCGCCACGCCGCGACATGCTCGCCCCAGACTCGCGGACGCGACCGCCCCCGCCCGTCGACCTGCCGGATGAACTCGGCGAACGGCACCCGCGCCGCGGGGTCGAAGACGCGCCGCCAGGTCCACATCGAGCACATCACCTTCTTCCCGTCGCGCCAGACATAGACCGCCTTCGAGCGGGCGACGAGGTCGCGCACGAACCCGGCGTGTTCCGGCGGAACATCCGGGAAATCGGGCGTCGCGTGCGTCTTCACGCTGGGGCGGGGCGCCTTGCTCAGCAGCCGCAGCGCCTCGCGCTGCGTGCAGGGAAGCGTCGTCGAGGGCTCGAACCGGTCGATGTTGAAGTAGGCGTGGTGCGGGTTCTCCAGGGGCAGCATCCGCGGCCGGCACGCCGGGAAGTTCCGCCGCAGGAGGTCGAGCGTCAGGTGCGTGCCCGAGCGGCGGTGGCTCGCGACCACGATCGGCACGCCCGTCTCCCCGAGGGACCGCGCGGGCCTCTCCAGCAGCGCCGACTCGGCCCGGACAAACCCGTCGGCCAGCGCCCCCAGCGTGTCGTGAAGCACCCCGCCCATGCCCGCTCCCGCGTTGCGCCGGCGCCGTGCGCGCCGACCCGCGGAGCGTAGCCGGGCTCAGTAGTCCAGGCCCCGCACGCCGTTCGGCGTGTTGTTCAGCCTCTCCCGGTTGCCCTCACGCAGCGGGTTGGCGACGCCCTCGGTCGCCTCCAGCGGGTTGCGCGATTCGGCGTGCCCGTCCGGGAAACCCATCGGCGCCGGGGCGTCCCAGTGCCCCTCCTTCAGCTCGGGCTCGGTCGGCAGGAACGCCAGGTGCGTGTCCCAGATCAGCACCTTCTGCGAGGGGAACGCGACCTCGTACGACCGCACCGCCCGCAGCGCCCGCATCGGGTCCGCCGGCGCGTTCTCGCTCCAGAGCAGCGGGTCGGCCAGGAACGAGTGCGACAGCCGCCACGAGATGTCCGAGTCCGGGCTGTGGCTCTCGTCGAACCCGATCTCGGGAGGCTCGGGCAGTTCCGTGTCCATGCCCGGGCTCACCCAGGTCGCGTAGCTCTCCTCCCAGGGCGTCACCTCGGAGAGCGGGCTCGGCCACGCCCAACCCAGCATGAACATGTCGTTGGTCGCGATGATCGTGTTCTCCGGCCACCAGTTCAGCGCCACCAGCGTCATCCCCGGCATCCCCATCGGGTCCTCGCCGGGCTCCACGAACGGGAAGGTGTCGTCGTGCCGCGAGGTGTACAGCTCGAAGCCCGCGACGACCGACTTCGCGTTCGCCAGCGCCTGCGTCCGGGCGGCGGCCACCTTCGCCTTGCCCAGCGCCGGCAGCAGGATGCCGATCAGCAACGCGATGATCGCGATGACCACCAGCAGTTCGATAAGGGTAAAGGCCCGGTTGTTCCTCGTCATGGCGTGCTCCCTCGCGTCAATCGCTCACCGCGTTGCGACGGCTCTTCATCACCGCGTTCAGCTTCTCCGCCGCCTGTTCGCTCACCAGCGCGATCCGCATCGCGATGGGCTGCCACGCGCCGGTCTTCGGGTTGTGCACGAAGAACGCCGATGGGCCGATGTCCGCCCGGTCGCCCTTGCCCGATTTCAGTTTCGCGGGCGCCCAGACCTGCACCGTCTTCGCCCCCGACTGCGCCAGCGCCGCCGCCTCGGGGAACAGGCTCGACAGCGGCACGCTCAGGTTACGCACCGTGGTCGTGTTCCCCGCCTCGTCGGCCGTCTCGCGCACATCCACCATCATCGGGATCGCGATCACCCCCGAGGGCCCGCCCTTGATCTGCGGCGCCGCCATCGGGACCGCGCCGGGCATCGACGCGTCCTTGTCCAGCAGCCGGGCCGACGCGAGGTTCACCCGCGCCCCCGCGAGGTAATCCCCGATCCGGTCGTAGATCGCCCCCGCCGGGCTCGAGCCCGACTCCCCCTTGTCCGAGACCCCCCCCATGCCCGCCACCGCGGCCTCGAACGCGGCCTTGTCTCCCTCCACCAGCGGCTGGAGAAACGCCCGCCAGGTGTCGATCAGCCCCCGCCGCGCCGCGTACCCGAGCGTCCCCAGCGCCGCGTCGCTCTCGGCACGCAACGCCAGGTCTTCCGCCCCCAGGCCGAACGACCTCGCCGCGTCATCGGCCTTCGGGAACTCCAGCGGCTCGGCGTACACCGCGTCCAACGCCAACTCCTGCTCCATCCACTTCGGCGGGGGGCCCGCGGCCTGGAACTCACGCCGCCCCCCGTCCGCCTCCTCCCACGCGCCCCCGGGCATCGAAGGCCCCCCCGGCGCGGGTACCACGCGGTCGTGCTGCTCGGCCGTCGCCGCCTGCGACGCGGACCGGACCGTTCTGCCCACCCCGAGCGACCGCGTCGCCATCAATGCCGCGACCCCGACCGCGACGACCGCCACGCCCCCCACGAGGGCGAGTTTCACCTTCGGATCCATGTCCACGCTCCTGCTCCGCGGGGCGGAAGGCCCGGCTCTCATCCTGACGCGCCGGGCCCTATCCTCCGTCAGATTTCCCCGAGAATTCGTCGCCCCGCCCCGAGCGGCGGCCGATCCGGAGTGCCCATGAGCGACTACGCCAAGATGCTCGACGCCGCCCGCGCCGCCGTCACCCGCGCCTCGGTGGTCTGCCGCGAGGTGCAGGCCGCCCTCGACGATGTCCGCGCGATCACCAAGGACGACAAGAGCCCCGTCACCGTCGCGGACTTCGCCAGCCAGGCGATCGTCGCGCACGAACTGCGCAAGCGCCTGGGGCCCGTCGTCCTCGTCGCCGAGGAGGCCAGCGCCTTCCTCCGAGAGGAGGCCCACCTCCCCCATCTCCGCGCGACCCTCGCCGCCGTCCGCGAGGTCTGGCCAGAAGCCGACGAGGACGCCCTGCTCGAGGCGATCGACCTCGGCGCCGGCGACACCTCGCACCGGGCCTTCTGGACCCTCGACCCCGTCGACGGCACCAAGGGCTTCCTCCGAAACCAGCAGTACGCGATCGCCCTCGCCTATGTCGAGGCCGGCACGCCGACCGTCGGCGTTATGGGCTGCCCCAACCTCCCGCGGGACATGTCCGAGCCCCTCGATGTCGCCGACCCCGAGGGGTGCCTCTACATGGCCATCCGCAACGAGGGCGTCTGGGAGGCCTCGACCTCCGACGAGACCGACGAGCCCATCCGCATCACCCGCCTCGACCACTTCGAGGGCGAGGAGATCTGCGTCTGCGCCTCGGTCGAGAAGGCCCACACCGACCTCGGCGCCGTCGGCACCATCCTCGACCTCCTCCGCGACAAGCACCGCGAACTCGTCGGAGAGCCCGTCCGCCTCGACAGCCAGTGCAAGTACGCCGTCGTCGCCCGAGGACAGGCCGACGGCTACCTCCGCCTGCCCACCAAGCCCGGTTATGTCGAACGCATCTGGGACCACGCCGCCGGCGCCCTCATCGCCGCCCAGGCCGGCGCCGCCGTGACCGACATCTTCGGGCACGACCTCGACTTCACCCACGGTCGCGGGCTCGAAAAGAACAAGGGCGTCATCTGCGCCCCCCCCCGCCTGCACGGCCTGCTGATCGGCGCGATCAAGCAACTCGGGATCGGCGCCTGAACGAACCGGGCCCCGGGAGTGGAGCCTCACCCCAGCGGACCCGATAAAGACTGTCCATGTTCCCGACGCTCCCCGACGACCTCAAGCCCTGGGCGATGCTGACGCTCCTCGTCGGCATGGTCGGGGCCCTGATGACCGGGCGATTCGGGGCCGACATCGTCCTCATGGGCGCCCTCACCGGATGCCTCCTCCTGGGCCTGGTCGACCCCGCCTCGGCCGTGGGGGGGTTCGCCAACGAGGGCGTCGTCACCGTCGCCCTGCTCTATGTCGTCGCCACCGGCATGCGCGAGACCGGGGCGACCAACCTCATCGTCGCACGCCTCCTCGGCAGGCCCAGGACGCTCGTCGCCACACAGGCCCGCCTCATCCTCCCCGTCGCCGGCGTCTCCGCCTTCGTCAACAACACCCCGATCGTCGCCATGTTCCTCCCCGTCCTCGCCGGCGTCGCCCGCCAGGGCGGCTTCCCCGCCTCACGCCTGTTCATGCCCCTCTCCTTTGCCTCCATCCTCGGGGGCGTCTGCACCCTCATCGGCACCTCCACCAATGTCGTCGTCGCCGGCCTGCTCATCCGCGAGGGCGTCACCTTCCACGACGAGCCCGTCCGCCTCGGCATGTTCACCCTCACCGCCGTCGGCCTGCCCATCGCCCTCGCCGGGTCGCTCTACATGCTCTGCTTCGGGCGATCCCTCCTCCCCGCCAAGGAGGGCGACCTCCCCGACGCCCCGCACGAAGCCCGCGAGTACATGGTCGCCATGCGCGTCAACCAGGACTCCCCCGTCATCGGAAAGTCCGTCGAACAGGCCGGCCTGCGCCGCCTCAAGGGCCTCTTCCTCGCCCGCATCGACCGGCCCGACGAGACCGTCGTCGCCGTCCGCCCCGACGAGATCCTCAAGGCCGGCGACATCCTCAACTTCGTGGGCGATCTCGAATCCGTCGTCGATCTCAACCGCCAACGCGGCTTCTCCCCGATCACCGACGAGCAGGGCCAGGACGCCTACCGCCCCAGGCTCCAGCTCACCGAGGCCGTCATCTCGAACCAGAGCCCCTTCATCGGGCAGACCATCCGCGACTGCGGCATCCGCACCCGGTACGGCGCCGTCGTCGTCGCCGTCCACCGCCGGGGGCACCGCCTCCGGGGCCGCATCGGCGACATCAAACTCCGCAGCGGCGACACCCTCCTGCTCGAAACCCCGCCCGGGTTCGTGCGCACGCACCGCGAGAGCCGCGATTTCTACCTCGTCACCGAGCGCGCCCAGGCCGCCGCCCCACGCCACGAACGCGCCTGGGTCGCCATCGGCATCCTGGTCTTCCTCGTCGCCTCGATCACCGCGGGCCTGCTCAGCCCCATGGTCGCCGCCATGGTCGCCGCCGGGCTCATGATCCTCACCCGCTGCTGCACGGGCCCCCAGGCCCGCGCCAACCTCGACTGGCAGGTCCTCGTCACCATCGGCGCCGCCTTCGGCATCGGCGCCGCACTCACCCAGACCGGCCTCGCCTCCCTCGTCGCCGACCGCATCGTCGGCCTAGCCACCCCCTTCGGGCCCTGGGCACTCCTCGCCGTGCTCTACATCCTCACCTCCGTCTTCACCGCCGTCATGACCAACAACGCCGCCGCCGTGCTCATGTTCCCCGTTGCCATGGGCGTCGCCCAGCAGGTCGGCATGAACCCCCTCCCCTTCGCCGTCGTCGTCGCCGTCGCCGCCTCATGCGAGTTCTCCACCCCCATCGGCTATCAGACCAACCTCATGGTCATGGGCCCCGGCGGATACCGCTGGCTGGATTACACCAGATTCGGCGGGCCGCTCACGATCCTCTGTGGAATCCTCTGCGTCGCCCTCGCCCCGCTCGTCTACGGCCTCGCCTGACCGCCCCCGCGCGTCAACACGCCCGGATCCGCCCACCTTTCCCGGCGCCCCGAAGCCCTGAGAACGCCCCCCGAGCCCTACACTGCCCACTCAGGAGATCCGATCAAGCCACAGCGAGGTGCCGGCGTGCGAGTGCTCATCACAGGCGGGTCTGGCTTCATCGGTGGGTACTTCCACCGCGAACTGACCGAGCGCGGCCACCAGCTCGTCAACCTCGACCTCGTCGACCCCGCCGGCCCCGTCGCCGACATCCCCTTCGTCAAGGGCGACATCCGCGATCCCGCCGCCGTCCGCAAGGCCCTCACGCTGCTCGGCGAGCCCGTCGACCATGTCGTCCACCTCGCCGCCGCCCACCACGACTTCGGCATCGACCACGACACCTATTACGATGTCAACGAGAACGGCGCCCGCGTCATCACCGACGCGATGGACGAACTCGCCATCCCCGAGCTCACCTTCTACTCCACCGTCGCCATCTACGGCCACGCCCCCGAGCCCGTCACCGAAGAGAGCCCCAAGGACTTCTTCAACCCCTACGGCGGCTCCAAGTGGGCCGGCGAGCAGGTCTTCATGCAGTGGGTCGACAAGGGCCCCAACAGCGCGGGCCGCCAACGCCGCTGCCTGACCATCCGACCCACCGTCACCTTCGGGCCGAGCAACTTCGCCAACATGTACTCGCTCATCCGCCAGATCCACGGCGGCAAGTACGCCCAGTTCGGCAAGGCGAGCAACATCAAGAGCCTTTCCTATGTCGAGAACATCGTCGACGCGACGCTCCACCTCTGGGGCCACCCGGGCCGCGCCAACTACGACGCCTACAACTGGATCGACAAGCCCGACCTCACCAGCGCCGAGATCGCCGTCACCATCATGCGCAGCCTCGGCAAGGGCGGGAACCCGCTGACCGTCCCCCTCTGGCTTGGCCTCGCCGCCGGCATCCCCTTCGATGTCGTCATCAAGCTCACCGGCAAGAACCTCCCCATCTCGACCGCCCGCATCAAGAAACTCTTCTGCGCCCAAACCAAGTACGAGGCCGACAAGGTCCTCGCCACCGGCTACACGCCCAAGGTGCCCCTCAAGGAGGGCATCGACCGCATGGTCAAGTGGTACCTCGCCAAGGGCAAGGACGAACACGCCGTCTGGCACATCCCCCCGGCCAAGGCCCAGACCGCCTGACACGCTTCGTCTTCGCCCGGTCCCCCTGCCGTTGGGCCCGTTGGCAACCCCGGGAATGCCCGCGCAGCCCGCTCCCATGCCCGCGCCGCGGGCCCGACGCGACGCGTCCGAGCAGGCCTGCTCGCGATCCGCTTCGTGCGCAACGAGCCGCGGGCGCGAGCCCGCGGAGTTCGTCGCCCCACGCACGCGAACGGTGAACGCTCAAGGCAGCGGTGCGCAGTTGGTCAGGAAAAGCGCGATGAACGCCGTGACATCGTTCAGATCAAGGGTGCAATAGGCCGGGGTGATGTCGGAGTCGAGCCGCTCGTCAACCATGCCCGACGCGAACGCGGTGACATCGCTGAGGTCGAGCACCCCGAACGGCGGCGCGATGTCCGCCCGGCACACGGTGTCGAGGTTCTCGAAGACCAGATTGTCCCACTGTGTCCGCAAGAAGGTGGACCCGTTGTTGGCGACTCGGATGGAAATGGAGTTCGGATGCTGGGACGCCCCCGGGGTGGGTGTGAAAATAAAGTCCGCGGTCTGGCATCGGACCAGGGTCAACTCCCCGGTCTGGTGATCCACGCGCCACCGGGCCATGCGGAACTCGTCGAAGTCGCTGTCCCAGAAGAGCGACAGCACATTCCACTCCCCGATCTGCAGATTGCTCACATTCGCGCTCGAAGCCGCGCCGTCGGGGCGGTTGCGGTTCAGTGTGCCGCTCGCGTTCCCTGACGGAATCCCATTCAGGCCCCGCACATGCGCCGTGAACCGGAAACTGCTCCCCAAGTCCGCGAGCCCATCAAGCGGCAGCAGGTAATCCCCCTCAGACCCGTTCACGCTCATCTCCCAGACCGCATCACCTAGACCGGGAACGCCCGCCGTCGAATTGAGCTGCCCGGAGACCGGGCCGAACGGGATCATCCCGACATCCTCCGGCGTCACGCCGTTCTCCGCGTCGTAGAAGAACACGATCTCGCCCGACGCCGCGGCGTGGCCTCCGCCAAGAGCAGCAACTGCGAGAAGGATCTGTGCCAAACCGGCCCGATGTGTGGTGTTGTTCATAATGAATGAGGCTATCGAATCCCTACAACAAGACAATCACCCGTTCGGGTGAATTTGACAAAGAGCGTTCAAATTCCGTTCTTGGCCGCAGTCCGCACCCCAATCATCGAACCCACCGCGCCGGTGTATCCTCCCCAAGCATGGCCAAGAAAGCCCCCGCGCGCGGCGGGAAACAGGACACCTCTCCTTCCCGCCCCCTCACCGCCGAATGCCGCGTCGTCCTCCTCGCCGGGCCCGAGGAGTTCCTCCGCACCCAGCACACCGCCAAGGTCCGTGACCTCCTCACCGAGGCCCACGGCGCCCTCGATGTCTTCCAGTTCGACGGCGAGAAGGACGACGCCGCCACCATCCTCGACGAGTGCCGCTCCTTCGGCCTCATGAGCGGGCACAAGCTCGTCATCGTCGACAACGCCGAGCAGTTCGTCAAAGAGGAGACCCGCCCCCTCGCCGAGCGCTACACCCAGGCCCCCTGCGAGGGCGCCACCCTCCTCCTCCGCGCCCCGACCTGGCGCTCCGGCACCAAGATCGATGCCATGATCGACGCCGTCGGCACCCGGATCCCCTGCGTCGCCGTCGACCCCGAGACCGCGATGAAATGGATGCGCGTCGTCGCTCAGAAAAAGCACGGCGCCAATCTCGAGGAAAAGGCCGCCTGGATGCTCGTCGACCGCTTCGGCCCCGACCTGGGCCGACTCGCCTCCGAGGTCGCCAAGCTCGCCCTCGGGGCCGGGCCCGAGGCCCGCATCACGCCCGTTCTGGTGCAGCAGATGGCGGCGGGCTCGCGCGAGATCGACCCCTGGAGCGTCCAGCAGGCGATGGTGGGGGGCAACGCCGAGTCCCGCATCGCCGCCGTCCGCGCCATCCTCGAATCCGCCCCGCGCGACGCCCATGTCCCCGTCGCGATGTCCTGCGCCACCCTCGCCGCCAACATCCACGCCCTCGCCGCCTGCATCCGCTCGAAGGCCCCCACCCAGGAGGTCGCCCGGGCACGCAAACTCTGGGGCGACCGCCTCACCCCCGTCGAGGCCGCCGCACGCCGGGCCGATCTCCACGAACTCTTCCAACTCCTCACCGACGCCCTCGACACCGACGCCAAGGGCAAGAGCGGCGTGGGCGACCCCGCCATCAACCTCGAGGTCCTCGCCCTCCGCTTCGCGCAGACCCTGCGCTGACCAAGCGCAAAGCCAAACGCCCCGACCGGCCGATATCACCCCAACAGCCCGAACGAAGGACAGGAGGTCCGCCCGATGCGACACAGGATGTGGTGGTTCGGTTCGTGCGCCGCGGCCTCGGCACTTGTCACCGCCGGGTGCGCCCCGTCGAAATCAACCCACGCCGGCCGAGAGCCCGTCAGCGCGGGCCTCTCCTCCCTGGCGCCCTCCGTCGAACCCGAGGCGGACACCTCCCCTGACAAGGTCGGGCAGATGCTCGCCGATTCGGAGCGCCTCTTCGACGACCTCTTCGCCATCCAGAAGACGCCCCCGTCGACGAACCCGCCGGATCGGAGCGCGGGCACCCCCCAGGCCACCCCGACCCCGCCGCCCGCCGACACCGCCTCCGTCGCGCAGGCCGAGCCCGAGATCGACCTCGCCGCCGACGCCCCACCCGAATCGCCACCCGCCCCGAGCCCGGCCGACCGGACCAGGACACTCGGCGCCGAGCTCGCCGCCGTGCTCCGCGAGGCCGGGCAGGGCGACCCGATGGCGCTCGCCGTCCGGCTCGCGGCCCTGCAGGCGGCCCAGGGGGGGCCCGTGGCGGGGCTCGATCGCCTGATCGAGGGGCTACCGGTCGACCAGCGCGACGCGGCCCGGGCCCTCGCCGCGGTGCTCGCCGCCGGCGACGCCGACCCGCGCACGCTCGCGGACATCCTCGCCGCCGAATCCGAACGCCTCGCCGAGGCCCGCCCGCTCTCGATCCGGACGGCCGCCCTCTGCTCCCGGGTCGAGGGGTTCGGGCGGTACACCCCGCTCGCCTCGTCCACCTTCGTGGCCGGGTCCCCGATGCGGATGGTCATCTATGTGGAACTCGACCACTTCAACCACACCCCTATTTCAGGGTCTGGCTCTCTGGGCGAGTCCGACACCGGCGACGCCTGGGAGGTCCGCCTGAGCCAGGAGTTGCAGCTCTATCACGAATCGGACGGGCTGCTTGCCTGGCGGCAGCCGGAGGAAGTCACGGTCTACCGCACGCGGAGCCGGGTCCGGGATTACTTCGTGGTCAACCCGATCGAGCTGCCGCGGACGCTAACGGTCGGGGCGTACCGGCTGAAGATCGTGATGCGGGACCTTTCGGACCGGAGCGTGGACGAGCGGATCGTGCCGGTCCGGGTCGTCGCGGACGGGCGGCTCGTTCCCTGATTAAGGGGAGGACCTGAACACGATCTTTCTGCCATCCAGGCAGGGCCGCGCGTCGCCCGACCGCCGAGGGCAGGCAGGCGGTCGGTGTCATGGACCGCGAACTCGTCGGGAAAGGCGGAATCAGACGGCGGAAACACCGATTCTCCTCTCCGGAACGGTTGGCACGGACGGTGCAGCCGATAGGAGGGGCGGAACGGACCGGCCGACCCGCGCGGGATCGCGCATTTCGGGAGTCCGGGAACCGTTCCGCGACGAATGGACCTTCGGGGGGTAGGCTCCCCGAGGCGGATCGGGGAGTGACCTTGCGGGGCGTTGCCCCGCACGCGTGCAGGCCGTCGATGAGGGCGGTGCGGCGCGAGGGAGTCAGGCATGTTCTTTGAGCGATTCACGGACCGGGCCCGGAAAGTCATGGCGCTGGCCAACCAGGAGGCGCAGCGGTTCAACCACGAGTACATCGGGACCGAGCACATCCTGCTTGGGCTGGTGAAGGAGGGCTCGGGGGTCGGGGCGAATGTGCTCAAGAACCTCGGGGTCGACCTCCGCAAGGTCCGGCTCGAGGTGGAGAAGCTGGTCAAGGCGGGCCCCGAGGTGGTCATGATGGGCAAGCTGCCCCAGACCCCCCGTGCGAAGAAGGTCATCGAGTGCGCCATCGAGGAGGCGCGCAACCTCAACCATAACTATGTCGGCACCGAGCACCTGCTTCTCGGGCTGCTGCGCGAGCACGACGGCGTGGCGGCGCAGGTGCTGATGAACCTCGGGCTCAAGCTCGAAGAGGTCCGCGAGGAGGTGCTCAACCTTCTGGGCGCGGGCGGCGAGCAGGAGGCCGAGGCCGGCGCCGAGCCCGGCATCAGCGGCGGGGGCGATCCCGCGGCCGCGAAGGCCAAGGGCAAGAGCAAGACCCCCGCGCTCGACTCGTTCGGGCGCGACCTGACCGAGCTGGCCCGCGAGGGGCACCTCGACCCGGTGATCGGGCGGATCAACGAGATCGAACGGGTCACGCAGGTCCTCTGCCGGCGGACGAAGAACAACCCGGTCCTGCTGGGCGAGGCGGGCGTCGGCAAGACGGCGATCATCGAGGGGCTGGCGCAGCGCATCGTCAGCAACGATGTTCCCGAGATCCTCTTTGACAAGCGGCTCGTGGTGCTCGACCTGGCGATGATGGTCGCGGGGACGAAGTACCGCGGGCAGTTCGAGGAGCGCATCAAGGCGGTGATGAACGAGGTCCGCCGGGCGAAGAATGTCATCCTGTTCATCGACGAGCTGCACACGCTGGTCGGCGCGGGCGGGGCCGAGGGCGCGATCGACGCGAGCAATGTGCTCAAGCCGGCGCTGGCCCGGGGCGAGATCCAGTGCATCGGCGCGACGACCTTCGACGAGTACCGCAAGTACATCGAGAAGGACGCCGCCCTGGCGAGGCGTTTCCAGTCGATCCCCGTCGACCCGCCCAGCAACGAGCAGACCGTCGAGATCATCAAGGGCCTGCGCGACAAGTACGAGGAGCACCACCGCGTGCGGATCACCGACGAGGCGATCCGGGCGGCGGTGGAGCTGTCGGGGCGGTACATCACCGGGCGCGTGCAGCCCGACAAGTCGATCGATGTGATCGACGAGGCGGGCGCCCGCGTGCGTATCCGCGGCATGAGCAAGCCGCCGGACCTCGCCGAGATCGAGGCCGAGATCGAGCGGCTGACGATCGCCAAGGACGAGGCGGTCAAGGGCGCCGACTACGAGAAGGCGGCCGAGCTGCGCGACCAGGCCACGCGCCTCCAGAAGAAGAAGGAGGACATGCAGGCCGAGTGGCGGGCCCGTTCGCAGGAGATCGACGGCGAGGTCGACGAGGAGGTCATCGCCGAGGTCGTCTCGAAGATGACGGGCGTGCCGCTCCAGAAGCTCGAGAAGGAAGAGGCCGCCCGCCTGCTCGAGCTCGAGGCCGAGCTGCACAAGAAGGTCATCAGCCAGGAGGAGGCGATCAAGGCGGTCGCCAAGGCGATCCGCCGGGCCCGCGCCGGGCTGAAGGACCCGAAGCGTCCGATGGGCTCGTTCATCTTCGTGGGCCCCTCGGGCGTCGGCAAGACGCTGCTGAGCAAGGCCCTGGCGGAGTTCATGTTCGGCGACGCCGACGCGCTGATCCACCTCGACATGTCCGAGTACATGGAGAAGCACACCGTCTCGCGTCTCGTCGGCGCGCCTCCGGGCTATGTCGGCTACGAGGAGGGCGGGCAGCTCACCGAGCAGATCCGCCGCCGGCCTTACGCCGTCGTCCTGCTCGACGAGGTCGAGAAGGCCCACCCGGATGTGTTCAACATGCTCCTCCAGATCATGGAAGAAGGCCGGCTCACCGACTCGTTCGGGCGCCATGTCGACTTCAAGAACACCATCCTGATCATGACCAGCAACATCGGCGCCGACCTGATCAAGGGCGGCGGGGGCTTCGGGTTCCAGCCCGCCAGCGGCGAGCGGACCCACGAGAGCATGAAGTCGATCCTGATGAAGGAGATCGAGCGGTTCTTCCGCCCCGAGTTCATCAACCGCCTCGACGATGTCATCGTCTTCACCCCGCTCACACGGGCCGACCTGGTGCAGATCATCGAGTACGAGGTCGAGAAGGTGGGCGACCGCCTGAAGCGCCAGGGCTTCGCGATCGAGCTGACCCAGGCCGCCAAGGACTTCCTGATCGACAAGGGCTACAACCCCGACTTCGGGGCCCGCCCCCTCCGCCGCGCGATCGGGAACTTCATCGAGGACCCGCTCAGCGAGCAGCTCCTCAGCGGCGCGCTGCACGGGAAGAACCACATCGTCATCGACCACGCCGAGGGCGAGGACGCCCTGCTCTTCAAGGCGATGACCGTGGAATCCACCGGCGACGAGAAGCAGCGCCTGGCGACCCAGTCGACCTGAGCCCGCCGCGGCCCCTCATGAAACAAACAGGGCCTCGCCCGTTGGGGCGGGGCCCTTTTTCATGGACCGCGGGGCCGAGCCCCGGGGCCCTCACCGACGACGGCGAGCCGCGATGAGCAGCCCGAACCCGAGGATCGCCACGGCCCCCTGCGTCGGGACATTGGTGTAGATGTCGAGCACATAGTCCACCGGCCCGTTGCCGAACTGGTCGATCGTCCAGCCGGTGAGCCCGAAGATCGTGTTGTACTCCCCGATCGCGAGCCAGTAGGTGCCCGCCCCGAGCACCCCGTCCTCGCCCTCGGCCAGCCCGTTGCCGCCCAGGTTGAACGAGTCGCCCAGCGCCAGCACCGACCCGGCCCCGAAGGTCAGCGTCGAGCGGAGCCCGAGCCCCTCGTCGTCGTCGGTCACCAGGAAGTTGCCGAGGTTGTCGTAGAGCGCGAGCTCGGTGTCGGCGAAGGTCGTCGCCCCGGTCACGGTCGAGTTGTTCGTCGTGAAGTCGAGGTAGAGCGGCGCCGTGATGTTCGAGGTGACATCAAACCGGAACCACTGCACCGCCCCGACGGCGAACGACCCCGTGTGCGTCGAGTCGCCCGAGAGTACGCCCAGATCGACGAAACTGACCGGTTGGGCGGCCGCGATGCCGGCCGCGGCGGCGAGCGCCAGTGCTGCGAACTTCATGCCTTGCCTCCTCATGTCTCCTCCGGGCGTTGGCCCGGAATGCGGACGCGGGCCCTTCACAAGGGCCGGCCTCGCGAGCCGGTCTCCATGCCGGCGTGGACGACGCGGGGCCTGGGCGGTGCAAAGAGTTGCGTCTCTCCCTCCGCCGATCGAGTCGAGGGTCCCTCGAGCGGCCCGCGTCCGCGGTCCACTCCGATCGTAAAGAAAACATCTTGGTCCGCAAGAGATCGGAAGGGTTTGGGCCTCAGAACCGAGGGATCGAGGGAGAGCCCTTTTCCAGCACAGGGCCAAAAAGAACCGGCCCCCGCAAGAGCGGGGGCCGGTCGGGTCACATCACAAACCGTGAGGTCGGACGGTCGTCCCGCGTGATCAGCGGCGACGACGGGCGGTGACCAGGCCGCCGAGCCCGAGCAGCGCGAACGCGCCCGGAGCCGGGACGGCGGTGATGGTCAGGCCCCACGAGCCCAGGCTGCCGAGGTCGGCGCCCGCGCCGTCGGCGATGGTCAGGGTCCACGCGCCCGCGGTGCTCATGCCGTCAAAGGCCGAGAGCGACTGCTCGGACTGATAGCTGCCGCCGGGGAGGACGAACGCGGAGGCCTGGACGCCGATGCTCTGCCAGGTGCCGTTGGCGGCCTCGTCGTCGAAGTTGTAGTTGCCCGCGAGGTTCCAGGAGAACCCGACGGTCGAGACCTCGGGCACGCCCGGGCGGTCGGTCAGCGCGACGGTGGTGCCGCCGTGCGACAGGGTGATCAGGAGGTCGCCCACCCAGGTGTGCGCCATGTTGGTCAGGTTGACATTGACATCGAGGATGGACAGGTTGTCGGCGATGTTGATCGTCGACGAGAACACATTGCCCGAGGCCAGCCCGTTGTCCGGGATCGAGCCACCGGCCCCGGGGCCGTAGAACACCTGACCGGTGGCGCCAGCCGCGAGCCCGGCAACGAGAAGCAGAGCAGCCTTCATGTCTTGTTCCCTCCTGAGAGCGTTCGAGTGACTCCCAAACCTCTGCGGCCGAGTCGGACTCCCTCCCCGCGCCGCCCACGATGCACGGCGCCCGGGCCCTATGAACTCCCGAGCGTCGAGCGTTGAAACTACCAGATATCAGACCCAACACAAGAAATTTTCATGGAATAGGTTGACATGCCTAGTGATCTGGTTTTATTTGGATATTTAGACCAACCTGTTCCGGGCATCCCGGTCCCACTGCAGGGGAGGCTGCGCGCCGCGGGGGCTGCAAAAAAGAACCGGCCCCCGCGAGAACGGGGGCCGGTCGGGTCACATCACAAACCGTGAGGTCGTGCCGATTAGCGGCGACGACGGGCGGCGACGAGGCCGCCGAGGCCCAGCACCGCGAAGGCGCCCGGGGCGGGCACAGCGGTGATGGTCATGCCCCACGAAACGAGGCTGCCGAGGTCGGCGCCCGCGCCGTCGGCGATGGTCAGGGTCCACGCGCCCGCGGTGCTCATGCCGTCGAAGGCCGAGAGGGCCTGCTCGGACTTGTAGTCACCGCCGGGGAGGACGAACGCGGAGGCCTGGGTGCCCACGCTCTCCCAGGTGCCGTTGGCGGCTTCGTCGTCGAAGTTGTAGTTGCCGTTCAGGTTCCAGGAGAACCCGGCGGCGGTCGCGGGCACGCCCGGACGGTCGCTCATGGCGACGGTGGTGCCGTTGTGCGACAGGGTGATCAGCAGGTCGCCGACCCAGGTGTGGGCCAGGCCGCTGAGGTTGACATTGACATCGAGGATGGACAGGTTATCGGCGATGTTGATCGTCGACGAGAACACATTGCCCGAGGCCAGCCCGTTGTCCGGGATCGAGCCGCCGGCGCCGCCGCCGTAGAACACCTGACCGGTCGCGCCAGCCGCGAGCCCAGCAACGAGAAGCAGAGCAGCCTTCATGTCTTGTTCCCTCCTGAGAAATCCAAACAAAGAACGATCCAACAGAGCCGGGGTTGACTTCAACCCCGCGCCACAGACTCGGGATGTAGGGGCCCTATGACGCTCCCTCACCCAGAGAGGGGGAGAATACCAGCGCCAAGCAGAATTGCAAGACCTTTTTGGCAATCCGGTTGGACCTTTTGTTTGTTTGTAAAATGAACGGATGTGGCCCATCGCCTCCTCGGTGGAAGCAGGCCCAAGCCCGGGCCTCATAGGGCTCTACCATCCGCCGATGCCGGTCATCCTGCGCTGGTTCCTCCGCCTCGTGCCGCTCAACCCGATCGCCGTCCGGCTCGTGCAGAACGGGTCGAGGCGGGCGAGCCACAACTACATCCGCTCGGCCTACCTGGCGGTCCTGATCGTCGTGCTGCTCTGGTCGCTGCTGCTGAACGCCGGCCCGGGGTTCGGCGGGGCCCCCTCCTACCGCGCCCTCGCCGAGGCGGGGGCCTCGAGCTTCGTCATCATCGCCTACCTCCAGATCGCCCTGATCTGCATCCTCGCCCCGGTCTTCATGGCCAGCGCCATCGCCCAGGAATCCAACCCCAAGACCTGGGACATCCTCCTGACCACCCCCCTCACCGCCGGGCAGATCGTGCTCGGCAACCTGCTGGGCCGGCTCTTCTTCGTGCTGGCCCTGCTGCTCGCCAGCCTCCCGCTGTTCGCGGTCACGCAGTATTTCGGGGGCGTGCCCGCCTCCTCGATCTTCGCGAGCTCGCTGGTCGCCGGGTGCGCGGCGTTGCTGGTCGGTTCGATCGCGATCGCGCTCTCCGTCAGCCGGGTCGCGGGGCGGCGGGCGGTCTTCGCCTTCTATGTCGTCGTCGTCAGCTACCTCGCGGTCACCGCGGCGCTCGACTCGCTTATAGGCGCCGGGGGGGTGACCTGGTGGACCGGGGTGAACCCGTTCCTGGCGCTGCGGGCCCTGCTCAACCCGGCGTCGTACCCCCGCGCCGAGGCGGGCACGCACACCGGGCTCGCCGCCCTCTTCCTCGAGAAGCCGGTCACGGCGTGGTGCGCCCTGAGCGCCGGGGTCAGCCTCGTCCTGCTCGTGGTCAGCACCTTCACCGTGCGCGCGGGGGGGTTGCAGGCGGTCGCCTCCCAGAACGGCGGCATCCCCTGGTACCGCAGGATGATGGGCCTGGGCGCCCAGGGGAGCGAATACCGCCCCCCGCGCACGGTCTGGCCCAACCCCATCGCCTGGCGCGAGGCCGCGGCCCGGAACAGCACCTTCTGGAGGATCCTCGGGCGGTGGTCGTTCGTGGTCGCCGGCGCGATCGGGGGGCTGCTGCTGGTCCTGGTTCTCCATCTGGGCGCGGTCGGGCCGACCACCTTCAGGCGTGTCCTCCTCGCCGCGGTCTGGACCGAGACCGCGGTGATCACGCTGATCGCGGTGAACATGGCCGCGACCGCGGTGAGCCGCGAGCGGGAGGACGGCACGCTCGACCTGCTGCTCACCACGCCGATCACCCCATCGATGTATCTCACCGGAAAGATGCGCGGGCTGATCGCCTACCTCCTCCCGCTGCTCGCGGTCCCCATCGGCACGCTGATCATGGCGGGCGGGTATGTGCTCACCGACGGGCTCGGCGCGGGCGGCGTGGGGGTCGCCGCGGCCTACAGCACCGTCCCGACCACCGTCCCCCTCGTCCTGCCCGAGTCGGGCCTGCTCGCCGCGTTCGTGCTCATCCCGTTCACCGCGTTCTGCGTCATGGTGGGGCTGCACTGGTCGCTCAAGAGCAAAGGCACCATCGGGTCGGTCGTCGCCACGGTGGGCGTCGTGGGCGTCGTCGCGGGCATCGCCGGCCTGTGCGGGTGGCAGAGCGGGGCCGACATCGAACTGCTCGGGCCCTCGATCGCCGCCCTCAACCCGGTCACGCTGCTCTACGCCTCGGTCGTGCCGGAGACCGCCCTGCTCGAGACCGTCGCGGCCGGGCCCGACGGCGTGCTCCGCGCCCGGGTGGCCCTGGGCGCCGGGGCGCTCGTCGCGGCGGCCCTGCACGCGGGGGTGGTGTTCGGCCTGCACGCGTCGATGGTCCGCGGGTTCGACTTCACGGTGCGCAAACTCGCGGGGAACAAGTAGGCGCTCACGCCCCCTCGGTCCGCCTGACCACCAGCACGGTCTGATCGTCCAGGGGCGGCGCGTCCCCGGCGTGCCCGGCGACCGCCTCGCGGATGCGCCCCGCGATCTGCTGGGCCGACCCTCCCCGGGCCCCGTCGATCAGCGCAACGAGCCGGTCCCATCCGAAGGGCACGCCCGACGCGTCCACCGCTTCCAGGATGCCGTCCGAGACCACGCAGAAGATGTCGCCCGGGCCCAGCGCGGACCGCGAAGCCCGGTCCACGCCGAGCTCATCGATCACGCCGAGCGGATAGGTGCAGGCCGCGACGCGCTCCGCTTCGCCCGTCGCGTCGCGCCAGACGAGGATCGGGCCCTGGCCCGCGCTGACGAACTCGATCACGCCGCTGCCCGCGTCCGTGACGGCGAACACCGCGGTGACAAACCGCCCCTCGGGCAGCGACCGGGCGAGCTGCTCGTTGGCGAGGCGGGCGACATCGAGCGCCGAGCCCCCGAGGCGCCACGCGAGGCGTGTCATCGCGTGGAGTTGTGTCACGGCGAGCGCCGGGCCGATGCCGTGCCCGGTCGCGTCGGCGAGGAGCAGGCCGGCCCGCCGCGCCGGGGCGCCGGGTTCGATCCCGCAGGCCGGCCCGTCGACCCCGGGCAGGGGGACCACATCGAAGGTGTCCCCCCCGGTCTCCTCGGCCGGGGCGCACCAGCCCGCGATGTCGAACCCCGGCAGGCTCGGGATCGCGTCCGGCAGGGTGCCTTCCTGCACGCGCCTGGCGAGCTGGAGGTTCTCGCGCATCTGCCGATTGAGCATCTCGTGCACGGAGTCGTACCGCCGGAGCAGCACGCCGAGGCCCGCGCCGGTCACGCCGAGCACGCCCAGCACCGCGACCGCCGCGACCCCCATGACCCACCGCGTGCCCTGCCGCCCGACCCGGACCAGCGCGTCGACGGGCTGGTGCACGAGCAGGCGCAAGTTCGACCCCGGCAGCGGCCGCGTGGCGACATAATGGAAGTCGCCGGCGGTGAACTCGATCAGCCCGCTCGCGCCCCGCGCCCCGCCCGCGTCGAGCAGCGGCGCCGACCCCGCGCCCGCCTCGAGGCTCTCGAGCAGCGGCTTGCCGTCGAACGAGTAGTTGCGGAGCCCGGGCGAGCGCCGGATCTCGGGATGACACAACAGGCGCCCGTCCGCCTCGATCAAACACGCGAACCCGCCCGCGGGCAACTCCCGCAGCGCATCGCCCTCGATGATCCGCTGCAGCCGCTCCCAGTTCGGTGAATCGAACTCGATCGCCCCGCCGTCCCACTCCGGGAAGAGCGCCGCGATGCGCTCGGCGAGGTCTCGGTTCTGCTCGATGACGCGCCCCTCGATCTCGCGGGCGAACGACCGCTGCACGACCCGGAAGGTGAACAACCACCCGGCCGAGAGAACCACGCCCTGCACGACGAGCGCCGCCGCGATCAGCCCCGCTCTGGTTCCGACCCGGACCCGGCCCATGCAACCCCCCGTGGTGTTCGGCCCTGCTCGAACCCCGGGGTGGGCCCGCCTATTCCGGGCGCGGCGCCCGCCGGGGGCGGGCCCGGGCCGGCGCTAGAACTGCCGCCGCATCCGCGCCCCGGGGATGTCCATCTGCCCGCGGTACTTGGCGATCGTCCGCCGCGCGATCTCGAACCCCTTGTCCTGAAGGGCCTTCGCCAGCGCGTCGTCGCTCAGGGGCTTGGATTTGTCCTCGGCGTCGATCAACTCCTTCAGCGCCGCCTTGATCGCGTTCGCGCTGACTTCCTCCCCGCTCTCGGTGGAGAGCCCGCCCGTGAAGAACCCGCGGAGCGGGAGGATCCCGCGCGGCGTCTGGATGTACTTGTCCGCCACCGCCCGGCTCACCGTCGCGACATGCACGCCCAGCTGCTCGGCGACCAGCGTCATCGGCAGCGGCTTGAGCGCCTCGATCCCGTAATCCAGCGCCTCCCGCTGCGCCTCCACCACCGCGCGCACCACGCGCAGCAGCGTCCCCTTGCGCTGCTCGACCGCGTCCAGCAGCCACTCCGCGTTCGAGAGATTGGTCTTGATGAAGTCGCGGTCGGCCTTGGGCACGGCGCGGTCACGGGTCATCATCGCGTACTCGCGGTTGATCCGCAGGTTGGGCAGCCGCGAGTCGTTGAGATAGGTCACATACGCGTCGTGATCCTCGTCGTACTCGACGATCGCGTCGGGGATGATCGGCTCGCTCCGCTCCTCCACCAGCCCCCGCGCCGGCGCCAGGCTCAGCCGACGCATCGCGTCGAGCGCCGAGCGGATCTCGTCGAGCCCGAGCCCGGTCGCCTCGGCGATCTTCGGGAGGCGGTTGCGCATCAGGTCGTCGAGATGCGACTCCACGATCACCCGCGCGTGCCCCAGCACCGCCGCGGACGCCACCGCGCGGACGCCGTCGTCAGCGCCCCCGGCCCCAACCAGATCCAGCTGGCTGTCGATCTGCAGCAGCAGGCACTCCCGCGCGTCACGGGCCCCCACGCCCGCGGGCTCGAGCAGGAGCTGCACCGCCTGGAGCGCCAGTTCAAGGTCATCGTCGCTCGGGGGCCAGGCCTCCACGCCGGCCGGGCGGGGCGACTTGTCCACGACCTCGGCGAGCGGCACGCGCAGATACCCGTCCTCGTCGAGGAACGCGATGATCGCGCGGCCGATGGGGCGCAGGCGCTCGGCGACATCGACCACGCCCCACTGGGCCAGCAGCTGCTGCGCCAGCGAGGCCGACCGCGCCGGCGCCGACGCCATCGCCTCCATCTTCGCGTTGGGCTCGCCCTCCAGCCGCGACGAGACGCGCCGGTCCGCGTAGGACTCGAACGCCTCGCTCTCGCGCGACGAGGCGCGGTCGTCGTCGAACGCGTTCTCCGCCGCGTCCGGATTCGACTCCTCGTACTGGTCCAGCCGCGCGAAGTCGGCCTCGCCCGGGGCGCTCAGGTCGAGCACGCCATCGGTGTCCGCGGCGCGCTCGCGCTGGAGAGACTCGTCGGGCTCGACCTCGACCAGCTCGAGCGTCGGGTTGCTCGCCAGCTCCTGCTCGATCCGCTCCTCCAGCTCGGCGAGCGGCATCTGCAGGATCTCCATGGACTGGATCATCCTGGGCGCCAGCCGCATCTGCTGGCCGAGCTTCATCTGTTGGCTGGTCTCGAAACGCATGGCTAGAACCCGGCTCTCCGTATACTCGCGAAACCACGATGCCGAGAACGATCTTCATCTATTGCGACGAATCGATCTCCAGGGGCAGGTTCTACTCGAACTTCTACGGCGGGCTGCTCATCGAGGGGCGGTCGATCGACCGCGTCGAGCGCAGGCTCACGAACACCATCCGGGAGGCGGGCCTGACCGGAGAGGTCAAATGGACGGCGATCACACCCTCGGTCGCCGGACGCTACATGCTCGTTGTCGACGCCCTGTTCGGCGAGATGCGGGAAGGGCGGGTGAAGATCCGCATCATGTTCACGCAGAACCGCGATGTGCCCTCGCTGACCGAGGCGCAGCGGGACTCGGGCTACCACAGGCTCTATTACCAGTTCATCAAGTGGGCGTTCGGCCTCCAGTTCGCGGGCGACCCCGGCGAAGAAACCCGTGTTCACCTCCGGCTGGACAAGATGCCCGCCAGCCGAGAACAGATCGCGCAGTTCAAGGGGTTCGTCGCTGCGCTCAACACCAACCGTGACTTCCGCGAATCCGGGGTCTGCTTCGACAAGCGCCGCATCGTCCAGATTGACTCGCGTCGACACGCCCTCGCTCAGGGCCTGGACCTCGTCCTGGGATCGATGGCGTTCCGCCTCAACGACAGGCACAAGGAGAAGCCCGATGGAGCCCGACGCAGGGGCAAACGCACGATCCAGAAGGAATTGGTCTACAAGCACATCAACCGACGGATCCGGGAGATCTACCCCAACTTCAACATCGGGGTCAGCACCGCGCAGCCAAACGGGCCGACCGACCGCTGGACCCACCCATACCGTCATTGGTGTTTCGTCCCAAAGTCATCTGAGCGGGATGACGGGTTGACAAAGAGAAAAGCCCCGTGACTGCTATGGCTCTCGCCGTGGCCCGCGTGCAACGCGGGACTTCGCAGCCAACAGGGCTTTCCAACCAATATCGTACCAAACAGGGGGGCTGTTTCCATCGATTCGTCAGAAATGACGCCACACCCCCCCATCACCCCATCCTCCGCCGACCCTCGATCGCGTCGGCCAGCACGGCCTTGTTCGCGTACTCCAGCGAGCCCCCGGTGGGCAGGCCCCGCGCCAGCCGCGTCACCTCGACCTTGCGCCCCGCGAGCTCGTCGTGCAGGTACATCGCCGTCCCGTCGCCCTCGAGCGTCGGGTTGAGGCCCAGGATCACCTCCGCGACCGCCTCGCCCCCCGCGTTCTTCGCGGGGTCGTCCACCCGGGCCAGCAGCGCCGCGATCGTCAGGTCCTCGGGCTCCACCCCGTCCAGTGGGCTCAGCCGACCCATCAGGATGTGGTAGAGCCCCCGGTACATCCCCGTCTGCTCGATCGCGATCAGGTCGCGCGGCTGCTCGACCACAAGCACGCGCGACCGGTCACGCCGCGTGTCGGCGCAGATCGGGCACGGGTCCGAGTCCGTCAGGTTGAAGCAGACCGCGCAGTGCCTGACATTCTGCTTGAGATCCGCGATCGCCCGGGCCAGGCCCAGCGCCTCCTCGGTCGATGCCTTGAGCAGATGGAACGCCAGCCGCTCGGCCGAGCGCCGCCCGATCCCCGGGAGCCGGCCCAGTTCGGCGATCAGCCGCTCCGCCGGGCCGGGATACCCAGACGCCGGCGCGCGCGCCCCCCCCGGCGCTGGACGGGCGGGCTTGTCGCGAGGGGGTCGGCTCATGGCGTGACTCTAGCCCCGGGGCGGGGCCGCCTAGCATTTCGCATGCCAATCGATTCATCGGCCGACCCCACCCCGCCGGTGCAGCCGACTTCGCCCTGGTCGTGGCGCCGTTTCTCGCGCAACGCCGGGGTGATCGCCGGGCTGGCGGCCCTGCTGGTCTGGTTCGTCGTCGAGGGGGTCGTCCCCAACCTGGTGCCCAAGAACTTCGGCGTCGTCGAGCCCGGGCAGGTCTACCGCTCCGGCCGGCTCACCACCGCCGCCATGAAGTCCGTCATCGAGGATCATGGCATCCGGACCATCGTCGACTTCGGGGCGTTCGACCGCGACCCCGACGCCGACGCCCGGGCCGCACGCACCGCCAAGGCGATGGGCGTCCGCCGCGTCGTCCTCCCCCTGCACGGCGACGCGACGGGGGACCCCAACCGGTATGTCGAGGCCCTGCGCATCATGGCCGACCCGGAGGCCCAGCCCGTGCTGGTGCACTGCTCGGCCGGGGCGCAGCGGACGGGCTGCGCCGTCGCGCTTTACCGCAACATCGTGGAAGGATGGGACGACGGCCGGGCCCTGAAGGAGGCCGAGGAGTTCCGCCACGACCCCCTGGACAACCCGCGCCTGCCCGAGATGTTCCACACCTGGCGCGACGAGATCGAACGCGCCTACCGCGACGGCGGGTCGATCGACACCGGGGCCACTGAGTGACCGCGCGGCGATCCGCGGTCCCACTCCAGATCATCCTGCTGCTTGCCGTGTGCGCGGCGGTCTTCTGGGTCCGCCTCGGCGAGGGCGGCCTGCACGCCTCCGAGGCCCACCGCGTCGCCCCGGCCTACGAGATGCTCGACGGCGGGAGTTGGCTCGTCCCCCGCATGTTCGAGCAGCCCTACCTCCGCAAGCCCCCGGGCATGCCCTGGGCCATCGCGGGCATGACCGAACTGCTGGGCCGGAACGAGTTCGCGGCCCGGTCCGTCTCCGCCCTCGCCTCGACGGGCATGGCGCTGATCGCGTTCTGGGCCGGGCGACGCTGGTTCGGGGCCGGGCTCGCCGCAGGGCTGGCCCAGGCCCTCATGCCCGTGCTCTGGGAAAGCGGGCGGGCCGCCGAGATCGAGGCGCTCAACCACCTCGGGACCCAGATCGCCGCGTTCCTCCTGCTCGATGCGCTCGTGTTTGCGCGCACACCCCGGGCCCGTCTGCTCGCCGCCGTCGGCGCGGCCGGGGGGGTCGTCTGGTTCGCCCTCGCCAAGGGGCCGGCCTCGGCGCCGGTGCTCGTCGGCGTGATCGCGGCGGCGTGCGTGGCGACGCGGTCGCTCCGCCCGCTCGGCGGGGTGGTCTGGGTCACGCTGGGCCTGGCGGGCGCCGCCCTGGGCGCGGTGGTGTACGCAATCGCGCGGGCCGTCGCCGCCGAGCCGCTCGAGCCGGTGCTCCAGAGCCCCGAGGCGTTCCTGTTCGAGCCCGGGCGGATCGTGGGGGTGCTGACGCTCGCGCCGGCCGCGTTCGCCCAATGCCTGCCGGTCTCGTTGGCGTTGCTTTTCCCGTGGGGCCCGGACGCCCGGCGCGAGGCGGAGGGCTGGGACGACCCGCGCCGGTTCACGGTGGCGCGGTCGCTCGGTTGGGCCTGGGTGGTCGCGGTGGGGGTGTTCATGCTCAGCGGCGTCGGCAACCCGCGGTACACGCTGCCGGCGGCGGTGCTGATTCCCCCGCTTGTGGGGTATGTCGTCGCCGGGATGGTGCGAGGTCTCTCCCCGCGGCGGCAACGGATCGCGCGCGCGCTGCTCCTCGGTCATCGGCTCGCCTGGCCCACCCTGTTGGTGGTGGTCTCGGGCGCGTATGTCCAGTTCATCGAGTCCGGGCGTCGGGCGACGAGCGGGCGCGACGCGGGCGAGGCGCTCGGGAGCGCGATCGTCGCGTGGTGCCGGGCCGAGCCGGGGCGGGAGTTGGCTGTGGTGCTGGCGGATCATGTGGTCGAGGCGCGACCAGAGGTGTTGCTGGCGGCGCAGGCGGAGGTCCGTGCGGCGGGGCTGTCCGGGGTGCGATTCCGGTGGGTTCCGGGGTTGCAGGATCTCCCTGCTTCAGGTGTCCCCGCCGGGCCTGTTCTGGCGGTGCTCCGGGACGACGACGGGAGCGGGGAGGCCGGTCGATTCGGGGCCCTCTCTGGGGTGGGTATGACCGCGATTGAAGTCGGCGAGGCGAGGGGGTTCATGTTCCATAAGTACCGTGCCCGCCTTTTCTTTGTGAGCCAACCGCACTTTTCGGACCATATTCCGGGGGGGTGAGTCTGGAATTGTGAGATTCCCCTAGAAAAGTGGGTCGGAGGTGTTGCGGCATGGGCGGTTCCCGGTATGCTGCGAGTCCGCCCGCTTGGGAGGAGGGCAGCCTGTTCTGGGTGTGCCCCGTCGTGTTGGAGGCGAGAGAGAGACGATGCATCCCGCGCCGGGAAACCGGCCTTTGGGATGGCGGGAGGAGGCTGGAGGAGAGCCTCTTTCTGAATATCCCCATCGAGGGGGGAACGAGGGTCGACGGCCCTCGTTTTTTCTTTTGCCCCGGCTTCTGGGGGCCCTGATCCCGCGGGCATCGGTTGACTCGGGACGCCGCGCGGACCGATGTTGGGTCTGGTTCTCGGACCGAGATCGGGGAGCGCGATGCGTGTGATGCTGATGGCCCACCCGGGCACAAATTCGCGGGACATCCTGCTGGATGTCGAGGCGGGGTTTCGGCAGGCGGGGCACGAGGTGATCCGGTGGGAGTTCGAGCCGATGCAGCGGCTGCAGTCCCGCGTCAGCCAGGCGCAGGGGCGGGCGGTGCTGTCGGCGGACCTCGGGGAGATCGTGCGTTCGCTGGTGGAGGCGAACCGGGTCGATTTCACGCTGGCGATGTGGGGGAACGGGCTGCTGGCGTTCGGGGTGGGGCCTTCGCCGAGCGGGACGACGGCGATGAGCTTCTTCGAGCGGGCGCGGGTGCGGCATGTGCTGTTCTGGCTGGACGCGCCGCACTGGGCGCACCAGGGCTCGATGTCGCAGTTGTTCCGCACGCCGGTGGTGGCGGAATCCCGGCTGTTCCATGTGATCAACAACGAGGGGCTGGCGGAGGAGATGCGCCGGGCGCTCGGGTTCGGGCGGGTGCTCGGGCGTCGGTACGGGGTGAACCCCGAGGTGTTCAAGCCGTGGCCCGGGGTGACCGTCCGTCACGAGTTGATGTTCAACGCGGGGCCCGGCGATCCCCCCCCCACGGCGTTGATGCTGCGCGAGCTGGAGTCGGGCGATCCCGATGTGGGGGCGATCCGGCGCGAGGCGGCCGGGGAGGCGAGGCGGCGGATGGGGGCGGCGGCCGCGGAGGCGGGGGACCTTGGCGGGGGCGTCGAGGGGCTGTTGGACGCGTGGATCCGGACGCAGCTCGAGGACCCCGGCACGCCCGTGCTGACCCGGCTGGACGCGGCGGCGGCGGGTGACGGGGCGATCCGGGGTTCGCTCGAGTTGCTGCTTTCCCGGCCGAGGGCGTTCGTGCAGATCGCCGAGCATGCGCGGGGCGTGGAGCGGTTCCGGCGGGCGTTCACACTGTCGTACCTCTCGCGGCACTTCGACTGCGGGGTCTTCGGGCCCGAGGCGCTGGCGGGCTGGCCGCACAAGGCGAAGTCGTACGGCGGGGTGCCGTACCGGGAGATGGCGAAGATGTACGGCACGGGTCGGCTGTCGGTGAACGCGATGCGCTGGCAGGACGACGAGGGGCTGAACATCAAGCCTTTCGAGATCACGGCGAGCGGGTCGGCGTGCCTGTGCGACGCGCGGGGCGGGCTCGGTTCGATGTTCGAGGTCGGGCGCGAGGTCGCGGCGTATTCGACGCCCGGCGAGGCGAGGCGGATCGCGGCGGAGTTGCTCGCGTCGCCCGATCGGCTTGCGGCGATGGCGGAGGCGGGGCGGGCGCGCACGCTGCGCGACCACACCTGGGCGTCTTGGGCGGACGACATCTGCCGGTTCGTGGCGGGCGCGGAGGGGGCGTGAAGCCCCGCCCGGTCATCTGGCGCGGCCTGGCGGAGGGGCTGCTGCTGGGGTACCTGCTCACGCTGCCGGCGGGGGGCGGGCTGGCGCCATGGGTCCGGGAGTCGCTGCTGTACGGGGTGGTGGCGTGCGGCGTGCTCGACGCGGAGCGGGGGCAGGAGGAGGANNTGGGGCCGGCGGGGGAGCGGCTTCGGGGGATGGTCCCCGTGGGTGTGTTCCTCGGGGTGCACGCGTTGACGATCGCGACCTCGTCGCATGCGGGGCTGAGCCTGGACCTGTCGGTGTTCATGCCGGTGGTGGCGATGGTGTTCGTGGTGCTGCAGCGGGTGCTGGTCACGCCGGCGGCGGTGGGGCGGCTGTATCTCGTGCTGGGCGTGGCGTGTGCGCTGATCGCGCTGGACGCGGCGGCGCACGCGGTCTTCCAGCGGAGCGTGCTGACCTGGCAACCCGTTGAGAAGGTGGACCGGGTGCGGGGCTCGCTTCCCCACCCCAACGACCTGGTGCTGGTGCCGATCCTGCTGCCGTTCCTGTTCGAGACGCTGCGGGCTTGCGGGTGGCGCTGGCTGGCGGCGGGGGCGCTGGTGGTGGGCCCGGCGGCGGCGGTGGCGCTGCTGGCGAGCAAGAGCCGGAACGCGTGGCTGACGACGGCGGGCGTGGTGTTCGTGTGGGCGTGGCTGGCGCTGGGGTGGCGCTGGGCGCTGGGTTCGCTGGTCGCGATCGGGGGCGTGGCGGCGGGGCTGTACGCGG
>JRYH01000660.1_pt1 | contig 29427 bp, 24 predicted proteins | sample 235351 | NCBI WGS metagenome assembly JRYH01 (sample SAMN03074221, study PRJNA261480) | activated sludge metagenome | biome: Wastewater Treatment Plant; feature: Wastewater; material: Activated sludge; isolation source: activated biomass of a wastewater treatment plant treating wastewater... ...
GTTTTTCAACAGCCTGCTAGGGAAACCAATTCGCGACCCGGAGCTTCGGGATATGCTCGAAATGCTTGACGTTGCCAGTAACCAGCGTGCAGCGATGAACCAACGCGGTCGCGGCAATCAGCGGATCGACCGCGCCGCACGGCCGCCCTTCACGGCGTAAATTCGCGGCGATGTCGCCGGCCAACAAACTCACTTCCGCGGTAACCCCGAGCCAGGTGGCCAGCGGCAGCATGTCGCTGGCAATCCGGCGCGATAAGCGGCTACCGTCGCCGCGAAGACCGGCGCCGAGGCGCATTTCATTGCGCGTCCACTCCGAGGCGAAGCGTTGTTCCGGCGGCGTGTCGAGCACGCGCGCGACCACCACGGCCACACCTTTCGGCTTGATGATTTCGCTAAGCACATTGGTGTCGAAAAGAAACACCTTCAATGATCCGCAAACGGATCCCGAATCGGCTCGCTCCGGCTTTCTTCGCGGATGCGTTCCAGCGCCAGGAAAAACTCGGGGTCATCAATGCCGTCCGGATTGGTCACTGTGCCGTCCGGATGAAATACCAGCCGCGCGCGCAACGCCCGGGCAGGGTCCGCCTGTTCCAATTCCGGCTGCTCCAGGCCGCGAGCAATCAGTTCCGCCACCACGTCTTTGAGCTTGCGATCGGTTTGAGCGGCACGAACCTTGACCCGGCGCATCAGCGGGTCGGGCAATTCGAGAGTCGTCTTCATAGCCATATCTCCATAAATATGGATTTATGGAATAAGATCACAATATCCGGAAATGGGGGCGATTCAGGCGTTGTGCCCAGCGCATCGGTACAGGATTTTCAGGGTGTAGCCGATGTCGTCGCGTGTTGGTTGCTGGTTAAACCCATTTCAGGGCGTAGGCGGTAGCCAAAGCGATTCGTGTCCTTTCGCGGGTGGTCGTTCCGACCGGGCGCGGTGCGTTCAAGGAAATCCAGTGCATCACATTGCGATACACCACCCACTTTCCGTCCCGTTTCTTGAGAAAGTAGGTGTTCCCCGAGGAGCTCAAGCCGGCCTCGTAGTAGCCACCATCCACTTCGACCTCCGTTTCGGATATCCAGCGAATCTCACCCACATTGAAGATCAGGCCACTTTCCCCCGTCTTCTTGTCCTGGACCCCAACGTCTATTGATGAGCTTGACTCCGACCTTCGGGCAACGCGGGGATTGTGGTCCGCAAACCGCTTCATGAAGGCGTCGCTCGGATCCTCCGGTCGTTTGGCCTCGGTATTGACGACCGAGAGAAAGTAGACCTCCGCATTCTGCTGCAGTCCCGAGGCATTGTGTTCGAACAGGTAGCGGAACGTCGCCTCCCGGATATCATCGACCTCGGCGGCTCGATCCGCCGCGCTGCAAACGGCGGCGACACAGCAGATCCACATGGCTGTCAGTAATCGCTTCATAAATCTCCAACCCAACGCTAAGCCGAAGCCACGATGTTCGTGTATAAGAACTATAACCGCCCCATTTGCCAAATTCCAGCAGTAGCTGGAGCCACGCCAGCCGGGCGTTTGGCCTCGCGAAACTCCACAGCCACAGGGCCAGGCGACCCCTCTTGCAGCTCTCGCTATTTAAAATTATCATATCTGATAATAGGTCTGAGTTTGCCTTATGCCACGATCCAAATTGCCGGCCCCGAATACTGATGCGGAGCTCGACAAGGTCCTTCGTTCCGCAAGCCAGCTTCAGCGCGTGCTTGAAGGCGCGTTGGCACAAATGGTCGGAGATCGTGCGAGTCTGTCGTGAACTCGCCGATCGGATGGTGGAAAGTGCATGAGCCTGCAATTCCGCAACCTCGATATCGGCCCCGAGCAACCGGTCTCGGAATGGCCAGGCGAGGCCGTGCTGGCCGCACTTGAACGCGGCTCTCTGCAGCACTGGCGGCGGCTCGTTTCCGAAATCCGCGAACACCCGTGGGGTTCAGTCGCGCGCAAGGTCGAACAGGCGCTTGAAGTGTCGCAGCCATACGGTGTGACCGGCCTGATGCGACGGGCGATCGAGCACGCACGCGCGCGAGCTGTGCTGCGCGAGCGAGACGAGGTGGCCGCGATGGTTCGCCGGTTGGTAGAGAATTCCGGCCTCAACCAGTGCGAATTCGCCGAGCGCGTCGGAACCTCGCCCAGCCGACTGTCTACTTACCTCACGGGCAAGGTCACGCCCTCGGCGGCGCTGATGCTGCGAATGCAAAGGCTTGTCGAGTCAGCTTCCCGCTGAGGAGCCGAGCCCGCGGCCACCGGCAGCGGCACGGGCGAACTTTTCACCGCCACAAGAGCCACGGCGATTTCCCCTCTCAATCAGCAGAGAAATACCAAACGCGAAGGATCCGGCCGTCGGCGATTTTGTAGACCGACAGCGCCGTCTGGGAACGCGCTTGCCCGGAGGATTCCCAGTGTGCCCGCTCGCGCACGCTCACCCGGTTGCCCGAAACCATCATGTCCTCGATGATCGAGCGGGTCGAAGGTATCGCCTCGAAATAGCTGCGCATGGCTTCGGCCAAAGCATCGGCGCCATCGGTCTCGACGCGAATCCGGTCGCCGTCGATGGTCAACCACTGGACGTCGGGATGCGTCAGTTCGAGCATGGCCTCGATATTGTGATCGTTGTAAGCGGCGATGTAGCGTTCGACCACCTCGTCGGGGGACTGACCAAAAGCATTCGCAGCGGCCAGTAGCAGCCAGCCGATCAGCAAGTATTGAAACTTTTTCATGCCCCATTTTCTCCAGCATTCAGGTAAGCCGGCGGCTCAGCGGCGCGACATTCATCGTACCGGGATCGCGCAGGTCGGCGTATAAACCCGAGAATTCCGGGAATCTATGCAACTATTGGGTACTAGTAAGCACCGCCTTTCAGCCATTGGCTGTCAACAGATGCCGCGTCAGCGTGGCGGTCGCCGCGCCGATGCTGCCGCGGTGGATGATCTCGAAACCGTGCGTGTTCTGTGTGGAAATACACAGCGCCCCCGCGCGACAGGCATGACCGGCGGACCCGATGGCGGTGGCGTCCGAGGCGAAGTTCTCGAACAACGCCAGTTGCGGCCGGTAGCCTTCCGCTTCGGCGGCCCGTTTCAACTCGTCGGCCAGACTCCGCGTATAGAAGCCCCGCATATCGCCGTAGAGCACGATCGGCTGTTCGCACAGCTTCGTATCGTACTCGGCGGCAACCGGACCCACCTCCAATGCGATCACATCCTCCCCCGGCAAGTTCTTCGCCGCGTACAGCGCGCCTTCGCAAGTGACTTCCTCTTTTACCGTGCAGGTCATGTAGACATCGCGCTTGAGTTGGTCTTTCTTCTCCGCAATGCGTTTCATCGTCTCCAAACCCACGACCAGCAAAGCCCTGTCATCCATGAAATGCCCGGCGATGCAGTCGTGGAAATCGAACAGCCGGCGCATGTATTGCCCGACCACCACCCGAGTTCCCGCATGCACGCCCTTGGCGGCCAGTTCCTCGTTGGTCAGCCGCGTGGCGATGAAGACGTCCTCCCAGTCCAGGCGGTCGGGCTCCTGTCGATTGAGATGCGCCGTTTCCTTGGTCACATGCAGCGATCCGATGCAGAGAATTCCGGGAAGCACGCCCTTGTCGGCGATGATATCCACGGGGATCTGCCCGAAGCTGAGCGGCAGCAGGCCGCCGAGCTTGATCACCCGCAATTGGCCCTCGCCGTAGACGCGTTTCACGATCAGGGCGATCTCGTCCATGTGGGCCATGATCCGCACGGCTTTTTTTGAAGCCTCGTTGCGCTCGGCGCCTTCGGCCTTGATGAGCCCGATGACGTTGCCGAGACCGTCCCGCCAGGTCTCATCGCAACTCGTTCGCAGCTCCCGTTCGCAGACCTCGGCGACTTCCTCCTCGATGCCCGCGGGGCCGCGGGTACAGATCAACTCTTGAAGTAAATCCCGTTGTTGTTCCGTCAGATCGGTTTGGGGCATTTTTTCTCCCATTGCGGTAGATTTTTGGTAATCCATCGAGATTCTATCGTACGCCGACCACCGTTCCCGTACCACATGTCCTTCCGGCACGAACCGGAGGATGGCTTCCCGGACTTCTTGCGCATTTGATGGGCTTACTCCGATATAACCGAATACGCCTGCCGGTGAACGTCGCGCACGGCACGGCCGGAAGGGTCGGCCAGCGTCGCAAACGCCGGATCCCAGGCCATGGCCGCCGGTGTACTGCACGCGACGCTCGGACCGCCGGCGACGGTCGCGGCGGCCGAAGCGCCTGGAAAGTGCTTTGCGAACAGCGCCCGATAGAGATACGCTTCGCGCGTGGCCGGCGGATTCACTGGGAAGCGCCGGGCGGCATCGGCCATTTGCCGCTCACTGACCTGAGCGGCAGCGTATTCCTTCAAGGCGTCGATCCAACCGTAGCCCACGCCGTCTGAAAACTGTTCTTTTTGCCGCCACAAAACGGCTTCAGGCAAATAACCATTGAACGCCACCCGCAAGACCTGCTTTTCGAGACGCCCGCCGCCGGCCATCTTGTGCGCCGGATCGATGTGCATCGCGGTTTCGAGAAATTCCAGATCGAGAAACGGGACGCGCGCTTCGATGCCCCAGGCGGCCATCGCCTTGTTGGCGCGCCGGCAATCATAAAGGTGCAGCAACTCCATTTTGCGCACCGTTTCGGCATGGAACGCCGCGGCGTCAGGCGCTTTGTGAAAATAAAGATAACCGCCGAAAATCTCGTCGGCGCCCTCGCCTGAGAGCACCATCTTGATGCCCATCGCCTTGATCCGGCGGGCGAGCAGGAACATCGGCGTCGAGGCCCGAACCGTGGTCACGTCATAGCTCTCGATATGGCGGATCACTTCGCTCAGGGCGTCGAGCCCCTCTTCGATCAGATAGGTAAAACCGTGATGTACGGTGCCGATCGCCTCGGCGGCGAGCGCCGCGGCCGCCAGATCCGGCGAACCGTCAAGGCCGATGGCGAACGAATGCAGCCGCGGCCACCAGGCCGCTTCGCGATCGCCGCTGTCCACCCGCAGGGCGGCGTGGCGCGCGGCGATCGCCGCGATCAGGGACGAATCGAGGCCGCCGGAGAGCAGGACGCCGTAGGGCACATCGCCCATCATCTGTCGTTTGACGGCCGCTTCCAGCGCCTTTCGCAACACGGCCGGCTCGGCGCTCGCCGTGCAGGCTTCGCACGCGGTCCAGGCCGGCCGGTAAAAACGCCGCAGTTCGCCGTCACGGCTGTCCAGGTAATGGCCCGGCGGAAACACCTCGACGGTTTCGCAAGCATCGTGAATGGCCTTCATCTCGGAGGCCACCAGCAGGCGGCCGGCAGCGTCACGGCCGTAATACAAGGGGACGACGCCCAGGGGATCGCGGGCGATCAGGTAACGGTCGGCTTCGGCGTCGTAAAGCACGAAAGCATAGATCCCGTTGAGACGGACCAGCGGCAACGGCTGATCGCGCCGATACAAGGCGAGTATGACCTCGCAATCGGAATGCGTGCGATACGGATAATCGGCGGCCAGTTCGCGGCGCAGGGCGGAATGATTGTAAATCTCGCCGTTGACGCCGAGCGCCAGCCTGCCGCTTTCGCCGTACAACGGCTGGGCGCCGCTGTCGACGCCGACGATCGCCAGCCGTTCGTGGGCGATCACCGCATTGGGATAAACCGCGATGCCGCTCCAGTCCGGGCCGCGATGGCGCAGGCGGCCGGCCATCTCCAACGCCCTGCGGCGATGTTCCAGGCCGTTACCGGGCAAATCCAATAAAGCGACGATACCGCACATCGGGTTTCATTCTCCATAATCCGAGTAATCATTACCACACGACCCGAATGATCAGAGCTCTTACCATACCGAACACAAAGGCATGGCAGCCGGTGTGTAACGCGCAGATGATCCGTTACACGGTGAAAACACCATGGATTCCACTATGGTGCTTCCGCTTTTACCCGCCGGCGGCCATTGTCAATCGGGCTCATGACGCCTGCCTGGGAACGATCAAAACCCCAAGCGCAACTGAGCCTGTTCGCCGGAGGTTTCCCCCCTTGCCCTCCGGCTTTTTTTTTGCGCCGTTGAAATCGGCGGCCGTTACCCGTCTTTTTTCGCCGTCAACGAGCGGAAACGGCGCGACCGTTTGCGCACCAGGCGGTGGGCCGCGGCCGGCGACAACCAGCGGCCCAGCCGGCTTAGCCAACGGTTGATGCCGCCCGGGATCACCACCACCCGCTCCGGGTGCCGATCCAAAGCCGCGAGCGATTCGGTCACCACCGCCTCGGCGCTCATCCACACGCGGGGCGACATCTGGCGAACGATGTCGCGCGTCCCGACGACATCATGGAATTCACTGTACGTGAAACCGGGGCACAGCGCCTGGACACGGATGCCGTATTCCTCGTTTTCCAGGGCCAGCGACTCGGAAAAACGGACGAGATACGCCTTGGCTGCGGCATACAGCGTATGGCCGGCGGCGCCTGGCACGAGGCCGGCGAGCGAGGCGACGTTGATCACCGCCCCGCCGGCCAGCGACCGCATTCCGGGCAACAGGCGATAAGTCAGTTCGACCACGGTGTTGACCATCACCTGCTGGAAATCGCGATGGACTTGAAAATCGACGTCGGTCAACGTTCCGGCCACGCCGTACCCAGCGTTGTTGACCAGCATCGAGGGCACGATGCCGGCGGCCGACAACGCCGCTGCGATCCGGCCCGGGGCAGCCGGATCGGCCAGATCGGCGGCCAGAACGCGGCTGTCCACCGAGTGGCGATGCCGCATCTCCTCGGCCAGCGCCTCCAGGCGCGCGGCGCGGCGCGCGACCAGCACCAAATGCGCGCCGCGGGCGGCCAGTTGACGCGCGAATTCGGCGCCAATGCCGGCCGAAGCACCAGTGATCAATGCCCAGTTTCGTTCGTTCTGCCGGTTCATGTTCATCAACCCTTGACCCCATTCGCTGCGTGATTACAAATCCAATCGAACCGCGGGCCACCAACCAGCGCCATTCAATCCCGGATATCCGGCTCGAAAAATAACCAGCGCACGGCCGGAAACGCGGATTTGAAACGACTTTCCATGGCGTTGATCGACTCGATCATCGCCGCCGCCGAGGGCGCCGGCGACAACCGCGCCTTGACTGCGACCATCACGTCGTCGCCGAGCTGCATCGTGAGCAGATTGTAGATTTCCACGATCTCCGCCTCGTCCTGCAAATGCCGGCGCATCGCCGCCAGCACAACAGGCTCGACGCCCTGCCCGATCAACAGCGCCTTGACTTCCAGGCCGACGGCAACGGCAATCAAGACCAGCAACGCGCCGATCGCCAGCGTCCCGAGCGCATCGTAGAACGGATCGCCGGTCACGATCGTCAGGCCAATGGCAAACAATGCCAGAAGCAGGCCGGCCAACGCCGCGATATCCTCACCGACTACAACGAGCAGTTCGCTTTGCCGGCTTTCGCGAAACCAGTGCCACAGGCGGCGCCCGGCGCGCACTTTGCCCACTTCGAACAATGCGGCACGCAGCGACACCGTCTCTGCACCAATCGCGAAGAGCAGCACGCCGATCGCAATCCACGGCCGGTTCACCGTCTCGGGCGCGTGCAGCTTATGCCATCCTTCGTACAGCGAAAACATGCCGCCCATGCTGAACAACAGGATCGCCACCAGGAAGGACCAGACGTAAATCGACTTGCCGTAGCCTAGCGGGTGGTCCACATCAGGCGGCCGCCGGGCGCGCCGCAGCCCGGCGATCAGCAGCACCTGATTACCGGCGTCGGCGACCGAATGCACCGCCTCGGCCAGCATCGCCCCCGACCCGGTCACCAGCGCCGCGCCGAACTTGGCCAACGCAATCGCCAAGTTGGCGGCCAGCGCATAAACGATGGTACGCAGCGAATCGGCGCCGTGGGACATATGCGAAAATGAAAAAGACGAAACATCGTAGTCTATCCGATGTGAATCACTCTTCTCGGACCACAGCGGCATAGCCGCTACAATCGGCGACAGCCGACAGAGGAGCCCTCTTGACCCGCCATCCCGAAATTCACCACACGCACCGGATTGGCTGGCTCAGGGCGGCGGTGCTCGGGGCCAATGACGGCATTGTCTCGACGGCCAGCCTGGTGCTGGGGGTCGCGGCCTCCGGGGCCGAAAGCGGGACGATCCTGCTCGCCGGCGGCGCCGGGCTGGTGGCCGGCGCGATGTCGATGGCGGCGGGGGAATATGTCTCGGTCAGTTCACAGGCCGACACCGAACGCGCCGATCTCGACCGCGAGCGGCGCGAGCTTTTGGCCGATCCCGAATACGAGCACGCAGAATTGACCGGTATCTACGTCCACCGCGGCCTCAAACCCGAACTAGCACGCGAAGTCGCCCGCCAATTGATGGCTCACGACGCACTCGGCGCCCACGCCCGCGACGAACTGGGACTCAGCGACAAACTGGGGGCACGGCCGTTGCAAGCGGCGCTCGCCTCGGCCGCGAGTTTCACCGCCGGCGGCGCCTTGCCTCTGCTCATCGTCCTGTTTTCCGGCGCATTCGTGTTGTGGAGCGTGCCAGCCGCCTCGCTCGCCGCCCTCGCCCTGCTCGGCGCCTTGTCGGCGCAGGCCGGCGGCGCCGCGAAGCGCGTCGCCGTGGGGCGGCTGACGTTCTGGGGCGCGCTGGCGATGGCGCTGACTTTTGCGACCGGGGCAGCGTTGGGCGTCATCATATAATTTCAGATTCGCGCGTTATAATTGACCGGTATTTTCACCCCTGCCGGAAACCGCGATGCCCGCCCGCCAGAATTCCCCCGCTTTTCGTCATTGGCAACTCGAACACGACATCGACGGCGTCGCCTGGCTGACGCTCGACCGGGCCGACGAATCGGCCAATTCGCTTGGCCGCGAAGTGCTCGAAGAACTCGAAACCCTGGTCGCCGGTCTCGAACGGGATAAACCGGCCGGACTGGTGATGCTGTCGGGTAAACGGCGAAGCTTCATCGTCGGCGCCGATGTGCGCGAATTCGATCAGGTCGCCGACACGGCCAGCGCCCGACAGTACATCGAACGCGTCCATGCGTTGTTCGGGCGCATCGAGGCCCTGCCCTTCCCGACCGCCGTCGCTTTTGAAGGCTACTGTCTCGGCGGCGGTCTCGAACTGGCGCTGTGTTTCGATTTCCGGATCGCGCGCGACATCCCCGAAACGCGGATCGGTTTTCCCGAAATCAAGCTCGGCATTTTCCCCGGCTTCGGGGGCACGGCACGGACGCTGCACCGGCTCGGCGGTCTTAAAGCGTTGCCGCTGATTCTGACGGCGCGCAATGTCAGCGCCCGCCAGGCCCGCGCCCTCGGCCTGATCGATCAGGTGATCGGCCGCCATCAGGAACTGCGCTGGGCCGCCCGGCGCGCCGTCCTCAAAGGCCGGAAGCGCCGCCGCCCCGGCCTGCTCGTCCATCTCGTCAATGCCCTGCCGATCCGCCGCCTGCTCGCCAAACGAATGCGCGCCGCTACCCGCCCGCAGGCCGATCCGCGATATTACCCCGCGCCGTACGATTTGCTCGATGCTTGGGAAGCGCACGGCGGCAAGGTCAATGCACTGCTCGCCGCCGAGGCAACCGGCGTGGCGCGCTTGTTGACCGGCGACACTTCGCGCAATCTGCGCCGCGTTTTCCGGCTGATGGAATTGTTGAAAGCCGAAGGCAAGGCGGCCGATTTCAAGGCGCGGCGGGTACACGTCATCGGGGCCGGAGTGATGGGCGGCGACATCGCCGCCTGGTGCGTGCTGCAAGGACTCGAAGTGACGTTGCAGGACCGGGAAATGCAGTATGTCGAGCCGGCGCTGAAACGCGCCCGGCAGTTGTTCAAGCGCCGGCTCAAAACCCCCGAACGTATCGCCGCGGCGAGCAGCCGCCTCAGGCCGGATATCGCCGGGCACGGCGCGGCGCACGCCGACGTCGTCATCGAGGCGATTTTCGAGAACCTCGAAGCCAAACAAGCACTGTTCAAAGACCTCGAACCGAAACTCAAAAAAGGCGCCGTACTGGCCACCAACACCTCGGCACTGCCGCTCGCCGAACTGGCCAAGGTACTGACCGATCCCGGCCGTTTGATCGGCCTGCACTTTTTCAATCCGGTAGCTAAAATGCCGCTCGTCGAAGTCGTGCACGATCCCGAACTGACGCGCGACGAGGAAATCGCCAAAGGCGCGGCGGTCGTCGCCGCCATCGGCAAATTCCCGCTCCGGGTTAAAAGCAGCCCCGGCTTCCTGGTCAACCGCGTCCTCGGCGCTTACATGATGAAAGCGCTGGAATTGCACCAGGAAGGCTATGCCAAGGAAGCGCTCGACCGAGCGGCGGTCGATTTCGGCATGCCGATGGGGCCGGTCGAACTGGCCGATACCGTCGGCCTGGACGTCGGCCTCTCGGTAATCCGCACACTGCGCGGCGACGCCGCCGCAGCGCTCACCACCGAACTGCAAAAACGCGTCACGGCGGGCAAGAAGGGGAAAAAGACCGGTGAGGGCCTGTACGTTTGGAAAAAAGGCAAGCCGGTCAAGGATGCCGCCGCCGGCGCCGGTGCCGATCTCGAACAACTCGCCGCCCTGCTGCTCCAGCCTTACTTCGACGAATGCCGCGCCTGCCTGGCCGAGCGCATCGCCGCCAGCGCCGACCTGATCGACGCCGGTATGATTTTCGGCACCGGTTTTGCGCCGTTCCGCGGCGGTCCGCTGCATTATCTCGAACAAACGCATCACTGATTGCATGTCGGCCACTCACAGGTTTTAATTATGGCGCGTAAATCCACTACGACACCTTCCGCACAGCCCACAACCCCGGCCGCGGCCGGGGCGATCGCCGGCCGCCCAGTGGTCATCGTCGGCGGCGTGCGCATCCCGTTCGCCCGCTCCAACACGGTATACACCCGGGTCGGCAACCTCGATATGTTGAGCGCCGCGTTGCAGGGCACCATCGAGCGTTTCGCTCTCGACGGAGTGAAAATCGACGAAGTCATGGCCGGCGCCGTAACCTCCCACTCGCGCGACTGGAACCTGGCGCGCGAGGCGGTGCTCAGCACAACGCTCTCGCCGCTGACCCCGGCGACCACGATCCAGCAGGCCTGCGGCACCAGTCTGCAAGCTGCGTTGCTGCTCGGCGCCAAGATCGCCAGCGGCCAGATTGAATGCGCCATCGCCGCCGGCAGCGATACGACCAGCGACGCGCCGATCGTCTTCGGCCAAAAATTCGCCACCCGGCTGCTCGACCTCAACCGGGCCCGTACGTTCGGCCAGCGGCTCGCCGCTTTCAAAGGATTCCGACTCGGTGAACTCAAACCGGTCGGGCCGCAGAACGCCGAACCGCGCACTGGGTTGTCGATGGGCCAGCACTGCGAAAGGATGGCGCGCGAATGGAACATCGAACGCCGGGCGCAGGACGAACTGGCACTCGCCTCGCACCAAAATGCTCATCAGGCGTGGGAAAGCGGTTTTTTCGACGACCTCGTCGTGCCTTTCGCCGACCTGACACGCGATAACAACATTCGCGCCGACAGCACACTCGACAAGCTTGGCTCTTTGAGAACGGTATTCGACCGCGGCCCCAACGGCACCCTGACCGCGGCCAACAGCACCCCTTTAACCGACGGCGCCGCGGCAGTGCTGCTGGCCAGTGAGGAATGGGCAGCAAAACACCAACTGCCGGTGCTTGCCCGGCTGACCCACGGCCGGGTCGCGGCGGTCGATTTCGTCCACGACGAAGGGCTGCTGATGGCCCCGACCGTCGCCGTCGCCGAAATGCTTTTTGCCGCCGGCCTGACTTTGCAGGACTTCGACTTCTACGAAATCCACGAAGCGTTCGCCGCCCAAGCGCTGTGTACCCTCAAAGCCTGGAACGACGAGCGCTACTGCCGCGAACGTCTGGGCCTCGACAGCGTGCTCGGCGAAATCGACCGCGACAAACTCAACGTCAAAGGCGGCAGCGTCGCAATCGGCCACCCCTTCGCCGCCACCGGTGCCCGGATCATCTCGACACTGGCCAAACTACTCGCTAACAAAGGCCAAGGCCGCGGCCTGATCTCGATCTGTACCGCCGGCGGCATGGGTGTCACCGCGATACTCGAACGGTCTTAGCAGGTTGTTGAAAAACGCCATCCTGGCGTTTTTCNNTCCGTGGCCCGGATTAGCAGGCTGTTTTTCAACAGCCTGTTAGAGCTTTCACTAAGTTCTGCATCTAACCAAAAGACGTGTGATTTCGGCGGCGACTTGGGCCGCTGTCCGGCTGCGGGTGTCGATGGCGTGCGAGCGGCCCCCATAAGGCGCATAAACAGCAGGGTCGGTGACTTTGAACAAGCCAATCGTGTTGGCGCCACTGGCTGCGGCCAGATGCATCACGCCGCTATCGGCGCTGATCACCCAATCGAAATGACTCAGCACCGCTGCCATTTCGCGAATGTCTGTCGAGTAAAACACCGGATATCTGGAGCGCAGGCAGGAGCGGCCGTGGGCGGCCAGTACTTCGATGAGCGCGGCGGCCGGTTCGGCTTGTAAAAGCGCGGCGCTCAACTCCAACCACCAGGCCATCGGGTATCGTTTCCCGCCAGTCGCATCGGCGAAGATCCCGATCACCGGGCGCCTTTCGGGACGGCTGGCAAGGCCGGTGAATAAAACATCTCCGGCGTACTTTTCGACCGGATTCAATTGGACGTGCAACGGGATTTGCTGCACTTCGGGACCGGGCACACTGCCTTCGCCCCGGGCCAGCAACCAGAGTGGGAATTGCGCTGCATGGACCGGCACCGGCTGCATCGGTGGCAACCCCTCGTCCTCTTCGCCCTGGTCACGGCCGGCGAGCGGCAAGCCGAGGATCATCCGGGACGCGGTCAAGCGTAAGCACAGGCGGCTCGAAAACGAGCGCTGCGCCGGATCGATCGCCAGGTCGAAACGGCGGCTACGTAACCTTATTATGGTCCGCAACAGGGCCCAGGGGTGAAGCATGGCTGTGGGCGGCAATGGATGGATGGTCACTGGCGGCTCATGCCCGGCGAAGACCGCGGTTGCCGCCCTGCCCACGGCCAGAACCTCGATTTTCGCCGCCGGGAAGCGGCGTTCGAGCGCGGCGACCAACGGCGTCAGCAGCAACTGATTGCCCAGCCGGGAATTCAATCGGCAGATCAGGATCTTTTGAATGCCCCGTCCGGTCAATTCGCCGGGGGCCAGAAGACGGCTATCGATCGCCTTGAGCAGGGGGCTGAACAAGAAAGCGAGAAGCCGGCGGCGCACCGCGCGCCGGCGGAAGCGAAACGTGCGATCTCTGGACCCTGCCGCCGCTACAGCCAAGCGGTCGCGGCGCATTACCGGGCGCGGGCCAGAATCCGGTCGGCGACGCGGAAGGCGTTGGCGTAAATCGTCCAGGTGTACGGCACGCTGCCGCCGGTCGGCATAAAACTGCCGTCGGTGACGTAGAGGTTTTCGACGTCGTGGACACGACAATCGGGATTCAGCACGGAGGTTTTCGGATCGGTGCCGAACCGGCAGCCGCCGGCGACCAGGTTCTGCGGCGGCGAGCCGCTGACGCTGGAGCGGATGCGGCTGGCACCCATTTTCTCCGCAACCATTTTGGCTTTATCGGTCAAATATCGGCCGATTTTCAGATCGTGCGGGTGATAGCCGATGCGCACACGGGCCACCGGCATACCCCACTTGTCCTTGACCTCAGGATCGAGAGCGACAAAACAATCATCGGTCGGCAGCCAATCGCAAAAGGTTTCGAAACGCAGGTACTGGGCCGAAGTGAAAACCGATTTCAAGCGGCGTTGCAGAGCTTCACCCCAAACCAGGTCGTCACCGTCCCACTTCAGCCTCCAGGCTTTAGCGATCGGGTTCGGATGGCGCAGCAAAAAGTCGATTGTCCCGCCTTTCGCGCGGCCGCCGAGTGCTTTGTCATCGATGAAATACCAATCCTGCAAACCGCGGTTGACGAACGGCCCGCGGCTTTTGAGCGCCTCGGCCCGGGCGTTTTCCATTCCGGCGTAATCGAAATCGGCGGTCCCGGCGCCCCCCGCCGAAAAAAGGAGATTCTTCCCGACTTGGCCGTAGTGGTTCCCGAGACCGCTTGGGTGTTTAGGTCCAGTAGAGTGAAGGAGAAGGCGCGCTGATTCGATCGCCTGGCAGGCGACGATATAAATGCCGGCATCGACCTGGTGCACGGCACCCGCCGGATCGGCGTATTCGACCTGCGTCACATTCCCGTCAGGGCCGCTGATCAAACGCTGCACCTTGGCGCCCGGCCGAATCTCGAGCCGGCCGGTGGCTTGCGCAGCATCGAGCAACGCGGCGCGGGCGCTGCCCTTGGCGCCGCTCGAACAGCCGTAACTGCCGCAATAACCCGAATATTCGCAACTCCTTCGTTTTCCGACCGGCCGTGACAAAATCGCCCGCGGTGTCGGCAGCGAATGCAGGCCCAACGCCACGCACGCCGCGTCGATCTCGCGAGCGATCGGATGCTCGGCGGTCGGTGGATAAGGAAAATCGTCGGTCGAACGCGGTTCGGCATTGGGGTGCGGTGTGATGCGACCGGATACCCCGACGAGCGATTCAACTTTTGCGTAATAAGGTTCCAGATCCTCATAGGCGATCGGCCAGTCGGCGATATTGGCGCCTTCGATCGAGCCAAATTCCGTGAGCAGGCGGAAATCCTTCGGCTTGAGGCGGTAGAAGAAGCCGCTCATAAAATTGGACGAGCCGCCGACGCAATTGCCGTTCCAAAAATCCCAGCCTGAACGGGACGTCGGCACGGCGCGCCACGCCCCGTCCCGGCCGCGATCTTCGATCACGTGCTGCTCGTCTTTCAGCTTCGGCGTATAGACGCTGCGCCGGCAACATGCCAACTCGTCTTTGAAAAACTGCCGTTCGGTGAACCACGGTCCTTTTTCCAGAACCACTACGGAATAACCGGCTTTGGCCAGAGTATAGGCCACGGGGCCGCCGCCGGCTCCGCTGCCGATCACGCAAACATCGAAATCATGGCTCATCGCATTAACCTCAAACCGCCTTCTGTTGAAAATAAACTTCGGACCCGAGCTGGAACCACAACACACCGTCGTGCGGCCCCGGAAAGCCGGGCTGATGCTCGAGCCAGCGCCAGCCGGCGCGGTTGAAGTTGCCGCCGTACACCGGATCGGCGAGCAACGCTTCGAGCAGGTAAGTCAGATGCCGCGAAAACCATCGCCGCCAGGCGCTGTCGCGCACCAGATCGTGGAACAGTGCCTTGCGGGCGGCGGCGGGAAGATCGACGAAAGGCGAACCATGCCTGAGTCGTGCTTCAAAATCGAGTTTTGCCACGCGGCCGACGATATAGTCTCTGGACGATCGATCCGCACCCGGCTGTTCCAGCATGTTGCGCAAATAGACGATGGCGTGGATATCGTCGGCCCCCGGACCATCCGGCGTGGCCGGCAACAATTGATTTTGCACGGCGCGCAAGGTCAACCACGGTTCCTGCACCGCCCATGCCGGCAGTTCGTCGTCCGTGGTGCGGCTCGCCGCCAACAAACCGGAAGTGTGTAATGCCGCCAAAGCCGACAACACGCTGACGCGGTTGAGAAACTGCCGCCGACTCAAACAATCGATATCGTTCATGACCTGCCTCCAAACCTCCCTTGTCGTAAAAGATCCGGCTGCCCCCGCCTCGCCTGGGCCGTGAATGGTGCTGCTCGGCAAACTGAGCGCCGCCTATTCGTCATTTCCATGACCGGCCATCGTTACCGTCGATTGCATCATCGGCGGATGCTTTATCTTCGAGGCAATCGCCTACGACATGGCTTGATAATTATCAATTTTTACGACCCGCTGTTCGGCGAGAATTCGTCAATTTATCGTTCTCCAAACGTTACATCGAGATGAATATGAAAGCGCGGTACGAAAAGATGTCCACGGCGATCCCAGAGTTGGAATGGGAATTGCTGGCGCCGGAGATCGAGGCGATTATGCGCCTCAAACGGCAGCGCAACGCGATCGTGCTGGCGCATAATTATCAAACGCCCGATATTTATCACGGCATCGCCGACCTGGCCGGCGATTCATTGGCCCTGGCGCGCGGCGCAGCCAATACCGAAGCCGAGGTCATCGTGATGTGCGGCGTCCGTTTTATGGCCGAAACGGCGAAGTTGTTGAATCCGGGCAAAAAAGTTCTGCTCCCCGATTCCGAAGCCGGCTGCTCGCTGGCCGATTCGATCGGCGTCGAAGACATCCGGGAATTGCGGCGGCGCCATCCGGGACTGCCCATCGTGACCTACATCAATACGAGCGTCGAGGTCAAAGCGGCCTGCGATATCTGCTGCACTTCGTCCAATGCCCGGCAGGTAGTCGAATCGCTGGATCGGCCGCAGGTGATCTTCGTCCCCGACGAATACCTCGCCGGCCACGTCGCGATGCAGACCCGGGTCGAGATTATTCCATGGGCGGGCCACTGCGAAGTGCACGAACGTTTCACCGGTGACGAAATCCGGCAGTACCGTCGTAACTTCGCTGAACTGGCGGTCATCGCCCACCCCGAATGCCCGCCCGACGTCCTCGCCACGGCCGATTTCGTCGGCTCCACGGCGCAGATGATTTCTTATGTCAAAAAACATAAACCGCCGCGGGTCATGCTGGTCACCGAATGCTCGATGAGCGACAACGTGGCGGCCGAGATCGAGGGTGTCGAATTTGTCCGGCCGTGCAATCTTTGCCCGTACATGAAAAAGATCACGCTACGGAAAGTCAGGCAGGCGCTGGAAACGCTGGCCGGTGAGATCGAAATCGAGCCGGTGACCGCGGCGTTCGCCCGGCGTTGCGTCGAACGCATGTTGCAAGTCGGGGTTTGACCCACTCGTTGTTTGCGAGCTCGGCATAAAGCCCATCGGACTTCGCCGGGGTTCGTTTCTTTAGCAGGCTGTTGAAAAANNCGGCGAAATCAGGCGCTCCTTAGCGGCTGATTTCGGGAGCGCAGCGAAAGTCGCGCCTTTCGCAAGCGACGTTGAAAAACGCCAGGATGGCGTTTTTCAACAACCTGTTAGACTCGGTAATGAACGGCGTTACGACCCCTCGATCGGCGGTCTGTTTGGCCAAGTGGCACCGGCCCAACCTTCAATCGTGGGCGCCTGCGGCTGGCTTGCGGTTTTTTTCGGTTGCCGCATGGCGCGGCCGAGCAGGCCGAAAACCGAGCCCAGCTCGGAACGGCCCGTCGCTTCGGCCAGCGTGCTGGCGGCCGATTGGGCGACAACGCTGCCGAATAATTTTGAAAAATCCGGAGATAACTCGTCGATCGGCCCGCTGTCCGATACCAGATACAGTTCGTCGGCTGGCACCTGCTGCGCAATTTTGGGGATCATCCACAACGTTTGGCCCGGCACCGCGAACAGCACTTCGGCGAACAGTTTACCGTCGGTGGTTTCCGGCAAGTGCAGCCGGGCCTGCGAGCCGAGCATGAGATTGTCCATCGTCATCCATAAATCGTTGGTCCGGATCACGCCGTCGGCGACGCTGAACTCAAGCGGCGTGAAGACCGCCGGGAAGGTCTGGCGATTGACCACCGGGCTGCCCATGACCTGCATCGCTGAAGTGAAGGCACCGGTGAGCGGCCCGCGGTGCATCAGAAGCGTGCCGATCTCCAGCCGCCCCCGGGAGGCGATCGCCTGCGGTGCATAACGGTCGAGCGGCAGCGCGAAACCATTGCCTTGCACCGTCAGGCGGATGGGTTTCTCGGAACTCGACACCTCGCGCAAGAACGGGTGCATTTTGGAAAGATAGGCTTCGACCAGGCGCGGGGTCACATTGAGTTCGAACTGCGCATCGTCGGTGAGGCGCAGTGTGCGGCCCCGGTCGATATTGCCGGCCACCGCGACGCGCGTGTTGCGGCCGGCGACGTGGAACGTGAAATCGCCGGGGACGGCACCGGCGAACGATGCCGAAACGGCCGGACCGAGCGCCTCGGCCAGCGCCGGGTCCTGCCCGGCAAACGCCATGACAAGATCGCTCGACACCTGATCGGCCCGGATATCCGCGCTGACCGCGGCCGCCGCCATATCGATGCCGCCGCTGCGGTCGAGCAGCTCGCGCACCGTGACTTTGCCGCGCAGCCGGCCGGCTGCCTCATTCGCCGAAGTGCCGGCCGGCACCGGCAGCGTGGCATTCAAGTCCAACGTGGCGCCGTCGGCCAGCCGCGGGCTGTCGATAGCCAGAGCGAGATTGCGCAACGGATACTCGTATCCGGCATCACCGCCCTGCAGGATCAATTCCGGTGTCTTGAAGGTGCCGCCGATCTGCAAGGTGCGGTAATCGACGTCACCGTCCCGGGTGCGCCCCACGGCGAGTTTCTGCAACCTCAACTGCGCGTTCGCCGGGCGCTGCAAACGCCACGTTTCCGGCAGCAGGCGGCGCGCCGCCTCGGGCGACAAGTTCAGGTCGACGGCGGTGCCCGGATCGAGGGCGAATTGGCGGTCGCTGTACCGCCCCTTGGCCTCGGCCCGCAGGCGCTCGGCATTGATGGTGAGGGCAAAGTCGGTATCCGCGCCGCTGCCCTGCGCGATGGTCATCTCGGCGTCCAGTTTGTCGCCGAACAATCCGGCAAGCTCGGCGCCCTGCCCGGTCAACGCCGCGGCGATCGAGGCGGGGATATTGCGCGCCGCCAATTGAGCCCGCCGCACCGCCGGAGCATCGGGCACGCCGTTCAATTCGGCGTCGAGCGTCACGCTGCCTTGTTCCTTGCCGCGCGTCAACGTACTGGTCAAATCGATGTTCAGCTTCCGGCCGATCGTCTCGCCGGTGAGATGGACCGCCGTATCGTGCAACGCCAAGGCGGCCGCCCCACGCTCGCCGGCCAGCGCCAGTTCCGGGATCGAAGCCGTCACGTCGATACTCCCGGCGGCCGGTCCGGTGGCCGGCCATTGCAGCCGGTTGACCGCGATCTCGGCGTGCAGCTCAGAGGCCGGCCGCAACGCATCCGGGACAAACGGCGCCAGCGCCGCGGGCGCGGCATTGAGAGCGAGAACGCTGCCCCGGCCGAGCGCGAATCCAGCGCCAAGCTGCACGGCCTGCAAGCGCATCGCCGCATTGACGGGGCCCTTGTCGATCTGCGCTGCGAGTGCTAAATCGACCGAATCGGCCAGACGCGCCGTTTGCACTTTGGCGCGCAGGGCGCGCACCCGGGTCAGGCCACCGTCCTGCCCGGCCCGAAGATCCAATTGCGCCGCCTGGATGCCGGCGCTGAACGCCGCGCCGCTCCAATCGAAACCGCTGTCCTGGCGCGGCACCGCGAAACGCTCGATGGCGAAAGCGAGGCGCGCCGGGGCGGCTAATTTCAGGCCTTCGCTCAAGCGGCTGACCGCCGCCGGCTGCGCGTTCCATTCCAGTCGGCCGCCGTCGTTCAAGCGCAGCCCGGAACTGTCCAACGCGCCGCCGAGCGCCGCTTCGAGGTGCCGGCTGGCCGCCTGCACCGTGAACGAGCCGCCCTGCCCGCCCGCCTCGATCGTACTTTGGATCTCGGCGGATAACGATTCGCCCAGCAAAGCGACCAGTAAACCGTCCTGGCGCAGCAGCTCGTCGAACACGGCCAGCGGCAAGTCACCGATCCGGCCTGCGACGTCGATCTGCATGCGTTCTGCCGTCAACGCCAGATGTTCATCGAGCCACTGCCGCAAGGTGGCTTTGAGATCCGCCGTACCGCGCCGGCCGCGCTGCTCGGCGCGGGTGACGAACGTCACGGCTAGGTCATCGCGCAGCCCGGCGCTGAGCACGTCGATTTCGGTACCGCGCAACGCCAGCTTGCCGGCTTGGGCGGCCTGCATTTCGACGTCGCTCAATGAGGCGTGCAGCCGCAGCGTCGCGGCGCCCGGGTCGGCCAGCGGCAAGGTCAATTCCGAAATATCCAGCCGAGTGGTAAACGGTTTGGCCAAAACCGGATCGGGTCCGGCCAGCGCCTGCCAGCGCTCGGGGGTAACGGTCAGCATGAGCCGGCTGTCCGGGGCGGCCGTCAGACGGCCATCGGCCATCTCGAACGTGACGGCGGCAGCCGCGCCGCCGCTGCCGGTCAACGCCAACCGGGCCTGCCCGCTCCCATTGCGGTAATCGGCATGCAGTTCAGCGTCCACTTCGTGGCCGAGCAGCAGCGCGGCGCTGCCGGTGCCGCCGGCCAGCGCCTCGAGAAGCTCGACTGGAAAGGCGCTGAGTGTCGCTTCGGCCGCGATCTGCGCCGTCGCGAAATCGAGCGTCCCGCCGGCCCCGGACCCCGCCGCGATCTTGACCTCGGTATCGACTGCACCGACGCGATCGCCTTGTCCGATCCGGGCGTGCAAGACACCGTCGATGGCCTCGCCGCCTCGCACATCCAGATGCCCGGCAAGACCGGTGAGGTGGATGGTTTCGATGTCCGGAGCGCCGATCTGCCATTCGCCACCGCTGATCTCAAGACGGCAGCGGAGCGTCGCTGGCAACGGCGCTGCTGAGGGCGGTGCGTCGCTTGCGGCATGGCCGCCGGCATCCGGCGGGGCGACGGCGCGCTGCACATTGTTCGTGCCATCGGCCAGCGCGACAAAATGGCCGCGTAGCCCGTCAACCGTCACGGTGCCGGCGCAGTGTGGCGCCAGGAGCAACGACCACAACGATTGGCGCGCTTCAATGTCCGCAACGTGAAAGACTTCGACCCCTTCCGGATCGTACAACACCAAACCTTCGAGGTGCTGCGGGCCGCTCCATGAAAGCGCCAGGCGATCGATCTGCACGGCGCCGGGCAGTGCATCGTTCACCTTTGAAACAAGCCACGGCAGAGCCGGGCCGGAGACCAGCGCCGGTAAAAGATAGACAACGGCGGCGAAGCCGACAAGAATACCGCTGAACCAAAGTAGAAATTTACGTCTCATAGTGCGCCGGCAATCACGACCAGATCCGCCGCATCGCCATGGCCGGCCGGCTTTCGCCGGTGGACACCTTAGCGGCGTCGTTCAGTGAGACCGGTGGAGCACCAGGTTGCTGTCACAAGAGGCGGAACAGGCGGACGACGGTCCGGTCGCCGGGCACCGCCGAGGTTTGCAAGCCGAAGCGGGCAGCGAAGCTCAGCATCGCGGTGTTTTCGGCCAGCACTTCGCCGAAAACTTCGTGCGCGCCGCGCGCTTTGAGATAAGCGCAAAGGTGCGTCAACATCCGGCTGCCGAGGCCGCGGCCGGTCAGGTCGCTGCGCACTATAATGCCGAATTCGGCGCGTTCGTAATCGGGATCCAGGCTGGCTTGCACCATCCCGGCGATCTCGCCGCGCCCGCCGTGCTCGACGAGGATCATGACCATGTCTCGGTCGTAATCGATCTGCGTGAAACGAGCGGCTTCGGCGTGCGAGAAGATCCGCCGGGGCACCATGAAGCGCAGACGCAATTCCTCGGGCGTCAGGCGGGCGAAGAACGCTTGCAGCCGAGCCTCATCCTCCGGGCGGATCGGGCGCAGCAACAGCTTACGCCCACCGTCCTCGATCGTCAGGCTCAAGTCTTCCGGATACGGGCAGATCGCCAGTCGCGATGCGGCCTCATCCGTCGTCGCCGCAACCCGCATCCGGGCATCGGCGGCCATCACGCCGTCCGGCCCGGCGATCAGCGGGTTGATATCCATCTCGACCAATTCGGGCGTCTCGGCCGCCAATTGCGCCACCCGCACGAGGACCAGGGCGATGCCGTCCAGATCGACCGCCCGGCGATGGCGGAAGCCGCCAAGTTGCCGGTAGACCCGGGTCCGCGCCATGATCTCGTAGGCTAATTTCAGATTCAACGGCGGCAGGCCGAGCGCCGTATCGGCAATCACTTCGGCGGCGATGCCGCCATGGCCGAACAGAATCGCCGGCCCGAACAGTGGATCGACCGTTGCCCCGATGAGCAGTTCGTACGCATCGTCCAGCGCGACCATCGGCTCGACGGCGAAACCCTCGACCACCGCGCCGGGCACCGCCTCGATGCTCCGCCCGGCCATCGCTTCGGCTTCCTTCAGGACCGCCGCCGCGTCCTTGAGATCGAGCGCCACGCCGCCGACGTCGGATTTGTGCACGATATCGGGTGAGACGATTTTCAGCGCCACCGGCCCGGTCACGGTCAGGACATCGGCGATCGCCGCCGCCTCGGCGGGGTCGCGGGCGATGCGCGTCGGCACAACGGGAATGCCGTAGGCGGCGAGGACACGCTTGGCCTCGATCTCGTGTAACCATTCGCGCCCCGCATCCAGCGTGCGCCGCACAATGCGCTCGACCGCCGCGCGATCGGGCGCGAAATCGCCAGGCATCGCCGGCGGCGTTTCCAGCAACGCCGCCTGCGAGCGGCGGTATTCGACCAGATGCATGAAGGCGCGTACCGCGCGTTCGGGCGTGGCGTAACTCGGAATGCGCTTTGCGGCTAAATAACGCCGGGCCTCGGCCGCCGTCTCCTCACCGACCCAACTGGTCAACAGCAAAGGACGGTGCGGTGCGGCGGCGGCCGAGGCCATTTCCTCGGCAGCGCTGAGCGACGATGCGACCGCGGTCGGGCAATGAATGGCGAGCACGGCATCGACACCGGGATCGCGGTCGAGCGCCGCCAAAGCCGCTGTGTAGCGCTCGCCGGTCGCATCCCCGATCAGATCCACCGGGTTGGCCCGCGACCAGGCCTTGGGCAGCATCCGATCGAGCCGGGCGATCGTCGCCGGCGACAGTTCGGCCAGCCGTCCGCCCTGCTCGACCAGCGAATCGGTGGCGATCACGCCCATGCCGCCGCCGTTACTGACGATCGCCAGACGCTCGCCCGGTGTGGCGCGCGCCAGGGCCAGTATTTCCGCCGCTTCGAACAGTTCGGTCAAGGTCAGCACGCGGAGCAGACCGGCGCGGCGGAACGCCGCCTCGTACACCGCGTCGCTGCCGGCCAGGGCGCCGGTATGCGAGGCCGCGGCCCGCGCCCCGGCGGCAAAACGGCCGGCTTTGACGACGATCACCGGCTTCAAACGCGCCGCGGCACGCGCCGCCGACATGAACTTGCGGGCTTGCGTCACGCCTTCGATATACAGCAGGATCGCGTCTGTGCCGCGGTCGAGCGCCAGGTAATCGAGCATATCGCCGAAATCGACGTCGGCCATGCCGCCGAGCGAAACAAGGTGGGAAAAACCGATGCCGCGGCTCGCCGCCCAGTCGATCAGCGACGTCAGGATCGCCCCCGATTGAGCCGCGAAAGCGAGCCGGCCCGGCAGCGGCTTAAGATGCGCGAAACTGGCATTCAAGCCGATACCCGGGCTGAGTACACCGAGACAATTGGGGCCGATGACGCGCAGCAAATGCGGCCGGGCCTGGCGCAGCATCCGCCGTTCGAGCGCTCGCCCGGCGGCTCTTTGCGTCTCGGTGAAACCGGCGCTGATCACCACGACGCCGCGTGTCCCGCGCCGGCCAAGCGCCGCGACTATCCCCGGCACCGTCGCGGCCGGCGAACAGATCACCGCCAAGTCAGGCGCTGCCGGCAAACGGCCGACGTCGGCATACACTTCAAGACCGGCGAGCCGCTCGTACTTCGGATTGACCGGGTAGATCGGACCGCCGAACCCGGCATCGAGAAGATTGTTCAACACCACCCGGCCGATCGTGCCCTGGCGCTCGCTGGCCCCGACCACAGCGACCGAGCCCGGCCTGAATACAGCTTCGAGATTGCGGATGGTCATGACCGGCCCTGGGTAAAACCGAACTTCATTTTATCGGTGTCTCCTGGTGCAACGAAAACCCGTTCTAAGAAAGCTCTTACATTCATCCTGAATGCATCAGAGCACGAAAATCGACAATGCGATTTCCGATTTTACTCGGGCAGTCCTACCAAAATTTATGCAACGATTGGGTAGCGCTATTCTATTCACCGTGACCACCCAGAAACCTCGAACACACGGGCCGGCGATAGACGACCTGTTTGCCGTCACCCGCAAAACGCCGGAGCCGATCCGCGACGGGGTCGTACTGCTGCCGGCTTTCGCCGACAGTGGCGCGCTGTTGCGCCGGATCGAACGGCTGATCCGAGTCAGCCCGCTGCGCCGGATGTTCACTCCGGGCGGGCGCCTGATGCAGGTGGAAATGAGCAACTGCGGTGCCTTTGGCTGGATCTCAGAACCGTCGGGTTATCGTTACCGCCGCCGCGACCCGCTGACCGGCAAGCCCTGGCCGGCGATGCCCGGTGCCTTCCGCGCCCTCGCCCGGCGGGCGGCCGAGAGCGCCGGTTTCAGCGGCTTCGATCCCGATGTCTGCCTGCTCAACCGCTACACGCCCGGCACCGGCCTCAGTCCGCATCGCGATCTCGACGAAGCCGATCGATGTTGGCCGATCGTCTCGGTGTCGCTCGGTCTTTCGGCGACCTTCATGCTCTACGGCAACCAGCGCGGGGGCACGCCACAGCTCATCGCCTTGCATGACGGTGACGTCCTGGTCTTCGGCGGCCCGGCCCGACTGGCCTATCACGGCGTCAAAAAACTCGCCGCCGGCCACCACCCGCTGACCGGCGCCTGTCGCTATAACCTGACTTTCCGCCGGGCGCGTTGATGAGCACGCCCGGGAATCAATGGCGGCCTGTCTCAAATGAGACTATAATGAGTTCCAGTTGAAGCGGTACGGAGACGACTCATGGTGGTGGCAGTGGCGGAAGTGGCGCGCTTGATCGGCTTGCGCGGCGGCGCGCAGCGCGCTTCGCCGCTGGCGCTCGCCGCCTCGGTGGAACGCGGTCTGCCGCTCGCCAGCCTGGGCCGCGTGGCGAAACTATACGCCCCCGACGACCCGGCGTTCGCCTACCGCCTGATTCCGAAAGCGACGCTGGCCAGACGGCGCAGCAAACGGCAATCTTTAACGCGCGAGGAAAGCGAAAAGGTCGAACGGCTCGCCCGTTTGTGGACGCTGGCCGAACAAGTCTGGCAGAACGCCGGCGAGACGCGGCGTTTCCTCACCACCCCCCATCCGCTGTTGAATGACCGTTCGCCGCTCGATCTGGCGCAAACCGCGCCGGGGGCACGCATCGTCGAAGATCTGCTGGGCCGACTGGCCTATGGGTCGGCGGTGTGAAAGCGCCGGTTCTGGAACACGATCTGCCCGCTTATCGGATCGGCGACCCGGCGGGCGAATACCCGATCTACAGTGCCGCCGGGGCGCGCCGCTACCCGGGACGCTGGAATGACGCGACAAGCCCGGTGATTTATGCCAGTCTGCACTATTCCACGGCGATGCTTGAAAAACTCGCCCACGGCAACGGCCGGTTACCGCCGAACCAGCATTTCATCACGATTACGATTCCCCGGGGATTGGCCTGCGAACGGCTCGACCCCACCAGCCTGCCCGGCTGGGATACGCTGGAGCCCGCCGCCTCGCGCCGCTTCGGCGCCGCATGGTATGCAGCGCAGCAAAGCGCCGTGCTGCTCGTCCCGTCCTACGTCGCGCGCCTCGAGTGGAACGTCATGATCAACCCCGACCACCCCGAGGCCGGGCGCATCACCCATACCCCACCGCAACCGGTGTGGTGGGACCGGCGTTTGTTCGGCTGATGCCTATGCCGGCCGTCATCGAAAAGACAAACGCACCGGATACCGTCGGTGCACTGGAGTGGGTGATGCTGCCGGAACTCGGGGTGCGGCGGATTCGTGCCCGGATCGATACCGGGGCGGCGAGTTCGGCCCTGCACGTCGAGGACATCCACCGCTTTCGCCGCCAGGGGCGACCTTTTGTGCGCTTCCAGGTCGTGATCGGCACCAGCCGCAACTGGCGGCGGGTACAATGCGAGGCGCCATTGATCGATACCCGCTGGGTGCGCAATACCAGCGGCAAGCGCCAGTCGCGGCCGGTGATCAGGACGGCCCTGGCGATCGGCGGTTGCACCCGGCCGATCGAGATCACGTTGAGCAATCGCGAGCGCATGCGCTACCGGATGCTGCTCGGCCGCTCGGGCATACCGCCGGGCTGGCTCGTCAATCCCGCTCGTGTCTATCTCCAGGGCAAACCCCAATAGTTGCATCCGCCACCGAATGAAAATCGCGATCCTCTCCCGCAGCCGCAAGATCTACTCGACCGATCGCCTGTACCAGGCGGCGCTGGCCCGCGGCCACGAAGTGCAGGTCATCGATACGCTGCGCTGTTACATGAACATCGCGACGCACCGGCCGGAGATCCACTACCGCGGCGAGAAACTGGAACAGTTCGACGCGGTGATTCCGCGCATTGGCGCCTCGATCACCTTTTACGGCACCGCGGTGCTCAGGCAGTTCGAGATGATGGGCGTTTTCCCGCTCAACGAATCGGTGGCGATCAGCCGCGCCCGCGACAAGTTGCGTTCGCTGCAATTGTTGTCCCGCAAGGGCATCGGTCTGCCGGTCACCGGCTTCGCCCATTCGCCGGATGATACCGACGACCTGATCCGCATGGTCGGCGGCCCGCCGCTGGTGATCAAACTTCTCGAAGGCACGCAGGGCATCGGTGTCGTACTTGCCGAAAACCGCCAGGCGGCAGCCAGTGTCATCGAAGCCTTCCGCGGCCTGGACGCGAACATCATGGTCCAGGAATTTATCAAGGAAGCCAAGGGCGCGGATCTGCGCTGCTTCGTCATCGGCGACAAAGTCGTCGCAGCAATCAAGCGGCAGGCGAAAGAAGGCGAATTCCGCTCCAATCTGCACCGCGGCGGCAGCGCCGATCTGGTGAAAATCACGCCCGAGGAGCGCCAGATCGCGACGCGCGCGGCGCGCGTTTTAGGGCTCAATGTCGCCGGCGTCGATCTTTTACGCTCGAATCACGGCGCCCTGGTCATGGAAGTCAATTCCTCACCGGGGTTGGAAGGCATCGAAAACGCGACCGGCAAAGATATCGCCGGCATGATGATCGGTTTTCTCGAAAAAAACGCGCCGAGCGGGCGGACCAAGACGCGCGGCATGGGCTAAACTCGGTATGGTATGTGCCGCCGGCTTGGCCGGCGGTGAGGTTCATTTATTTTTCACTTGACGCCGTGCATCCAGCGGTTGATCAGCGGGGCGATCAGAAAGAGCAGAGCGCCAGCGCCGAGCAGCGCCCAGAAGCCAAATGTGTAACCGGCGTAGGCGGATTCCACGGTCATGCCGGTTACGCCGCTGACGTGGCCGGCGAAAATGCCCGACAGGTTGTTGCCGATCGCGGTAGACAGAAACCAGCCGCCCATCGCCAGGCCGACAAAGCGCAGTGGCGCCAGCTTGGTCACCATGGATAGACCGATCGGCGACAGGCACAGCTCACCGGAGGTCTGGATGACATAAACTGAGACCAGCGTCCAGAACGGGATCATGCCCGCGTCGTCGACCAGAGCGGACAGCGCATACATCAGCAACAAAAAGGCCAAGCCATTAAGAATCAGGCCCAGGCCGAACTTGCGCGGGATCGAGGGATTGGCCGAACCCAAAGCCACCCACATCCAGGCGAACACCGGAGCCAGCACGAGGATCGAGACCGGATTGACTGACTGGAACCAGCCCACCGGAAAAATCCAGCCGTTAAAGTCGCGGTCGACGATGTTCTGGGCGAGAAAATTGAACGAGCTGCCGGCCTGTTCGAAGAACATCCAGAAAAGGACATTGAACGTGAACAAGGTCATCATCGCGATCACCCGGTCGCGCTGCACGTGGCCTTCGCGCATGCCCTCGACGACCAGCACAACGCCGACGCCGATGAACAAGATGCCGAGCAGCCAGGCCAGTCCGGTGGCGCCGACCTGGGCCATCAGCAGATAAACCGCCGGGATCGCGACCAGCGCCGCCAGCGCCACGTAAACGACCCGTTGCCGACTCTCGGCGCCGGGCGGCGGCCGGCCGATGCCCAGAAGCTGCCGGCGGCCGAACCAGAACCACAGCAAACTGATCAGCATGCCGACGCCGGCGCCGGCGAACACCGCTTTGTAGTTCTGCAACTGCGGCGTGCCGAAGACCTGCTCGGCGAGCCAGCCGGTCAACAGCGGCGCGACCAACGCCCCGGCGTTGATGCCCATGTAAAAGAGGGTGAATCCGGAGTCGCGGCGCGGGTCGCCCTGGGCGTACAACTGGCCGACCATCGACGAGATGTTCGGCTTGAACAGGCCGTTGCCGACGATGATGGTCGATAACCCGAAAAGGAAAATCTGCTGATCGGGGAGCATGATCATGAACAGGCCGGCGGCCATGATCACCGCCCCGAGCAGGATGGAGCGCTGGTAACCGATGATGCGGTCGGCGACGTAACCGCCGAAGATCGCCGTCGCGTAGACCAGGGCCAGGTAGGCGCCGTAGGTCCGGCTGGCGTAGTTCTGCCCGGCCTGATCGCCGGCAAAAAATTCGGCGACGATGTACAGCGTCAAGGCCCAGCGCATGCCGTAGAAAGCGAAACGCTCCCAGAATTCGGACATGAACAGCATCCACAGGGCACGGGGATGGCCCAGGATATTGCCCATCACCGGCGGCGCGCCGGCGGTTTGCGGTGTCGTTGCCATTGGCTTTTCTCCTCGTTATCAACCCGGGCCACCCACCCGGAGGCTGCCGGCAAGATAGGCTGAAGTGCCCCGCGGCGTCAAGCCGGACGATGAATCCGCTTTCTCAATTGCGGCGGAAGAACTCGGTACGCACGGCGTAGATTTCAGGAAAAAACGAGTAATCGAGGGCCTGGCGCAAAAACCGCACGCCCGACGAGCCGCCGGTACCGGCCGCGTGGCCGATGATGCGCTCGACGGTTTTCAAGTGCCTGAAGCGCCAAAGCTGGAACGAATCTTCGACGTCGACCAGCCGTTCGGCCAGGGCGTACTCCGTCCAATAACGCTCAGGATCGCGATAGACGGCGATCAAAATATCGACCAGCGCGGCATTGAATTCGTGGGCCTGGCTGACGTCGCGGTCGAGCAAGGCGCCGGGGACGGGATGGCCGCGGGTCGCCAGAAAGCGGATCGTGCAGTCGTAAAGGCTCGGTGCGGCAAGGGTTTCGCGCAGCAGGCGCTGCGCTTGGTCATCGCCGCCGAAGACCGCGACCAGTTCGGGGTTGCGGTTGCCGAGCAGAAACTCCACCTGCCGGTACTGGCGCGACTGGAAACCCGAAGCCTGGCCGAGCACATGGCGGAATTGCAGGTATTCCGGCGGCGTCAAGGTTTCCAGGACGCCCCACTGCTCGAACAATTGGCGCTGCACCATTTTGACCCGCGCCAGGTTCTTCTCACACGGTCCGGCGTCGCCGGCCAACAGGTGCCGGCAGGCGGCCTGCAATTCATGGATCACCAGCTTGAACCACAACTCGGCGGTTTGATGCTGGATGATGAACAAAAGCTCGTCGTGGTGGCCGCTGCGCGGCCGCTGGGCGGCGAGAATCTCATCGAGCGCCAGGTAGGCGCCGTAGCTCGCGGCCGGTTCGAGATCGCGGTGAATGCCGGCTTCGAGGCCGCGGGGTGGAGGGTTGGGTCGGGTCATGGCCGTTACCGTACGCACGGGTTCGGAAAGGGACATCCTAGCAGGTTGTTGAAAAACG